>ERZ724516.507-NODE-507-length-24351-cov-4.385825_pt1 | contig 24351 bp, 12 predicted proteins | sample MGYA00376049_ERZ724516 | MGnify/ENA primary metagenome ERZ724516 (study PRJEB28724, sample SAMN07190886) | activated sludge metagenome | isolation source: activated sludge of sewage treatment plant in Hong Hong | place: USA: Christiansburg, Virginia | collected... | reverse complement strand
AAGCACATCCGGACTATGGTCAGATATCGGCAGGTTCACTTCGGTGGCCGAGTCAGGAGCGGGCACCAGCGGTACGCTGAGTGTAATAGTGGTTCCCGCCCCTTCGGCGGATTTTAGGCCGAGCGTTCCACCGATCGCTTCAATGCGTTCTTGTACGTTAAAGAGCCCGAACCGTCCGGGATGATGGCGTTCGGTGTCGAGAAGCATGGCGGGATTGAAGCCGCACCCTGAATCCGACACGGTAATGACCACCTGATGGCCGGGGCTCTGGGCTAGCGTGATCGTGGCCTCGCCGGTGCCCGCATGTTTCGCAACGTTAAACAAGAGTTCCCGCACACTCTGGTACAAAATGACGGCGTGGTCTTCGACGAGAGCCAGTTGATCGATCTCGCAATGGATAGCGACAGACAGCCCGTGCGATTTCATTTGTCCGGCCAACCATTTGAGGGCGGCGGGCAACCCGAACTGGTAAAGGATTTGCGGGCTCAACTCGGCGACGAGCGATCGTGTGTAGTTGAGCGATTGCGTGAGCATATCGTCCGTTTCGCTCAGGAGTTGTTCCGTTTTCGGATTTCGGACCTGCGGGCGGGCCTGGCTGAGCTTCATCCGGCCGACGACCAGCAACTGTGCGAGATAGTCATGCAACTCCGTGGCGAGCCGACGACGCTCCTGCTCTTCCGTGGCGCTAAGATCGGACACCAGGGCGCGGAGGCGTGCTTGCGAATGCACGAGGGCCTGCGTGCGTTCGTCCACCCGCTTCTCCAGTTCCACCGTCCATTGTTGCAACTGTTCTTCAGCCAGTTTCCGATCGGTGATATCAAGGGCTGCTCCGAGATATCCGCTAAATACACCAGTGGCGCTGAGAAGAGGGACGCCGCGGTCCAGGATCCATCCATAGGTGCCGTCCTGCCGGCGTAGGCGGTATTCCAATTCGAACGGTTCCTGCCGGGAAAAGTGCGTGTTGTAGACCCGGAGGAATTCCGCCCGGTCTTCAGGGTGAATACTATCGGTCCGGCCGGTGCCCAGTTCATCATCGAGGAGTCGTCCGGTATACTCCAACCAGGACCGGTTGAGCCAGGAGCAAAGACGATCCGTTCCCGCCTTCCAGACCAGCACCGGAGTCGCATCCGCCAACATGCGGAAATAGGCTTCGCTTTCGCGTAAACCTGCGTCGGCCCGCTTTCGCTCGGTAATGTCTCTGACAATGGCATGCCAGCGCCGGTCGGGCTGCAATTTCGCACTGATTTCGACGGAAATAGTGCTTCCGTCTTTGCGGCGCAATTTCCATTCTCCGGAATGACGATGTCCCTGGATCAGTTCGGTCTTGATCGCTCTCAAACGCGGGTAGTCATGCGGGTCCAACAGGTCGGGGACCCGCAGGCCGAACAGCTCTTCACGGGTATAACCCAACATCTGGCAGGCGCGACTGTTCACATCGAGGTAGTGGCCGTTCATGTCCGCGGTCACGATTCCGTCCGACGCCTGCTCAAAGAGATGCCTGAACCGTTCTTCACTTTCCCGCAACGCGCATTCGGTGCGCTTACGTTCCGTAATATTCGTCACGAGCACATAAAATCCCCCCACCAGGCCCTCCGGGCTCCGGTCCGGGACATAGGTCGATAGGAGCGTCTGTTCGCCCCGCTCTTCCAGGAACGTGGTCTCAAAGGAAATCCGTTCTCCATTCAACACGCGCCGGATAAACGGTTGAACGGTCGGATAGTCGTCTTTGAGGAGATCCTTCACCGAGAGCCCCACGATCTGGTCGCGAGAGAGGCCGAATTGTTGCTCATACCCTGCGTTGACGAACCGGAAACGCTCGTCGCCATCGACAGAGGCAATCAGCCCGGGCAGGGCATCGGTGATAATGCGGAGCTGCTGCTCGCTCTGCTGGAGTGCGGTGACAGAGTGTTTGCGTTCCGTAATATCAAACATGATGCCGGTGATTTGCCTCGGATGCCCGGTGGAGTCGGGCAGGACCTGTCCGGTGATTGCGATCCAGGCTTCCTCGCGAGGAGCCTGGCGTAGGATCCGGCATTCGAGGTCGTAGGCGCTCCGCTGTTGAATGGCGCGATTGATGGTCTGCAGGACCTGCGCGCGGTCCTCCGGGTGAATCAGGTCCTGGAAGGCGGCAAAGGTACTGCCGAAGGTCATCGCCGGCAAACCGAAGATGCTCTCCAGTTCAGGTGAAAACACCAACGTGTGACGATCAAGGTCTTGATGAAATGTGCCCATGCGGCCGGCTTTGAGCGCGAGACGGTGCCGGGCCTCACGTTGCTGAAGAATTTGCATGATGTGCTTTTTCTGGCCGTCGCTGCGATTGAGGTTGCCGGCTAAGGACCAGAGAAACGCCAGAATGATCAACATGACCGCGGCTACGGCCAGCGCGACACCGAAATTAAAATCGTAGCGGCCGGACCGTTGCGCCGCGATGCGGATCCATCCGGCCAGGATCGGCAAGGCAATCGCGAAAGGCAGGACGCGTCGCAACATGACGGCCCCGAGGTCGTCGCTCGTCAACGTGGCCATAAACCCGCGGGTCGGGCGGGCGCTGAGAATGCCCAGGCCAAGTGTGAGCAGAAGCGCGGCACTGAAGACGGAAATGGTATTGGACGTTCCGACTTTGTAGAGCGTTTGCACGCCGTACAGGTACCCGACGAGCGCAATCGCCCCGACTGTCCCGCCCAGAAGCGCGAGGTAGTGGCTGGCATCCTCGTGCCCGCCCTGTTTTGAGTCCAGCCTGAGCAAGGCCAGACCCAGCATGAAAATGGCGAAGGTGGTCGCCGGAGCCATTCGTCCGGGATGAGAATCTCCCCCCATATCAGGCGTAGATGCGAGCCAGAGATCGACACCCAGATCGAGTGAGAGCAGATATTCCAACATCGTGGCGGTGGCCAGAAGACAGGCCAATCCGGCGAAGCCCTGGGCCATACGTCGACGTGTCGGCGTGATGGCCTGCTCATCCGCCTGCAACCACAGAGAGAGGCCGCAGGTAAACGCCGCAGCCATGGTCGAGGGTTTCACCGTGCCTGTGGAAGGCAAGAGGCTGTAGAGCAATGTTGGGCTAGAGGCCCAGCAGAGAAAGGCGACAACCGGAAAACCGATTGCCAGTCCGGCGGCCAAGGGAACCAGACGTTGTAGCGTCAGCAGCACCGAAGTCATGCGAAAACGACAAGCCTCCGGGTCTTACCGCTCTCTACAAGCGACGACTGACCCTCTCTTCGGGCGTGACTCACAGTGGAACAGGGGAGCGGTATAGGCGATGTGTGGGCGAGCGTGCCCATTCAATCAAGCCGACCCCAGCATAAGCCAGTCGGCCCTGGGTCGCCACTGGGGGATCCCCTAGTTTGCAGGCGGGTATGCGGCCTATTCAGGCCCGGACAGGAAATGCGCGAAGAATGACTTCGTAGAGTTGATCGGCGGCGGACTCTTTGGGGAGGAACGCGGCGGCTCCGGCCTCCGTCATCGCGTGATGAACTTGCGGATCATTGCGGACGGAAATACCGATCACGGTGATGGAGGGATGTTCCTGAGTCAGGATGCGCGTGGCCTCGATGCCGTCGATGATCGGCAAATTCACATCCATAATGACGACGTCCGGATGAAGCGCGCGCGCCATGATGACGGCATCCTGCCCGTCGGCGCCTTCGCCCACGACCGTCAAATTGTCATGGGCGTCCAAGATGCTTCGAAGCCCCTGTCGCACCATCGCATGATCGTCTATGAGAAGGATGTTGATGTTGCGTGAGGAGAGTTGAGTAGAAGGTGCGGGCGTATTGGCGGTATCTGCGGCGCGAGGAAATTGCGGCTGGATGGAACCGGATGCCAAGGGGAGCTTGAGTATCGCCACGGTGCCGCTTCCCGGAACCGACGACACCTCGCATTCTCCTCCCAGCAGTTCCATGCGTTCCCGGATGCTCAACAGGCCGAATTTACAGCGTGTATTTTTGGTGGTGCCCAGTTCCGTGACCTCAAAACCGATGCCTTCATCCTCCACGCAAATCCATAAGTCACGACGATCATCGTCGACATTGATGGTAATGGCTGCACGGTCGATTTTGGCGTGTTTGATGATATTGAACAGGAGCTCGCGCACGGATTGAAACAACAACACGGCCTGATCGTCCGGAAGGCTGAATGGGGGAGCCATGGTTTTGACGGCCACTTCCAGGCCGTGCTGCTTCATCTGCTCTCCCAACCACACCAGCGATTGGGACAGTCCGAATTGGTACAGAATATGAGGGCTCAGCTCAGCGACCAAGGAACGGGTGTAGGTCAACGCTTGATCCAGCATCCCGTCGATCTTCGTGAGGGCCGCCGATGCGGTCGCATCCTGGATAGTCGGAATGACTTGCGACAGCCTGATTCGGCTCGCCACCACCAGTTGTGCCAGGTAGTCGTGTAATTCCGTGGCCAGATGCCGGCGTTCGCGCTGTTCGGTCAGCGTGAGCTCGGAGGCCAAGGCTCGCAAGCGATCCTGCGAAAGGAGTAGTTCCCCGGTCCGTTCGACGATGCGGCGCTCGAGTTCAACGGCGGAATTCTGCAAGTCCCGTTCTGCCCGCTTCTGCTCGGTCAGATCCACGAGAATATCGACTCCGCCGATCGGTGCGCCGGAGGCGTCACGAAGCGGGGTGGGGTGAGACGCGACCGGAAGGCGCGTGCCGTCCGGTCGTTCAATGATGGTCTCCAGCCCGGTGACAGGGCGGTTGAGCGCCAGGGACTGCGCCAAGGGACATTCTTCCGCTGGCATAGGCCGTCCGTCTGTCCAGTACTGGCGCCAGGACCCCGACCAGCGGGCGCTCCCGAGAAGCGGTCGCTGGCCCCAGAGATCGACGGCCGCCTGGTTATACCGCGTGATGCGGCCTTCGGCGTCCGTGGTATAGACCGCGGCGGGAAGCGCGTCCACCAGATTGGCGAGATTACGTTCCCCTTGTTTCAGCTCCGATATCGCCCGGGCAATTTTTGATGCGCCGATAATCCGCCCCTCTCGATCCTTGATCGGCGACACGGAGAGGGAAATTTCAACCAAGGTCCCGTCTTTGCGTTTCCGCACGGTTTCGTAATGATCGATGCGTTCCCCTAAACGGAGACGTTCCAGAATGCGGGGCTCTTCGTTTTGACGATCTTCGGGGATCAAGCGCAGTACCGGCTGGCCGACCATTTCTCCGGCCGTGTAGCCGAACAGGTGTTGAGCGCCCCGGTTCCAACTCGTGATCATCCCGTTGAGATCTTTGGAGATGATGGCATCATCGGAGCATTCCACAATAGCGGCCAGATGGGACAGCATGAAATCCAAGGGAAAACCAGGTTGAGGAACGGAGGGGGATGTTTCTTCAGGGCTGGGCATATACATCTTCCTGATTCCAGGATGGGACAGACAACGTGTTCAAACGCTACTCTAAATCCCCGGGAACTGTGTCACAACTAGGCAAAATGCTAGCGGCGAGCCGGCCTGATCCAAGGGAGGTTCCTAGTCACTCCTGCAAGAAAACACGGTATGGTACGAAGGCAGGGGCGATCGGGTTTTCCATCCATCATTCCATACACGTGGAGTCACTATGATAAATGAAATGAACCTGCCGATCCAGAAATCGAATCTGGCTGAAGCCGGACGGTGCGCGTCGTATGGCCATTCCGCGTCGTTTCCAGGGAGCGGTGCAGATCTGGACTCTCGTCAACCGGTTATTGATGTCTTCGAACGCCAGGGAGTTTTTGAAGTATATGCAGATTTTCGACCGGTTCTTGAAACTTCTGGAGCCGAGGTGATTGTCGAATTTGCTCAACAGGGAGTCATGCTCACAGCCGGATCGGTAGCACGATATCTGCCTATTCCGACTGACGCCCTCGTCCAGCACGCGCGAGTGACGGTACTTGACGGAATAGCCCGCATCTCCATCCCGACGGCCGACTCGGGACATCGGTGGCGATCTATCGTCATGTGGTAAGCCAACATTCGGAGTGAGCTGGCATGCCGCGATCGGGAAGCGGGCTCCGTGAGCGTCACACCTCGCCGAATCGTTCGATTCCCGACACACGCCTTGGCAGCGAGACTCTTATGTTCGCGTAACATTCCTTCGACCTCAACCGCTCCAACACTCTTCCACGTTGGGAACGACGGTAACCTCCATTCCTTCTGTGAAACACTTCTTTTTCCTGGCCCTCCAACCACGGAACCTGCCCGGCAAGCGTATTACCGGTCGGCGGGCAATGCGGCCGCGGCTTTTTCGCCGGCGAGTGCCTGACGGATTGCCAGATACAATTCGTCTACGGCCGCTTCTTTGGAAATCAGGGTGGCGGCACCGGCGCGGAGCATTGCCTCGCGCGTTTCGCCGCTGTTCTGTACCGACAGCCCGATGACGGCGACTTCCGGATGCCGAGATTTGATTTCGATGGTCGCATCGATTCCGTTGATGTGGGGCATATTGATGTCCATCACCACCACGGAGGGTCGTAGTTGCGCCACTGATTCCACCGCCTCCTGGCCGTTCGATGCTTCCCCGATCACCGCCACGTCGTCGTACTCGTCCAGCATGCTCCGGAGCCCTTGACGCACCATCGCATGATCGTCAACCAACAGGATCCCGATGAGATCGGACGACTCCGGAGACAACGGAAGCGCCGGCAGGTCTTTCTTTCCGGACGTGGGGGAGGGGAGGGTCGAGTCCGTTGCGGAAGGCTCGTCCACCACGTCGGTCTGCGCCGGTCGATAGGGTGTCCTGATCGTCGCCTTCGTTCCATGGCCAGGTGAGGACTCAATGAGGAGCTCTCCGCCCATTGCCGCCATCCGTTCAGTGATGCTGAAGAGGCCGAAGCGAGCGGTCCCGGTTCCCTGGTGATGCGACGGCGTAGAGACGAAGCCGCAGCCGTCGTCCGAGACGGTGAGTTCCAACCACTCATGGTTCTTGATCGTGACGTCCACGATGGCGCGTGTGGCGTTGGCGTGTTTGAGCACATTAAAGAGCAATTCGCGCACGGATTGAAACAACAGGACGGCCTGGTCTTCGGGAAGCGCGAGGGCAGTCGTCTGTTGCTGCATCACCACAGGCAGTCCGTGCCGCTGCATCTGCTCGCCTAACCAGGTCAGCGATTCCAGAAGGCCGAACTCCTTGAGTGTGGGGGGCGTCAACTCCGCGACCAGGCATCGGGTATAGTCGAGAGACTGCGTCAGGGCCTGATCCGCATCTTGCAGGAGTTCCACGGTGCGATCCCCCGATGCGCCGGGAATTGCCTGACGCAATTTCATGCGCACCACCACCAGCAGTTGTGCCAGGTAGTCGTGCAGTTCGGTCGCCAGACGCTTGCGTTCCTTCTGCTCCGTCAGATTCAGTTCAGTCGCCAACGCGCGGAGTTGTGTCTGGGAGCGGCGCAACTCGTCGGTCTTCTGGTTGACGGCGCGCTCCAGATCCACGCTCCAGCGTTGGAGGCGCTCCTCGGCCTCCTTGCTCTCTGTGAGGTCGAAACTGGCACCGATGTAACCCAAGAGCTCCCCCGACGGGGACAGGGTGGGCATGCCTATCGTGCGCATCCACCGGTACACGCCGTCCCCCCGCCGACAGCGAAACGAAGTTTCGAATCGGAGCCGTTTGGAGACGGCACCCCGGTAGGACTCGGACGCCTGGACCTGGTCATCGGGATGGACAGCGTCTGCCCATGGGAGTCTGTTGACATCCTCCACCGTGGCCACGCCGATAAACTCCAGGCAGGCCTGATTGACGAACTCCAATTCGGCCAATCCGGTCATCCAGATGATGACGGGGGCGCTGTCAGCCAGCATGCGAAACCGAGATTCACTGTCGCGCAGACGCTGGTCGGCCTCGTCACGTTCGCGCAAGAGCCGGGCTTTTTCCTCGGCGAGGGTGAGGAACCGGTCCCGCTGGCGAGCCAGCTCCTCCCGCTGTCTGTAGAGATCGAGAAAGATCGTGGCCTTACTGCGCAGGACATGGGGCTCGATCGGCTTATACAGAAAATCGACGGCGCCGGCCTGGTAGCCACGAAACCGGTGGAGGTTGTCCTGCGATTCTCCCGTGAGGAAAATGATCGGCACGTGTTGGGTACGCCGAGAGCCGCGCATCAATTCGGCCAGTTCAAATCCATCCATGATCGGCATGTGCACATCGATGATGGCCAGGGCGACATCGTGATGCAACAGCAGCTCCAAGGCCTCCCGGCCTGATCCTGCCTGCAGGACGTTCACATCGTCTTGAGACAACAGGGTGCTCAGCGCCATCAAATTGGCCTCGTGATCATCGACGAGAAGCAACGTGGCGTGTTTGGGCGGCATCATCATTCTTTCGGCTCCCGCGACGCTAAGAGCCGGGTGATGTCGGCCAGGCTCATCGCTCTCGCCTCCGGACAGGCAGCCAGGGTCGATTCCGGCATCAACCGCGCCCCCGCGGATTCGGGCCGCTGCACTAAGACGATGCCACCGGCATTCACGACCGAGCAGGATCCGCGGGCGCCATCGTGATTGGCTCCGCTGAGCACTAGCGCCAGCAGCGTCTTCCCGTAAACATCGGCGGCCGATTCGAACAAGACATCAATCGACGGCCGCGCGAAGCTCACCGGCTCTTCGTTGGACAAAGACAACGACCGGTCTTTCTCCACCAAGACATGGTAGTCCGGCGGCGCGAAGTACACAGTGCCGGGGTAAATGAATTCCTTGTCCTCCGCCTCCTTGATCGTCACCCGGCATTTCGCTTGTAGCAGGGAGGGGATCTTGCTGGACTGGTCCGGGGGCACGTGCACCGTGACCAGAATCGGCAGGGGATAATCCGCCCCTAGGGGCGGGAGCAGTTGAGTGAGCGAGGCAATGGCTCCGGCCGAGGCGCCGATGACGATGGCCTCAATATCGATCAGCGAGAGGTCTTGCAGCATGACGCTCATACATCGCTCCGCTTCTGATAGATGCGTTCGGCGGGAAGAAAGTCGCTAAAGGCCTTGATGTGGGCATTGAAGCGCAAGCTTTCCCGGGCGCCGATCCCCAGGAACCCTTTCCGGACCAGCGCATCCTTGAAGAGTCCCACGGCCCGGTCCTGCAGTGGCCGATCGAAATAGATCAGCACGTTACGGCAGGACACCAGATGCAGTTCGGCAAAGACGGAATCCGAGGCGAGGCTATGGTCGGAAAACACCGTCCGCCGGCGGAGTGTTTTGTCGAAGCACGCTGCCCCGTACGCCGCATTGTAGTATTCGGAGAGGGAGCCGGTCCCGCCTGACAGCCGATGATTTTTAGTAAACAGGGCGAGGCGTTGGAGATCGTACACTCCCGCTTCTGCCTTGGCGAGAGCGGCCCCATTGATGTCGGTAGCGTAAAACATCGTTTTCTCCTCGAGGCCTTCTTCTCGAAAGAGAATCGCGAGAGAATAGAGTTCTTCCCCCGAACTGCATCCTGCAACCCACACTTTTAATGACGGATAGGTCTTGAGATGCGGGACCACCTGCTCACGGATGGCGCGAAAATACCCCGGGTCGCGAAACATGTCGCTCACCTGCACGGTCAGGTAACTCAGGAGATGAGGGAGCATGGAGTCGTTGTGGAGCAACTGTCCTTGTAGGGCCGAGAGGGAGGGAAATCCCATACGCTCGCAGGCCAGCAGCAGCCGGCGTTTGAGCGAGGCCTTTGAATAGCCTCGGAAGTCGTAGTGATACTGCGAATACATCGCCTCGAGAAACAGCCCGAGCTCGATATCTTCAGTCTTGGCGGCTGTGTCCGGGATCATCGTGGCATCCATACGCGCACCAAGGACAAGAGCTGGTCCACGTCGAGTGGTTTGGCCATATAGTCGTTCGCGCCGGCAGCGAGGGCCTGTTCCTGGTCGTTTTTCATGGCCTTCGCGGTCAAAGCGATGATGGGCAGCTTGCGCCATTCCGGCTGCTCGCGGATGGCGCGCATGGCGGTCAGTCCGTCCATTTCCGGCATCATGATATCCATCAATACGAGGTCGATGCGCCGTTTCGCCTCGTCCTTCGATTGTTCGAGCGCCGTCAGACATTCGCGCCCGTTCCGGGCGATTTCGATTTTGGCCCCATGGGGTTCCAGCACGGCACTCAGGGCGAAAATATTCCGGACATCGTCTTCGACAATCAGCACGCGCCGGTCCTCCAAGACCGCATTCCGTTTACGCGCCTTTTCCAGGAGACGCTGTTGCTCCGCGGGCAGGGCGGTGACGACTTGGTGGAGGAACAACGTCACCTCGTCGACCAGGCGTTCCGGTGACTTCGCGCCCTTGATGATGATGGAGTGCGAGTACTTGCGGAGCCGGTGTTCTTCTTCGGCGGACAGGTCCCGGCCCGTGTAGACGATGACGGGTGGAAAGGCGAAGTGTTCCTCACGGCTCAGGGTTTCCAATAGAGAAAACCCCGAGGCGTCCGGAAGCGTAATGTCGAGCACCATACAATCGAACGTCCGTTCGCCGAGACAGGCCAGACATTCCGCGACGCTCTCCGCGCCGATGGTTTCCACCTCATCCGATCCCAGCAACAGTCGCAGACTCTCACGTTGCGTCGTATCGTCTTCTACGATCAGCACCCGCCGAGGTTTATCCGTGAGGCGGGATTCGAATTGCCGGAAGGCTTCGACGAGTTGTTCCCGCTGGACCGGTTTGAGCAGATAACCGACCGCGCCCAACGAGAGCGCCGCTTGTTCATAGTCGTGCCCCGACACTACATGAACAGGGATATGCCTGGTGCGCACATCGGTCTTCAAACGATCGATGACCGAGAGGCCGGAGTGATCGGGCAGTCCGATATCGAGAATGACCGCGCTCGGCAGGTACCGCGAGGCCAGCGTGAAGGCATCGGCAGCCGTGTTGCTCAGCAGCACTTGAAAATTGAGCTCGTGGGCCAAGTCGGCGAGCACGCGCGAGAAGGACTCATCGTCTTCCACGATCAGGATGACCCGGCGATGCGGGACCAGGCTCTCCCGATCGTCATCGGTTCTCAGGGGGACGGAGGCTGCGCGATGATGGTGTGGCACCCCCACAGGGATTGAACGCATTACGGCCGGCGCCAGGTCTTTGAAGCCCGGTTCCGGCGGAGGAGCCGGTATGAGTGTTTGAGGCAGGATGAGAGTGAAGGTGGTGCCTTGTCCCGGAGTGCTGGTGAGGTGGATTTCTCCTCCGAGCAACCGGACGAATTCGCGGGAAATCGACAAGCCGAGACCGGTGCCCCCGAATTTTCGGCTCGTGGTGCCGTCACCCTGGCAAAACGGTTCGAAGATCAAGTCCTGCTGGGCTGAGGGAATACCGACTCCCGTGTCTTGCACGGCAAAAGCCAGTCGACCGTCGGGGCGCAGCGAAATGTCCAGCGACACCTGGCCGGCCTCTGTAAACTTGATGGCGTTGGATAAGAGATTCTTCAGCACCTGCTCGAGCCGCTGCCAATCTGATTGAATGGAGGACGGCGTGCCCGGTGCGCGTCTGGTGTGAAGCTGGAGACGTTTTTGCGCCGCCAGGGGCTGGAAAAGCGCCTGCAGACTATCGAGCAGGCGTTGTAATGAGACGTCTCCAGGGGTGATGTCGATGCGGCCTGCTTCGACCTTGGCCAGGTCCAGCACGTCGTCGATCAAGGTCAGGAGGTCGTGGCCCGCCGATTCGATCGTCGTGGCTGACTTCACCTGGTCGGCTGTCAGATTGCCTTGAGGGTTATCGGCTAACAATTTGGCGAGGATCAGCGTGGAATTGAGAGGCGTCCGCATTTCATGCGACATATTGGCGAGGAACTCCGACTTGTATTGGCTGACCCGTTCCAGCTGTCGTTTTTGCGCCTCCGAGACGAGGGCCGCTTCGCCCAGTTCCTCTTTCTGCGATTCCAGAATCTGTGCCTGTTCTTCCAATTGGGAATTGGTCTGCTCCAACTCCGCTTGTTGTTGTTCAAGCCGTCCGTGGGATTCTTTGAGCGCCCGGCTCTGTTCTTCTAATTCCTCATTGGCGACCCGCAGCTCCTCGCTTTGAACCTGCAGCTCTTCGGCCTGTCGCTGCGTTTCCTCGAGCAACTCCTGCAACCGGCTCCGGTATTGGGCGGATCGGACGGCCACAGCGATGGATTCGGCGATCCGATCGATCAACTCTCTGTCGGATTGATGCACCGGATGAAAAAACGCCAGTTCCACGACCGTATTGATCAGGCCATCGACGCCGAGGGGCGCAATCAACAAATGCCGCGGCGCGCTGCGGCCCAGTGCCGATCCGACGGTGAAATACCCCTCCGGCAGGTCTTGCACGACCAACGGGCGTTTGGTGTGAAGCGCCTGTCCCAATAACCCGTCACCCGCCTGAAACTGTTCTGGTAGCGACGTGCCGTCCGGAACTCCATAGGCCGCCAAACGATGAAACCTGGCGCTGTCCGCCACGAAGATTGCGCCGCCCTGGGCGTCCATATACTCGGCGAGCCCGTGCAGGACGTTTTCGGCGAGGCTGAGAAGACTCTGTTCGCCGATCATGCGCTCACTGAGCTTGGTCTGGCCGACGCGGATCCATTCTCCCTTGCGCAAGGCCAGTTTGCTGGCGATGAACTGGTATCCAAAGGTGGCCAACGCGCAGGTCGTCGCGACGCCCATGACCCGATTGGTCAGCGACGTGGAAAAATCCACGCCGGGAGGGCTGATAAACAGCCCCACGAACGTGAAGAGAGCCACGGTGGCGCCGACTCCCACGGGCACCATGGGAGACCAGGTGAGATAGGACAAGACCAACGGAACCAGATACAATACCCAGACGGCAAAGCCGAGGGGAGTATAAAAATCCCCCACCAGTACTGCGGCCATCGAGATGGCGATGGATCCGGAGACGATGGGATTGGGCTTTTGTTGGAATCGAATCATGAGCGGCTCAGCAGTTCCTTCCTGGCGGTCTGTATCGTCTGATACAGATCTTCCACCGCAGCTTCCTTATTGAGGAAGGCCACGGCGCCGGCCTCTCTCATTTCATGGCCGACGTGGGCAATGGTTTGGACAGACAGGCCGATCACGATGGTGTCGGGGAGGGTCTCCTTGATCCGCCTGGTCGCCTCGATTCCGTCCATCACGGGCATGTTCACGTCCATGAGGACGACATCGGGCTGACATTGTTTGGCCAGGGCGAGCGCGTCGCTGCCGTTGGCTGCTTCGGCCACGACCAGGATGTCCCCATATCCAGCCAGCAGTCCGCAGAGGCCCTGGCGCACCATGGCATGGTCGTCCGCAATCAGCACCCGTATCTGCTTCGTGGACTCATGAAGGCGGCGATTTACCGGCTCTCCATCGTCGGAGGTCTCCTGCGGTGAAGAGGCCACAGGCGGAACGTGGGCTCTGCGGGAGGCCGATGGAACCCTCTCCTGCTCTGAAGGGGGCGTGAGCGGGGTGATGAGGGTTGCTTCCGTCCCCTTGCCGGGAAGCGAATGCAATTCCAGCCGTCCGCCGAGAGCGAGCATGCGCTCACGAATGCTGAACAATCCGAAGCCCGGGACTCGTTTGCCTTCGCGAAGTGAGACATCGCCTGCCTCAGCAAAGCCGAGACCCTGATCCGCCACGGTGATCTGCAAACAGCCTTCCTCCACACGGACGGTAATTGCGGCCTCCTTCACCGATGCATGTTTGACCACATTCAGGAGTAACTCGCGGACCGACTGAAACAGGAGCATGGCCTGATCTTCCGGGAGCGGCAGTCGTTCCGGACCCAACTGAAGCGAGACCCGGAGATCCCGTTCCAACATCTGCTCGGCCAACCAGCCTAAGGCCATCGGTAACCCGAACTCTTTGAGAATCGGGGGACTCAGTTGCGCGACCAAGGTGCGGGTGTAGGTCAATGCCTGGTTGGTCACGTCCTGTAATTCGTTCAACGTTTTCGCGAGCGGGGGTGACAGGGGGTGTTGCATGGCCTGCGCCAGACGAATGCGACTGAGGGCCAACAGCTGCGCCAGATAGTCGTGGAGTTCCGTGGCCAGGTGTTGCCGCTCACGTTGTCCGGCGAGGTTGAGCTCGGTGGCCAGCGCTCGCAGGTGTTCCCTCGATTGAGTCAGTTCAATGGTGCGTTCGGCCACCCGCCGCTCCAGCTCGGCGGCCGACCGCTGGAGGTCGGCTTCCACACGCTTCCGTTCCGTGATGTCGTAATTGATGCCGACCATGCGGACCACCTGCCCCTGCTCATCGGCGACCGTCGCGCCATGGCCGGACAGCCACCGGATCGTGCCGTCGGGCGCCAGGATACGGAACTCGGACGAGAACACCCCGGTGTCTTGCGCGAGGCGGGCCGCCTCCTGGACGCGGGCCACATCGTCCGGATGGACTGTGCTGTAAAACTCTGCGGCATGACGTATGGGGCGATCGGCGGATCGGCCGAACAGTTCGTATTGTCGCGCGTCCCAGGTCGTTTCGCCGGTCACCTGATTCAAATCCCAGGCACCCATCCGGCCGGCGGCCATTGCGAGCCTGAGCCGTTCCTCGCTTGAGCGCAACGATTCGTCGGCCTTGGCGCGCTCAATCCCGAGCGCCAACGTTCGGGCGAGAGTTTGCGTCCATCCCACATCTTCGTCGTTCATCTGATGCGGATGGTTGAAATACAACATGAACTTGCCGAGCAGCTGCCCGCCATAGGTGAGGGGAACGAAGGCCAGTGCCTGCACGCCTTCGCGCCTGATCGTGGTCTGCAAGCCGGGCTCGAGATCTGAGGTCGCGAGATCAGGAATCAACAAGGGCGGGGGATTCCGCTGGTCCGCCGACCAGGGTGAATGGCCTTCGACGGCCTTCCGGTACTCATCCGACAAACCTCGCCACGCTTTGAATCGCATGGTGCCGTCCTGGTCGAACAGGAGGATGGAGGCGCGGTCCGCAGATACAGCTCGAATCATGGCAGTCAGAGCCGTGTCGTATAGGCTCGCCACTGGCTCGGCTCGATTGACCGCATCCGCCAGCTCGTACAGCAACTGCTGGCGATGGCTGAGCGCAAGCAATCGGGCTTCCTGTCGCTTGCGATCGGTGATATCGAGTCCTACCGCGACAAGGTGCCGCAGCTCGTGACCTTCCCGCACGCCCCCGACGCTGACGCTCATCCAGATGGCGGTGCCGTCTTTGCGGCGGTACCGCTTCTCGATGACGAAATCCGGCCCGCCCTTCGCCAGCCGATGGAAGAGCTTCAGATTATGAGGTAAATCCTCCGGATCGGTAATGTCCTGCATTCGAAGGCCCAACAACTCGTCTTCCTGATAACCCAGGATGTCGCAGAAGCGCTGGTTGACGAAAAGAAACCGGCCCGTGAGATCGGTCTGCGCGACCGACGCCGTGGTCTGGTTGACGAGCGCGCGGTAACGCGCCTCGCTGGCCGCCATCTGCGCTTCTGCTCGCATTTGGTCCGTCGTGTCTGTCGCGATGCCGATGATCTGCTTGGCCAGACCTTCGGGGGTGCGGTCGAACACGGAGGCCCGCATCACAATCCACCGGTAGGTGCCGTCGGCATGCCGGAGCCGGTGTTTATGTTCCAGCACCTCACCATCCGCTGCCGATTGAAATCGTCCCAGCCATTGTGTGACATCCGGCGCATCATCCGGATGGACCAGCCTGACAATCGGGTTGTCCTGCGGGGCTGTCAGTTGTTCAACGTCATACCCCAGCACAGATTTCAGGCTGTGATTGATGTACAGGGTGCGCGTCTGCAGCAGATCGAACACGAACAACAGATCCGGCGTGGAAGCGGCGATCCGCTCGAGGAACAGTTTACTGCGCGTGATGTCCTGCTCAGCCTGACGGCGAATGCGTGAGAGGGCCAGATGGGTCGCCACCCGCGCCATCAACTCCTGCGCGCTGAACGGTTTGACGAGATAGTCGTCGGCGCCTTGTTCGAGCCCCTCGACACGGGACTCTTCGCCTGCTCTGGCAGAGAGCAGGATCACGGGCAGGGTACGAAGGGCAGGATCCGCCCGCAACGCGTTGAGCAGCCCGATTCCGTCGAGCTGCGGCATCATGATGTCACTCAACACCAGATCAGGCGGATGCCGGCGAATGTCGGCCAGGGCCGCCAGTCCGTCACCCACCGTGACGACTTCGTACCGGCTGCTCAACAAGCGCTCAATGTACTGGCGCATGTCGGCATTGTCATCGGCGACAACCACGCGCGGGCGAGTCACCGGGGAACTGGCGGTGTCGATGTCGGAGGTCGGCGACTGGGCCTGTTCCGTCTCGGGCAGCCAGTGCAATGCCTCTTGGATATACGAGGCGGCGCTCACCGATCGGGAAGAAGGCTGGTCACCTGCGCCGATCTGCTCGGCAGGCAGATGGGCTGTGCCCCAGGGGATCTTCACCCGAAATGTGCTGCCTTCATCGAGGCGGCTTTCGACCTGCACCGTGCCTCCATGCAAGCGGACCACTTCCTGGACCAAGGCCAAGCCAATACCAGTGCCTTCATGGGTCCGGCTTCGCCGGTTGTGTACACGATAGAATCGTTCGAACAGGCGCGGGACTGCCTCGTCCGGAATGCCGACTCCCGTGTCGCTGACGACCAGTTCCGCTCCTGCCGCGTCGTGCCGCATCAACACCCGGATCTGCCCATGAAACGTGTGTTTGAAGGCATTGCTGAGCAGATTCAGGACGATTTGTTCCCACATGGTCCGATCGACGTACACGGCGTCCGGCAGCGGTGGGCACTCGACAATAAACGTTACTCCGGCTTTTTCAACGGCAGACCGGAAGCCGCTCGCGAGGTCTGCGCTGTAGGCGGCAAGATCGGTCGGCTGGTAACAGGCCTCCGTGCGCCCTGCCTCGATGCGCGAAAAATCCAGCAACGTATTGACCAGTTTGAGGAGACGCAGGCTGTTGCGATGAGCCACTTCGAGCGAGGGATTCTGAGGGCGGAGGCGCAGTTCTTCTTCGAGAGGCCCGAGCATGAGCGTCAGCGGCGTGCGCAGTTCATGGCTGACGTTGCTGAAGAAGGCGGTTTTGGCCCGATCCAATTCGGTCAACGCCTCGGCCCGGCGCTGTTCTGACTGGTAGGCCCTGGCATTGTTGATGGCACCCGCGATCTGAGAGCCCAGCATGCGGAAAAAATGGTGATAGTGGTCGTCCAACGGTCGACGGGGACTGACGCCTGCCACCAGAACGACTTTGCCGGTTTGGGGGGCGGTCGTGATCGGGAGCAGGAGACATTGTCTCGCGGGTTCAGGCCAGGCGCCTCCAGGCAGAAAGCCGAAACGGTTGGAGGCATCCTCTAGCAGCAGCGGGTCATCCTGGCGAAGGGCGGCTGCAAGCGGCCAACTCTCTGTCTTGGTCTCCTCGGCGAGCTCCAGGCATCTGTGCCTTGCGAGGCTCCCGTCCTCCAGTCCAACGGCGCCGGCAAGTCGTGCCTGTCGATGATCTCGATCAATATGATAGAGCAGGGCGAAGGGGACATCGGCCGGGTCGGTGGCGAGGGCCTGCAGAATTCTGGCGCAGGCGTCCTGTTCATTTTGTGCGGATCCCGAGAGAGACGCCAGCTCACGGAGGAGGCTCGTACGCCGATCGTTCAACACCCGGTAGGTTGTTTCCTGGACGATATTCAGAATGCCCTCAACCGCTCCGCTCTGTCCGCGAATCGGGTTAAGGCTGTAGTCGAAGTAACATTCCTCCGTGAAGCCGAACCGTTGCATGGGTAACAGCTCATCACTTCGCCAGTTCGCTTCCCCTGTGGTGTGGACGCTTTCAAAATAATGCTGAATGGTCGGCCACAGTTCCGGCCATACTTCGTGGGCAGGGTGGCCCAGCGCCCATGGATGTTTGCCACCCACGACCGGTCGCCAGGCGTCGTTATACAGGAGCCAGCCATCGACGCCCCAATAGATCGCCATGGGAGTTTGTGCGGTGAGGCATACGCCGAGGATGGACACGAGGGAGGCCGGCCACTGTTCGATTGGGCCTAGAGGCGTCTGGCTCCAGTCAAATGCCCGAATGCGACCACCCATCTCGCTGCCGCTCAGCCAGCTGAACATGTCGGTCGCCTTCATTGCCCCGTCCAAGGTTGTCTGTTCGTTGATGAGGGCCGGCCGATCATACAGCGAGGGATGAGATTCTCCCCCGGGGGGCACTCCTATAGGACAGAGGAAGCCAGCAAGTAGAGTAGGCCTCGAGTGTGTGACTCAAGCCGCTCAGCGCGCCCATTCTGTAGCATGATTGGCACGATCGCCCCCACTAGTGAAACCCCTAGTCGCTCGAATGCTTCCATGGGACGAGAGTTATTTCGCGAGTGGTGACGGAGGCGGAAGTTCTGGGGTCGCTGCCTCCATCACGCCGACGGCTCGCTGCCCAGCATCCAACTTGATGGTAATTCGCTGACCGACAGAAAGGTGAACGAATAGTTCAGGTTTTGGAATATGGAATAGGACTTCCCGGCCGAGATCAGTGCTTAATCGGCCTTCTTTCTTGGCCAGATCGAGTTGTAAAAGTTTCCCTGAGACCGCCTCCTGCTGCTGGGAAGCCGAATCCGCTGTCAGGAAAAGGGAGGTTTTCTCGCTTCCCGATCCCAAGGACGGAACGAGTTTGGGCATTGTCGGAGGCGTCGGGATGGGATCGCTCGGCTTAGGTGGCACCGTTGGTCCCGGACCGGGAGTGGGAACAGGTGCAGGAACATCTGCCTGAAGGGAGGGCGCTCCTGTCAGCAGCGTCACGGTCAACAGTCCGCTTCCGATCATCGTGGTAAACATCAGGCCGCCTCCATTTCATCTGCCGCCGCAGACTAGCTACGCCGTCCCACCGGTCGAGCTGGGCACGGATTCCAACACCATCTTGTGACAGACTTCGGCGCACCGGCGGCATTCTTTGGCGCAGTCTCCGCACACGGCATGATGTGGCGCATGTTGCTCGCAGACGCCGGCACAGAGCTCGCACATCTCCACACAGAATGCGCAGAGGCGAACGGCAAAGGCCGAAGTCCGTCCCATCCACTGTGCGGCCAGCAGGCATATGTCTGCGCAATCCCGGCACAACCGGATGCACCGCGCCATGAGTTCCTGCACCTCCTGGTCCTCCGACATCTCCGTGCCGATCATATCGTCGCCACAGGTGTTGCAGATGCGCGCGCAATCCAGGCACGCCTGAATGCAATCGAGTCGATGTTGATCCACTGACTGAATCGACGTGGACATCCTCATGGTGGGCCCTCCTTCTCTAAGTGCTCTGCGGTTACACTAGCGGTCGCCGGACTGATGCACTACTAGGGAAACCTCTCGAAAGGGGAGACGGAGAACGGCCGGGAGCCTAGGGGTCTGACTAGCTGGGTATCGGGAGGAAAATTGGGGTAGGGTGGGCAGCACGAGGCTTAGGCTATGAGGGTTATGGCGAACGTGGCTATGCAGACCGCAGCGAAACAAGAGGAACCGTCTCTCATGGACGAGTCCAACGGTTCTTCCCCGATTCTGGTACCAGGGCGCACGTGCTGGCGCATAGAGTCGGCGGAACGGGCGGCATTCCTCGTAGATGGGGAGGCGTATTTCAAGGCTTTTCGGGATGCCGCCCTGCGCGCAAAGCATTCCATAGTGATCGTTGGATGGGACATCGACACCCAGGTCGAGTTGGTACGTGAAGAACATCCGTCGTCGGATGTCCCGACCAAACTCGGAGAGTTTCTCAGGGCCCTTCTGCGCCGCCGGCGCAAGCTACGGGTGTATGTCCTGAATTGGGATTATGCGGTGATTTACGCCTTGGAGCGGCAGTGGATGCCGACAGCAGAACTAGGGTGGCGCCGGCATCGCCGCCTCTCGTATCAGCTGGATGATCACCATCCGGTCGGCGCGTCTCATCATCAGAAATTGGTGGTGATCGATGATGCCGTCGCCTTTGTCGGCGGCCTGGACTTGAGTAAGTCTCGCTGGGATACGAGGGAACATCGCTCCCAGAATCGGCGCCGGCGAGATGCGGACGGCGCCCTCTATGCCCCGTTTCATGACGTGCAAATGATGGTGAGCGGTGCTGCTGCCGCGGTCTTAGGAGATCTCGCGCGCAACCGGTGGTTAGGGGCCACCGGGAGGCGACTTCCTACACCGCCCAGGCGGTCCCTCGAAGAAGTGTGGCCCCCGAATGTGAACCCTGATCTCATAGACTGTCCGGTCGGAATCCTACGCACTCAGCCGCGCTACGAGGAACTGGAAGAAAGACGCGAGATTGAACAGGCCTATCTGACGGCCCTCAAGCGCGCACGCCGATCCATCTACATCGAGTCTCAATATTTTACGGCCCAGGCCATCGGCCGGGTGCTGGCGCAACGGCTGTCGGAGCATGATGGTCCTGATGTGGTCTTGGTGCTCCGTCAGCATTGCGATGGCTGGCTGGAGCGCCAGACGATGGACAATTTGCGGGCGCAGCTTCTGCACGAAGTGGAACTGGCCGACCACTATGGCCGGTTGCGTGTGTATGCGCCTGTCGTGCCGGGAGACCAGGGCGCAGAACCGGTTTCGGTGCATAGCAAACTGTTGATCGTCGACGACGCATTCGTCTGCCTTGGGTCGGCCAATGTTTCCAATCGTTCCATGGGATTCGACACGGAATGCAATGTGGCGATCGAGGCAGGCGGCCAGGCGCGGGTGCACAGCATCATTGCAGCCTTTCGCAATGGGCTTATCGCTGAGCATCTCGGGACCTTGCCCGACGTGGTTGCGCAACAGATTGAGGAGAAGGGCTCGCTGATCGCCGCGATTGAGGCGCTTCGCGGGGGCGAGCGGACTTTGCTCAGCGGTTGTTTTGAGGCCATCTCTTCTGCAGATGCCATGATCCCGGAGCACGCATTGGTCGATCCGGAACGGCCTATGGCTGCGGACCATCTTCTGGCCGGAGTGGGATTCCGGCGGGAACGGATGCAGATCGTGCGGCGCGCCATGGTCGGTCTCTCAATCCTGGCAGTGATGACCATGCTTGCGGTGGCCTGGCGCTGGACGGCATTAGGGCAACTGCTGGACGTGGAAGCGTTGGTCAGTCATGCACAGGCGCTTGGGCGAAGCCCGCTTGGACTGCTGACCGTCATGGGTGGGTATCTCCTGGGCGGTATGCTCGCGGTTCCTGTGACTGTCCTGCTCGTGGTGACGATTCTCGCCTTTGGCCCCTGGTTCGGCGGCTTATCCGCGCTGGCCGGATCACTGCTCAGCGCCATCACACTGTTTGGACTCGGTCGGGCCCTAGGATCATATCGAATCCGGCGGCTGGCGGGCTCGCGTGTTGAACGCCTGAGCCGACGCCTCGCTGAACGGGGTATGTGGGCCGTGCTCCTTGTGAGGATTCTTCCGATTGCTCCGTTTTCCATCATTAATCTGGTTGCCGGAGCCTCGCCTGTTTCATTGCGGAACTTTGTGCTGGGGACATTGCTCGGGATGTTGCCCGGCATCACGATTATGGCGACATTCGTAGGCCGTCTCGAACAAGCCGTCAGGGAGCCCAGCTGGCAAGCCTTCACGATTGTGGGGATGGTTGTCGCCGCGGCCTGGGCGGGTGTCTGGTATCTATCCGGACGGCTACAACCCCGTCAGCCGGCGGCGGCGCCGGTCGCGGCTGAATCCTCGATCGCCATGACATGAGTGCGCGGAAAGGGTGCAGGCGATGTGTCTGCAGGTGGCCTCGTACAATATTCATCGTGGATTCGGGAGGGACGGACGTTACGATCCGGACCGCATCCTCAGGGTGCTGCGGGAGATCGACGCGGATATTGTCGGGCTACAGGAAGTGGATTTCCGCGGGCGGCATCCCGATCACCTGTTGACGTGGCTCGCCGTCAAATTAGGCATGACTGCGGTTGGGGGGCCGGTCCGAGTATCCGGGGCAGGTACGTTCGGGAATGCCTTATTGACGCGGTACCCTGTCAAGCATGTCAGACGATGGGATCTTTCCGTTGGAAGCCATGAACCACGAGGCGCCCTGGCTGCAGATCTCTTCTGCCAGGGCGCGATCATCCGCGTGGTGACGACGCATCTTGGCCTGTGGCCGAAAGAGCGTCCGGTACAAGCAACCAGGTTGTTGGAGTGCTTACAAGTCAGAAAGGGTGAGGTGACGATTCTCATGGGCGACTTGAATGAATGGCAAGTGTGGGGGAAATCGCTACGGGTGCTCCGCAGGGTGTTCGGGGCGCCTGCCTCTCCTTCGACGTTTCCCACCATCTGGCCCCTGTTGGCGCTGGATCGGATCTGGGTGTCTCCTCCCCAGGCATTACGCGGCATCCACGCCCATCGCTCGGGTCAGAGCCTCGTCGCGTCCGACCATCTGCCGGTGAAGGCGGAAGTGTGCTTTCGCGCTGTGAACGACGCAGGTCCGTGACGGTGTGACGGTCAGAACCCCGCGACTACTTCAACTGATTGTGGTCGTTCGATGGAATAGCGGCCTTGGCCGAGGTGACTCAAGCGCAGGTGTCCCATCCGGCTCAGGCGGTCGACCTCTGAAAACACCTGATTCCAGGTCAGCGTCGGGCAGGCTTCCACCAGCATGTCCAGGTCGCACTGTTGCATGTGGTCAAAGGCATCCAGAATGGTCGGGGTGAGGTTAGTGTCCGTGTCATGATGCTCCTCGGTAACGGCCGGGCGAGCGGTCCTGCCGAGCTTGGTAAATTGCCCGGCGCAAGCGGGGCAATAGGTGTGGGTGAGGCGATAGCCTCCGATCGTCAGATGATGGGTGTCAAGATACGTCTTTAGAGGGCCCCATTCGGGCTCTGCTCCAGGAGCCACCGCCTCTCCTCGAACGTTTTCACAGACGCAACAGATGGGAATAAACTTTTTCATCTCTGTCCTCATAACCCACCCCTCTCTTCCTTGGATGAAGTGCAGACGCCTGACTAGTTTTGCACTGTAGAAAAAAACTATGCTCTCGGGCTACTAGGTGGTCCCCTAGTTCTCGTGCCACCTGCCGGCAGTAGAGGGCGGGGCGAGCATCGCTCAACCGTCATGTTTTACTTTACCTTCGAGTCCGGGCAGGACGGCATCAAAGAAGGCGTTTTGGAAGAGGATAAGGACCAGTTCCCACGTGCTGGCTTGCGGGTTCTCCACTGTTCCTGATAAGTCGGTTTTCGTCGCGATTTCATCTCGCGGAGCATTCTTCAAGATGGATGCTAATGCGTTGATAGTCTTCTCATAAATCTGATTGAGCATCCCTTTGTCATGATCCTGCCTGGGATCATAGACGGCGACATCCTTAAACAGAGGCTTTAAGTATCCATTGACCGTCCCATTCTTGACGCTGACCTCGCTGAACACCGAAAACAGGCCGCTGGTCGCATCAATGCCGCCGTAGGCGCGCAAGAGCTGATTCAGCGTTTTCACCGGCGTTTTCAGAATTTTCACGGACAGGTCAAAGTCCGGCGACTCGACTTCCGGCCGGAACGCCCCTGTCACTTTGGTCATGCCGCTCCCCATCAACATCCCGGCAATCCGCACCCGTGCCGTGCCTTCTGAGAGCTGGTTACTCCAGTTCTCCAGTTCCAGCTCCGTCCCGCTGATGAACATGCGATAGGAGGGGGTCGTCGCCTGGTTCACGAATCCGAATTCACTGCGTTCGATTTTGCCCTGATCGATCCGGAGCAGGAGCGTGGGATGGTTCGCCGCCTTGGCCGCGCCCCGAGTTACCTGTTGCGCCGTCTGTTGTTCTCGTTGTTTGGTCCGAGCGGCATGCACAAAATCCGCTTTCACATCATGGAGGGCCAGGGAGGTGAGCCGCACTTCCTGCGCCGCGGGCGCGAATTCTACGTGACCCGTGGTGGTCAGGGAACCTTGCGTGAGTTGGATCTGTCGTTGCGCGGTGAGCGGCAGCAAGTTGCCCAGGTTGATCTCGTGGAGGGTGACGTCGGCATCGACGCCCATCGATGGTTCGGCAAAAAAATCCACATGCCCATCAACATTGATGCGACCGCCGCCGGCTACCTCAGCGTCGACTTGCAGCCGTGACGGGTATTGCAGCGGCTTTGACCGCACATTGCGGATATTCTCCGCACGGACTTGAATATTCGTCAGTCGAATGGGATCCGATGTGGCGTTTTCCCGATAGGTCACGTCGCCATCTTTGATACTCAGTTCATTGATCTGCAACGGATACACAGCGAATAGGGCCGCTTGCCAACTCTCTTTTTGAGTCGGGGGATCCTTGATCTCCCTCGCAGTTAGCGGGCGGGTGAGGTGAATGATGGGCCGGTGGATGGTGTGATCACTCACCAGACGACCGGAGAGCAGCGCTTCCCAATGAACGCTGGCCTGCCATTCTGCCACGTGGGCCAGGGGCGGATCGGGATTCGCGTCCCGGACGACGGTCACGTTTTCGAGGTCTATGGACAGACCAATGGGGTGGAAATCCAGCGATCCGATATGGAAGGTGTATCCGGCGATATGGCTGTTGAGTTGACGCTCAGCATAGGCGCGCAATGGTTCATCAATAAACCACAGGGCCATTCCACCCAG
>ERZ724516.503-NODE-503-length-24453-cov-3.919993_pt1 | contig 24453 bp, 26 predicted proteins | sample MGYA00376049_ERZ724516 | MGnify/ENA primary metagenome ERZ724516 (study PRJEB28724, sample SAMN07190886) | activated sludge metagenome | isolation source: activated sludge of sewage treatment plant in Hong Hong | place: USA: Christiansburg, Virginia | collected... | reverse complement strand
GATGACGAAGCTGCCCAGCCGGGCCATCTGGTTACCCGCCATGCACTGCGGGAACTTCAGCGTCCACTCGATATCCTGCTGGTGGAGGATCATCCAACCAATCAGAAGCTGGCGCTCGGCTTGCTGGAGAAGTGGGGGCACCGTGCGACGTTGGCTGAGAACGGCCGCGAGGCAATCGATCAGTTCAACGCCAACCGTTTCGACTTGATCCTGATGGATATGCAAATGCCCATCATGGATGGCCTTGACGCGACGCTGCGGATTCGCGCACTGGAAGCGGAACGGAACGTTCCGGCCACGCCTATCGTCGCGATGACCGCAGCGGCGATGCAAAGCGACCGTGAAGCTTGTCTGGCGGCCGGAATGAACAACTATATCTCCAAGCCGATCAAGATCAAGGAATTACTCGACTTGCTGCTTTCCTACGGCGGGCAGTCCGGAACGTCAGAAGGCGAGGTTCAAGGCTTCGATTACGGTATTGCGTTACGCCATTCAGACCGCGAAACCGTCGAGATCATCGCCGGTGTGTTCCTCGATACCTGGGAGCGCGACATGGAACGCCTTCGTGACGCTGTCGCCCAAGAAGACACGGCACTTGCTGAACGCACCGCCCATAGCTTCAAGGGTACGCTGGCCAGTTTCGGGGCTGAACCAGCAATCCGGGTGGCGGCTGATCTTGAGGCCAGGGCCCGCAATCTCCGCCTGGAAGGCATGGGTGTTGAAGTCGCTTCGCTGGAGCGCGAGTTGAAATTGCTTGTCCCCCATCTTCAAGCCGTCGCCGCATCCTTAACAGGGTAAACTGCCGGTTTTTTCGGTTGACCGCAGTAAGTACGGAACATCACCTGCTTGCGCTCCTGCCTTGCACTCTGACCCCCATGACGATCTCGAACACGCTGCAAAAACTCCGCAAACAGCTTGAAAGCCGCACTGGCAAAGCAATTGGCGACTTCAACATGATCGAGGACGGCGATACCGTTCTCGTCTGCGTCTCCGGGGGCAAGGACTCCTACACGCTGCTCAGTGTATTGATGGCGCTGCAACAGCGGGCGCCCATCAATTTCCGCCTGATTGCCATGAATCTCGACCAGAAGCAGCCAGGCTTCCCCGCCGATATCCTGCCGCGCTATTTCGATTCACTGGGTATTGATTATCGTATTGTCGAGGCCGACACCTATTCGATTGTAAAAGACAAGATTCCGGAAGGCAAAACCACCTGTTCACTCTGTTCTCGATTGCGTCGCGGCCTTATCTACCGGACGGCAAAAGAACTTGGAGCCAACAAGATTGCGCTCGGCCATCATCGTGACGACATGGTGCACACCCTTTTCCTGAATCTCCTTTTTGGGGGCAAACTCAAGGCCATGCCGCCCAAACTGGTGACCGATGACAAGTCACACATCGTCATCCGACCGCTGGCGTATTGCGCTGAAAGCGATATCGCCAAATTTGCCCGGGGAATGGAATTTCCGATCATCCCGTGCAATCTTTGTGGATCGCAGGAGAACCTTCAGCGTCAAAAGATCCGCGAAATGATGCAGGATTGGGACAAGCGATTTCCCGGACGTACCGAAGCCGTATTGACCGCCCTGCAAAATGTGGTTCCCTCCCACTTGGCAGACAAGAATCTTTTCGATTTTTCCGGACTGACCCTGGATACACCGGTCGAGGAAGGCGATATCGTCTTCGACATGCCGGAAATGCCGATTGTCGGCCTGACCGGAATCAGACTATCGTCATAATGCACACGACCCGTATTCGATTTATAATCAAGCTTTAAGGAAATCAGGCAGCCGCGCCCGTCAATGAGCTCTCAGGAACACAAACTGGTCGTGATGTTCGCCGACGTTTCCGGAAGCGCTGGCCTTTTCGAGCGTCTGGGCGATACCGATGCAATGCATGCGCTTGAACGCTGCCTGAAACGGATGACCCGCTCGATCGAAGGCTACCGCGGACGAACCCTGAAAGTCGTCGGAGACGAGCTGCTGGCGACCTTCGAATCCGGCGAAGATGCCTGTCAGGCTGCCATCGACATGCAGCTCCGGATTGCTGACCTGCCACCGGTGTCCGGACTGAAACTGACCATTCGCATCGGCCTCCATTACGGTACGGTTTCGGAAGATCACGACGGCGTGCACGGTCCGGTTGTCGATTCAGCCGCCCGGATTGCCGGTATTGCGCGGCGTGACCAGATTCTGGGCAGCGCCGCATTGGTTGAAGCCTTGCCCACCAATGGTGTGGTCTCGGTCAAACCGGTACCCGAACTCGGGTCCATTAAAGAAAATGATACGGAACAGGCTCTGTTTCAGATCCATTGGCTTGGGCATCACAATGCCGAGTTATCCACCACCAATATCGGCCCGCTCAGCGTGCCGACAGCCGAACGACTCTGTGTTCGCTATCATGGCAAGGCATTCCTGCTTGATGCCAAGACACCCATCCTGACTCTGGGTCGGGATTTGGGCAACAAGCTGGTCATCGAGGATCGCAAGGCTTCAAGACAGCATTCCCGTATCGAGAAACGTGGCGACGGCTTCTATCTGGTTGACACGAGCACCAATGGCTCTTTCGTCAGTCTCTCGGGGCGTCGGGAAGTGCTGATCAGGCGTCACGAAATCCTGCTCGAAGGCAGCGGGCGCATCTGTTTCGGCTGCTCAATCAACGAAGCTTCTGCCGACGGCGCGGATTTCGAGCACCTGTAAACAGAAAATGGCCACCCGTAGATGGCCAAGCACGATAAAACCAGACTTTATTTCGCGGCGCCCTGCGCGTCAGCCGTACATTTCTTCACAAAACTGTTCTTCGCGGCACCGGCCAGTTTCTTTTCCTTGGCGGTTGCCTCGCAGGCCGCCTGAGCCGGGGGCATCGCATCCGCTTCACACTTTTTCATGAAACTGGTTTTGGCAGCGCCAGCCAGTTTCTTCTCAGCGGCCATACTGGCACAGTCATTCGCGGCAAACGCGGTTGTCGAAGCAAATGCAACGAGTATCAGGCCAATCATTTTTTTCATCGGAAATCTCCTCGGTTGGGTTAATCAGGCCAACGGACTATCCGGCATTCAAGCATCATCGTCAAGCATCATCCGCTGTTGACGATCCATGAAGTCCTGCATGCTGTCGATCCCTCGCAATTGAAGAATGGTATTGCGCACGGCGGCTTCAAGCAGAACAGCAAGGTTGCGACCGGCCGCAACGGGTATGACAACCTTGCGGATCGGCACACCAAGAACGTCCTGGCTCTGGGCATCGAGCGGCAGGCGCGGCGCATCACCACTCGCTGCCGTCTTCTGCAAATGCACGATAACCTTCAGTTTCATTTTCCGGCGAGAGGCCGTTTCACCAAAAATAGTCCGGATGTTCAACAAGCCGAGGCCCCGGACTTCAAGGAAATCCCGCAACATTCCCGGACATCGACCTTCGATAGTCGTCGGTGCGATGCGGGCCATTTCCACCACGTCGTCGGCCACCAAGCCATGGCCGCGCGAAATCAATTCCAGCGCGAGTTCGGACTTCCCGACACCTGAATCACCGGTAATCAAAATGCCCATACCCAGCACATCCATGAAAACACCATGCATATTCACGGTATCTGCCAGGCGAGCGGAGAGATAGATCCTCAGAAGATCAATCACAGCGGAACACGCCTTCGGCGAGAGAATCAGTGGCGTATTGGAATGTCGACAGGCATCGACCAGGGAAACTGGTGGCACCAGGCCATCGGCGACAATCACCGCTGGCGGCTGGGCAGCGAGAAGATCGTGAAAAACCTGTGTGAAACGTCGCTCGCCAATTCGCATTGCCCAGTCGTATTCCGCCTGGCCCATGACCTGCAAACGCTCGGGGTGAATGATATTGATATGGCCCACGACATCTGCGCCATAGTTGTTCGACAACTTGATTTCAATGCGTCGATCCGCCTCCTGACCGACAACCCAGGAAAAAAGTAGTTTGTCCCGGTTATCTTCAAAGAGTTGGACTAGTTTGATATGGCGCACGGGCCAGGATCAAGCCTGAAAGAGTGCCACCACTGCTGCCGGATCGGCTGCGGACGACAAGGCATCGCGAAAGGCGCGATCGGAAAAGCGCTGCGCCAGCTCGGAAAGTATCTGCAGATGTTCTTCTGTGGCCTGCTCGGGGACCAGCAGGACAAACAGCAGATTCACCGGACGGCCATCCGGAGAATCGAAGGGTACCGGCGAGGCGAGACGCAGGAAAGCACCAGCAGCGTGCTTGAGTCCTTTGATACGGCCATGTGGTATGGCAATACCCTGACCAAGACCGGTGGAGCCCAGTTTTTCACGTGCAAACAGACTGTCGAAAATCACCGAGCGGGCAAGCCCGAGGTGGTTCTCGAAGAGCATTCCCGCCTGTTCGAAAACACGTTTCTTGCTGCTGGCCTCAAGGTCAAGAAGCACCTGAGAGGCCGACAGAATTGTCGTTATGGGGTTCATAGGGGATTCTGAAAAAGCAAAGGCCGCAGCGAGGTCGCTGCGGCCTGTTAGGACTTATTCGGGTTCGTGCAATACAACCTTGTCACCGCGGTGATGATCCTGCATCTTCTGTTTGTACTTCTGAACCTGTCGGTCCAGCTTGTCAAAAAGGGTATCGATGGCAGCATAGAGATCATCCCCGGCCTCTTCGGCATGCATGTCCTTGCCGGGAACGTGAACGGTTACTTCCGCTTTCTGCTTCAGTTTTTCTACTGAGAGCACCACGTTTACACCGGTTACCTTGTCAAAATGACGAATGACGGGATCGAGCTTGTTCTCGACGTATTCGCGAAGAGCCGGTGTAACTTCTATGTGGTGACCACTGATCTGCAGATTCATTATTTTCTCCTCTCTCTACAGGGTCTTGCGTAAATTGACCGGCGGGATGTTGAGCGACTCGCGGTATTTTGCCACCGTTCGACGGGCTACAACGATTCCCTGCTGGCCTAGTATTTCGGATAATTGACTATCCGACAAGGGCTTCTTGCCATCCTCGTTGCCAATCAATTGCTTGAGTAGCGCCCGGATCGCAGTCGCAGAGCACGCTCCACCACTATCGGTGGCGACGTGACTGCCAAAAAAATATTTCAATTCAAAGATACCCCGCGGCGTCGCCATGTATTTCTGGGTAGTCACCCGTGACACGGTGGATTCGTGCAAGCCAAGAATGTCGGCAATTTCACGGAGCACCAGTGGTCGCATGGCTACTTCGCCGTGTTCGAAAAACTGGCGCTGGCGATCAACAATGGCCTGCGTCACACGGTGAATGGTATCGAAACGCTGCTGCATATTCTTGATCAGCCAGCGTGCTTCCTGTAGTTGCCCGGTCAGATTGCCGTTGCCCCGCCGTTGTTTGGAGAGAATCTCGGCATACAGGCGATTGATACGCAAGCGAGGATAGGCATCGGGATTGATATAGGACGTCCATTTGCCCTTCAGTTTCTTGACGATTACATCGGGCGTAATGTAGCGCGCCTCGATCGTGGCAAAGGCTGCTCCCGGACGGGGGTTCAGGCTAATGATCAGGCTGTGCGCCTGTTTCAGGTTTTCGTCGTCGCAAACCGCCAGACGACGAATCTTCGGAAAATCCCGGGCTGCCAACAAATCTAGATGTTTATCAACAATCGTCAGGGCCAGTGCCCGAATTGGGCTTTCGGGGAGCGCCTTGAGTTGCAGTGCGAGGCATTCCTGCGGGCTCCGCGCACCGATACCGATCGGGTCGAAATGCTGGATGTAATGGAGGGCAATCTCCAATTCTTCGAGCTCGATTTCAAATTCGGGGGGCAAGCTTGCCAGCAACTCATCAAGGCTGGCAGAAAGATAACCATCGTCATCCAGCGCTTCAATCAGAAAACGCACCAGACTGCGATCACGATCAGTCAGTTGCGTCATCCCGAGTTGCCAGCCCAGATGATCGCGCAGACTCACGGTTGCCGCGTGGATATCCTGACTGTCGTTATCGTCCTCGTCATCGCGCCCGGCACCCGTAAAGGTACCTGCATCGGAAGACCAACGATCATCGTCGACATCAGAGGGGGAAACCGGGATATCCACTTCGCGATCATCGCGGGCATCCCGCTCCTCACGCTCTACGCGCTGCTCCCGCTCCCCCTCCGCCGTCTTCGGCGAATCAAACTGCTGGGCAGCAGCGAAAGACTCTATCGCGTGGTCATCGTCACGTTCCAGCATCGGATTCTCAAGCAGATAGCGCTCGATTTCCTGCTGCATCTCTACCGTGGAAAGCTGCAACAGCTTGATCGACTGCTGCAACTGGGGCGTCAGCGCCAGGTGCTGCGAAAGTTTTAGCTGGAGTGCCGGTTTCATTAATTGGGTTTGGGGCCTTGCTTACCGGTCAGAGCTTGAAATGCTCGCCGAGATAAACCTTGCGGACGCTTTCATTATCAACGATTTCAGCCGGCCGTCCAGCAGCCAGCACGCGTCCGGCGCTAATTATGTAGGCGTGATCGCAAATACCCAGAGTTTCGCGAACGTTGTGGTCGGTAATCAGCACACCAATCTGGCGCTCCTTGAGGAAACGAATGATCTTCTGGATTTCCAGCACCGCGATCGGGTCGACCCCGGCAAATGGTTCGTCAAGCAGGATGAAACGCGGATTGGTAGCCAGTGCGCGGGCAATTTCCACTCGCCTGCGCTCGCCGCCTGACAGGGCAGCCGCATTGACGTGCCGGACGTGGGTGATGTGCAGCTCGCTCAACAGGCCTTCCACCCGATCATTCAGTTCGGTTTCTGGCAAATCGAGCAACTCCATCACCGCGCGGATATTTTCCTCGACATTCAGCTTGCGGAAGACCGACGCCTCCTGTGGCAGATAGGACAATCCGAGCCGGGCACGGCTGTGCATCGGCAAATGCGTCAATCTGCCGTCTTCGATATAGACTTCGCCGCCATCCGCCGCAACCAGACCAACTATCATGTAGAAGCAGGTCGTCTTCCCGGCGCCGTTCGGGCCGAGCAAGCCGACGACTTCCCCTGACTTGACCTCAAAGGAGACATCCTCGACAACGGTGCGTGCCTTGTAGCGTTTCTTGAGATTGTGGGCCGACAGTTTGGCGACAGGGGTGGTCATTCGTTTATTCCGCACATGGCCCGACGCAAGGTTTCCTTGATTGCCTCGCCGGAAAAGCCGCGATATTGCAGGAAGCGCATCTGTTTGGCGCGATCTTCCAAGGTTTGGGGTGGCTGGCCAAATTTTCTTGTCCACACCGCCAGACAACGCTTTGCTTCATCGCCGCCATCTGGGAGTGCTGCCGCAATATTTTCGTCACTGACCCCATGTTGACGGAGATCCTGACGCAGACGGGCATCGCCATAACGGCGCGCCCGTGAAACGACGCGTTGGCTGGCATAGCGATGGTCTGACAGCAGTTTTTCGGTTTCCAGGCGGTCGAGCACGGCATCGAGTTGCTCGGCAGACTCCGCATCGGCAGCAAGCTTGGCGCGCAACTCGGCCCGGCTGTGATCCCGCCGGGTCAGAAGTTGCAACGCACGGACCCGCAGGTCAGGCATTGGCCGGTGCCGACTTGGTCGGCTTGATAACGGTGGTACTGGCTGCTTCGCGAATTTTGGCTTCGACTTCCCGGGCCACTTCCGGATGGCTGCGCAGGAATTCCCGCGCATTGTCCTTGCCCTGACCGATCTTTTCGCCTTGATAGGCGTACCAGGCACCGGATTTGTCGATCAACTTGTGGGCGACCCCCATCTCGACGATTTCGCCTTCACGGGAGATGCCCTCACCGTAAAGAATGTCGAAAATAGCCTCGCGGAAGGGTGGAGAAACCTTGTTTTTAACAACCTTGACCTTGGTTTCGCTACCAATCACCTCGTCGCCCTTCTTGATGGCACCGATGCGACGAATATCGAGGCGGACGGACGCATAAAACTTGAGCGCATTGCCGCCGGTCGTGGTTTCCGGCGAACCGAACATGACGCCGATTTTCATCCGGATCTGGTTGATGAAAATTACCAGCGTATTGGTTTTCTTGATGTTGGCCGTGAGTTTGCGCAAGGCCTGGCTCATCAGACGGGCATGCAGACCAACCATCTGATCGCCCATCTCGCCTTCGATTTCGGCACGCGGCGTGAGTGCTGCCACGGAGTCGATGACAATGATGTCGACCGAACCGGAACGGACCAGCATGTCGGAGATTTCCAGTGCCTGCTCGCCGGTATCCGGCTGCGAAATCAGCAGGTCGCCAACATTGACGCCCAGCTTTTGCGCGTATTGCGGGTCCAGTGCATGCTCGGCATCGATGAAGGCCGCGGTACCGCCGAGTTTCTGCATTTCGGCAATGACCTGCAGACAGAGTGTGGTCTTGCCGGAAGATTCGGGACCGTAGATCTCGACCACCCGGCCTCGCGGCAAGCCACCGACACCCAGCGCAAGATCCAGCCCGAGCGATCCCGTCGATACCACCTGGATGCCCTCGTCAATTTCGGCATCGCCCATTTTCATGATGGAACCTTTGCCGAACTGCTTTTCAATCTGTTGGAGCGCTGCGGCGAGCGCCTTTGCCTTGTTGTCGTCCATGGTTACCTCGGAAATGTGATTGGATTATGGCACAGGGGCCGGAGATGGAATAGAAATTGCTGAGATGCGCTTGACGTGCTTTGCTTGGCCACTCAAGCAGACAATCGGAAAGATGCGAAGTGCGGGAAGGGGTACGGTATAGTTTTGCGACGTCGTACGTCATTGCGAAAAATACTGTTGTTAAACACAGTACATTCTAAGGCTTTGCTTGGCAAGGAGATTTTTTGTCCTCCATCCGCATTCTGTTGATCCTCGTTTTCGCTTACACCCAACCGCTTGCAGCCGCTCCGGCACCGTGGTTCTGGTGGATCAGCAAGATCAATGGCACCCGGATCTGCCAGCAAACAGCGCCCGGCGAAGGCTGGTATCGCGACAAGGCAGCCATTCCCTACGACAATGCACGCTGTATCGATCACAGACTGCGCTGAATTCTCGACCGATGAACCGCTATCAACCGCCGCCCGATACCGGGCTGGAATTTCTCTTTGTCGATGACTTCCTGATCGTCGTTAACAAGCCAGCCGAGTTGCTGTCGGTGCCGGGACGGGGGGAGGGTATGGACGATTGTCTGGCCAGTCGCGTCCAGAAACTCTATCCCGATGCGCTGATTGTTCATCGCCTGGACATGTCGACATCCGGCCTGCTGCTGCTCGCCCGAGGACAGGAAATCCACCGCCAGCTATCACGCCTGTTTCGCGATCGCCTGATGGAAAAGCGCTATCTGGCGGTAATCGATGGCAACCTCGCCGAGGCTTCCGGCGAGGTTGATCTGCCGCTGATCTGCGACTGGCCCAATCGCCCCCGCCAGAAGGTCGATTTCGAGATTGGCAAGCACTCACTGACGCGATATACCCGATTGAGCAAGGACTTGTTTAGCGGCACCACACGCGTTGAACTGGAGCCAGTGACCGGACGTTCGCATCAACTTCGCGTCCACATGGCAGCGCTGGGTCATCCAATTCTGGGCGATGATCTCTACGGGGGGGCCGCCCATGCCAAGGCGAACCGTCTGCTGCTGCATGCGATGGATTTAGCCTTTGTTCATCCGTCGACCGCAGCACGTGTCAGTTTTCATTCCGAGCCGCCCTTCTGAAGCACCTGATCGCCTTATAATTCTCGCGTTTTCAATCCCTTGCCACGGTCGACCGCACCACCATGCTGATCTGGTTTGTCGCCCTCTACCTGCTCGCCTCCATCGCCATCGGGCTCTTCGCAGCGACCCGCGTCCATAACGCCAAGGATTTCGCCGTCGCCGGACGCAGCCTGCCCTTGCCGGTCGTCACCGCCACGGTCTTTGCCACCTGGTTCGGTGCCGAGGCGGTCTTCGGCGTTTCCGCCACCTTCGTCAAGGAAGGCTTGCGCGGTGTCGTCGCCGATCCGTTTGGCGCCAGCCTGTGCCTGGTCATCGCCGGCATCTTCTACGGCACCCGGATCTACAAGCTGAATGTGCTGACGCTCGGCGACTTTTTCCGGATGCGTTACAACCGCACGGTCGAAATCCTAGCCACGCTCTGCATCGTGATTTCCTACCTCGGCTGGGTATCCGCCCAGATCAAGGCACTTGGCCTGGTCTTCAACGTCGTCACCGATGGAGTGATCAGCCAGGAACTGGGCATGGTGCTGGGCACAGCCATCGTCCTGACCTACACCACCTTCGGCGGCATGTTCTCGGTAGCGATTCTGGATTTTGTCCAGATGGGTGTCGTCATGGGCGGCATGCTGTTCATCGGTCATCTGGTTGCCGGCATGACCGGCGGTGTCGAAGTGGTCATTGCGCAAGCCTCGGCTGCCGGCAAACTGGATTTTTTCCCGACCGGCAACTGGGCGGAGTGGCTGGCCTTCATCGCTGCCTGGATGACCATGATGCTCGGCTCGATTCCGCAACAGGACGTTTTCCAGCGCGTTACCTCGGCCAAGAGCGCCCGTGTCGCCATCGCGGCCTCGGTGCTGGGCGGCTTCCTGTATTTCTGCTTCACCTTTGTGCCGATGTTCATCGCCTACGCGGCGACGCTGATCAATCCGGAACAGTTCAACAGCCTGATCCAGACCGATTCTCAGCTGGTGCTGCCAACCCTGGTTCTGCAGCACACGCCGGTTTTCGCGCAAGCCATCTTCTTCGGTGCCGTCCTCGCCGCCATCATGGCCTGCTCATCCGCCACGCTGTTGGCACCCTCGGTTTCCTTCTCGGAAAACATCCTGCGCAATATCTATCCCGACATCAACGATCGCGGCTTGCTGCGCATGATGCGCATCACCATGGTCTGCTTCGCCGGTCTGGTATTGGCTTTTGCCCTTACCAGCCAGTCATCGATTTTCAAAATGGTCGAGAACGCCTACAAGATCACGCTGGCTGGTGCGTTTGTGCCGCTCTTTTTCGGTGCCTACTGGTCACGCGCCAACACGCAGGGGGCGCTGGCAGCGGTGATCGGCGGCGTCGGTTCCTGGCTGATCATCGAATTGCTGATCGGCGAAGCCAGCCTGGTGCCCCCCCAACTGATCGGACTGACCATGAGCATGCTCGGTATGATTGTCGGCTCCCTGCTGCCGCAACGGATAGGCCGGCCCACGCCACATGCGGAGAGCCATCAGGCTTTGCACCACCGTGCCGCGGCTGAGACCCATCACATCGCCGACCCGACGCACCGGCACTGACGCCCGGTACCGGAGCCCATCGCATAGAATGCAGCCATGACCCAGCATGGCCGCAACCCCGTCCTCCTAGCCCGTTACCTGGCACTCGCCTGGTGCGGCCTGGTCATCTACGGCAGCCTGCACCCGTTCAGCAGCTGGCGGGATACCGGCATCTCGCCTTTTACCTTTATCGAAGGCGGTTGGCCGCGCTATTGGACAGCATTCGACCTGCTGGCAAACATCGCGGTCTACCTGCCTCTCGGCTTTTTTCTGACATTGGCCATCGCCAGACTGCCCGGCCGATTCACCGCCCCGGTACTTGCCACGCTATTGGCAGCCGGAGTCAGTTTCGGTCTGGAGAGCGTCCAGACCTGGCTGCCGTCGCGCGTTCCCTCCAATCTCGACCTGGCGTGCAACAGCCTCGGCGGACTGCTCGGCGCCATTGCAGCGGTCTGGGTCGGCCCCCGTTCTTTTGCCCGCGTCATCGCCCTGGAACACCGGCTGATCGCCCCGGTACCGCATGCCGAACTGGGCCTGACCCTGCTCGGACTCTGGCTGCTGGTTCCCCTGTCACCGGAAACCCTGCTCTTCGGCTCGGGAGATTTGCGCCAAATGCTCGGCCTCACCGGTGCCGTCCCGTTTGCCGCCGAAAGTTTCATGGTCATTGAGGCCAGTGTCACGGCCTTCAACGCGATCGCAGTTGGCCTGATCATTCGCCAACTGACGGTACGCGCTGCCTGGGCCTACGTCATCGTTCCGCTTTTTCTGCTACTCGGCCTGATCGTCCGGACACTGGCTGCCGCCATCCTGATCGGACCGGAAGAGGCCCTGGCCTGGCGAACCCCTGGCGCTGAAGTTGGCTTGCTGATTGCCGGCCTTTTTCTGGCGATCGTCATCGCCCTGCCACCAACACCCCGACTGCTGCTCGCAGCCATGTCGCTGATGGCGGCAACCGTGCTGGTCAATCTGGCACCACCCAATCCCTATTCGGCGGCCGCCCTGGCCACTTGGCGGCAGGGACACTTTTTGAATTTCAATGGCCTGACCCGACTGGTCAGCATCCTATGGCCCTTCCTGACCCTGCCATTTTTGCTGCTGACGACCCGTCGACCGTAGCATGGCACGCCCAAACAGCCGCGGAGACATTCCGGCTGCTGGCGGTCGACGGCGAATCCGGGCTTAGTACAGTCGAAGCCACAAAGCGGCTCGAAAAATATGGCCGCAACCAGGTTACGGTGGAAGCGGGCAAACCGGCCTGGAGACGTTTCGCCGAACAATTGAGCCAACCCCTGGTGATTGTTCTCATCCTTGCTGGCGGGATTACCGGCACGCTCGGTGAATGGGTGGACGCCAGCGTGATTTTCGTCGTAGTTCTGGTCAATGCCAGCATCGGTTACTGGCAGGAAGCCAAGGCTGAAGGCGCGCTGGCAGCACTGGCGCGCAGTGTCGTCACGCCGGTGACCGTTCGCCGCGACGGTCACCGGCGCCATCTCGACGCCAGCCAACTGGTAGCGGGCGACGTGGTCCTGCTCGCCCCCGGCGACCGCGTGCCGGCGGATCTGCGACTCTTCGCGCAACGCGACCTGCAAATCAACGAATCGATGCTGACCGGCGAATCACTCCCGGTCAGCAAACAGACGGAGATGCTGACCGCTGACACTTTGATCGCTGACCGCAGCAACATGCTGTTTGGCGGCACCACGGTGGTGGCCGGGCAAGGCCAGGCAATCGTCATTGCCACCGGCGACGCTACCGCAACCGGGCACATCGCCAGCCTGATCGCCGCCGCACCCAATCTCGTGACGCCTCTGACCCGCAAGATGGCCAGCTTCTCCAATTGGCTACTCTGGGCCATTGGCGGGCTGGCCTTGCTCACCTTTGCTGTCGGGCTGCTGCGCGGCGAATCGGTTTTTGCCATGTTCATCGCGGCCGTGGCGCTGGCGGTTGGCGCCATCCCCGAAGGCTTGCCGGCGGCTGTCACCGTCACGCTGGCCATCGGGGTGGCGCGGATGGCCCGGCGGCGGGCGATCATCCGGCATCTGCCGGCGGTCGAAACATTGGGTAGTACGACCGTCATCTGCTCCGACAAGACGGGCACGCTGACCGAAAATGCCATGACCGTACGGGTGCTGAGCTGCGCCGGCCAGCAGTTCAGCATTTCCGGTCAAGGCTACAAGCCGGAGGGTGAAATCCATCTGGACGGGCAGTCTGTGCCTATATCCGGCGCTTTGCGCGAATGTCTGCTGGCCGGCGCCCTGTGCAATGATGCTGGTCTGAACAAGCAGGGCATACATTGGCAAATCACCGGCGACCCGACCGAAGCAGCTTTGCTGGTTGCGGCGCGCAAAGGCGAGCTTGATGAACACACGCTGAACAAGCTGTTTCCCCGACAGGATGCCTTGCCATTCGATGCCAGTCGGCAGTTCATGGCTACCCTCCACGAGCACGAGGATAGGAGGCTCATTTATGTCAAAGGCGCTCTGGAAAAATTATTGCCAGGCTGTGTCAATCAGATGGATCGTAACGGTCAGCCAGTACCGCTGGATGCCAAGGCGGTCGAACTGGCCGCCGAACAACTGGCCCTACAAGGCATGCGCGTTCTGCTGCTGGCGCGCCGGCATGTCGATTTTGACTGGGATTTCCGGTTGACCGCAGAACACATCGAGCAACTGACGCTGGTCGGACTGGTCGGCATGATCGATCCACCCCGCAAGGCGGCGCTGAGCGCCATCCGTAACTGCCATTCGGCTGGCATCAGGGTCAAGATGATCACGGGCGACCATGCCGTTACCGCGCTCGCGATTGCCCGGCAACTCGGGCTCGATGCCGGGCGCGCCATCACCGGGCGCGAAATATCGACGCTCGATGACGAACAACTCGCCGATGCTGCAGTAGCCGTTGACGTCTTCGCCCGCGTCGAACCCGAACAGAAATTGCGACTCGTCCGCGCCCTGCAATCCCGGGGTGAGGTCGTCGCCATGACCGGGGATGGCGTCAACGATGCGCCGGCGCTGAAACAGGCCGATATCGGCATCGCCATGGGTTTGGGCGGCACCGAGGTCGCCAAGGAAGCCGCGGCCATGGTGCTGACCGACGACAATTTCGCCAGCATCGAAGCGGCCATCGAGGAGGGCAGGGGCGTCTGGGACAATTTGATCAAGTTCATCACCTGGACCCTGCCAACCAACTTCGGCGAGGGCCTGGTCATCGTCGTTGCCATCCTGTTCGGCAGCACCTTGCCGATCACCCCGCTGCAAATCCTCTGGATCAACATGACTACAGCCGTCCTGCTCGGCCTGCCACTCGCTTTCGAACCCATCGAACGCGGCGTCATGAAACGCCCACCACGACGGTTTGACATGCCGGTTCTCGACAGCGGACTGATTGGTCGCATCGTGCTCGTTTCGCTACTGCTTCTCGCAGGTTCTTTCGGACTATTTCTGCGTGCCCTGGAACAAGGACAAACCTTGGCTGAAGCAAGAACGGTCGCGGTCAACGTCTTCGTTATGACCGAAATGTTCTATCTGTTCAACTGTCGCTCGCTGACCCGGAGCTTCTGGCGACTCGGCCTGTTCAGCAACCGCTGGATATGGGGCGGGCTGGTGTCGATGGCCGTTCTGCAATTGCTGCTGACCTATTGGCCACCGCTCAACACAATCTTTCAGACGGCTCCCATCGAACTGGCCGCCTGGGCTGAAATCATCGCTTTCGCCTGGCTATGCGCACTGATCGTCGGGCTGGAAAAACGCTGGACGGCGTTTCACGTGAAACGCGCCGAGCAATCAGGTTGAGAAAAACGGCAAGGCAAGGAAAAGCTTGATCACGATGGCGTTGGCAATATCGATGAAAAAGGCGCCCACCATCGGCACAACCAGAAAGGCCAGCGGCGACGGCCCAAAACGATCGGTGACCGCCTGCATGTTGGCGATCGCCGTCGGCGTCGCGCCCAAGCCGAACCCGCAATGCCCGGCAGCGATTACCGCGGCATCGTAATTTCGCCCGAGCACCGGGAAGGTCACGAATACCGCGTAAATCACCATCATCGCTGCCTGCCCGAGGAGTAAAACCAGCAGCGGTAGCGCCAGGGCCGACAATTCCCACAGACGCAGCATCATCAGGGCCATCGCCAGAAATAGTGCCAGCGAAACATTGCCGAGCACAGAAACGGCCCGCTCGAACACCGCGTACCAACCCAGTGCCGCAAGTGCGTTACGCAGGATGACACCAACGAAAAGCACGCAGACAAAAGCCGGCAAGGACAGGACACTACCCGCCAACCCGCGCGAAATGGCCTGTCCTGCCAACAAACAGATGGAAATCAGCGCCAGCGTCTCGATCATGGCCGGCGCCGTAATCAGGCGAACTTGATGGGGTTTTTCGAAGGTGTTTTCCGCTGGCGCATCCCGCCCCCCGAGCGGCATCGTGACACGCCGCATCAGGAACTTGGCCACGGGCCCGCCCAGCACGCCGCCGAGCACCAGACCGAACGTAGCGCAAGCCAGTGCCACTTCCGTCGCGGCACCAATGCCGTGCTGCTCGCTGAACAACTTGCCCCATGCCACGCCCGTACCATGCCCGCCGGACAAAGCAATCGAACCCGCCAGCAGACCAAAGAAGGGCGATTGCCCCAAACCCAGCGCCAGCAGCAGGCCGACAACATTTTGCAATACCAGAAACCCGAGCACGACGACGAGGAAAACCATCAAGGGCCGCCCCCCCCGGCGCAAGCTGGCAAGGTCTGCGTTAAGGCCGATACAGGCGAAAAAGGTCAGCATCAAAGGCGCACTCAGGCTGCTGTCAAAGCGTACTTCGAAGGCGAAGGTGGAGCGGAGTCCCAGCAGCATCAACGCCACCATCAGACCGCCGGCCACCGGTTCGGGAATCGTGTAGGCAGCCAGCCAGGGCACGCGCGTCACCAGCAACTGTCCAAGCAGCAATACCGCCGAAGCGGCAACCAGGGTTCCGTAGATGTCGAGATCGAGCATGGCAGATGCGGTGAGGGACGGTTCGAGTGGCATTTTCGCCCAGTTCGCCGGGTCCGGGAACTATAATTGGCTACCCCAAGGAGGAAAGATGAGCCATTTCAAACATCACGTCTTTTTCTGCTGCAACCAGCGCGAAGCGGGCGAGACCAGCTGTAACGCCCTCGGCGCAACCGAGATGCAAACCTACGCCAAGGACCGCATCAGTCAGCTCAAGCTGAAAGGCCCCGGCAAAGTGCGTATCAACAAGGCCGGCTGTCTTGACCGCTGCGATCAGGGCCCGGTCATGGTCGTTTACCCGGAAGCCGTCTGGTACACCTACGTCGACAAGGAAGATGTAGAGGAAATCATTCAGGAACACCTGGTGCACGGTCGCGTTGTGGAGCGCCTGAAGATATGAGAGCCCCGGAAGAGAAAATCGTCGTTGCCGGACCGGCTGGCGCTATCGACGTCATCATGGAGCGTCCGGATGCACCGCGCGGCATCGCCTTGATCGCCCACCCGCACCCAATGGGGGGCGGCGCCAATACCAACAAGGTCGCCTACACACTGGCCCGCACCTTCGTCAGCCTCGGCTATGCCTCTTTTCGTCCGAATTTTCGTGGCGTCGGCGGGACAGAAGGCGAGCATGATGAAGGTCGCGGCGAGACGGAAGACCTGCTCGCCGTCCTTGAAGACGCCAAATGCCGTTGCGGCAATCTGCCGGTGGCACTGGCCGGCTTTTCCTTCGGCGCCTACTGCCAGACGCGCGTCGCCAAACGACTGACCGAGACCGGCCATCCGGCGCAACGACTGGTCCTGGTCGGCACGGCTGCCGGCTTCGTTGAAGGCACCCGGCGCTACGACACCGAAGCGGTGCCGCACGACACCATTGTCATCCACGGCTCGTCGGATGAAACCGTGCCCTTGGCCAATGTTTTCGACTGGGCGCTACCCCTTGATCTGCCGGTCGTCGTCGTGCCGGGTGCCGATCATTTCTTCCACCGCCGCCTGCACCAGATTCGCGACATCATCACCCGGGCATGGCGGCACTGATCGCCGACCAGCTGCGGAAAAGCTACGCCGGCACCGAGGTGGTCGCCGGCCTTTCCTTTGTGGTCGCGCCGGGCACCTGTTTCGGCCTGCTCGGTCCAAATGGTGCCGGCAAAACGACAACGCTGCGTCTCTGTCTCGGCCTGACGGCGCCGGACAGCGGCACCATCATGCTGAACGACTGCGCCATACCGGATGACGGGCAAAAGGCGCGGGCGCGGGTCGGCGTCGTTCCGCAGTTCGACAATCTCGACCCCGATTTCACGGCCAGCGAAAACCTGCTCGTCTTCGGTCGCTATTTCGGCATTGCCGACTCGGAGATCAAGGCCCGCATCCCGCAATTGCTGGAATTTGCCAGCCTGGGCGGCAAGGCCGACGCCCGCATTTCGACGCTCTCCGGCGGCATGAAGCGTCGCCTGACCCTGGCCCGCGCACTGGTCAATAGCCCGGACATCATCTTCCTCGATGAACCAACCACAGGCCTCGACCCGCAAGCCCGTCATCTGATCTGGGACCGCCTGAAGCAACTCAAGGTGGCCGGCAAGACCCTGATCCTGACCACGCATTTCATGGACGAGGCCGAGCGCCTCTGCGACACACTGGTCATCATGGACCACGGCACAAAGATCAGCGAAGGCAGCCCACGCGCCCTGATCGCCGAGCACATCGAACCGCAAGTGATCGAAGTCTTTGAGGAATCCCGCGGTCAACTGGAAATTTTCGTCAAAAATCAACGGCATCTTGCCGAGCGTGTCGAAACCAGCGGCGAAACCGCCTTTTTCTATTGCCGCGACCCGCGCGAACTGCTCGGCCGCCTCGCCGATGCCGAAGGGCTGCGCTATCTGCACCGCGCCTCGAATCTCGAAGATGTCTTCATCAAACTGACCGGTCGGGAACTGCGCGACTAATGGCCCTGTTCAGCTGGCTCCGCGGGTGGCTGCCTGTATGGCGCCGCAATTTCCTGGTCTGGCGCAAGCTGGCGCTGCCCTCTATCCTCGGCAATCTGGCCGACCCGCTGATCTACATGCTCGGTCTCGGCTACGGCTTGGGCAAGATGCTACCGACCATCGACGGCCAGCCCTACGTCGCCTTCCTGGCTGCCGGTACGGTTTGCGCCTCGACCATGAACGCGGCAACCTTCGAAGCCCTGTATTCCGCTTTCTCGCGCATGCATGTCCAGAAAACCTGGGATGCCATCCTCAACACCCCGCTCGGACTGGCCGACGTGGTCGCCGGCGAGCTGTTCTGGGCAGCCACCAAATCCCTGTTCTCCGGCGCAGCCATTCTTATCGTCATCACCGCACTCGGCCTGACTAACGGCCCGATGTTGCTGTGGGCTTTACCGGCCATCGTGCTGACCGGGCTGTCCTTCGCCGCGCTCGGCCTGATCTGGAACGCGCTGGCGCCGTCCTACGATTTTTTCATGTATTACTTCACCCTGTTCATCACGCCGATGACGCTGATTTCCGGCGTCTTTTTCCCGACCGACCAGCTTCCCGACTGGCTGGCCGCCATCGGTGCCTGGCTGCCGCTCGCCCAGGGGGTAGCGCTGGTGCGGCCCTTGCTAGCCGGACAGGTGCCAGACGACGCCCTGATGCACATCATGGTCTTGCTGGCGACAACTGCCGTAGCCTTCAGCATTGCCTTGCGCCTGACACGTCGGCGCCTGCTCAAGTAGAATTTGCTAATGGACTTCCTGCTCATCCTGACCAACTGCCCCGACGAAACAAGCGCTACCCAGATTGCCCGGCAGCTCGTTGAATCCCGTTTGGCCGCCTGCGTCAATATTCTTCCGCGCGTTCAGTCGATCTACCACTGGCAGGGCAACATCGAATCCGCTGCGGAAATTCCGCTGTTGATCAAGTCGACCGCAGCAGCCTATCCCGCCCTGGAACAGGCAATCGCTACGCTGCATCCCTATGACACGCCCGAAATCATCGCCATACCCATCTGCCAGGGTTTGCCCGCTTACTTGAACTGGATCGCAGCGGAAACCGTCCAATGATCATGCGCCGCCTCCTGCTTCTATTTTCTTTCCTGTTCTCACTGGCCCACGCCCAGGAATTCCTCGACCCGGCCGTTGCCTTCAAGCCATCCGCCCGGGCGCTGGATGGACAGACCATCGAAGTCAGTTTCGAGATTGCCAAGGGTTATTACCTCTATCGCAACGCCTTCCGCGTCGTCGCCGAGGGTGAAGCAGCCAGCCTGGGCAGCCTGCAGATCCCCAAGGGCAAGGAGAAGGATGACGAAAATTTCGGCAAGGTCGAGGTCTATTACAAGTCGGTGGCGCTGCGCGTGCCGGTCGAGCGCAATGCCTCGGGCGTCCTGCCGCTGAAATTGAACGTCACCTCGCAGGGTTGCGCTGATGCCGGGGTCTGCTACCCGCCACAAACGCAACCCGTTCTCCTCACACTGCCCGACCCTGCCACCAGCCCAGCCGTTAATATTGCCCAGGCCAGCGAAGGCGACGAAAGCGGACGCATCGCCAGCGCCTTGAAGGATGCCGGCTTCTGGACCAATCTTGCCTTTTTCTTCGTCGCCGGATTGGGTTTGTCACTGACCCCCTGCGTCTTCCCGATGATCCCCATTCTTTCCGGCATCATCGCCGGTCAGGGCCACAAGGTTTCCCGGGGCCGGGGTCTGGCTCTCTCTGTTGCCTACGTTCTCGGCATGGCTGTCACCTATGCCGCAGCGGGCATTGCCGCCGGCTTGACCGGAACCTTGCTCTCGGCAGCCTTGCAGAACCCTTGGGTGCTGGGCGCCTTTGCCTTGGTTTTCGTCGTCCTTTCTTTCTCGATGTTCGGTTTCTATGAGCTGCAGCTGCCATCCGCACTACAGAGCAAGCTCTCCGACGAAGCCGGCCACCTGCAAGGCGGGCGCGGGATCGGCGTCTTCCTGATGGGCGCCCTCTCGGCACTGATCGTCGGCCCCTGCGTGGCCGCGCCGCTGGCCGGTGCCCTTTTGTACATCGGACAAACCGGCGATGCCGTTTTTGGAGGCGCCGCCTTGTTCATGATGGCATTGGGCATGGGTGTGCCGCTTATTCTTGTCGGGCTGTCGGCCGGCACCTTGCTGCCCAAGGCCGGCGCCTGGATGGATGGTGTCAGGAAAGGCTTTGGCGTGCTGCTGCTGGCCACTGCAGTCTGGCTGGTTTCGCCGGTCATTCCCGCCGTTGTGCAAATGCTGGCCTGGTCGGCACTGTTGATCATCCCGGCCATCTATCTGCATGCGCTCGACCCCTTGCCGCCACAAGCCAAAGGTTGGCAACGCTTCTGGAAAGGCATCGGCATCGTCATGCTGCTGACCGGGGCGGCCCTGTTGATCGGCGCGCTGGCTGGCGGTCGTGACCCCCTGCAGCCGCTGGCTGGACTGCGTGGTCAGGCCGTCGCTGCCGAAAGCAAGAAACTGCCATTCGAAAAAATCAGCTCGATAGCCGAACTCGATGCCGCCGTTAGCGCCGCAGGGCGGCCGGTTATGCTCGATTTCTACGCTGACTGGTGTGTTTCCTGCAAGGAAATGGAAGCCTTCACCTTTGCCGACCCGGCGGTTCAGACGAGACTCGCCGGCTTCAAGCTGCTGAAAGCCGATGTCACAGCCAACAATCCCGATGACAAGGCCTTGCTGGCTAGATTCGGTCTGTTCGGCCCCCCCGGTATCCTCTTTTTCGACAAGACCGGGCGCGAAATCAAAGCGGTTCGGGTCGTCGGTTTTCAGCGAAGCGCTGATTTTTTGCAGACATTGAGCCGGATTCCTTAAGCAGACCCCATGCAACACCGGCTATTTTTGTAAAAATAAGGGCTTGCGTTAAAATATGCCCACTATGGATTCACTGGGTCTGATCCGCGAATTTCTTGAAAACCGCCTTGGCATCCCGGCCGAGCAGGTTGTACCGGGTGCCGCCCTGGCGACGCTTGGGGTCGACTCGCTGATGATGCTCGAATTGATGTTCGAATTCGAAGACCGTTTCAACATCACGCTTTCCAAAGACCTGAAAAGCCCCAAAACCGTCGGTGAGATGGCGCAACTGATGGACCAACTTCGCAGCGAACAGACCTGAGTGATGAATCAGCGTCGGGTTGCCATCACCGGCCTGGGTTTGGTCAGCCCTTTTGGCGGCGATCTGCCGGATTTTTTCACGCGGCTGCTGGCCGGCGAATCCGCCGTCAGGTTTCTGCAAACCGACGATATTCCTCGTCCACTACGCATTCCTTTTGTCAGCTGTCCCGATTTTGACCCCGATGGCGAACTCGGCCGGCCCCTCGCCGGCACCATGGACCGTTTTGCCCAACTCGGTACGGCTGCCGCTTTTCGCGCCTGGGACGATGCCGGCCTGACGCGCCGTGCTGCCGACGAAGACCGCGACAGCTGGGGTGTTGCCTGGGGAACCGCGCTCGGCGGCACGCTGGCTTATGAAAAGGGCTACAAGGAACTCTGGCAGAAAGGCCGCGAACGCGTGTCGCCACTGTCGGTGATTCTCGGCATGAACAATGCAGCCAATGCCCACATGTCGATCCAGCTGGGGCTCGGTGGCATCAGCATGAGCCACACCGTCGCCTGTGCCTCGTCGGCGATTGCCATCGGTGAGGCTTTCCGCCGCATCCGGAGCGGCGAAGCCCCCATCATGCTGACCGGTGGCTCCGACGCGCCGCAGGCCTATGGTGTTGCCCGCGCCTGGGAAGCCCTGCGCGTCATGGCCAATGGTGACGAAATCTCGTCACCTTACGCCTGCAGGCCGTTCAGTATTGACCGCAGCGGCCTCGTGCTGGGCGAGGGTGGGGCGGCACTGGTGCTCGAGGACTGGGAGCATGCGCTGGCGCGCGGCGCCCGCATCCATGGCGAAATGCTCGGTTACGGCACCAGTTGCGATCATAGTCACCTCGTCCGGCCGGAAGCAGCCGGTCAAATCAGGGCGCTGGCAGCGGCGCTGGCAGATGCCGGTTTGTCGCCCAACGACGTTGACTACGTTAATGCGCACGGCACGGCGACGGCGGAAGGCGACCCGGTGGAAATTGCTGCCCTGAAAGCAGTTTTTGGCGAGCACGCCGCCCACCTGCCGGTCAGTGGAACAAAATCCATGCACGGCCATCAGCTGGGTGCAGCCGGGGCCATTGAGGCCATCATCAGCGTCCTTGCGCTCCGCGATCAGGCCATTCCGCCAACTGCCCATCTTGATTCGATCGATCCGCCTTGTGCCGGCGTCGATCACGTCACCACCGGCCGCCGCGGCCTGACGCTTCGCCACGCCCTGTCCAATTCCTTTGCCTTCGGCGGCAGTAACGCGGTACTCGCGTTCCGCGCCCCGCTCTGATCATTTACGGAAGTCCTGCCATGTCCCAAGAAATCTCCGCAGAAACGATAGAGGCCATGTTGCCGGAAGTTGCCGAGCTGATCGTGTCGGCGCTCAACCTTGAGGTCGGACCCGAAGAGATTGAGGCGGATGCCCCCTTGTTCGGTGAAGGCCTGGGGCTGGATTCGATTGATGTTCTGGAAATCGCGCTGGTCATTTCCAAACGCTATGGCTTCCAGCTGCGCTCCGACAATCAGGACAACCTGCGAATTTTCTCGTCGCTGCGTGCCCTGACCACCCATATCGCCAGCCAGCGAGCAAAATGACCGCTGTCACACCGGTCGCCATCCTGCGCGGCTTGGCGCTTGGCGTATTGGTGATCGCATGGGCCTGGCTGGCGCACGACGGGAGCGCCGCGGAGGGCCCGTCCGATTTTGGCGCAGCGCTCGCTACCTCGCCGATCGTGGCAATTGCCATCATCCTGCTATGGCGGGTTGGCAATCCGCTCTGGCTTGTTCTGGGTGGTCTGGCGGTCATCGCCAGCCTGGCCTGGTTATGGCCCAGCCTGCGGGAAAATGTCGCGTTGCTGTATTTCATTCAGCATCTCGGCACCAATCTGGCACTTGCCACCCTGTTCGGCCGCAGTCTTTTCGGCAAACAGCCATCGCTGGTGACGCAATTTGCGCTGCTCGCCCACAACGGCATCATCTCCGAGGCCAAAGCGCGCTACACCCGACAGGTCACCGTCGCCTGGACCATCTTTTTCCTGATGAATGCCGGCGTTTCGATCCTGTTATTTTTGCTGGCACCGGCCAGCGCCTGGTCGATTTTTGCCAACCTGCTGCAGATTCCGCTGCTGATCCTGATGTTCGGCGTCGAACATCTTTGCCGCCATCGGGTCCTGCCGCCTGCGGACCGCTCCAGCATCGGCGACACCATCCGCGGCTATCGCGCTTCAAGCCGGCGGCCCGAAAAGCCTGCCGCGAAACATCCATGAGCACACTGCCCCTGCTCGGCCATGCCAGTCTAGACGCGATTTTCGCCTGGCAAGCTGCCGGCCCGGTTCGGGTCAGGCATTTCATCGCCGACGCCCAGGCATTGGCGGCTTGCTTGCCGGCAGGCCAGAACCAGCTCAATGTTTGTCAGGATCGTTACCACTTCGCCGTTGGCTTCGCAGCCGGACTGATCACCGGCAAGACCAGCCTGCAACCGTCATCACAGTCGGTCGACACCCTGCGCCAGATTCAGTCCGAGTATCCGGATGCCTACTGCCTCTGTGATGACGATTTCGACAGCCTTGACCTGCCACGCCTCGAATTTCCGCTGCTTTCTGCGGTCGACCGTGAAAATATCGACAAAATCCCGGATATCCCGGTCGATCTCGTCGCCGCATGCCTATTTACCTCCGGTTCCACCGGGTGCCCGATGCCGCATCGCAAGACCTGGGGAAAACTGGTTCGCAACGGGCAGGCCGAAGCGGAACGTCTGGGACTGTTCAAACATCCGCATGCCATAGTCGGTACCATCCCGGCCCAGCACAGCTACGGCTTCGAATCGACGATTCTGCTGGCCATGCACGGTAACTCGCCATTCTGGTCGGGCAAACCCTTCTATCCGCAGGACATTGTCAGTGCACTGAACAGCGTGCCAGCACCCCGTTTGCTGGTCACCACGCCCTTCCATCTGTCGGCACTGCTGTCAGCCGGCGTTACCTTGCCGCCGGTCGATCAACTCCTCTCGGCGACAGCCCCTTTGTCGGTCGACCTGGCAATCGAAGCAGAAACACGATTTTCGGCACCGCTTCTTGAAATCTACGGGTCAACCGAAAGCGGCCAGCTGGCCAGTCGACAAACCAGCACCGGCCCGCTCTGGACCTTGCTGAATGCCGTCCGTCTCACCCAGGAGGGTGAGCAGACAATCGCCTACAAGGCGGCCATGTCGCTGGGCGTCATCAAGGATGGCTGGAACGGTTTCAACGTGCTGCATA
>ERZ724516.500-NODE-500-length-24500-cov-10.284434_pt1 | contig 24500 bp, 26 predicted proteins | sample MGYA00376049_ERZ724516 | MGnify/ENA primary metagenome ERZ724516 (study PRJEB28724, sample SAMN07190886) | activated sludge metagenome | isolation source: activated sludge of sewage treatment plant in Hong Hong | place: USA: Christiansburg, Virginia | collected... | reverse complement strand
GGACGATGCGGCCGGACTGGCCATCTCGGAGCGCTTTACCAGCCAGATCCGTGGCCTGAACCAAGCCACCCGCAATGCCAATGACGGTATTTCACTGGCGCAAACGGCTGAAGGCGCCATGAAAGCCTCCGGCGACATCTTGCAACGTGTGCGTGAACTGGCTGTGCAGTCCGCCAATGCGTCCAACAGTGCTGGTGACCGCCAGGCTCTGCAAAGCGAAGTTGGCCAGCTGGTTTCGGAGCTGGACCGCATCTCGCAAACCACGGAATTCAACGGCTCCAAGCTGCTGGACGGCTCGTTTGGAACACAACAGTTCCAGGTGGGTGCCAACGCCAACCAGACCATCATTGCGGCAACAGGTAACCTGCGCACCAGTGTGTACGGGAATAACCAGAATGTGGCCAGCAACGGCTCCGGCATTGGCGCCTCAGCCACACAAGCCGCTGCAGGTACCAACGGTGTCACGACAGGTACAGTGGCCATCAACGGTTACTTGGGTACCGGATCGTTGACGGTTGCCGTCAGCGCTACCGCCAAGGCTACGGCCGACCAGATCAACGCAGTCAAGGCAAGCACTGGTGTCACCGCCACGGCTGCCACTGAAGTGCGTTTGGGCGGCATGGCTGCGGTAGGTTCCTATTCGCTGACCTTAGAAGGCGACAACGTGGGAGCTGCTCGCACTATCTCGTTTACCCTGACGTCAGCAACCGGCACTGATCGGCTGTCGGCGGCGGTGTCCGCCATCAACGACCAGGCTGCTAAGACCGGCATCAATGCGTCGCTGAGTTCCGACGGCACGCAGGTCATTTTGACGAATGCCACAGGCAACAATATTGTGGTAGGCGACACGACCAATGCCAATGCCGCGGCAGTCACCGCGACCGCCTACGATGCAGCCGGAGGCAGCACCGGTGCGACACGCACTCTGGCGGCCGACGTCAACGCGGAGTTCGTCAACACCGGCGGCTACATCACGTTGGACTCCGAAAAGTCCTTCGCCGTCACATCGGGGAGCAACCAGTTGGACAACGGTGGATCGGCCCTGCAGACTGTCGCCAATCTGGATGTCACCACGTTCGTCAATGCCACGAATGCATTGAAAACGGTCGACTCGGCACTGTCCTTTATCAACGGCGAACGGGCCAAACTGGGTGCGCTGCAGTCACGGTTTGAAACGTCGATTAACAACCTGCAGGTGACATCGGAAAACTTGTCCGCCTCACGCAGCCGGATTCTGGACGCCGACTTTGCCGCAGAAACAGCCAACCTGTCGCGCGCCCAGATTCTGCAGCAAGCCGGTACGGCCATGGTGGCCCAGGCGAACCAGCTGCCACAGGGTGTGTTGGCCCTGCTGCGGTAAGTGAAAGTTAGCCTGCCAGGGCTTCGTAAGCCAAGGCAGGTCGGGTATTGGAGGGCGGTGGCAGAAAAATTCTGCCACCGCTTTTTGGCATTCGCGCCTAAAGTTGGGGGTGAATGTGCCGATGAAATGGGAATGGATGGGGTTTAAGACGCTTATCAAGGGACATGCTACGCGGTGCACTCTGATAATGGTGGGCAAAACGAAGGTTTGTTACTAGGAGGTGGCTATGGCTACGATTTCGTCCCCCGGGCTTGGAAGCAACCTGGACGTCAAGAGCATCGTCTCGCAATTGGTGGCGCTGGAGAAGAAGCCTCTGGACGCCCTCAAATTGCAGGCTGCCACGGTACAGACCAAGATTTCTGCGTTTGGTCAGATCAAGTCGCTGGTGTCCACCCTGTCCGATACCTTGAGCAAGCTGACCAGTGTGACGGGTTGGAATGCCGTCAATGCCACATCGTCCAACAGCAGCGCGGTCAGCGTGAGTGCGATTGGCGGCACGTTGCCCACCACGTTCAACATTGAAGTCAGTGTGCTGGCCAAGGCCAAGACAACGGCGTCGGCGGCGGTGCTGCCTGTAGGCGGTGCGATTGGTGCTGGCACCTTGACCTTTACACCTGTGAGCGGTACGGCAGTGGATGTTGCCGTGACTGCCACTGACACAGTGTCCGATGTCGCGAGCAAGATCAACGGCGCCAACGCGGGAGTGACCGCAACGATATTGAACGATGCATCCGGCGAGCGCCTGCTGCTGCGCAGTAACAGCACCGGAGTTGCGGGCGGTTTCACCCTGAGCGTGGCAGATGCCGACGGCAACAATGCCGACGCGTTGGGCTTGTCGCGCCTGGTCGTAGGCACCACCACCACGACCGCCGCAACTGACGCAGCGGCAACTGTCAATGGCATTCCGGTGACGTCTTCGACCAATACGTTTGCTACTACGGTCTCCGGCGTGACGTTCAATGCCCTTCAAGTGACGACTGCGCCTGTAGAAATTTCGATAAGCAAGAACACGACAGACATACAAAAAAATATCGATGCTTTCGTGGCCGCGTATAACGCCATCAACGATATCTTGAACGAGGCCACAAAATACGATCCGGCCACAAAAGGCGCTGGGCTGTTGCAGGGAGACTCCACCGCGCTGACGCTGCAGAACAGTCTGCGGTCAGCCATTCAGTCGGTGACTACCGGGTCCAGCGTATTCTCCCGTTTGGCCGACGTAGGCATCACCCAGGAACGCGGTGGAAATCTTTCGGTAGATTCGACCAAGCTGGCCGCGGGCCTGGCGAATACAGAGGAATTGAAGAAGTTGTTTCGCAATACGGGTGGCGGGACGGCCGATGGAATCGCTGTCAAGATCAAGGCGGTCACCACTAGTTTGCTCAGCAGTACCGGGTTCTTTCAAAGCAAGGACAACAGCTTGAAACTTGCCTTGAGCCAAAACGCAAAGAACCAGTTGCAATTTAATGAGCGGGTGACCAAGTTTGAAGCGAATCTGAATGCGCGCTACAGCGCCCTGGACACGAAAATGGCCAGTCTGAACGCCCTGAATGCCTATGTGAGCCAGCAGGTCACCACCTGGAACAAGAGCACAGGGTGATGGGTTAGCGCTTCAGTTTTCCTGGGGAAAGTCGATAATTAGTTATCAGCTTTTCATACAAAAAGGACAGTCAACATGTTCAGTGCCCATAGCCCTCGCAGTGCGTCAGCCTACAAGCGAATCAGTGTTGAAACTGGTATGCACACCATGGACCAGCATCAGATCGTCAGTCTGCTGTTTGATGGTTTGTTGGAGTCCTTGAATACCGCCCGTGGGGCACTGGCCCGAAAAGACGTTCCGGTGAAATGCGCGGCTATTTCCAAATGCATTCGTATTCTGGAAGAAGGCTTGGCTACCGGCCTGGATACCGTAGACGGCGGTCCGCTGGCCGTCAACCTTGGCGCGCTTTACGACTACGCGGTCCGCCGCTTGTGCTTGGCCAATGCCCGCAACGATGACAGCATTTTGCAGGAGGTCCAGCGCTTGGTCGAACCTCTGGCCCAAAGCTGGAAGTCCATCAAAAGTACCAGCGACGCCGACGTGCCACCCACAGCACCTGTTGCACGGCTGTCACTCGTGGAGGGCTGAGCCATGTCACAAGTTCTGATCGACTTTTACAAGGCCATTGAAGATAGCAGTGCCCGCATGCTGGAGGCGGCCAAGGCAGAGGATTGGGAAGAGATCATGCGCTTTGAGGGGGTGTGTGCAGTGCTGATCGAACAGTTGCGACATCGTGCCCAGTCGGAGCAGTTGGATGAGGGTGCGCGCCGGGAAAAATCGCGCATCATGCTACGCATTCTCAACAATGATGCCCAAATACGGTTCTTGGCGGAGCCTTGGTTGCAGCATCTGGAGAGCAGGTGCCAACAGCCTTTGACGCTGCATTGATGCCAATTTGCTACGTTTTATGTAGCGGGATCCATATATTTGACGAGGGCTGCAGGCCAACTAGACCTGCATGTTCATGATGTCGGTATAAGCCTGAACCATCCGGTTGCGAACATGCAATGTGGCTTGAAAGCCGATTTGGGCTTTTTGGATGGCCACCATGGTTTCTTCCAGGCTCACCTTGGGATTCTCCATCTGGACTTCCTTCTGAAGCTGTGAAGCTTCATTCTGGCTCGCGCTGACGGCGCCCAAAGCACTCTTTAGCGCCCCCGAGAATCCACCGCCCACACCGTCAGTGGCCGCAGACGCGCTGGGGCGCACCCCCATGCTGGGGCGGATAGTGGTGGGCATGCTGACCGGTGAGAGCTTGAGATCCATGGAGTCCTCCCTTGTTGACTAGGGTGCCGTGATCGTATAGCCCATGGAAACCTCCACTATTTTGAAATGATGGGTAAATTCGGTGCTTATCGCCCTAATGTTTTCGGGACTGGGTCGAATAATCAATCCCATTCATGCGGCGAGACACGCCCCGTTTGCGTAGCAAATCATCGGAAACCAAAATGCCAGCAGTTGCCACCCTACCCGTCAACCCGACTCTTGCCCAGCGCCTGGCCGGTCTGGACCAGGGGCAGCGTCTGCGACTGGCACTGGGCGTCGTGCTGTTTGTGGCGATTGGCGTCATCGGCCTGGTCATGGGGCGCCAAGCCGAATGGCGGGTTTTGTACTCCAATCTGGCCGACAAGGACGGCGGCGCCGTCATTGCACAGCTCAGCACCCTGAACGTTCCCTATAAGCACGCCGAAGGCGGCGGGGCGATTCTGGTTCCCGCGGACCGCGTGCATGATGTGCGACTCAAGCTGGCGTCGCTGGGCTTGCCCAAGGGTTCGGTCAACGGCTTCGAGATGATGGAGTCCAACCGTTTTGGCATGACCCAGTTCCAGGAACGGCTGACCTTTCAGCGCGGCTTGGAGGGGGAGTTGACCCGCTCCATCCAGGCGCTGTCGTCCGTGCAGAACGCACGCGTGCATCTGGCATTGCCCAATCAGAACGGCTTCTTTCGCGAGCAGCAAAAGCCGTCGGCCTCGGTCTTGCTGAGCCTGCATGGCGGGCGCACCCTGGACCGCACCCAGCTGGCGGGCATCATTCATCTGGTTGCCTCCAGCGTGCCCGAGATGAGCCCCTCCGCGGTCAGCGTGCTCGATGATACCGGCAAGCTGCTCTCCAGCCCTTCGGACGGATCGGGTGGCGCGCTGGGTGTTGACGCGGAACAGCTGCAGTACGTGCGCCAAATTGAGCAGCTGTACAGCCGCCGGATTCTGGACATTCTGGAGCCCATTGTGGGTGTGCAAAACGTCAAGGCCCAGGTCACGGCCGAGCTGGACTTCTCGCAAACCGAGTCGACGACGGAATCGCACAAACCCAACCAGGCACCCGAGGTGAGCGCCGTTCGCAGCCAGCAGGTTGTCGAGAGTTCCGGTGCAGCCGGAACCAGCCCGCCATCGGGTGTGCCGGGCGCCACAACCAACCAGCCACCCGGCGCGGCATCGGCACCCATCAACGGTGCGGCGCAAACCCTGACCGCCAATGGCCAAACGCCGCTGGCCGGTGGCGGCAAGCGCGAGTCCATCATCAACTACGAGGTGGACAAGACCATTCGCGTCGTCAAAGGCGCATCGGGCGTCATCAAGCGCATCAACGCGGCGGTGGTATTGAACAACACCATCGTCACCAATGACAAGGGCAAGACCAGCAGCACGCCGTTGACCGAGGCGCAGATGGAGAAGATGACGGCGCTGGTGCGTGAAACGATTGGCTTCAGCAAGGACCGCGGCGACTCCGTCAACCTGGTAAATGCCGCATTTGCCTCCGAAAAAGTAGCGGTTGTCGACGTGCCGCTGTGGCGGCAACCCGACGTGGTGGACCTGGCCCGCAGCTTTGCCTGGCCGCTGGGCACGTTGTTGTTCGCAGCCCTGGTGTTGATGGGCGTTATTCGTCCCGCCATCAAGGCCATGGGCACGGCGCCCGTTGCCGGTACCGCGTCCACCAGCGTCCGAATGAACCAATTGGATGCACTGGAGTCTGAAATGCCAGAGCGTCCCCAATTGGCGGGGCAGGTCAACGACCCGGCGCAGATATCAGCCCATGAGAAACAGCTGACGGACGCCCGGCAATTGACCCGGGACAACCCGGCGGCGGTGGCCAACATCATCAAAACGTGGATGAACGGCGAGGCACCGGCCTGATGGCCGACGCAAAATAGCACCATGGCACAAGACGACGGACTCCAAGACGCGGCAATTCTGATGATGTCTCTGGGCGAGGCAGAAGCATCGGAGGTGTTCAAGCACCTGTCGCCCAAGGAAGTACAAAAGCTGGGCGAGGCGATTGCCAAGACCACACAGATCACGCGCGAGCGCGTGGATGAAGTGGTTGGCAAATTCACCGGCGTCGCCGCATCCCAGAGCCTGCTGGTTTCCAATTCGGGCGACTATGTGCGCTCGGTGCTGAAGCTGGCCCTGGGTGACGACAAGGCTGCCTTGCTGATTGACCGGATCCTGCAGGGCGGGGACGTGTCGGGCATCGAAAGCCTGAAATGGATGGACCCGCTGTCGGTGGCCGAGTTGCTGCGCAACGAGCACCCGCAGATCGTGGCCGCTATTCTGGTGCACCTGGACTATGACCAGGCCGCCGATGTGCTGAAGAACCTGACCGAACGCCAGCGCAACGAAGTCATGTTGCGGGTGGCCACCATGGAGGGCATACAGCCCACCGCGCTCAAGGATTTGAACGAAGTCTTGTTCAAGGTACTGGCTGGTGGCGACAAGATTCGCAAGTCGTCTTTGGGCGGGGTCAAGACCGCGGCGGAAATGATCAACCTGATGGGTACGGTCATTGAAGGAACGGTGATCGAGTCGATCCGCAACCACGATGCGGACCTGGCCCAGAAGATCATGGACAAGATGTTCGTCTTCGACGACGTGTTGAAGCTCGACGACAAGGCCATCCAGATGGTGTTGAAGGAAATTTCTTCCGATGTGCTGATCGTGGCCTTGAAGGGCGCCCAGCCGGAGCTGAAAGAGAAGATTCTCTCCAATATGTCGTCCCGCGCAGCAGCCACCTTGCGCGAAGACCTGGAATCCCGTGGCCCCATGCGCCTGTCCGAAGTGGAAGCGCAGCAGAAGGAAGTGCTCAAGACGGTGCGCCGTCTGGCGGACGAGGGGCAGATTGTCATTGGCGGTGGAGGTGGCGACGACGCCATGGTCTGATGACACGTGTTCACAACCGCTTTATCGCGAGTGACGACGTAGGCTCCGCGGTCGGCTGGGAATTTGGCGCGGTTGACCAGGCGGCGGTGCGCTTTGCCGCCAAAGTCAAGGCCAGAGAAGAGGCGGAAGAGCAGGCTCGGGACAATGCGTCCCGTCAGTTGGGTTTCGCAGAAGGGTATGCACAGGGCCACGCCCAGGCGACCCTGGAAGGGCAGCGCCTGATTGCCGAATACATCCAGACCCAGGGACAGGATGCCGCGCGCCACTATGGGGAACTGTTCGTATCGGCCGACGCCCAGATCGCCGAATCCCAGCAGGTGATGGCCAAAGGGGTGCTGGAACTGGCCTGCGAACTGGCCCGCCAGGTATTGCGCCATGAACTGTCTACCAACCCCAACGCCTTGCAGCCCGTGATTCGGGAGGCGCTGGGTGTGCTGGCGGCCGATTGCAAGGCGGCAGTCGTGCGGCTCAATCCGCTGGACCTGGATGTGCTGGAGGATGTCTTGCGCCAGGAGTTTTCCGCTCTGGCGCTGACCTTGCTGGCAGACGTATCGGTGACCCGTGGCGGCTGCCTGGTGGAGGCCGCTGGAACGGTGGTGGACGGCACGATGGAAAAACGCTGGAGTCGGGCCGTGGCGCGGCTCGGCCTGGAGTCGTCCTGGGAGGTATCCCATGATGCAGACTGAATCGACTGTATTCGCTGAAAAATGGTCGACCTATCTGGACCGTGCCCGGCACAGTGTGGCGTACGACAGCACGCTGGAAGTGCGTGGCACGCTGACCCGGCTGACCGGGCTGGTGCTGGAGGCCCGCGGCATTCAGGTGCCGGTGGGCTCGCAGTGTGTGGTGTCCATGAAGACCCGCCCGTCGGTGCTGGCGGAGGTCGTTGGATTTGCCGGAGACCGGGCTTTTTTGATGCCGGCAGGGGATGTGCATGGCCTGTCCAGCGGCGCCGGCGTGGCACCGGCCGCCGCCTACGTGCCTGTGCCGCGTCTGGGCGAACCCGAGCCGACCGGTGCCGTTGCGGATGCCGGCATGCTGCGCCTACCTCTGGGTGATGGTTTGCTGGGGCGCGTGGTGGATGCGCAAGGCTTTCCAATGGACCGTCTGGGCCCGATCACGGAAGTGATCTCCAGGCCGCTGGACCGCAAGCCCATCAATGCGATGGACCGTGCCCCCGTGCGGCGTCCGCTGGACACAGGAGTACGCGCTATCAATGCGCTGCTGACGGTGGGGCGCGGCCAGCGTATCGGTTTGTTTGCCGGGTCTGGCGTTGGCAAGAGTGTGTTGCTGGGCATGATGGCCCGCTATACCGAGGCCGATGTCATTGTGGTGGGCCTGATCGGTGAGCGGGGCCGTGAGGTGAAGGAATTCATTGAAGACATTCTGGGCGATCAGGGGCGCGCGCGGTCAGTCGTCGTTGCAGCGCCGGCCGACGCACCGCCGCTTCTGCGCTTGCAGGGAGCGTCGTATGCAACAGCCATCGCCGAGAGCTTCAGGGACAAGGGAAAACATGTGCTGTTGCTGATGGATTCCCTGACCCGCTACGCCATGGCCCAGCGCGAGATCGCCCTGGCGATTGGCGAGCCGCCAGCGACCAAAGGCTATCCGCCCTCGTGTTTTGCCAAGCTGCCCCAACTGGTGGAGCGTAGCGGCAACGGGCTCAATGGCGTGGGTTCCATCACGGCGTTCTACACGGTGTTGACAGAGGGGGATGACCAGCAGGACCCGATCGCCGACGCCGCCCGGGCCATTCTGGATGGACACATTGTGCTGTCGCGTGCGCTGGCGGAGTCCGGGCACTATCCGGCCATTGACGTGGAGCAGTCGGCCTCGCGGGTGATGCACAACGTGGTGTCGCGGGATCACTTTGAGTTGGCCAGGCGCTTCCGTGCGATCTATTCGAAATACGAGCGGGGACGGGATCTGGTTCAAATCGGCGCCTATGCGCAAGGGTCCGATCCGGCGCTGGATGAGGCGATCAACCTGCACGACGGTATGAGCCAGTTTCTGCAACAGGACATGTACGAGGCTGCATCCATCGACTCTGTGCTCGAAGAGATGGACGCGGCGACCAATCTCAACCTGGGAATTAGCTGACCATGTCCGGGCTAAAAAGTGTCTTGTTGGCCATTGAACACGCGTCGCTCCGCCGGGACGAACTGGCCAAGGCTGTGGCGCGCGTTGAGCGCAGCCAGAATTTTGCGCGTGACCAGATGGCGCAACTGAAAGGGTATGCCGGAGACACCGACGCCCGGTGGACGGGGTCTGGTGCGCGAGGGCTTTCCCTGGAGCTGGTGCGCCACCAATACCAGTTCATGGACAGGCTGCAGCAAGCGATTGAGCTCCAATCCGGCGTACTTGCGAACACGGCGCGCCAGTTGGAACTGGCCAAGGCCAATTTGATGCAGGCCGAAATTCGGCTCTCGGGTTTGAACCAGATATTGAAATCCCGGCAGATCGCGATGCTAGGCCAGCAAAGGCGGCGTGAGCAGCGGCAAACCGATGAGTTCGCAGCCCTGCAGTACACCCGCAACCGCGCACTACCAATGAGTGGAGAAAAACATGACCATTGAAACCAAATCTTCACAAAACACCGCGCGGCCAACTTCAGGTGCAGATGCGCACCACGCCAAAAACAAGCCGGGTGCCACAGGCAATTCCGGGCAGGGCGCGCCTGGTGGTTTCATGGCGATCCTGGCTTCCCTGGATACTTCGGAGCTCGCCGTTGTGGCGACACCCGTGACGACTGGTCCCGCGCTGCAAGCCTATGCGGAGGGTGCAAGCGCGTTGGCCGCAACTGACGGCAACGGTGGCAGCTTGAAGCCCGCTCTCAGAGGTGGCCCTGACGGTTTGCGCGGACTTGCGACGGATGGCGATGCGTCTGGAGCCTTGGACGACGCAAACGGAAAACTGCTGCAGGACATTCCTTCCGATGCGTCTGCGACCAATTTGCTGTTGCCAACCGACACCGCCGCCACGGCTTTGCCTGTTGTGACCGAGCTGCCGCCGCAAGCGTCGGCGCTGTTGGCGCAGTCGCTGCAGTGGACTGTAGCCTCAACAATCAGTCCAGATGAGGCAAAAGCGAGAGACGCGGGCGCCGCCGCCCCTGATATCGGGTTGGGAGTCAGGTTGTTGAATTCGTCCGAAGCGCCCCAGCGCACCCAAATTCCGGGTGATTTGGATGAGCAGTTTGTCAAGGGACCGATTGCAAAGGATGGCATGGGATCGGGAGTCAGGTTGCCGAGTTCGTCCGAAACGCCGCAGCGCACCCAAATTCCGGTTGATTTGGATGTCCAGTCCACCAAGGAATCGATTGCGAAGGGTGGAAAATTGTACAAGGATGGGGCCGCGAGGCCGGCTACTGTCAGTGCAACGTTGGCCATGTCGGCTGATATTACGTCACAGTCGGATTCGCGAGCGTCAGTCTTTCTCGCCGCAAAAATAACTGGTCAGTCGCAGACACCGGTAACCACAGCGCTGGCAATGGCCAACACGCTGGCCCCAACGCGCCGTGATGAGTCGACGTGTGAGCGGTCGGTTTTCCGATCAACCGTTCCGGACGGTGGCGCCATGGCGCAGACCTATGCGCCGACGGCGGCGGGGGTGCAGACGCACGGCGCAGTGGAGCCGCCCGCTCCCACTGACATGTATGTGGCCGAAAAGGTAGCCTATTGGATTAGCAATGATGTCCAGAATGCGGAAATGAAACTTGACGGCATCGGCACTGAACCGGTTGAGGTGAGCATTCGGATGCAAGGTAACGAGGCCCACATTGCGTTCCGCACGGACGAGATATTGGCCCGCTCGGCGCTTGAGAGTGCAAGTGTGCACCTCAAGGACCTGCTGCAACGTGAGGGGCTGGTGCTTTCCGGGGTGTCCGTAGGCACATCCGGCGCAGGGGATTCTGGGGATCAGGAGCGCAGGTCCCGCCAGGGATTGCGACAGTCGGTTGTTGTTTCCCAACAGCCTGCTGGCGGGGATAGGATCACTGGTGCGGGCCGGGCCACGCGGGGGGCGCTGGATCTTTTTGTGTAAGGCCTGGGAATGTGTCACCATTGGCGTTAAACCATGTGGTCGCACTGTGACTCTTTCCCGCGGAGAGCCGGGGCGGGTGTGGTGAGCGTCGTTTCTTTCAAATAAGGAGTCAATGTGTCTGCGAAACCTGAAGCTGCCGAGGACGGCGCCGCCAAAGCGCCCGCCAAGAGCAAGAAAATGCTGATCATCATTGTTGGTGCGGTTTTGGTATTGGCATTGGGCGGTGGCGGAGCTTTCTTCTATATCAGCAAGCAACGCGCAGCGGCCGCTGAAGAGGGGGAGGACGCTCCTACGTCGAAGTCTGCGGACCAAGGAAAACCCAAGGCGCCTCCTGCTTATTTGCCCCTGGACAATATGGTCGTGAACCTGGCGGACCCGGGTGGCGAACGGGTGGCGCAGGTCGGGATCACGCTGGAGGTGGCAGATGCCCATGCCGCAGACACGGTGAAGGCGTTCTTGCCCACGATTCGCAGTGGCATTCTGCTGCTGTTGTCGCAGCGAACGGCAGAGGAACTGCTGAAACCGGAAGGCAAACAACAGCTTGCGAAGGACATTTTGCGCGAAACCTCGCTGCCATTTGGCGGCGGCGAAGCAGCAGAGCATGATGATGGTGCGGCTCCCAAGAAGAAGAAAACCAAGGCCAAGTCGGATCATGCCGAGTTTCCGGTCGTTGGCGTGCTGTTCTCCAGTTTCATTGTTCAATAGCGGGTTCACAGGTATCTATTTATGAGTGAGTCGTTTCTTTCCCAGGAAGAGGTAGATGCCCTTCTCGAAGGGGTCACTGGCGAGAGCCAGAAGACCGTCGAGGAGGCGGCTGAGCATGGAGAAGTGCGCGCTTACAACATCTCCAGCCAGGAACGTATCGTTCGCGGGCGGATGCCAACGATGGAAATCGTCAATGAGCGATTTACCCGTAACCTGCGTGTTGGGTTGTTCAACTTCATTCGACGGAGCCCGGAAATATCGGTAGGCCCCGTAACGGTTCAGCGCTATAGCGCGTTCCTGCGGGAGTTGGCGGTGCCCACCAACTTCAATATTGTCGCCATCCGCCCCTTGCGGGGAAGCGGCCTGATCGTGTGCGAGCCCGCGTTGGTGTTTGGTGTGATTGATACCCTGTATGGTGGAATTGGCAAATTCCAGACACGCATCGAAGGACGTGATTTTTCCGCAACGGAACAAAGGGTCATTAACCGGCTGGTCGATGTCATCACTTCGGAGTACAAGAAGGCGTGGAAGGGGATCTATCCGCTGGAGCTGGATTACCAGCGTTCGGAGATGCAGCCGCAGTTTGCGAACATTGCGACGCCCAGTGAAATCGTGATTTCCACCTCTTTTCAGCTCGAAATTGGCGACATTACTGGCGCGATCCACTTTTGCTTTCCTTATTCGACCCTTGAACCGATTCGGGATGTGCTCTACTCGTCAACACAGGGCGACTCGATTGAGGTCGATCGGCGTTGGGTCAACGTATTGACCCGTGAAATACAAGCCGCGGAAATTACCCTGGTCGCCGAGTTGGCGCGGGCTGATGCAACGGTTGAACAATTGTTGACCATGAAAAAAGGTGATTTCATTGAGTTGGATCGACAGCCCAAGATTCAGGCAACGGTAGATGGTGTTCCAATATTCGAATGCCAATACGGTACGCACAATGCCAAGTACGCCATCCGTATAGACAAGGCCCTGCGCGGCAATGACCAAAACTGGTTGGGAGAAAAAAATGGCATCTGAAGACAAACCTGACGAATCAGCCGCTGACGATGGCATGGCCGATTGGGCCGAGGCCCTGCTGGAGCAAAAGGCGACGGAACCCGGCGGGGATGGACAGGGTGGGGTATTGGCAGGAGACGCGCCCAAGCCTTTTTCCTCGATGTCCAGTAGCGGGGGCGACTCCCCCATGCATGACATCAATATGGTGCTGGACATCCCGGTTCAACTGTCAGTCGAGTTGGGTCGTACGAAAGTCCCCATCAAACACATTCTTCAGTTGGGTCAGGGGTCGGTTGTGGAACTGGACGCCCTGGCAGGAGAGCCGATGGATGTCTTGGTCAATGGATACCTGATTGCACAAGGCGAGGTCGTCGTGGTCAACGACAAGTTCGGTATTCGGCTCACCGATGTGGTGACACCGTCGGAAAGACTGCGTCGGGTTAGCAAGAGCTGACAGGCCGTGATGACACAGTCGCTGGTTTCGGTTGGTGTTTTTCTTGCGATATTGGTCTGTCTCCCTTTTGGGCTGAAGTGGCTTAAGCAGCGGTATGGGGGCGGTGCTGTTGAAGACAGCGGGCAGTCGCGCTTCATTTCTGCGTTGGCCGTGGGTCCGCATCAAAGAGTGGTGACCGTGGAAGTGGGCCCGGAGGGGCGTCGTGTCTGGTTGACGCTGGGCGTAACGGCTCAGAGCATCACTTGCCTGCACTGTGTGGACGCGAACACTCTGACAGGTGCCGACTGTGCGAGTCAGGTTGAATCGAACGGAATAAGGGGTGTGGCTTGAACCGCTCAGTCTTGTGGGTCAGGGTTGCTTTGGCGGTCAGTGCTTTGGCGCTGAATGGCTCGGTCCTGGCGCAAACCAGCGGGCAGCTGCCATTGCTGGTTGGAACGGGTGGCTCCAATATGAGCTTCTCCGTGCCGGTCCAAACACTGATATTTTTTACAGCCCTTTCATTTTTACCGGCTGTGTTGTTGATGATGACGGGATTCACCCGCATCGTCATCGTGTTGTCGCTCTTGCGGCAGGCTTTGGGAACCCAGTCGTCCCCGCCTAATCAGGTCATCGTCGGGTTGTCGCTCTTTTTGACATTCTTCGTTATGGGTCCAACTCTGGACCGCGTTTATGCAGATGCCTACCTGCCGTTGACCAAGAACACTATTACCTTCGAACAAGCGCTGGAAAAAGGCGAAGGACCGATTCGCAGCTTTATGGTGAAGCAAACCAGACAGTCAGATTTCGCATTGTTTGCCAAATTGGCGAAACTGGCGCCTGACGTGAAAGCGGACACCGCACCGATGCGGGTTCTGGTCCCTTCGTTTGTCATTAGTGAACTGAAGTCAGCGTTTCAAATTGGCTTCATGATTTTCATTCCGTTCCTGGTTATTGATATCGTGGTTGCCAGCGTGCTGATGTCACTTGGCATGATGATGCTGTCGCCGGTGCTGGTCGCGCTGCCTTTCAAGTTGATGCTGTTTGTACTGGCGGATGGCTGGAACTTGCTGATCGGCTCCCTGGCGGCCAGCTTTGTGATGTAAGAGAGAGGTCTTGCAATGAATGCACAAATGGTCTTGACGATGGGACAAGACGCTCTTTTGATGCTTTTGATGGTTTCCGCACCGGTTCTGGGTACGGCATTGATCGTGGGCCTGTTGGTCAGTCTGTTCCAGGCCGTGACACAAATCCACGAAGCAACCCTGGCGTTCGTGCCCAAGTTGATTGCGGTTATTGCAGTGTTTGCAATTGCCGGCCCCTGGATGTTGACGATGTTGGTCGAATACATTCGCCGGACCATAGAAGCCATTCCCGGGGTCGTGGTTTAGCAATGGAATCGTTGTGATATCCGTCTCTGAAGCGCAGCTTGCTGCCTGGATATCGCCTGTTTTCTGGACATTCTTACGGGTTATTGCTGTCTTCACCGCTGCCCCGGTCTTTTCATCCCGCTCAATTCCCTTGCGCGCAAAAATTGCATTGGCTTTTTTCGTCGCCCTGGCGGCCCAGGCAAGCCTGCCAGACATGCCTGTCATTGGATTCAACGACCCGCAAGCGTTAGGTGTTGTCGTTCAGCAAGTGGGGGTCGGGTTGGCAATCGGCTTTGCAGTCCGTGTTGTTTTTTCTGCCGTGGAACTGGCCGGTGAAGTCGTCGGGTTTCAGATGGGGCTTAATTTCGCGGCTTTCTTCGACCCAACCATCGGCGCGCAGTCCAGTGCTGTGGCCAGATTTTTTGGGCAGATGACGTCTTTGCTGTTCCTGGCGATGAACGGGCATCTGATGGTGCTTTTCGCGATTATTCGCAGTTATCAATCTTTTCCGGTGGATCAGAATTTCCTGGAGTCGCTGGCACATATGAAGCTGCAACGGCTTGGGGCTGACTTGTTTGCCAGTGCGCTGTGGATCGCACTGCCCATGGTCGGTATGTTGATGTTTGTCAATTTGGCTTTGGGAATTGTTTCGCGTGTGGCACCGCAAATGAATATTTTTGCTGTTGGTTTTCCGATTACCCTCGTGGTGGGTTTGATCGGAATCGCGGTTACGCTGCCGATGCTGGACCAACCATTCATGGTGCTGATGGAGCGGGCCATCGATGTGTTTTCCAGGGGGTAGCCGGAAAAGTCAGACCAATTCGTTGCGGATGGCGTAGACCGCGAGTTCTGCATTGTTGGCGAGCTTCAGTTTTTCCAGAAGTCGGGCTCGGTAGACGCTGACGGTCTTGGGGCTGAGCATGAGTTCCTCGGCAATGTCCGACAGGCGTTTTCCCGAAGCAATTTTCAACAGGGTCTGGAGTTCTCTCTCGGACAGCGTCGCATGCAGTGACTGGGTACTGGGTGATGCAAGATTGCTTACCAGCATTTCCGATATTTCTGGAGTGACGTACTTTCGGCCTTTTGCCAGTGAACGAACAGCAGGGATCAACTCACCAGGGTCCCCGGCCTTGTTCAGGTATCCATCGGCACCAGCACGCAGGCAGCGAATCGCATACTGGTCCTCGGCGAACATGGAAACAATCAGCACCCGGATGGGGGAGTGGTCTTCACGCAGACTGGCAAGTACTTCAAGTCCGCCACGTCCGGGGAGATTCAAATCCAGGATCAAGACATCACAAGGGGTGGTTCGGATGAGCTCCCGAACTTCTGAGTAGCTGCCCGACTCCCCTACCACCTGAATGTCGATGGCCTCGGCCAAAGTATCCCGGATGCCGCGGCGAACCATGGCATGGTCATCACAAAGGATTACCTTGATCACTGAAATTGGGCCTCCAAAGAAGCGCTCTTTGCGGCCGCCAGTGGCACGGAAAGCGTCACAGAGGTACCGGACTCACTGCTCGTGCTGATGTCAAGCCAGCCCCCGATGGTCTTGGCACGCTCGTGCAGTCCGCGGATTCCAAACGCATTGGATTTCAGCATCTCCTGTTCGGTGATGCCGATACCGTTGTCGCTGATTTCCATGGTCAAGAACCCTTCTGCATCCGATATTTCGATTTGTACCAGACTGCATTGGGCATATTTTGAGACGTTCGTCAGTGCTTCCTGGGCCGTCCTGTACGCTGTCAATTGAACAGACTTTTCAGGGCTGAGATCTTCGCGGTTGGCCCGCAAGACGGTCTTGATCCCTGTTCTTTTTTCGAAGTTCGAGGCGAGCCATTGGACAGCAGCAAAGAGTCCCTGATCCAGGATGGAGGGGCGCAAATTCATCATGATGCGCTGGCTGGCGCCAAGTGCATGCTGAAGCATATCGGTGGCGGCTTTCGCGTGCGCGTGAATACCTGCATCCGAGACGTGCCGCGATATCCAGGCCAAGTCAAGTTTCGCCGCGGCCAGGGAGCCCCCGATATCATCGTGTATTTCTCGCGCGATGGCGGCGCGCTCGCGGTCGATGGCGGTTTGCAGGTGGCCCGTCAATTCGGATAGCCTCCTCTCGGACATCGCCAGATCGTGATCTGCTTTTTCCTTGGCTTGCCGTGTTCGATGGACATCTATGGATCGAAGGATGACACGTTCCAGCTGACTCAGATCGTCCTTGTGCAGATAGTCGCTGATGCCGGTTTGTATTGCGGCGACGGCCGCCGTTTCACCGATCGCGCCAGACAATAGTACGAATGGCGGGCGGTCTCCGCCGGTCGGAAGGGCCAACCATGCATCCACGGCCGTAAACCCGGGAAGACGATAGTCCGCAAGAATGACGTCGAAGGCAACTGATGCAGCCAGCTCGGAAAAGGCACCCAGTGTTTCTACTCTGGTAATCGAATAGGCGAACCCCGCTTTGTCAAGAGTCCTGCGAACCAACTGGTGGTCTTGCATCGAGTCTTCCAGATGAAGAATATTCACTGGGGCGGTGGGTAGCATCGTATCCATTGTCAAAGCGGCATTGTCTGCTGATTATGGTTCACCGACGTCCGCGTGTACAAGTAATTTGGGCGTGTATATTTGGATACCGCGGATCGCAAAAGTTACCCAACGTTACCGATTCCTGCTAATCTAGTAGTATGAGATCTCTTGGTTTCATGAACGGGAGTGAGACTGAAGTGGAGAGTGGTTTATTAGGACCTATGACAATGCAGCCATCATTGACGACACCAACTGTCCCCGCTGTGCAAATGCCGGTCATGCTAGTTGCCGAAGTTCAAGATTCGTTGCTGGTGGTCGTGCACGATTTGACGCGGCTGGACGGGTTGCTCGCCCATACCATGGAAAATCTCATGGAGCGATTTACCAGCGCCAGTGCCAATTTGGCGACTCCCACCCTGATGAATTCCAAGGAACTGGACGACGTTCGCAGTACGCTACGGGCTGCAGTGACTGAGTTGCAGTTTCAAGACATGGCCTCCCAACTTATTGTGCATACTTCGAAGATCCTTCAGGGCTGTGCGTATCGCTTGGCTTCCGAATCCATGGGTTCTGAAGATGGGGAGGCAGTGCCATTTGTCGAAGAGGTTCCCGAGCGGCCAAACCCTGTGACACAAGACGAGATGGATGCTGGCTCTATCGAGCTTTTCTGAGTCTTTTTTCTAATTACCAAACTGAAATAGTCGGAGCTTCAAATGCCCTTAATTCTCGCCGTTGATGATTCGCCCTCCATGCGCAAGATGGTTTCTTTTACCTTGACGGGCGCCGGCTACCAGGTTGTGGAGGCAGTGGATGGCCAGGATGCTTATGAGAAGGCGCAATCGCAGTCATTTGATCTGGTCTTGACGGATCAGAATATGCCCAGGTTGGACGGGTTGGGGCTTACCCGAAAACTGCGGGACCATCCACAGTTCAAGACCACTCCGATTTTGATGTTAACCACGGAGTCGAGTGATTTGATGAAGCAGGCTGGGCGGGCAGCGGGCGCAACTGGCTGGCTTGTCAAACCCTTTGACCCGGCAAGACTCCTGGATGTCATAAAAAAAGTGATCCGCTGATTGCATCGCCCTGGAATAGCTCACAGAGAATAGGAGATTGGTATGTCTGAGACGCATCAAGACAGCGGTGGTGGAAACGGTGATTTCGATCTAACCCAGTTTTATCAGATTTTTTTTGAAGAAGCCGGTGAGAATCTGGATCTTATGGAGCAGATGCTGCTCAACTTGAATCTGGAAACTGCGGACGATGAGGTCTTAAATGGCATATTCCGCTGTGCACACTCGGTGAAAGGCGGGGCCGCTACATTCGGCTTTGCCGATGTTGCTGAGCTGACGCATCAGATGGAGTCACTTCTGGACCGACTGCGTCGACACGAGCTGCAGCCGAACTCTGCGATGGTGGACGTGTTGCTGGAATCCGCGGATGCATCGAGAAGTTTGCTTGCACGCCACCAGGCAGGTGGAGAGGGCGATGCGTTGCCAACCGGAGATCTGGTTCGACGAATCAGCGAGTTGGCGGCTGGCAATGCACCAGTGGTCGCGCCGATACCGGTTGCACAACCTGTGCGCACTCAAACCGTCGCGGTGAAGCCGCCACCTCCGGCGTCGGAACCAGTTAACAAATCGCCCCGATCACTGGAAATACGTATTGGCCCTCTGGAGCGCCCGGAGCAAGCGGACGCAGTACAAGAATTGTTTCGGGATATTCCTGGTTTGGGGACCATATCTGCGTTGCCTTCGGATGCGAAGAATACGCGCGTCTTCATGGTGGAGACCGGGTCTACAGACGAAGATCTGTTGGATTTATTTGCTTTTCACGTCTCTAGGGATTACATAAAGATTTCAGAACGAGCAGACGCAGCGTCCGACTCTGGAAATGCGGCTCAAGCCGGTACTGCTATAGCGGAGGCGGGAAGCCCAGACGATCCACCGCCAGGAGCGCCTTTGGCGCCTCTTCCGGGATTTGGGTTCTTTGATGGCGCCCCTGGCGCACCAGTCGCCGTTGCTGAGAATGCGCCGGGGGAGATCAAGGTTGCACAAAAGGCTCCGCCCAGATCTCCTGCCGCCAGTGCGGCTGCTCAACCGGAGGCTGCGACGATCCGCGTTGCGATTAGCAAAGTGGATCAATTGATCAATCTTGTTGGCGAACTGGTCATTACACAGGCGATGTTGGCGCAAAACAGCCGGGCCTTGGACCCTGCCGTCTACCAGCAGCTGCTGTCGGGGCTGGCGGATTTGGATCGAAATACTCGGGATTTGCAGGAATCGGTGATGTCGATCCGCATGATTCCCATGTCTATCGTTTTCAGTCGTTTTCCTCGGATGTTGCGCGACCTTGCCAGTAAGCTTGGTAAAAAGGTTGATTTTGTGACGCAAGGAGAAGCGACGGAGCTGGACAAGGGCCTGGTGGAGAAGATCACCGATCCATTGACCCATTTGGTGCGCAACAGTTGCGACCATGGAGTCGAATCCCCCGCTGAGCGATTGGCTGCAGGAAAATCCGAGACAGGCACTATCACGCTCTCGGCCTCTCACCAGGGCGGCTCCATTGTTATCGAGGTGCGTGACGACGGAAAGGGGATGTCCCGGCAAAAGATACTGAGCAAAGCCAGAGAGCGTGGATTGGATGTGTCTGACCAGATGTCTGATGCGGATGTCTGGCAATTGATATTTGCCCCCGGCTTTTCAACGGCCGATGTGGTCACGGATGTGTCCGGTCGTGGCGTCGGAATGGATGTGGTCAAGCGCAATATCGCTGCGCTCAACGGAACTGTGGAAATTGACTCGGCCGAAGGCTACGGGATGAAAGTTTCGGTGCGTCTGCCATTGACACTGGCCATCATGGATGGAATGTCTGTCGGTGTGGGAGGCGAGGTTTACATACTTCCGTTGTCGTCTGTTGTTGAGTCCTTTCAGGTCAAAGCGGATGCGGTGAGCACGGTGGGGCAGGGCTCGCAACTGGTTAAAGTGCGTGACGAGTACATGCCGGTAATCGAACTGGAAAAGATATTCCAAATCCCAAGATTCGATTTCGAGAAGTCGTGCGACATCATGGTCGTCGTCGAGGCGGATGGTAGTCGCGTCGCTTTGTTGGTCGATGAGCTACTGGGGCAGCAGCAGGTTGTCGTCAAAAATCTGGAATCCAATTACCGCAAGGTCCCAAACGTATCTGGTGCAACGATTCTTGGAGATGGAAAAGTTGCCCTGATCCTGGATACGGGAGCTTTGGTTCGCCGGTCCCGGCATTGATGTCAAGATATTGAAGGAGCGCAACATGGGCGTGATGGAAAAGCTGGATGAATTGACATCTTCTGATGCGCGTGAATACTTGACCTTCCGGCTGGATCAGGAAGAGTACGGTATCGACATCTTGAAAGTTCAGGAAATTCGTGGCTACGAGCCTCCAACAAGGGTTGCGAATGCGCCGAATTTCATCAAGGGTGTTGTGAATCTGCGAGGCACGATTGTGCCGATCGTGGATATGCGTTTGAAATTCAGCTGCTCCAAGGCGGAATACAACTCGTTCACGGTTGTGATCATTTTGAATTTGAGAAACCGCATTGTTGGTATCGTTGTTGACTCTGTTAGCGATGTGATGGAGCTGCCTGCGGAGAGCCTCAAGTCTGCACCCGACATCGACAGTGTGATCGACAGCGCCGCAGTTTTGGGGTTGGGGTCTCTGGGAGACCGAATGTTGATTCTGCTTGACATCGAGCGTCTGATGTCGGCCCCGGATATGGGCCTGGTGGGTACGTCTGATTGACGTTGCCGCGGGGTTTCGAGGTTCAAGCCGGGCGACCTAGTGGTTTCATAGTTGGGCTTTGTCTGAAACGGAATTGAATGTGAGTTCGTCAGTTGGAATGCAAGGCCGTGAGTTTGCATGGACCGATGCGGATTTTGACCGAGTGCAGGCAATGATCTATAAGCGGGCAGGTATCAGTCTGCACGATGGAAAACATGCCATGGTTTACAGCCGTCTGTCCAGGCGACTGCGAGAGACTGGGTACCAAAGCTTTCATGACTATCTTGGATGGCTTGAGTCGGCGGAGGGGCCAGAGTGGCAGGAGTTTGTCAATGCGTTGACGACCAACTTGACCTCGTTCTTTCGTGAACATCATCATTTTGAGATCTTTGCGGATCTTTTAAAGTCAAAGCCCTTGGGTACTCCTTGGCGCGTCTGGTGCAGTGCGGCTTCCACTGGAGAGGAGCCTTATTCGATTGTGATGACTGCGTTAGATGTGCTTGGGCAAAATCCAAAGTTTTCGCTATCGGCCAGCGATATCGACTCAAAAGTCTTAGCTTCTGCAGCGCAAGGAGTTTATCGACTGGAGGGGTTAAAAGGCGTCGATACGAACAAAATCCAAAGGTTCTTTTTGCGTGGAAAGGGCGGAAATGACGGGATGGTGAGGGTAAAGCCTGAACTGGCGAGAGTGATAGATTTTTTGATGGTCAATTTGATCAAAGATGACTGGCCCTTCAAGGAGCCATTTGATGTGGTTTTTTGCAGAAACGTGATGATTTACTTTGATGCGGAGACGCAGCGAAAAGTACTTGAACGAATCTTTAGAGTCATGAAGCCTGGAGCGTTGCTTTTCGTAGGCCATGCAGAGAATTTCAGTGATTCCCGCGATATGTTTGTCCTGAAAGGGAAAACGGTATATGAAAGACGATAGTGTGGCCGGACCAGAGCAAGGTACCGCTGGCCTGTTTTTGTTCTCACCGGATACAAGGTTTACATGAATTTCCCCCAAAACAGTGTTGGCTCCACCGCTTTCAGAGCCGCTGGGGGTGTAGTGCCGCCAGTGAAAGTTCTGGCGAATGGTCGCGCATCAAGGGTCGACCAGCTCAAAGCGCAACCGCGAAAGCCCGGAGAAGCTTCTTTTTTCTATGCTGATCACCACTTTCAGTATGACGCGGTAAAGGTCTTGCCAGGGGAATACTACGTTTCAAATGAGGATCTCGTGGTGATGACGGTGCTTGGATCCTGCATCGCGGCATGTATTTGGGATGGTAAGGCACGTACAGGCGGGATGAATCACTTCATGCTACCTGATGGAGATGGGGTGGAGGGGTCTGGGCGCTATGGATCCTTTGCCATGGAGTTGCTGATCAATGAAATGTTCAAACTTGGGGCAAGACGGGAAACGATGCAGGCCAAGATATTTGGTGGCGCGCAGGTAATGGCGGGTTTCACAACGATGAACGTCGGTGAGCGCAATACCCAATTTGTATTGGACTATTTGTCTACAGAACGAATTCCGGTTGTGTCTCAGGATGTTCTCGATATTCATCCTCGGAAGGTGTGCTTCTTTCCGGTCACAGGCAAGGCGCTGGTAAAGAGACTTGCGCATTCCCATCCTGAAACGTTGGCTGTCGAGGAGCGGCGTGGAAATGCGGCGAATGTTGCAAAGTCAAATGCCGGTGGCTCGGTCGATTTGTTCTGAGAGTGTCACGTGAAGAAGATTCGCGTTGTTGTGGTTGATGACTCAGCGTTAGTTCGTGGACTGCTGACCGAGATCATCAATCGCCAGAAAGATATGGAGTGTGTTGGGGCCGCGAATGACCCCCTGGTCGCCCGTGAAATGATTCGCGAGCTCGATCCGGATGTGATCACATTGGACATAGAGATGCCCAAAATGGATGGGATCGACTTTTTGGCTAGGCTCATGCGTCTTCGGCCGATGCCGGTGGTGATGATCTCTACCTTGACTGAGCGTGGAGCGGAAGTCACCATGCGGGCCCTCGAGCTTGGAGCGGTCGACTTTGTAGCTAAGCCCAGGATCGGTTTAGCAGATGGCATAAATGAACTGGCTGGCCAAATCGTCGAAAAAGTCAGGGTTGCTGCATCCGCACACATTCGACGAGTAACACCCCCCAATATCTTGCCCACGGGGCCTCAATCTGGGGTGATGCAACGGACAGAAATCGTGCAGTTGGCGCGCGTGTCGACCGAAAAGCTGATTTGTATTGGCGCCTCTACCGGTGGAACAGAGGCGATCAAGGAGATTTTGATTCGGATGCCAGCTAACGCTCCTGGCATCGTTATTACGCAACATATGCCTCCAGGATTCACGACCAGTTTTGCCGCCCGGTTGAATACGCTATGCCAGATTACAGTGCAGGAGGCTGTAAACGGAGAACGTGTTCTTCCTGGGCATGCGTACATTGCACCCGGTGGCAAGCAGTTTCGAGTCGATAAAAGTGGGGCCAACTATGTATGTGTGGTGGAGGACGGTGAAACCGTGAACCGGCACAAACCCTCTGTAGAAGTACTGTTCAAATCCGTTGCGCGTGTAGTTGGACGCAATGCGTTTGGGATCATGTTGACAGGCATGGGAAATGATGGCGCCAAGGCAATGAAGGAGATGAAGGATGCCGGCAGCTACAACTACGTTCAGGATGAGGCCAGCTGCATAGTATTTGGCATGCCTCGTGAGGCTATTATTCATGGCGCCGCTGATGAGGTACTGCCCTTGCTCGACATTGCAGGCGCGCTGTTGACGAGGCTCGGGGCGACAACCGATCGCTATCGTGTTTAGCTTTATTTATATGAAGCTAAAGGATTTGTGCAGATGCACGAAATCAATGCTATGATCGAAGGCTTCGCTGATTGCAGCGGTTGAAAATTTAGATAGCAACTGGTGCTTCAAAAAGTTTTCAAGAAGTTTGACGAAAGCATAAAAACTGTGTCATAATTCAAGGCTTCGCTGATCACAGTGAAGCAAACGAAGAAAGTAAAAAATCTTCGGTTCATTAAAAATTTACAGCCGATAAGCGTGGGCGTTTGAAGGCGATTGCCAAGTTCTTCGGAACTAGGTCTTAACTGACCTACAAACGCTCATGAAGTAAAAAAGATGTGATGTTCGTCAAAGAAAATCACGTCGATTCCAATTTATGAGTTGCTCGAAAGAGCGAAAAATTCAAGATCGAACTATAGAGTTTGATCCTGGCTCAGATTGAACGCTGGCGGCATGCCTTACACATGCAAGTCGAACGGCAGCACGGGAGCAATCCTGGTGGCGAGTGGCGAACGGGTGAGTAATATATCGGAACGTGCCCAGTCGTGGGGGATAACGCAGCGAAAGCTGTGCTAATACCGCATACGATCTACGGATGAAAGCGGGGGATCGCAAGACCTCGCGCGATTGGAGCGGCCGATATCAGATTAGCTAGTTGGTGGGGTAAAAGCCCACCAAGGCGACGATCTGTAGCTGGTCTGAGAGGACGACCAGCCACACTGGAACTGAGACACGGTCCAGACTCCTACGGGAGGCAGCAGTGGGGAATTTTGGACAATGGGCGAAAGCCTGATCCAGCAATGCCGCGTGCAGGACGAAGGCCTTCGGGTTGTAAACTGC
>ERZ724516.499-NODE-499-length-24528-cov-16.642463_pt1 | contig 24528 bp, 22 predicted proteins | sample MGYA00376049_ERZ724516 | MGnify/ENA primary metagenome ERZ724516 (study PRJEB28724, sample SAMN07190886) | activated sludge metagenome | isolation source: activated sludge of sewage treatment plant in Hong Hong | place: USA: Christiansburg, Virginia | collected... | reverse complement strand
CGTGGGGTAGCGGTCGGCATACTCCTGGCCGGTGACTTCCCGGATGCGGGCCATGAGTGCCTCGGTGGCCTCGCGCCAGGCCTGCGGGTCGTCTTCGCGGCCGACCCACGGCGAGGTGTCCAACGGCGGCAGGTAGGTCACCGTGATCCGCTGGCTCGTGCCCTTGCCCCACGTCCATCGCGGTCCGCTGCCGTGCGCGCCTGTGACAGCGGCGGGGATGATCGGCACGCCGAGAGGGAGCGCCACCCGCATGCCACCCGTGCGGCCGCGATACATCCGACCGTCGGGGGAACGGGTCCCCTCCGGGAAGATCCCCCAGACGCCGCCGTCGACCAGGATCCGCCGCGCCGCATCGAGCGCAGGCTCGGCGGAGGCCGCCGACGCCGGATCGATGGGCACCTGCCCGATGGCCTTGAGGAACCAGGCGAGCAATCGTCCCTTCGCGCCCGTCCCTCGGTAGTACTTGCTCTTGGCCACGAACGTCACCCGACGGCGCACCGCGAACGGGACGATCGCCGTCTCGATCACCGAGGTGTGGTTGGCGGCCAAGACGAAGGCCCCTGAGCGAGGCAGGTGCTCGCGCCCGCGCCATCGGGGGGCATAGCCCAGCAGGAGGGCCGGCCCGACGAACGCGAACTTCAAGAACCAGTACCACACGAGCCGCGATGCTAGCGGCGGCCAGCTCAGTGGGCGAACAGCCCCCGGACCGCGTCCTCGGTCTGTTGGTAGCTCGTGCCCGCCCGGGCGGTGAGCTGGCCGATCGTGACGAGGTCTTCGCGCAACCGGGTCTGCAGGGTGCGCCACTCCTGCAGGACCGACTGCCACTCGGTCGCGGCGGTCCCCGTCCAGCTGCTGGAGAGGGCGGACAAGCGCCCGGTCATCTCCGCGACCGACGACTCGATGTCGCCGGCGATCCGGCCGATGTCGGCCGAGGCGGTCTGGATCCGGTCGGTGTCAACAGTGAAGGCCATGGCTGCTCCTTGATCGCTCCGCGCGCCCCCGACGGTGCGTCGCGGCTGGGGCCCGGACCGATGTCCGGGTTCCTGCGACGGTATGCCGATCACGCAGATCGCCGCAGAAGTTATCCACAAGCCCGTGAGTTATCCACAGGTTGGTTCCGGGTCGGACGGGCTACCGTGTGCGGGACATGATCCTCATCGACATTCCCATCTGGGCGGCCCACGGGACCGTGTTCGCGCACCTGGTCAGCGATACCTCGTTCGAGGAGCTGCACGAGTTCGCGGCACGTCTCGGCGTGCCCCGTGGTGCCTTCGACGGGGACCACTACGACGTCCCCGAGCGTCGGTATGCCGCGTGCCTGGCTGCCGGAGCGACGCGCGTCACCGGGGTGGAGCTGGCGCGGAGAGTCAATGCCAGTGGCCTGCGGTTGCGTAAACGCAAGGGCGAGAAGGGAATCCACCGCCGGCTGGGCCTGCCGATCGGCGAGGGGGTGACGGCTGATGTCGACCTGGTGGCGTCATCGATGCCCACCCCGGACCTGGTCACGGGTGCCGCGGCGACCATTGTCCGGGACCGCAACGAGAGCATCCTGCTCGTGCACTCGGTGCGTCGCGGGTCGTGGGACTGCCCTGGCGGGCGACGCGAGCCTGGCGAGACGGTGCCCGATTGCGCTGCAAGAGAATTGGCCGAGGAGACCGGTCTGGTGCTCGCGCCGGAGGACCTCGTCCCGTGCGGCTACGAACGGATCGTCGTCACTGAGCCCGGGCACTGGGCGTCGACCCGCCCACTGGTGCAGATCTTCCGCGCCGACCTCGTCGTTGCCAGACCGCAACTCGTTCCCGGCGACGATGTCGACGGGGCACAATGGGTGTCGCACGACGATTTCCGGGAGTTGTGTCGCGAGCGGTTCTGGTGGCCGCTCGCGGCGTTCGTCATGGACCTCGGCCCCTGACCGCGCCATCGGCCCCGCTATGGAACGCGCCATGGAACGCGCCATCGGCCGCGCCATGGACCGCGGTCAGCCTTCGGTGAAGACCCGCTCCAGCTCGCGCCAGTGCCGCGCCTCGGCGCCGGCGTTGTATGCCGGGACGTCCGCCATCGTAAAGCCGTGTGCCGCATCGGCATACAGCTCGCCGGTCAGGTTGCACCCCGCGGTGCGGGCGGCCGCTGCGAGCGTTTCCTGGGCCGCCGCGGGCATCGAGCCGTCGTGGTCGGCATAGCCGAAGTAGACCCGTGCCCGCACCCGGTCGAGCAGCGTGTGCGGGCTGTCGGGGGTGTCGGTGACGAGCCCGCCCGGGTGGAAACCGGCGACGACGCCAACCTGCTCGGGGCGTTGGGCAGCGAGGGTGAGGGCCAGCCGCCCGCCCATGCAGTAACCCACCACCCGGGTCGGCACGTCGTGAGCCACCACCGCGAGGGTGGTGAGGTGCTCGAGGTATGCCGGTCCGTCGGCCGCCCACAACCCGGGAGTGAGCGACGGGATCAGCTCGCCGAAGCGGGCCATCCGCTCGGCCTGACGCTCGACGGTGAGCAGTTCTGGGGCGACGAGCGGCTGCCGACCCGCGCGGTAGAACGTGTTGGGGGCCAGGACGGCATACCCCCAAGAGGCGATCCGCGAGACCATGTCCGCGATCCGGGGCCGCAACCCGATGGCATCCATGATGAACAGCACCCCGGGCCACGCGCCGTCGTCGGCGGGGTGGGCGAGGTAGGCGTCGCTGATTCCTGAAGGCATGGGCAGGTCGATTTCCTCGACCCGCACCTGGTGGCTCATGGGGTCACTCTCCATCGATGTCGGGGCCGCCGAGACGCGCGATCTCCCGGTCAAGGTTGGTACGTGCTCGCGGTTCCCATTGTGCCGCAGCGAAATCCGTGAGGTAGAGGCGCGGTCGCTCAGCGAAACCCCGCAGCACTTCAGCCCGGGCCGCCCGGTATGCCGCGTCGGGGACGGCGGCATACTCCTCGCGGACCAGCGTGCAATAGTCGTCGAACCGATCGGCGTCGGCGCTGAGGATCCACAGGTCGGCGTCGAGGAACGCCTGGTCGAGTGGGGTCAGCGAGTCGCCGTTATGGGTGGCGGTGAGGTGGACCAGGCGTTCGACCCGCGCCGTGTCGCCATCGTCGCCCCCCAACTCGGTGAGGGTGCTGACCGCCAGCCGGGCGCTGTCCGCCTCGTTTGCGCCGGCTGGGGCGAGCGGGAGATAGACCGCGTCGTGGAACCAGCCAGCCACCCGACCGAGCAGGGCGTCATGGGCGTCGAGCCCCTCGCCGTCCTCGAGTTCCTCCAGGGCCCAGAAGAGTTCGACGAGATGCGTGGTGCGGTGGTAACGCCGTTGAGGCTGACCCCAACGCCGCAGGAGGTCGGTGCCTGCGGCCTGAACGGCGTCATCGAGAGCGAACGGGATCAGGTCGGCGAGATCCTGTCGCCACCAGCTGATGAGAGCGGGCATGTCTCAGTGTTCCATCAAATCTCGACGTATCCCGGTCTAGGCGAGGGGAGCCGGCAGTGGCTCGGCGTGGACGACGTGCAGGCCGGACACGGAGCGGGTGAGGACGACGTAGAGCCGGCGCAGGCCGGTGCGCTCGTCGGGCTCGGCGGCAGCGATGGCCGACGGCTCGACCACCACGACCCGATCGAATTCCAAGCCTTTGGCCACCGTCGCCGGGACCAGGTCGATCTGATGCTCGACATCACCATGGTCCACCCCGAGGGTGCCGTGCTCAATCCCGTGCCGGGACAACGTCTTCGACAAGAAGGCGATCTGAGCGTCGGCGGCGATGACCCCGACGGACCCTGGGCGGGTGCTCGCGGTCCGAATCGCGGCCACGACCGCAGCCGCCAGTCCTCGTGCCTCCACCGATTCGATCACCAGGTCGCCCGGCTCGTCCCGGACCGACTCCGGCACCCCGAGCCCGGGGGCCATGTGCGGGAGGAGGCGGGCGGCATACGCGATGACGGCGGCTGGGACCCGGAAGCCGCGATCGAGCACGTCGACGACCGCGTCGGGCTTGCCGAGGTGCGCCAGTGACTCCTCCCACGACGCCGTCGCCCACGGCGTCGTGCCCTGGGCGATGTCGCCGAGGACGGTCGCCGATCCGGTCGAACAGCGGCGCCCGACCGCGCGTAGGTGCATGGGAGAGAGGTCCTGGGCCTCGTCGAGGATGACATGGCCGAGGCTCGGGGTGCGGTCAACGAGATCACCGAGTTCATCGAGCAGGACGAGATCGGCGGGGGACCACCGCGCTGACGACCGAGTGCGAGGAGAGTTGGCCCACAACAGGAGTCGCTGCTCGGCGACGCTGAGAAGACCGTCGGCGTGGCGCGCGAGCACCTCGGCATCGGTCCACAGGGCGTGGAGGATGCGCTTGGGGTCGACCGCGGGCCAGAGCATCGCGGCATACTGCCGCACCGAGGCGCTGCGAGCGACGGAGTCCTGGACGGCATCGTCAGGAGAGTCGCCCGCGCGCTCCATGGCGAGCAGCACGAGGTGCGCCAACCGTTGCGGGAGCATCGCCCCCGCCGCGCCGTAGCGCACGCCGCGCTCGCGCAGCTCATCGAGAACGTCCTGCACGAGGTATGCCGCGACCCGCCACTTGCGCGCCCCACGGGGGACGACCAGGGCCTCCGACGCCGTCCCGATGTGTGCCCAGACCGCGCGCCGCAGCAGCTCGGCCATCCGCGGATCGCCTTTGAGGACAGCGGTATCCGTGGGGTCTGACCCGCGCGCGGGGGCCGTGCCGACCAGGTCGGCCGCTGTCGTGTGATGGACCTCGACCTCGCCGAGCGCAGGCAGGACCGAGCCGATGTGGTCCAGGAACGCCCGGTTGGGCCCGACCACGAGCACCCCGGCGCGGGATAGCCGGTCGCGGTGGGCGTAGAGCAGCCACGCCGCTCGGTGCAGGCCGACCGCGGTCTTGCCGGTGCCCGGGGCGCCCTGGACGCAGACGGTGGTGGCCAGCGCGGAGCGCACGATCTCGTCTTGCTCGGGCTGGATCGTCGCGACGATGTCGCGCATCGGCCCCATGCGGGGCCGCTCGATCTCGGCCTGCAGGATCGCGCTGCGGGCGCCGGTCTCGGTCGGGTCGCCCAGGTGCTCGTCCTCGTATGCCGTGAGCCTCCCTTTGTCGACGCCGAAACGGCGCCGCCGCTGGACCCCCATCGGGTTGGTGTGCGAGGCACGGTAGAAGGCCGTCGAGAGCTCGGCACGCCAGTCGATGACCACGGGATCGCCCTGGTCGTCGTTGATGTGTCGGCGCCCGACATACCACCGCTCGGACCCGTGCTCGGCGTGGTCGAGGTCGAGGCGACCGAAGAAGAGGGTGGAGGTGGGGTCGTCGGCGAGGGATTGGACGCGGCGGTGCAAAGTCAGCGCGAGGAACTCGGTCGAGACCTTGTCGCCGCCGATCGCGCTGTCGCGCAACGCTTCGGTCTTGATTCGCATCCGCGCGAGCTCGGCCCGTGCGTGGTCGAGGTAGTGCTGTTCGCGGGCCAGTTCGTCGCCGGTTTCAGCAATGGCGATGGATGGATCGGGAGGGTGGTCGGCGGGCATGGCAAACACCTCCGGACGTGAAGGGGAACGTCCTTCCTACCCTTCTGCACCGCCAACGTCAACCGGATTTCGATGGGCTCCAGGTGCGGCGTGTCGGGGTGAGTGGATCACCGGACGGTGATGTCCCCCGACCCGGTCGTGACCTGGACGACCCGGGATGAGCTGCGGTCCGTGGCCGCCTTCACCGAGACGTGCCCACTGGACGTCGAGGTCCGCACGTCGTAGCGCTGGTCCGCGCCGAGGGTGAGCACGACGTCTCCGGAGGTCGTGTCCACGGTGAGAGTGCCGGGTGCGCCGTCCACACGGACGTCCCCGGAGGCGGTCTGGACCCGCGCCGCGTCGGTGCGCACCTCACAGGCGTCCACATCCCCCGAGCCGGTGCGGATCGAGAGGGAGGTGCTCACTCGGCATACGTCGACGCTGCCGCTGCTTGTCGTGACCTCGACCTCGGGCACGTCGCGGACGGTGACATCACTGCTCCCGCCTTCGCCGCGGAGGGACGCGACCGACGTGATCGACAGGTCTCCGCTGCCGGCGGTCCAGCGAACCGCGGTCGCCCGAGGGGCTTCCACCCGGTAGTCCGCCCAACACGGCCATCGGGTGTCGAAGCACGGGTTGTCCAGGCTCAGGATCCCGCCGGTCACCTGACCGGCGGAGACGGGTGGGTTGTCCGGCGATCCGGACCAGGTGACCTTCACGGTGACGATGATGTCGGCTCGATCACTCCCGATGACGGTCACGTCCTGGCCGCCGAGAGAACGCAGGTCCACGATGTCCGCGGCATACGTGCTCGGCTGGGTGGCGGTGTGGCGGGTGACGTTGACCCACGTGGCAAGGCCGGTTCCACCGATGCCCAGTGCAATGATCGCCAGACCTGCAGCGACCCACAGCGGCCGCTCGGGGACCCGTCGGAGGTGGTCGACGACGGCGACCGGCACGGCTGCCCCGGGCGCGGGGACGGCGGGCGACGTCGCGTCACCTGGCCAGGCCGCAGTGTCCTGAGGCGGCCCCAGAGGCGTCGGTGTTCCGGGTGTCATCGGGCCTCCTTCTGGGCGGCGAGGAACCCCAGGACTGCCAGGACCCGGCGATGCGGGGTCGGCGTCTCGGGAAGGGGGAGCTTGGCGAAGATCGCATTGACGTGCTTGGCGACGGCGCTCTCACTGACGACGAGGGCCGTGGCGATGCCCGAGTTGGACAGCCCCTGCGCCATGAGCGAGAGCACCTCGTGCTCGCGCGGTGTGAGTCGGTCGACGGGCGAACCGACCCGCCGGACGAGCAGCTGCGCCACCACCTCGGGGTCCAAAGCCGTTCCGCCCGCAGCGACGCGGCGCACCGCGCCGAGGAACTCCCCGACGTCGGCGACCCGGTCCTTGAGCAGATATCCGACGGACCGGGTCGAACCGCTGAGGAGTTCGGCGGCATACCGCTCCTCGACGTATTGGCTGAGGATGAGGACGGCGACCTCGGGCCACCGGGACCGGATCTCCAACGCGGCACGGATCCCCTCGTCCGAGAAGCCGGGCGGCATCCGGACGTCGATGACGGCCAGGTCAGGGGCAAGGGTGGCGACCGCGTCGATGAGCGCGGGCGCCGTGTCCACCGCCGCAACGGTCTCGATGCCGTCGAGGGCCAGCAACCGGACCAACCCCTCCCGCAGCAGCGTGGAGTCCTCGGCGATCACGACCCGCATGGGATCCACGCCTCCAACACGGTCGGCCCGCCGAGGGGGCTCTCCACGGTCAGTTCGCCGTCGACCGACGCCACCCGCTGACGCAGCCCGGTGAGACCGGTCCCCGTCGTTGGGTCGGCACCTCCGGCACCGTCGTCGACGATCCGCAGGTGCAGCCGACCGTCAGCGACCCGAGCCATCACCTGGGCGCGGCTGGCTCCCGAATGCTTGACGACGTTGGTCAACGCCTCCGACACCACGAAGTAAGCGACGGCCTCGATAGGCCGCGGCAACCGTTGGGGCACGTGGACATCGAGTGACACCGGGATCGGTGATCGGGCGGCAAGTCCCGACAGCGCCGCGTCCAACCCGCGATCGTCGAGCACCGCCGGGTGCAAGCCCCGGACGATTCCCCGCAACTCGACAAGGGCCTCCTTGGCCTCGGCGTGCGCCTGATCCAACGCGGCCTGGGCGGACGGGGTCAGGTCGGGCAGCGTGGCCCGGGCGACACCGAGGTTCATCGCCAGGGCAGTGAGGCGTTGCTGGGTCCCGTCATGCAGGTCCCGCTCGATCCGGCGCCGTTCAGCGTCGGCTGCATCGACCGTTCCGGTTCGCGCCTGGGCCAGGTGCTCGACTCGTTGGACGAGCTCCTCCGTCCTGGCCCGGCCCAGGAGGGCGATGGCGATCCGGGCATCGCCGTAAGCCACGGCCCGGGCCATCGGCGGCACGGCGACGATGAGAGCCGTCCCGATGATGAGAACTGCGCCGAGGGTGACCGGGGACTGCGTCGACAACCCCCAGGACCCGAGGGTGACAGGGGTGTCGAAGATCGGTGCGGTCAGGCAGACCAGACCCGCCCCGAGGAACGCCAGGAGGACCACCCCGATGACGAACAGCGCCAGGCCGACGATCGCGTTGTAGGCCAATGCCTTCCAGAAGGTCGCAGTCGTCAGGACTAGGCGCAGCCGGCGCAGGACCCGGTCGCTTGGGACCCGGGATGGGGCCGTGATGTGCAGGCCGAGGAACGCGCGCATCCGAGAGCGGTGCACGGCGCTCAGGGCCGAGTTCACGGCGAGCAGGAGCGAACCGCAGACGAGCGCGCCCACGACGGTCGGCACCAGCCCGAGGGTGAGCCACACCAGGGTGACGAGCGTGACGAAGGCGGCGATCCCGATGCTGCCCCCCGTCGCGATATGCAGCACGGCATACCCGGGGCGAATGCCGCGGTAGCGCAACTCACTCGCCGGTGCAGACCACTGCCGTTCGGTATGCCGTGTGCTCGCCATGCCTTCACGCTACGGCGCGTGGCTGGTTGTGTCTCTGGAGTTGACGACCGTTGTGGGGTGGTGCCAGCACCACCCCACAACGGTGTGCGGTCAGCTCGCCGGGCGCGCGGTCAGGGTGACCTTGACGTCCTGCCGGGTGCCGCCGCGGACGATCGTGAGGGTGATCTCCTTGCCCACCCGCTGCTCACGGATGGCCGCGACAAGGCTCAGGGAGGAGTCGACCCGGTCGCCGTTCATCGCGACGACCGCGTCCCCGGAGTTCAGGCCGGCGGCGGCGGCCGGGGTCCCTGCGCTGACCGAGCGGATCACGGCTGCCGCACGTTCCGATGAGCCCTCGGACACCGTGCCGTCCGCGGTGGAGACGCCGAGGTATGCGTGTTGGGCCGACCCGGAGGCAATGAGCTGGTCGGCGATCGTCTTGGCCTCGTTGGAGGGGATCGCGAAGCCGATGCCGATGTTGCCGCTCTGGCTCGAGGTGGAGCCGAGCGACGCGATGGCAGAGTTGACCCCGACCAATCGCCCGTCGGCCGTCACGAGAGCGCCACCAGAGTTGCCGGGGTTGATCGCGGCCGACGTCTGGATGGCGTTGGTGACGACGGGGTCCGAGGCGTTCTGACCACGGGCCGAGTCCGCCGAACCTGTCGTCACCGGGCGGTTGAGCGCCGAGACGATGCCGGTCGTCACGGTCCCGGCGAGGCCGAGCGGATTGCCGACTGCCATGACCGGGTCGCCGACGGCGAGCGCGTCGCTGTCGCCGAAAACGATCGGGGTGAGGTCGCTCGGCGGGTTGGTGAGGGTGAGCACCGCAAGGTCGGTGGACGCGTCCGTGCCGGCGATCGTCGCGGCATACGTGCGGCCGTCGTCCAAGGTGACCGTGATCGTGGCGCCGTTGCCCGCCCCGGTGGCCACGTGGTTGTTCGTGAGGATGTGCCCGGCCTTGTCGATGACGACCCCGGAGCCTTCGCCTTCGGCCTGGTTGCTCGCGACCTTGATGGCGACGACGCTCGGCGACACAGCCTTCGCGGTCGCGGTCCAGTCAGGTGCCGTTCCGTTGGCCTGGATGACGGGCGCTGCGGCGGGCTGAGCGGTCGACGCGGTCGCCGCCGGGGTGATTGCGGTAGAGCGGGTGACGGCATACGTGCCGCCGGAGGCCAGCCCCGCGGAGAGCAGCGCGACGACGACGAGGTCACCCACGCGACGCTTCTCGCGTGGCGGCTTCGGGGCCACGGGCACCGGCGTGGGGGTCGGGTGCGGCAGCGACGGGTATGCCGTCGACCCCGGCGGCGGGTATGCCGGGCTGTAGGTGGGGGCAGAGGGAGGTGTGGTGGTCTGAGGCAGCGTGGTGGTGGGCGCTGCCGAGTACCACGGCTCGGGCGACGTGCCCTGGGTGTCGAGTTCGCTCATGGGGATCTCCTTGGCGCCGGATCCGCCTGTCTGGCGGTCTTCTTTCACTGCACCTTCGGCGTTTGGGCGTTGGCTGAGCGCAACCTGTGACCATCCTGTGCGTGTTCGGAGGCGCCGGATAGGTGAGTGCGGTGGCACACCCGCTGCGAACCGGACAAAGTGGGCGTAGCGTGCGGGCCATGCAGGCTCAGGGGGTCGACGTCGGTGCGTTGCTGCGCAAAGTTGCGCCAGTGTGGCTGGCGTGGGTCTTGCTGGCAGCGCCGGCGATGTGGTTGGTCGCTGCCTATCTCGCCGTGTCTGACGCGCAATTCCCCTCGGACGTGCAGGTCTATGACGAAAGCGGCAACCTTGTCAGTTCGGGTGGCTCTGGCGCGGCGATCACCGGGCTGCCACGCCTGTTCCTCGGGATGCTGCTGGGTCTCGGCAACTCGACGGTGAGTTTCGAATTGCCCCTGCTGGGGTTGTTCGGCGCTGCCGGGGTGGCGCTGCTGTGGGCTGGCCAACGCCGACGGGTTCGCCTGCTCCCGGTGACGATCGTGGGTGCGCTCCTGGCCCTTCACCTCGCGGTCAGCGGCTTCTGGATCGTTTTGGCGCGCGAACCCATGCGTGAGTCGCTCTCCCAACTGCTGAGCCAGAACGACCTCACGGGATTCACCGGGTCATTCGTCGGCTGGGGCATCGTGGGACTCTTCGGGGCCATCTTGTGTTGGGTCTTCCTGCGGATCGGCTTCGGTCCTGTCCCCTTGCTTCCTCCGCCCGTGATCGGGCTGGACACGGCGGGCGAAGTCGCGCCGGATCCTGGGACGGAGGCTGCGCCGGACCCCGAGCCGGCGCCACCCGTGCCGGCAGCTGAGCCTGTCGAGTTCACCAGGAGCAGCGAGGTCCACGACGGTGATCCGTTGGCGGCCTATCGTCGCCCGTCGGAGTCCTGACTGAGGTCGTCGGCATCGACGATCCGATAGGCGTAGCCCTGCTCGGCGAGAAATCGCTGTCGGTGGGCGGCATAGTCGGCGTCCACCGTGTCGCGCGAGACGATGGTGTAGAAGTGCGCCGTCCGGCCGTCACCTTTGGGCCGCAGCACGCGGCCCAGTCGTTGGGCCTCCTCCTGACGGGACCCGAAGGTCCCCGACACCTGGATCGCCACGGACGCCTCGGGCAGATCGATCGAGAAGTTGGCCACCTTGCTGACGACGAGCAACCCGACCTCGCCGGACCGGAACGCGTCGAAGAGCCGCTGCCGCTCGGCTACCGTCGTTTCCCCGGTGATGAGAGGGGCATCCAATCGCGCTGCGAGAGTGTCGAGTTGGTCGAGGTACTGACCGATCACGAGAGTCGGCTCGCCGGTATGCCGTGCCACCAGGTCCTGGACGACCCGCTCCTTCGCGGGGGTGCAGGAGGCGAGCCGGTAGCGCTCGTCGGGCTCTGCGACGGCATACGCCATCCGCTCAGCCTGCCCGAGCGTGACCCGCACCTCGACGCAGTCCGCGGGAGCGATCCAGCCCTGCGCCTCGATGTCCTTCCATGGCGCGTCGAACCGCTTGGGGCCGATGAGCGAGAAGACGTCGCCCTCGCGGCCGTCTTCGCGCACGAGGGTGGCAGTGAGGCCGAGGCGGCGACGGGCCTGCAGATCGGCCGTCATCCGGAAGATCGGCGCGGGCAGCAGGTGGACCTCGTCGTAGACGACCAGGCCCCAGTCGCGCGCGTCGAGCAGCTCGAGGTGCGGATAGACGCCGCGGCGGCGGACCGAGAGCACCTGATAGGTCGCGATGGTGACCGGGCGGATCTCCTTGCGGGTCCCGGAGTATTCGCCGATCTCCTTCTCGGTCAACGAGGTTCGTCGCAGCAGTTCGTCCTTCCACTGGCGCGCGGCGACCGTGTTGGTGACGAGGATGAGGGTCGTCGCCCCGGCCGCGGCCATCGCTCCGGCGCCGACGATGGTCTTGCCCGCGCCACAGGGCAGGACGACGACCCCGGACCCGCCGTGCCAGAAGCCTTCGACGGCTTGACGTTGGTAGGGCCGCATCACCCAGCCGTCTTCCCGGAGCGCGATCGGATGGGCTTCGCCGTTGACGTAGCCGGCCAGATCCTCTGCGGGCCAACCGATCTTGAGCAGTTGCTGCTTGAGGTGCCCACGTTCGGACGGGTGGATGAGGATGGTGTCGGGGTCGACTCGCTCGCCGAGGAGCGGCTCGATGCGCCGGTGGCGCAGCACCTCTTCCAAGACCGGGCGGTCGGTGGTGCGCAGGACTAACCCGTGGGCCGGATCTTTCTCGATGGTCAGGCGCCCGTAGCGTGCCATCGTCTCGGCGATGTCGACGAGCAGACCTTGCGGGACGGCATACCGGCTGTGCCGCAGAAGCGCGTCGATGACCTGCTCGGCATCGTGGCCCGCGGCGCGGGCGTTCCACAACCCGAGCGGGGTGACGCGATAGGTGTGGATGTGTTCGGGGGCGCGTTCCAACTCGGCGAACGGAGCGATGTCCCGGCGCGCGGCCTCGGCCCCTGCGTGGTCCACCTCCAGCAACAGCGTCTTGTCGCTCTGGACGATGAGCGGCCCGCCGGTCATCGGTCGCGGTTGGCGAGCCACCACAGGAACCACACCAGCACGAACATGCCGATGACCGCATTGACCGCGAAGGTGATCCACCCGCGGGTCGCCGTGCGCGCGGCCCGGGCCGGATCGCTGGAGTTGCGCGCGAGCGACATGATCGCCATCACGGCGCTCGGCAGCCCGATGATGCCGGTCGCGATGATCGACAGACTCGAGATGATGAGCAGGATGACGGCCGACAGGTTGCTGGGTGCGACGGCGGTGGCGGTGGCGGCCGGGGAACCCTGACCGGCATAGGCATAGGGCTGCTGTCCCGGGTAGGGCGCCGCGGGCGGCGGGTAGGCCTGGGTCGGGTAGCCCTGCTGCGCAAAGGCGGGCGGCGGGTATGCCGACGGGTAGGGCTGTTGCTGCTGGGGTGAGGACTGCGGCGCGGCGTAGGGCCCCGCGGGCGGTGGGTAGCCCTGCGGCGCGGCGTAGGGCCCCGTAGGCGGTGCGTAGCCCTGCGGCGCAGAGGCCGGCGGAGGGTATGCCGATGGGGGCGGGTACGCCGCGGGAGGTTGATATGCCGCTGGCGGCGGGTATGCCGCGGGCGCCGGGTATGCCGCGGGAGGTTGATACGCCGCTGGCGGCGGGTATGCCGCGGGCGCCGGGTATGCCGATGGGGGCGGGTAGGCTGCGTGCGGCCGCTGCTCGACGGTCGGCAGCACCGTGGTGTCGAACTGGTCCGGGGCCGCAAGTGTGTCGGGGGCTGCAGCGGTGTCGGGGGTGGGCGGCATACCCACCGGGTCCGGCGTTGGCTCCCCCTGGGGCGTGTGGTCCACGTCGCTCATCGCGTGCTCCTGTCCTCGCCGCGAGACTACCCGCTCACAGCAGTGCGCTCGCGGTCGCGACGCACTGAGACAATCCCGGGGCGAGAATGGACGGGTGTCGACAGGCACCATTGTGGGCGAGGAGGCGGCAATGAGGGCTCCACAGGTGCAGCCTGACCCAGGGTTGCCCGCACACGTGAGGATCTACGAGGTCGGCGCTCGTGACGGTCTGCAGAACGAGAAGTCGGTCGTCCCCGCCACGGTCAAGGCCGAGCTCATCCGCCGCCTCGTGGCTGCCGGACTGCCCGTCGTCGAGACCACCTCGTTCGTCAACCCGGCCTGGGTGCCCCAGTTGGCCGATGCCGCTGAGGTGCTCGAGTTGCTCGGTCCGGACGGCGTGGGGCGCAACCGGCCCGTCCTCGTGCCCAACATTCGCGGTCTGGACCGTGCGCTGGAGGCCGGCTGCCAGGCGATCACGATCTTCGGGTCCGCCACGGAGACCTTCGCGCAGCGCAACCTCGGTCGCAGCATCGCCGAGTCGGTGGCGATGTTCGCGCCGGTGGTCGAGCGCGGCCGTGCCGAGGGCCTGTGGGTGCGCGCTTACGTCTCGATGTGTTTCGGAGACCCGTGGGAGGGCGACGTGCCGGTCGGCCAGGTCGTCGACGCCGCTCGTCGCTTGATGGACCTGGGCTGTGACGAGCTCAGTCTCGGTGACACGATCGGGGTAGCGACCACGGGTCAGGTCCCTGCGCTGCTGGACGGTCTCGATGCGGCGGGGATCGGTCGCGAGCGGATCGCCGTGCACTTCCACGACACCTACGGGCAGGCGTTGGCCAACACGATGGCGGCGCTGCGCGACGGCGTGTCCATCGTCGACTCGTCGGCCGGTGGGCTTGGCGGCTGCCCCTATGCCAAGTCCGCGACCGGCAACCTCGCGACCGAGGACCTGGTCTGGGCGTTGCACGGTGCGGGCGTCCAAACCGGGGTCGACCTGCCGGCGCTGATCGAGACCAGCGTGTGGCTTGCCGGATTGCTGGGTCGCCCCTCCGCGTCGCGGGTTGTGACGGCACTCGCCGGGTCCTGAGGCCCGTCGCTGGTCGCGGAGACCCCGAGTTCGACCAGGAAACTCATGGGGTTCCACGACCTCCACGGGATCCCGTGGAGATTCGGGAAACTCATGGGTTTCCGGGCCGGGCGGACCCGCTCGGACCTAGCCCGCGCTCGCGCCAGTGATTCGGTGCAGGAAGTAGAGCTGCTCGGAGTCGGACTCGCCGGTCACGGCATACACCCGGCCGCCGTCGATGCGCACGGGCCGGACGTGATGCCGCGCGGTGCGGCCGTTGCTGTCGGCATACCCGATCCACACGGTGAGCGAGTCCGACACCGCTTGGCGCAGAAGCGCGCTCGTCTCTTGCGGCGAACCAGACAAGGTGACCGGCGGTGGCGCCCCGGCGACCGGCCGCTGCGGGGCCCGTCGCATGGCGGCGACCACGGACCGAACCAGGGCCTCGTCGACCGCCGAGAGGTGCGGCTCGGGAGCCGCGCGCAACGCCGGCGGTCGGGCCCGCCGAGTGGCCGGTCGCTCGACGACGACGGTGCCGTCGAAGGATTCCCGCGCCGGTGAGTAGCCGCCGGCCCGGAGCACCTCGACGAGCGTGACGGGGTCCGCTTGCGAGACCAGCACCGTGGGGGCGATCCGGCGGAGGACGGCCCGAGCCAGGCTGCGGTCGGCCAGCAGCGCCGCCATCACCGCCTCGTCGTCCGAGCGGATGTATGCCGTGGCGGCGCCCACCCGCGTCTGCCCGTGCCGCCGGGCGACATCGCGGACGAGGTAGTCCAGGGGTTGAGGGACCGGCGTGCGGCTGGAGTCGCGCAACGTGTCGAGGACCTCGTCGGCCGTCCACCCGGTGTCGAGGGCTCGCCGCACCGAGTCGGCCGAGAGCCGCAGAACGGTTGCGCCACCTCGGGATTCGACATCCGAGACCAAGCGCATGAACCGCCCGAGCGCTCCGTCGAGCGGCCCGGGGGCGATCGCGGTGAGGTCGGCCTGGAGCAGGACGTGGTCGACGGACGCCGGGAGCGTCGCATCGGCGGCCGTCGCCAACTCGGCCGCCGGAACCCGTTCGACGAGAGCGCGTCCGAGGCACGTGAGCGTGCCCAACGCGGTCGCCCCGAGCCATTCGGCCTCACGCAGCACCGCCGTCGCGGCCTCGGTCAACGTCCGGCGATCGCCCAGCGGTCGGCGCCAGAGCAGCCTCGCGATCACTGACTCCGGGCTCGGTGCGACCCCCGACGGCACCTCGGCCAGCTCGGCAAGGACATCGGCGCGAACGCCGCGCACCGCAGGCCATCGGACCTCAGGTCCCAACGCGCCAACGGTCGCAGCCCCGTTCGGGGCAGACCCCACGAGGTATGCCGCACGCGGGCTCTCCCACCAGGCTTGGGCGAGCGTCGCCCACCGGACCCCGGCCGAGCGGGAGCGCCACACGTCGAAGTCCGGCGTCGGCGAGAATGCCGGAGTGAGTTCGCCGTCGTCGGCGATCAACCCAGCGGCCAGGGCCGCCTCGGCCAGCCATGCGGCTTGGGCGGATTCGACATCGAGGGACCTGGCCAGCCCGGCAAGGTCGCGCACGCCCAAGGCTCCTGAGCGCAGGACTCGCGGCGGTTCGGCCGTCCACAGGTCGCCGAGTTGGTCGAGCAACCCCAGCAGGTCGCGGGCGCTGGCCCCGGCCACCCGGTCGGCCACGGCGGGATCGACTTCGGCGCCGCCCAGGTCCGCCCCGCCCAACCCGGGCGCCCGCAGGGCCGGTTCGCGATGCAACCGGCCGCCGCGCAGGGCCAGGGCGACCTCGCGGACCAGGGTGATGTGCCCGATCCCGCTGGGCGCGCAGAACCCGTTCTTGACCAGCCAGGCGGCACCCTGATGGGCAGGTCCTGACGGCGGAACCGCTCCGATGGGCGGTCCCCACGTGAGTGTGTCGAGGATGGCTCGAGCGGCGCCGGGCGCGTCGCGCAGTAATGCGGGAAGGTCGCTGGGGCCCGGAGGTGAGCTCGCGGCATACTCCGGGGCCACCTCGGCCGCGGGGATGCCGAGCCCGCCTGGGTGCGGCCCGAGCACTTCGGTCACGGCGCGCACGGGCTGCGGTCCGGACGAGGTCCACCACACGAGCCCGAGCAGCCACAGTCGTTCGAGCGCGTCGGTGGGGTCGGCGCCGAGCAAGGCTTCGACGTCCTCGACGGAAGCGGCGCCGGCGCGCTGCGACTCGACGACCACGACCAAGGCCTCGACGGTCTGCAATTGGCCGCGATCCAGTCGTTCCAGCGCCCGCTGGACGCTCGTGCGGGTCGTCGCTCGGGCCGCCAGCGCGAGGATGTCAGCCGGGGCCGGGCGGGCCAGGTCGGGGCGGGCCAGCAACAGCGTCGAGAGGTGCTCGTCGGTGCGCTGTCGGAGGTCGTCGGCAAGGCTGCGCGCCGCGGGGTGCGGTGCGCGTGGGGTGGTTCCTCGCCTCCGCTGCATCAGATCATCGTCGCACGCCCCGACCGCGGGGTATGCCGGCTGCCCACCTTGCGCGCTCCGGCCGCCGGCTGACAGGGTGCGGCGATGGTCTTCACGGGGTTCGCGCCGCAGGCTCTGGACTTCTTTGCCGGGCTGGAAGCCGACAACACCAAGGCATTCTGGTCGGCGAACAAAGGCATCTGGGAGTCAGCCGCGCGCGACCCCATGCTCGCCTTGCTGGATGAGTTGGAGGACGAGTTCGGCCCGGCGACGCCGTTCCGGCCCTATCGGGACGTGCGGTTCAGCGCCGACAAGTCGCCCTACAAGACCCATCTGGGCGCGGTGGCCGGCCCGACCAAGGGCGTCGGGTGCTACGTCCAGCTCAGTGCCGACGGGCTGGCCGTCGGTGGCGGCTTTCACTCGCACGGCTCGGCGCAGACCGCTCGCTATCGGGCAGCCGTTGACGCGCCGGGCTCGGGCATCGCCCTGGAGACCATCGTCGCGGGTCTGCGACGCAAGGGTTTTGCGGTGCAGGGAGCGGGCGTCAAGACGGCCCCACGGGGGTTCGCCAAGGACCATCCGCGGATCGAGTTGTTGCGGATGGCCGAGGTGATGGTCATCCGCGATCTCGGCGCCCCCGACTGGCTGGCCACCCGGCGAGTCGTCAGCGAGGTGACCAAGGCCTGGCGGGCGGTTCGGCCCCTCTCGGACTGGGTCGTCGAGCACGTCGGCCCCGAATGATGGGTGGGTCCGGACCAACCGCAGCCCCGTCGCACCCAACCGCAGCCCCGTCGCACCCCGAGCGCGGAGAATGGACTTGCCAGCCTCGCTAGGCTTGGCCTCGCGCGACGTGCGCGGATGGCCGGACCCGCCGGCCCACGAGCTCGAGGTGAGACGGTGCCCACAGGCAAGGTCAAGTGGTACGACGCGGAGAAGGGTTTCGGCTTTCTCTCCGACGACGACGGTGGCGACGTCTTTCTGCACGCCAACGCACTTCCCGAGGGGGTGAGCACCCTCAAGGGCGGCACCCGGGTTGAGTTCGGCATTGTCGAGGGCCGCCGGGGTGCTCAGGCGCTCTCGGTCAAGGTTCTCGACCCGACCCCGTCCGTGGCGGCGTCGCAGCGCGCTGCGCATCGCAAGCCCAGCGAGGACATGGTTCTCATCATCGAAGACCTCATCAAGCTGCTCGACAACACGTCGGAGTCGCTGCGCCGGGGCAAGTACCCGGACAAGAACCACGCCGGCAAGGTCGCCCAAGTCCTGCGCGCCGTGGCCGCCGATCTGGAGGCGTGATGGGCCAGGTCAAGTCCGACTCGGCCCTTGCCGGGGCGGTCGACCTGGCCCGTGATGCCGCGATCGCCATCGCCGAGCCCGGCGCTGTCGGTGCACACCTCGAGGTTGTCATGGAGGCCGAGCGGTTGGCGACGCACTACTTCGCGTGTGACCACACGGCATACCGGGGCTGGCGGTGGTCGGTGAGCGTGGCCCGCGCGCCGCGCCAGAAGTTCGCGACGGTCTGCGAGACCTCCCTCGTGCCCGGCGCCGACGCGATCCTCGCGCCCGAGTGGGTTCCGTATGCCGCGCGCATCGCCCCCGGCGACCTCGGCGCGGGCGATGTGCTGCCCTACCGCGAGGACGACCCGTTGCTGCAGGCCGGTTTCGAGGCCACCGGCGACGACGAGGTCGACCAACTCGCCTTCACCGAGCTCGGCCTAGGCCGCAAGCGGGTCCTGTCACCTGAGGGGCGCGTGGCTGCCGCCGAGCGGTGGTATGCCGGTGCGCACGGGCCGCACACGGAGGTCGCCGAGAAAGCGACCGACCGTTGTGTGAGCTGTGGGTATTACCTGCCGATGGCCGGAGCGCTGCGCCGGTCGTTCGGGGTGTGCGCGAACGAATGGTCGCCCTCGGACGGTGCCGTCGTGAGCCTCGACCATGGCTGTGGCGCACATTCGGAGATCGATGTCGACCTTGCCCCCGCCGTCCCGGTCGGGGAGCCCATCCTCGACGAGTTCTCGGTGGATCTGGTCACGCTCGACTGAGTCGTGCGACGGGGCCTGCGGGGTCGCGGGGTCGCTGGGCTTGCTCAGGCAGGTCAGCCAGCTCCGGCGGCGTTGCCGCGCCCGCGGCGCAGGTAGGCGTGACCGATCCCGCCGAGCACCAATCCGGCGACGGCACACCACGGCCACCAGGCGCGCTCGCCGGTGTGCAGGCCCGGGGCGACGAGGGTGACGACCAAGGCCAGCCCCCACCCGGCCAGCCCCCACTCGACGATCCGCCGCATCGGCACCGCCAACGGCCGCAAGGGCGCGCGCGATTCCGGTGACGGGGTCATGAGCGGCAGCCTATCCGGGTCGCTCAGGGCGCCAGGTGGATGCGCTCCTTGACGTGCTTGAGGTTGCTCACGAGCGCGAAACTCATGAGGGTGAGCACGGTCCAGGAGGACCACTTCCCCAACGACACCGTCACCCAAGCGCCCAGTTGGTCGGGGTAGCGCCAGATCCCGAAGAACGTGCCGATGTTCTCGGCCACCCAGATGAAGAACCCGACGAGCACCAGGGCCAGGAAGAACGGCATCCGCCGCTCCCGGTCCACCGGTGTGAACCCGACGAAACAGCGGGCGTAGAGCCCGAGGGCCACAGCGAGCAGGACCCACCGCAGGTCGCTGAACCAGTGATGCGTGAACAGGTTGAGGTACAGGGCGGCAGCCAGGATCCCGGTGAGCACGAAAGGCGGATGGTGATGGATCCGCATGTGCAGCAGTCGCCAGGCTTGCATGATGTAGCTGCCGACCGCGGCATACATGAAGCCGGCGAAGAGCGGCACCCCGGCGACCTTCGTCAGCGCCGGATCGGGGTAGCTCCAGGACGGGGTCGGCAGCAGCGTGACCTTGAAGACCTCGAGGGCGAACCCGGCCGCGTGGAAGGCGAGGATCGCCTTCGCTTCGTCGACCGTTTCGATCCGCGACCAGATGAGCCACGCTTGCAGTGCCAGGGCGATGACGAGGAGTACGTCATACCGCGCAAGCCCCCACACCCCGCCGCGCGGCACCACGAAAACGGCAAAGAAGAAGAGCCCGGCGAACACGCAGGCCCGCGCCTCCTTCACGCCGAACCACCAGAACTCGGTGAGAAAGCGGCGCCACCCGGTCAGTTCCGGCCGGTCCGCACGGTCGGCAAGGCGCCGGTCGAGGCCGGCGAGCGGTCGGCGGGTGGGAGGCGCAGCCGTGGTGGTGGGCACGGTCCTACGGTATGCCGCTGACCGAGCCGACATACGTATGAAACCTGGCCGCCGCTAACCTGTGCGCCATGGCGAAAGCAGCGCCCACGCGCACCCCAGTCCCGACGAGCGGTCTCGACCGCTTCTTCAAGATCACCGAACGCGGCTCGAGCGTCGAACGCGAGATCCGCGGTGGCGTCGTCACGTTCTTCACGATGGCCTACATCGTGGTCCTCAACCCGCTCATCCTCGGCTTCGTCAAGGATGGGAACGGGCAGTTCCTCGGCGGCGGAGCCGCACCGAACCTGCCGGCGATCGCCGCCGGCACCGCTCTGGTCGCAGGCATCATGACGATCCTCATGGGGGTCTTCGCGAACTTCCCGCTGGCGCTGGCCACGGGGCTGGGCCTCAACGCCTTCGTCGCGTTCTCGATTGCGACGAAGATGACCTGGGCCGACGCGATGGGGCTGGTCGTCCTCGAGGGTGTCATCATCCTCATCCTGGTGCTCACCGGATTCCGGACCGCGGTGTTCCATGCGGTCCCGGCCCAGCTCAAGATCGCGATCTCGGTCGGCATCGGCCTGTTCATCGCCATGATCGGCTTGGTCGACGCCGGCTTCATCCGGCGCACTGGCGTCGGGCCGGTGCCCGTCGAACTGGGTATCGGGGGAACGCTCACCGGCTGGCCCGTCCTCGTCTTCGCCGTCGGGCTGCTGCTCGTCGTGGGCCTCTGGGTCGCCAAGGTGCGCGGCGCGATCCTGCTGTCGATCGTCATCACCACGGTGCTGGCGATCATCGTCGAGGCCATCGCCAAGGTCGGCCCGACCGTCGTCGGTCAGAACCCCGACGGCTCCAACAAGGTCAACCCGACCGGTTGGAACCTCAACGTTCCGGCGATGCCGTCCAAGGTCATCGCGACTCCCGACCTGTCGACGGTGGGTCAGTTCAACCTGTTCGGGTCCTTCGGCAAGGCCGGTTTCGTGGCTGCCGCGCTCCTGGTCTTCACGCTCATGCTCGCCGACTTCTTCGACACGATGGGCACGATGACGGCCATCGGCGCTGAGGCCGGGCTTAACGACGCCGAGGGCACCCCGCCCAACACCCAGAAGATCCTCATCGTCGACTCGATCGCCGCTGCGGCCGGTGGCGCCGCAGGTGTCTCCTCGAACACGTCCTACATCGAGTCGGCCTCCGGCGTCGGCGAAGGCGCCCGGACCGGGCTCGCGTCGGTCGTCACCGGGGTGCTGTTCCTGCTCTCGATGGTCTTCGCCCCGCTGGTCCAGATCATCCCCAACGAGGCCGCCGTCCCCGCCCTGGTCCTCGTGGGCTTCCTCATGATGGTGCAGGTCAAGGGCATCGACTGGGATGACCTGGAGATCGCCATCCCGGCGTTCCTCACGATCATCCTCATGCCGTTCACCTACTCGATCACCGTCGGTATCGGGGCCGGCTTCATCGCCTACGTCTTCATCAAAATGGTCCGCGGCAAGTCCTCCGCAATCCACCCGCTGATGTGGGTCGTCTCGGGGCTCTTCGTCCTGTACTTCGCCATCGACCCGCTCAAGCGGATCCTCGGCGCCGGCTGATCGACCGGCCCCACCCAGCACCACCACCGACGGCCGGTATGCCGCGGGCGCGAGCCACGCGGCATACCGGCCGTCAGTCTGTGGTTCAGTGCTCCCAGCAGGAGGCGGGGCGCTCGTAGGTCGACTTCGACGAGGAGGTCGGCTCCGATGTGGCGGAGGTGGATGGTGACGCGGGCGGGCGCGCTGTCGTTGCCTCCGCCCTGGTGGTCGGGCCAGCCGTCGTCGTCGCGGTGGCGGTCGCCGTCGGGTCGAGCGAGCGGATCTGCGACTGGAGATAACGGTGGATCGCGACGTAGTCGAACGTGTCCGCCACCGGATGGACGACGCTCTGCCCGGAGACCATCCCGGTGGTCATCACCGGGTGGGCCGGGTCGACGAGCGAGATCGAGGTCATCTCGCCCATCTCTCGCGCCAAAGAAATCGCCGTCTTGGCCTCGTCGGTGCTCAGGTTGGTCGTCACGTTGTCCCCAAGCGCGTCGATGAGCCCGTTGACGGCGGCCGGGTTGGCCAGGGTGCCAGCGGAGACCGCGCGGTTCTTGAGGGCGACCGCGATCTTCTGCTGGTTGGCCTGGCGGTCGAAGTCGCCGCCGTTGAGCCCGAACTGCATGCAGCTACGAGGGTTTCCGTCGCCGCGGGCCCGAGCCAGGCTCAGGGCGTGGGTGCCGTCGATGTGGTAACTCCCGTCGCGGGGGTAGTAGACCGCCCGGCACGAGACCTCCTCGTGGGGACAGCCGCTGTCGGCGTTGGTGTCGAAGATCCCCTCGTGGCCGTCGCCGATGACCTCGACGTCGATGCCACCGACGGCGTCGACCGCAGTCCGCAGCACGGTGTAGTTGATGTGGACCCAGTACTGCGCCTGGATGCCGGTCACGGTGTTCACGGCGGCCATCAGCGCCTGCGCACCGGCGTCGTCGACCTGCGGATAGTCGGGCACCTCGGCCTGCGGCTTGTCGAACACGCCCGTCGCGCACTCGTAGACGGCATTGACCTTCGCCTCGTTGCCGACGACGCACTTGCGGGCGAGTTTGACCCAGGTGTCGCGGGGCACTGCCACCATGACCGCGGTGTGGTCGACCGGGTTGATGCTCATCAGTTGGATCGAGTCGGTGAGCCACATGCCTTGGCCGCCGGTCCCGGTGACGTGCGCGGCGTCGTCCTGTGAGGTGCCGAAGACGAGGATGTTGACCCGGCCGTCGACGCCTGTCGCCAGGGGTTTGCCGCTGCCCACGAGCCCTGCCACGCCGCCACCTCCGGCGAACACCTTGGAACTCATCGACGAAGCTTTGACGACCAGAACCCCGCCGATTGCGCCCACGACGAGGACGACCGCAGCGACGATGACGGTGACGATCTGGCGCCTTCGGCTGCGGTGTCGGCGGTGGACGGATCGGACGTGGTCCCGCGTCGCGTGGGTCATCGAGTCGGGGGTCGCGCCGCTGGAGCCGATCGGGTGGGAGTGCCCGCTAGTCATAGGCCAGGTTCGCTTGGTGTCGAGGGAAGGTCATCGTCAGGGTACGCGACCGACCTGAGAGCCCCGACCAAGCAAGCGCGAAGACCGACCCGAGCTTCCACCGTGCGAGGATGCCATGGTGGACCGCAGCGGGACTTTCGCCTCGCTGCGGGTCCATAACTATCGGCTGTATGCCGCGGGCGGCCTGATCTCCAACTCCGGCACGTGGATGGGCCGGGTCGCGCAGGACTGGCTGGTCCTCACCGAGCTGACCGATCACTCGGCGAGCGCGCTGGGGATCGCCACCGGGATGCAGTTCGCGCCCTTCCTGCTGCTCGCTCCGTGGTCGGGGATGATCGCTGATCGGTTCCCCAAGCGCAGGATTCTGCTCTCGACCCAATCGACCCTTGCGGTCACCAACCTCCTGCTCGGTGTGCTCACCGTGACGGGCGCCGTGCAGTTGTGGCACGTCTATGCCTTGGCGCTGGTCCAAGGGTTGGCCCAGGCCGTGGACAACCCAGCTCGGCAGACGTTCGTCTCGGAGATGGTCGGACCGGGTTTGTTGGCGAACGCGGTCGCACTCAATAGTGCGTCGTTCAACTCGGGACGGCTCATCGGACCGGGGGTCGCGGGGCTGGTCATCGCGGCATACGGGACGGGGGTGGCGATGCTCGTCAACGCGGCGTCTTTCCTCCTGTTGATTCTCGCCCTGCTGGCGATGCGGGCCGGGGAGTTGCAGCCGGCGCCGCTCGCGCGGGGCCGCGGGCAGATCCGCGAGGGGATCGCCTACGTCCGGGGACGGCCGGACATCCAAGTAGTCATGGTTCTCGTCTTCGTCCTCGGGACGTTCGGGATGAACTTCCAGATCACGACCGCACTGATGGCCACCCGTGCGTTCGGGAAGGGGCCGACCGAGTTCGGGCTGTTGGGGTCGGTGATGGCGGTCGGGTCGCTCTCGGCGGCGCTGCTGTCGGCCCGTCGGGCGCGGCCTCGGTTGCGGGTGTTGCTCGTGGCCCTGGCCGGGTTCACCGTGGCATCGGGCCTGGCGGCGCTCGCGCCGACCTATGAATGGTTCGCCGTGGCGCTCGTGCCGTGCGGGCTGGCGGCGCTCACGGCGCTGACCACGGCCAATGCGCTCGTGCAGTTGTCCGTCGACCCGTCGGTGCGGGGACGGGTCATGGCGCTCTACATGGCGATCTTCATGGGCGGGACACCCATCGGGGCGCCCCTCATCGGGAGGCTGGGCGACCTGGCGGGGCCCCGCTGGACGATCGGCGTCGGGACGATCGCGGTCGGGCTCAGCGTGGTCGTCGTCGGCGGATGGCTGGTCAGGAGAGAGAATGGCCGGATGAAGATCCGGCTTTGGGGCCGTCGATGAACGTCCGGTTCCGGCAGCGCTTGACGCTCATCGTTCTGGTCGTGCTCGTCGTCCTCGGAGTGGCTGCCGCCCTTGTGAGGTGACCGGGCGGCACTCCGCGAGGTGAGCGGGCGGCATACCCCCGCGTTGCCCCGCCCCCGCCCCGCCGCCACCCCACAACGGAGATAGCGCTC
>ERZ724516.497-NODE-497-length-24579-cov-6.174319_pt1 | contig 24579 bp, 22 predicted proteins | sample MGYA00376049_ERZ724516 | MGnify/ENA primary metagenome ERZ724516 (study PRJEB28724, sample SAMN07190886) | activated sludge metagenome | isolation source: activated sludge of sewage treatment plant in Hong Hong | place: USA: Christiansburg, Virginia | collected... | reverse complement strand
TGGACAAGGATCGCGAGTTCCTGACCCGTGGCGGTGTCTTCTCCAACGACTGGATCGATGCTTTCATCGCCCTGAAGATGGACGAAGTGAACAAGGTTCGCATGACGACCCACCCGGTTGAGTTTGATCTTTACTACAGCTGCTAATCACGACTGTGTTTAAGAAAGGGCGGGGGTTTTCCCCGCCCTTTTTTTGTCCACCGCAGCGCCCACCGTGCGTTACACTGAAATGCTTACTCTGGATTGATGACGATGACACGTTTGACGATTGCCTTGTTGCTTGCCTCGCTGTCCTTGCCGGTAACGGCCCAAACCATTTACAAATGTATGGATGCCGGTGGCGGTACGCTGATTTCCAATACTAGGGTCGACAAGAACTGCAAGGCAGTGGCGGGTAGCCCGGAGTCGTCGATGCCGGCTCCCAGGTCCAGGTCGGCAGCTGCTGCAAATCCTACGCCGGCGAGTTTCCCGCGCGTGCAGGAAGATACCCAGAAGGCGCGTGACGGTGATCGGCGGCACATTCTTGAGCAGGAAATGTCTGGCGAACAGCGTAATCTGGATCTGGCGAAGAGAGAGTTGGCCGAGCAGGAAACTATTCGAAATAGTGATGAGCGCAGTTCCCAGAAAACGCTGGATCGTGTTCAGCCTTACAAAGATCGTGTTGGCCAGCACGAGCGAAATATTCAGGCGATCCAGAAAGAGCTCAACAATCTGCGCTAATTATGCGGCAGTGGGTTTGACCTTGTACCAAGCAGCGTAGAGAGCTGGCAAAAAGAGCAGGGTGAGGCCGGTGGCGACAATCAGGCCACCCATGATGGCCACCGCCATCGGCCCGAAGAAGTCATTGCTCGATAGCGGAATCATTGCCAGTACGGCTGCTGCTGCGGTCAGGACAATAGGCCGGAAACGTCGCACTGTCGATTCAACGATTGCTTCCCGGCGCGCTTTGCCGGTAGCCATGTCTTGTTCGATCTGGTCGACCAGAATGATGGAATTGCGCATGATCATGCCAAACAAGGCAATAGTGCCAAGCAGTGCCATGAAGCCGAAGGGTTGGCGAAATACGAGCAGGAATAGCGCGATACCAATGATGCCAAGTGGCGCGGTGAGCAAGACCATGATGACACGTGAAATGCTTTGTAGCTGGATCATCAGGATGGTGATGACGGCAAGTATGAAGAGCGGAATGCCGGCCATGACCGATTTTGAGCCTTTGGCCGACTCCTCTACAGAACCACCAGTAACAATGCGGTAGCCCGCTGGCGCCGCTGCCTGAATTCGGGCAATTTCAGGTTCCAGATGTGCAACCAGCGTGGCTGGCTGTGCCTTGCCATATAAATTGGCGCGTACAGTGATGGTCGGCAGGCGGTCGCGACGCCAGATCAGCCCTGGTTCAAAACTGTACTTGATGCGCCCGATCTGGCTTAGTGAAACGCTACGTCCACTGCGCGTCGGTACGGCGAGGTCAGGCAGGGCACTCAGGTGGCTGCGTTCAAAACGCTCGCCTCGCAGCATCAGATCAATGGTTTTCTCGCCCTCGCGATAGCTGGTGACATTTACGCCGTTCAATGTCATGTTGAGCAAGGCAGCGAGATCCTGTCCGGAAACGCCAAGTAGTCGTGCCTTGTCTTGGTCGATCTCGATCTCTGCGACTTTGGATAACTCGCTCCAGTCGAAATTGACATTGGAGAGCTCATTGTGACCACGCATGGTGTCGGCAACTTCATTGGCGATACGACGTAGCGTCGCCATGTCTTCACCGGATACCCGGTACTGAATCGGGTAGCCTACCGGTGGGCCGTTCTCGATGCGGGCGATGTTGGCACGAGCGCCGAGAGGCTGATTTTCGTAGTGTTTTATCAGTCGACCGCGCAATGCTTCGCGCGCTTCGACGTTACGTGCCAAGATGATGAACTGGCTGATATTGCTGCTCCCCAGTTGCTGGTCAAGGCCCAGGTAATAGCGCGGCGAGCCTGAGCCGACGTAGGTGATGTAATGCTCGTGCTGATTGAATTCGGCCTGGTCCTTGTCCAGCCATTCCTCCAGTTTTTTTGCCTCGGCATCGCTGGCCTTGATTGATGCACCCTCCGGCAGGCGTAGCTCAACATTTAGCTCAAGCCGCGTGGAGTTGGGGAAAAACTGCTTCTGCACCTTGGCCATGCCAACGATGGCCAGTGCGAAAAGGATGAGGGTGGTGACGATTACCAGCCAGCGATGCGTCACACACCAGCTCACCAGTTTGCGGAAGCGGGTATAGAACGGTGTGCCATAAACGTCGTGGGCCTCGCTGTGGCTCATGCCAGCGAGACCGAGGCGTTCGAGGCGGCGGGCCAGTGCTGGCAGGCGGCGTTCGATGAGACCGGGTTGGCGTGGCGTACGTGGGTTGGGCAGCAGCTTGTAGCCCAGCCAGGGAATGGCGACCACAGCCGCCAGCCAGGAGATCAGCAAGGCGGCAGCGTTGATCTGAAAAAAGGCGAAGGCGTATTCGCCAGTGGCTGATTTGGCCATGGCGATCGGCAAAAAGCCGGCCACTGTGACCAGCGTCCCGGACAGCATGGGCCCTGCGGTGCTGGTGTAGGCAAAGGAGGCGGCGCGTGTGCGTTCCCAGCCTTGTTCCATTTTTACCCACATCATTTCAACGGCAATGATCGCATCGTCCACCAGGAGGCCAAGGGCAAGCACCAGCGCGCCGAGAGAGACCTTGTGCAAGCCGACATTGAACAGATTCATGGCGAGGAAGGTGGCGGCCAGCACGAGCGGAATCGAGATGGCGACGACCATGCCGGTGCGTATGCCAAGGCTGATGAAGGTGACGAGCAGCACGATGATCACTGCCTCGGCCAATGACTGGACGAAAGTGCTGATCGAGCGCTTGACGGCATCGGGCTGGCTGGCAGCTTGACTGATCTCGACGCCCAGCGGTAGGTTGCTACGCAAGGTACTCAGTCGGTCATCGAGTTCCTTGCCGAGCAGGATGATGTCGCCGCCCTTGGCCATCGAGACGCCAATCGCCAGCGCCCGTTTGCCGCCGTAGCGCACCTGGGTGGCTGGCGGATCGATGGTACCGCGCTCAACGGTGGCGATGTCACCCAGACGAAAACTGCGGCCGTTGGCGCGGATCAGGGTGTCAGAGACAGCCTGCACGGTATTGAAGGCACCGCCGGGGCGGATCTGTATACGGTCGCTGGTGGTCTCGAAGAACCCGGCCCCGGCGACCGAGTTCTGCTGACTCAAAGCCTGGAGAATAACGGATTGCTCAATACCGAGCGTCGCCAGCTTGGTGTTGGAGAGTTCGACGAATATCTTTTCATCCTGAATGCCAAAGATCTCGACCTTGCCGACATTGGGAACCCGTAACAGGTCGTCACGAATACGTTCGGCAATATCCTTGAGCTGGGGGTAATCCAGGCTGGTTGCGGTCAACGCATAAATATTGCCAAAAACGTCGCCGTATTCATCATTGAAAAATGGACCCTGAACCCCGGTGGGCAGGGTGTGGCGGATATCGCCAATTTTTTTGCGTACCTGGTAAAACACCTCAGGCACCATCGCTGGCGGCGTGTTGTCCTTGGCGGTAAACAGCACGGTTGATTCACCGGGTCGTGAATAGCTTGATACACGGTCGATATATGGCGTTTCCTGCAGCTTTTTCTCGATCTTGTCAGTCAGTTGCTGTTCAACCTGGCGTGCTGTGGCACCCGGCCAGAAGCTGCGGATCACCATCAGCTTGAAGGTGAACGGCGGATCTTCCGCCTGACTTAGCCGGCCATAAGCCAGTGCCCCCATGAGCGCGATGGCAAACAGAAAATAGCCAACCAGCGTGCGGTGGTGCAACGTCCAGTCGGAGAGATTGAAGCGCTGGTTCATGACTTAGCGCTGCCGCTCCGGGGGAGCTGCAGTTTTTGCGCTGACCGCCATGCCGGGAGTGAGGCGATTGAGGCCGCTGATGATGACGCGTTCGCCTTCCTTGAGGCCGTTGTCGATCAATGCGCCATGCTCGCTGAATTGGGCCACCTGCACCTTGCGTGGTACGGCCTTGCCATCCTCAACAACCCAGACCTGCGCTCCCTGACCTCGATCTGTAACCGCATTGAGTGGCACGATCAATGTTGTATTCGGCGCTTCGCCAAACACAACGCGGGCAGTCATCCCCAATTGAACTGAAGCAGGTGGGTCAATCAATTGGATTCGCACCAAAAATGTGCGGGTCGCAGCGTCGGCGGCAGGTGCAATTTCGCGTACGCGCCCCTGAATAATATTTTTTGGCTCTGTCCACAGGTTGACCGCAACATGGCTACCTGATTTCAGTGTGCTGAGTTTGCCTTCCGGTACGGCAATCGCCACTTCCTTTTCTTCCGGGCGGGCGAGGCGCATGACGGCCTGCCCGGCGTTGACCACTTGACCGGCATCGGCCAGAACTGCAATGACGACAGCCGATTTGTCGCTGCTCAAAACGCCGTAAGCTGCCTGGTTGCTGCTGATCTTGGCTTGGGCCTGGGCTTGCGTGAGGCGGGCGCGGGCGCTGTTGTAGGCGTTATCTTTGGCTTCGAAGGCGGCTGAACTGACGAATTTCTGCTTTACCAGCCCGGCATAGCGTTCGCGCTCCGCACGCACAGTGGCAAATTCACTTTCGGCTGCTGCCAATTGGGCACGGGCTGAACTGGCATTGAGTTCGAGATCAACCGGGTCAAGGCGCGCCAATGCCTGCCCAGCCTTGATCTCGGCACCTGCGTCAACGAGGCGGGTGACAATCTTGCCGCCGACCCGGAAGGCGGCATCAAATTCGTGACGGGCGCGTATCTCACCGGTATAGCTGCTATCGGCGGTGCTGCTCCGGTTGACGGCCTGCGTCAGTACGTTCGGCTGTGGTGCATTCGGCGCTTCGGCAGGGCTGCAGGCAGTCAGAAAAAAAATGCTGAGGGGGGCGAGCAGCAGAGCTTTCGGTAAAAAGAGATGCATGATTGCCAGTGGGTAAAGGTCAGTTTTGGGCCGGTCATGCATGATAATGAACGACGGGTCAGTAACGCAAGATGTAATTCAGTTAGCGCCTTGAATCGTTACAATGGCAAACATGAATGCTTCCTACGCTTCCTTTGCCGGGCTGGATCTGCTGGCCTCCGCAGTCTTGCTTATCGATGATGGTTTGCTGGTTCGCTATATCAATCCCGCCGGGGAGAACCTGCTCGCCGTTAGCTCACGCACCGTTGCGGGCAAGCCTCTATCGGCTGTTTGTAAGCCTTCGTTAACCCTGCAGTCGGCGCTGGATAACGGATTGACTAATAACTGGGGTTATACAGGGCAGAACATCGAAGTACAGCGTACAGATGGTGACAAGTTGAACCTCAACTGTACGGTCACGCCCCTGCGCCCGGAGATCGCGAATGGTGTCCGTCTGTTGCTCGAGTTGCAACCGATCCAGCATCACCTTGCTGCTACCCGCGAAGAGCGGTTGATAGAGCAGCAACAGGCCAGTCGTGAGTTGATCCGCAATCTGGCTCATGAAATCAAGAACCCGCTGGGCGGTATCCGCGGCGCCGCACAGTTGCTTGAGCATGAGTTGAACAATCCATCGCTCAAAGAGTACACCCAGGTCATCATCAAGGAGGCCGATCGCCTGCAGGATTTGATGCAGCGTCTGCTGACCCCGCATCGGGCGATGTTGCCGGCAACAGTCAACATTCACGAGATCCTCGAACGGGTGCGCAGTCTGATGACTGCCGAATTTCCCGGTTCGCTGGAGGTCCGCCGTGATTACGACACCAGCTTGCCGGAACTGGTGGGTGATCGTGAACAACTGATTCAGGCCGTTCTCAATATCACGCGTAATGCGGCACAGGCGATGAATGGCGAAGGCGAAATAATTTTGCGTACACGGGCCTTGCGGCAAGTGACACTGGCCAAGAAGCGCTACCGTCTGGCGCTCGAAATCAAGGTCATCGACAATGGGCCGGGTATCCCGGAGCTTATTCGCGAGCGCATGTTCTATCCGCTGGTTTCCGGCCGCGAGGGCGGTAGCGGGCTGGGACTGACGATTGCCCAGAATTTTGTGCAGCACCATCACGGCACCATCGATTGCAGCAGTCGGCCCGGCGAAACGATATTCACCCTGCGTCTGCCCGTAGAACAGGCCTGAGTCTTGCTTTTGTATTGCTCATTGCAACGACCTGATGAGTAAAAATAATATGAAACCGGTCTGGATCGTCGACGACGATCGCTCCATCCGCTGGGTGCTGGAAAAAACCCTGTCTCGCGAAGGCATTCCCTTCAAGAGTTTTGCTTCGGCCACCGAAGCCATTTCGCAACTGGAACAAGGTGTCGAGCCGCCGCAGGTGCTGCTTTCAGACATTCGCATGCCCGGCCAATCCGGTTTGGAGCTATTACAGGAAGTCAAAACGCGCTTCCCGACGGTGCCGGTGATCATCATGACCGCCTATTCAGACCTCGAAAGTGCAGTGGCAGCCTTTCAGGGCGGCGCCTTTGAGTACCTGCCTAAACCCTTCGACGTCGATCAGGCGGTTGAGCTGATCCAGCGAGCGATTGACGAATCTATGCACCAAAGCGGTGCGCGCGAGGAGGAAGGGTTGGTGCCTGAGATTCTCGGGCAGGCCCCGGCGATGCAGGAAGTCTTTCGTGCCATCGGCCGTCTGGCACTTTCACATGCAACCGTGCTGATCACCGGTGAATCCGGTTCGGGCAAGGAACTGGTGGCGCGTGCGCTGCATCGTCACAGCATGCGTGCCGACAAGCCGTTTGTGGCAATCAATACGGCAGCGATCCCCAAGGATTTGCTCGAGTCGGAACTATTCGGTCATGAGCGTGGTGCTTTTACCGGTGCCCAGGCTCAGCGTCGTGGGCGTTTCGAACAGGCCGAAAGCGGGACGCTCTTCCTCGACGAAATTGGCGACATGCCGTCCGAGCTGCAAACAAGGCTGCTACGAGTTTTGTCCGATGGGCATTTCTACCGGGTTGGCGGTCATTCACCGATCAAGGCCAACGTGCGCGTCATTGCTGCCACGCATCAAAACCTTGAAACGCGGGTCAAGGAAGGATTGTTTCGCGAGGATCTCTATCATCGCCTGAACGTCATTCGTGTCCGTCTCCCTTCGCTGCGCGAACGGCGCGAGGACATTCCACTGCTCACTCGTCACTTCATGCAGAAAAGCGCACGTGAATTGGGTGTCGAAGCCAAACGGCTTTCCGAGCCTGCGCTCAAGTATCTGAGTGGCCTCGATTTTCAGGGCAACGTCCGCCAGTTGGAAAATCTCTGTCACTGGCTGACCGTCATGGCGCCCGGTCAACAGATAGAAATCGGCGATTTGCCGAGCGAGTTGCGCGACTCGGCACCGATGGCATTGGCCAGTGACTGGGAGTCGGCGCTTGAGGGCGAAGTTGACCGGCTGCTGGCGCGTGGTATTCCCGACGTCCATGGCGTTCTGGTCCAGACTTTCGAGCGCATCCTGATTTCGCGTGCTCTGGCTCATACCGGCGGGCGTCGAATCGAAGCGGCGCAAACGCTGGGGATAGGGCGCAATACAATCACCCGAAAAATCGCCGAACTAGGGATTGATGGCGGAAAAGAAGCGGCTGCCGAATAGTGTAGTGCGCAAGCCGGGGAGCACGCCTCCCTGGCGTCAGAAAACGGTGTTATTGTTGTTCGCCATGAAACCTGCAAGTGCGTGGATGATGCCATGAACGAAACCCTGCCCCGTGAGCGGTTTGCACCGGCCGAAATAGTGTTTGGCATTGGTGAGCCAGGGGATTCGGCTTATGTCATCGAGTCCGGGAGTGTCGAGATTCTCGCCTTGCCGGACCGCGGGCGTATTGCTGTTCTGGGTGCCGGGGAGTTGTTCGGTGAGGTAGCACTTCTGGATCAGCAGCCGCGCACTGCAACCGTGCGCACGCTGGAAGCGACGACGCTGGTGCGCATTGAACGTGGTCACGTTCATGAATTGCTCAAACGTAGTGATCCGGTGATTCGTCATTTGATGACTCTCTTGCTTGAGCGTTTCCGCAGTACGCATCCCGGACTCGTCATGGCATCGGATAGCCCCCTTGCTGCAATGGATCAGGAGGTTGCGTTGCGCACCCTGACCTTGACGCGTGATCTCTCTTTCGCCCTGGAAAATGGGCAACTTGAGCTCTTTTATCAGCCCCTTGTTGGTTTTGCCGAACGCAATCTGGTCGGCTTTGAAGCGCTGGTTCGTTGGCGCCATCCAATGCTGGGCATGATCATGCCGATGGAGTTCATCGGCCTGGCCGAAAAAACCGGGCTTATCCATCGCCTTGGCTACTGGGTGCTGGAGCACGCGATTGAGGCTTGGGCCGAGTTACGTATGTTGTGTCAGCCAGGCAGTGGACTCCCTCCGTTTGTCAGTATCAATTTGTCGGCTGCCGAACTGGGCGACCCGCTTATCGTCGAGACCATTCGTTTGGCGCTTGAGAAAAAAGGCATGCTGCCGCAGGAGCTGAAAATCGAGTTGACGGAGACTGTGGTTATCGAAGACCGAGCCATAGTCGGGGATGTGCTGGAAAAACTTTCCACCTTGGGGATCGCCATTGCGCTTGATGATTTCGGTACGGGCTACGCCGGTCTCGATTACCTCAAGACCTTACCGATTTCATGTTTGAAAATCGACAAGACATTTGTTCAGGAAATGGCTACCTCCTTGCGCAGCTACGAAATCGTCCAAAGTGCGATCAATTTGGCCGGCTCGATTGGCCTATCGACCATTGCTGAAGGCATAGAAGACGAAGACACGGTGCGCCGTTTGAATGATCTCGGCTGCAATATTGCGCAGGGTTACTACTTTGCGCGACCGATGCCGGCCGGCGCGGTGGCGGCGTGGCTCAAGCAGATGCAGGCTGACGGTCGCCTGCGCGCCTGAGCCTTGCTGGCTGGCGCTGCCATGTAGAATTGCTGCATGACCCTGATTGATCCCGTACTCCTTAAATTCCATCTTGGCGCAATGTCCGGGCGTTTTGACGTTGATGCGCTGGCGCTCTGTGATTCGACCAGCAGCGAGTTGATGCGGCGTGCCGAACGCGGCGCGCCAGCTGGTAGCGTCGTTGTTGCTGACGAGCAAAGTGCTGGGCGCGGCCGGCGCGGTCGGCAATGGCTTTCGGCGCCGGCGGCGAGTCTGACCTTTTCTATGTTGTGGCGCTTCAGCGGGCCGGCAACCAAGCTCTCCGGCCTGTCGCTGGCGGTTGGCGTAGGACTGGCGCGCGCTCTGGAAAGTCTCGGGGCGCAAGGTATTTGCCTCAAATGGCCGAACGACGTTCTGTTACGACGTGGTGATGACTACGCCAAGCTGGCCGGCATTCTTGTTGAGCTATCATCAGATCGCAAGGGAACGCAGGCGGTGATCGGTATTGGCATCAATCTGCAATGTCCGCTGGGGAGTTTGCCGCAGCCGGCAGCGGGTCTTGATCAGGCGCTGGTGGTTTTGCCCGACCGCCATGTGGTGTTGGCAGCCATTCTTCTTACTTTGGCCGATACATTTGAAACTTTTGCGGTCGACGGGTTTTTTGGCCTGAAAAATGATTGGCAGGCACGCCATGCCTGGCAGGGATTACCTGTGCAATTGCTTGCTGATGAGGCAAAACCCATGCTCGGATGTTGTCTGGGTGCCGATAACGATGGTGCCTTGCTGCTCGATACCGAAAATGGCATTCAGCGTATTTTTTCCGGTGATGTGAGCCTGCGCCGGCTATGATCGTCTGCATCGATAGTGGCAATACGCGTATTAAATGGGGGGTCCATGCGGCGGGCCGGTGGCTGGCACAGGGCGCGGTACTCCACGCCGAGTTAGCGGATTTGGCGGGGCAGTTGCGCCACTGGCAACCGAAAAGCGTCTTGCTGGCCAATGTGGCCGGGCCGACCGTTGCTGCAGGAATCCATCAGGCCCTGCGTGTATGGAAGCCGCTGATCAGTGAAGTGAAAGCCGGTGCGGCATATGGCGATGTCAGTAATGGCTACGAAAACCCGGAACGCCTCGGTGTTGATCGCTGGTGTGCCTTGCTCGGTGCGCGCGGCTTGACGGCGAAGCCGTGCCTTGTCGTGATGGCGGGAACTGCCACCACCATAGATACGTTGGATGGTACGGGCCGTTTTCTTGGTGGTTTGATTCTCCCCGGCGTCGATCTGATGCGCCGCTCGCTGGCGAGCGATACGGCTGCCTTGCCCCTGGCTCAAGGGCAACATGCAACGTATCCACGCAACACTGACGATGCCATCGTCAGCGGTTGTCTTGAGGCGCAAGCCGGCGCAATTGAACGTGCGTATGCGCGTATCGTAAATGAGCCTGAGGCGAGCTGTTTGCTCTCCGGTGGCGCCGCGCAGATGCTGGCGCCGCACCTGCGTATTCCGTATCAACTGGTTGATAATTTGGTGCTTGACGGTCTGGCTCGGCTGGGGGCAACTCAAGACGGTTGAATATTGCGTCGCCACGGGTCACAATCGCCAACAATATGTCCGTTTCCGGGAGAAACCATGTTTGATCCGGTCATCAACAACCTGCCGGCATTCGCCAGCTTTTTCGCCACCGCCATCGTTCTGCTTGGCGCTTTCATGCTGCTCTATGTGCTTGTTACGCCCTATAACGAACTGGCGCTGATTCGTGAAGGAAACGAAGCTGCCGCGATCAGTCTGGGCGGGGCTGTCGTCGGTTTTTCGTTGCCTATTGCTGTATCAGTTGCCGTCAGTCACAACCTTTTTGTGATGGCAGGCTGGGCTGTTGTCGCCGGCGCTGTTCAGCTTCTGGTCTATACGGCAGCCCGTCTGGCTCTACCGCGTATTAACCAGGCTATCTCGCAAGGCAAGACCGCCTCCGGGATTTTTCTCGCATTGCTCTCGGTCGGCGTTGGCATCCTCAACGCCGGCTGTATCGTTTAAGCCAAGAATTACCACTCAAGGAGGCACATATGGCCCTGATGGACTTTATCAAGAAGCAGTTTATCGACATCCTGCAGTGGACCGAGGATGCTGACGGCACCTTGGCTTGGCGTTTCCCGATGCAGGAAATGGAAATCCAGAACGGTGCCAGCCTGACAGTGCGCGATTCGCAACTGGCGCTCTTCGTCAATGAAGGCACCGTCGCTGATGTCTTTGCACCGGGCATGTACAAGCTGACGACGCAAACCCTGCCGGTTCTGACCTACCTGAAGAACTGGGACAAGCTGTTCGAATCCCCGTTCAAGTCTGACCTCTACTTCTTCTCGACGCGCAGCCAGCTCGATCAGAAATGGGGGACGCCCAACCCGATCACCATTCGCGACAAGGAATTCGGCATCGTTCGGCTGCGTGCTTTCGGTATCTATTCCTATCACCTGACAGATGCCAAAACCTTCTACCAGAAGATATCCGGCACGCGTGGCGAATACACGCGTGAAGAGCTTGAAGGCCAGTTACGCAATACGATGATTGCCGGGATGACCGATCTTTTCGGTGAATCCGGTGTTGCCTTCATCGACATGGCTTCGAATCAGGAAGAATTTGGCAAGGCCATGCATTTCAAGATGGCGCCGGTATTTGCCGGGTTCGGCTTGACGCTCGATTCGCTGGTGGTACAGAACGTTTCGCTGCCGGAAGAGTTGCAGAAGATACTCGACCAGAAAATTGGCATGAACATGATCGGCGACATGGGGCGTTTCACTCAGTATCAAGTCGCCAACAGCATTCCGCTGGCCGCACAGAACGAAGGGGGCATGGCCGGGATGGGGGTTGGTCTGGGGGCCGGCGTCGGTTTTGGTCAGGTCATGGGGCAGTCGATGGCGCAGGCCCTGCAACCGGGTGCCGCGCCGCAAGCTGCACCGGTCATTGCGCCAATTGCTGCCCCTGCTGCCGAGGATTGGGTGGCGACGCTGGAAAAGCTGCATGGGCTATCGGTGAAAGGCATTATTTCCAAAGAGGAATACGAGGCCAAGAAGGCAGAGATTTTGAACAAGCTCTCTTAGGCCTTAGATAGGTTCATGGCCCAGAGCGCTTCCTGTCCTTCCTGTGGTGCGCCGGTTGTTTTTCAATCGGCGGCATCCATCTTCGCCGTCTGCGAGTATTGCCAAAGCACGCTGGTTCGTCACGACCAGGCGCTGGAGGACATCGGCAAGATGGCGGCGCTGGTTGAAGACCGTTCGCCGCTGCAACTGGGCGCCGAGGGAAGCTACAAGGGCGTGCACTTTGCGCTGATTGGGCGCATCCAGATCAAATATAGCCAAGGTATCTGGAACGAGTGGTACCTGATGTTCGACGACATGCGCACCGGCTGGCTCTCGGAGGCTGGCGGGGAGTATGTCGTTTCGTTCATTGAGCATGTCCAGGAAGCGCTACCGAAGTTCGAAGAACTGCAGGTCGGGCAGCGCTTTGTCATGGCCAGCCGGCCATGGACCGTCACCAATATCGAGAGCGCCGAATGCATCGCCGGTCAGGGCGAATTGCCCTTCAAGGTCGGTGCCGGTTATCCACTGCCGGCGGTCGATTTACGCAGTGGTACGACTAGCGGACCGGGCTTTGCCACGCTTGATTACTCGGAAACGCCGCCGTTGCTCTTTATTGGTGAGCCGGTTGGCTTCGATGCGCTGAAGATGAACAATCTGCGCGAAGGTATGCCAATCCCGACGCATACCGTGCAGGCCCAGGTTTTTCGTTGTCCAAGTTGCGGTTCACCCATGGCGGCGCGCTCGAAAGATATCCTGGCGGTAGGTTGTGCCTCTTGTGGTGCGGTCGTCGATACGGCCAACGAAAACTACAAGATTTTGTCCAAGGCGCTGGGCAATCGCGATGAGAAATACGTTCCGCGTATCCCTCTAGGCAGCAAGGGAACGCTGGAAGGCAAGGCCGTTGAGGCGATCGGCTTTCTGGTCAAGCAGACGACCATCGAAGGTATTTCTTACGACTGGCGCGAATATCTGCTGGCCGGTGAAAATGGCACCTATCGCTGGTTGACCGAGTATAACGGTCATTGGAATACGGCTGATGTGCTGTCGCGCCCACCAACCAGTAACGGCGCGATGGAGCTTGCCGACATTACTTATGATGGTCAGAAATTCAAGCACTTCGCCACCACCCAGTTGGCCAAGGTCATACAGGTGGCCGGTGAGTTCACTTGGCGGGTAAAGCGTGGTGAAACGAACCGCATTGTCGATTACGTCGCGCCACCCTTGATGTTGTCGCGCGAAACGACCAGCAATGAGCTCTCCTGGTCGCTAGGTGCTTATGTCGAGCCGGATGTGGTCCGTGATGCCTTCAAGTTGCCGGGTAAGTTGCCTGAACCGATAGGCGTTTTCGCCAACCAGATTAACCCGTGGGAGGCCACGCATAAGCGTGTGTGCCGCCTGTTCTGGATGCTCGGTTTGCTGGCGACGGTGCTGCAGTTGTTTTTTGTCTATATCGTCGGTGGCCAGAGTTTGCTGCGTCAGACGCTGGATTTCAGTCCGCAGATGGCGGAAGAGACACTCACCACAAAGGAGTTTGTGGTGCGCGACAAGCCGCGCAAAATTACGGTACGCAACAGCACAAGTCTGGATAACAACTGGATCGGCCTCGAGATGATGCTGGTTAACAAGGTTACCGGCCAAGCCTGGCCTGCAGCCCGCGAGATCGCCTATTACTATGGGAACGATGGTGGCGAGAGCTGGTCCGAAGGCGATCGAGATGATGAGGTGGTTTTCCTCAATATTCCGCCAGGCACTTACTATGTTGCGGTCGACCCCGATATGTCGACGGAAAAACCTGTGGCGGTGCGTGACACCATTGAAATCTCCAGTGGTGGTATCGGGTGGTCCAACTATGTGATGGTGATGATCTATCTGATCATCTTCCCTTTCTTCACTCGTTTGCGCTGCGCCGCCTTTGAAGCGAGACGCTGGTCAGAAAGTGATCATGCGCCGGTCTCCAGCAGCGACTCGGATAACGATTCGGACTCGGACGACTGATGTTCAAGAACTTCAACCTGATTACCGGCATCTTCGCGCTCGTCATGTTTGGCTATGCCCAGCATCAAGGCTGGAACCTGTTTGACAATGTGGCAAACCCCAGTTCAGGTGGCTCGGGTGGCAGTAGTCGCGTTTATCACAAGTAAGTGAACGTACTGCGGCATAATCCCAAAATGCGTTTATTTTTCCTTGTCCTGCTCTCAATTGTCTGTGCCCCGCTTTGGGCGCTGGAGCAGGTCACGCTGCAACTCAACTGGAAACATCAATTTCAGTTCGCGGGTTACTACGCCGCCATCGAAAAGGGTTATTTTCGCGAGGCAGGTTACGAGGTAACGCTGGTTGAGGCCGGCGCTTCGCATGACCCGATTGCTGCTGTGCTCAAGGGGGATGCGCGGTTCGGCGTCGGCGCCTCTGAGCTTGCACTGCATCGTGCGCGTGGCGAGCCGGTGGTGGCGCTGGCCACCATTCTGCAGCATTCTCCGTTGGTTCTGATTGCCGGCACCCAGGTGGCTAACAACGTCCATGCTCTGTCTGGCCGGCGCATTATGCTGATGCCCCATGAAACGGAGTTGTATGCCTATCTCAAGCGTGAGGGCATCACCCGTTATCGGGCTGAACAACACAGCTTTGATCCAGCCGATCTGATTTCCGGTAAGGTCGATGCCTTGTCTGGCTATTCAACCGACGAACCATTCGTGCTCGACAAGGCTGCTTTTAAATACGCGATATTCACGCCCCGTTCGGCTGGGATAGATTTTTACGGCGATACCCTGTTTACCACCGAAAATGCTATCAATGCCAACCGTAAGGGGGTGCGCGCTTTCCGCGCTGCGGTGATCAAAGGCTGGGAGTATGCGATGGTGCACCCGGAAGAAATTGCCGACCTGATTCTTGCGCGTTATTCAAAGCGCCATTCGAAAGATCATTTGTTGTTCGAGGCAGCTGAAATGCAGCGCCTGATGCAGCCGGAGCTGGTCGAAATTGGCCATATGACTGAAGGGCGCTGGCAGCAGATTGCCCAGCATTATGCTGAGCTGGGCATGGTTTCGCCGAATACTAAAATTTCCGGGCTGATCTATGAAGACAAGCCGCAGAAGCTGCCGGTCTGGGTTTTGCCGCTGATGGTGATCGGCGTGCTGGTGATCATTTTTGTTGGCTTTTTTGCCATCTATTTTGGCCGATTGAATCGTCGGCTGGAGAGGGAAATTTCCGCACGACACGAGATGGAACAGGCCGTGCAGCGTAGCGAAGAGCGCTATCGCATGCTCGCCGAGCAAAGTAGTGACGTCATCTGGACCCTCGATCTGGCGACCAATCGTTTCACCTACGTGAGTCCTTCTGTTCAGCGTCTGCGGGGGTTCACCGCCCAGGAAGTCATGGCGGAAACTATGGAGTATTCACTGACGCAGGAGTCGCAGAACAAGCTAAAGAGTGTCTTGAAGTCATCACAGGAGCGCTTGGCGAAAGGTGACGATAGTGCCCGTTACGCAACGATGGAGATTGAGCAGTCTCATAAAAACGGCGGCGTAGTCAGTACCGAAGTAGTGACTACGCTTCTGCTTGATGAAGCAGGGCAAGCCTGTGCGGTACATGGCATCACCCGCGACATCTCCGAGCGCAAGGCGGCACAGCTTCGTCTGCATGAAATTAATGAGCAGTTGCGTTTCAGGCTCGATGAAATCGAGCAATTGCAGGAGGCCTTGCAGGAGCAGGCAGTGCGTGATGCGCTGACCGGCTGCTTCAATCGGCGCTATTTTGACGAGACGCTGGAGCGCGAACTTTCCCGTGCGCGGCGCGAAGGCTACCCGTTGTCACTGCTCATGTTCGATCTCGACCATTTCAAGCAGATCAATGATACCTATGGACATCAGGCAGGGGATGGGGCGCTCAAGATGCTGGTCGAGACGCTCAAGCCGGATATTCGTCAGGAAGATGTTTTCTGTCGTTATGGGGGCGAAGAGTTCGTCATCCTGATGCCGCGCATGTCCCTGGCGATTGCTGCTGACCGGGCTGAACGCTGGCGTCAGATGATAGAAGAGATTTGTTTCAGGTTCGGCAACTTTGAACTGCGCTTTACTGCCTCAATCGGCGTTGCTTCCTACCCGGATCACGGCAAGGTACCGGACGAGTTGACCCAGTTCGCCGACCTGGCACTTTATATTGCCAAGCATGAGGGACGTAACCGGGTCGTGGTTTACGAAGCGGCGCCGGATTAATCTCCGCCGCCACAACCTCCACTGCAGCCGCTTCCCCCATCGCTGCTCCCACCGTCGCCGGAACAGCCACTGCTGCCGCCACAACCAATGTGGCTTGCACAATAGCCATCGCCCAGCCCGGCTTTCTGGGCCGCCATGCAATCCAGGTGATAGATGAATCCGCCGGCAATCAGCAGCTTGGCATCCAGAGCAAAGAGCCGAGGCAGGCGATCCGGTTTTTGTGGATCAATTTTTTCGCGTGCGCAGGCCAGTCGCCAGGCGCGGCGTATGCCTTCGCTGGCCTGGGTCGGCGCGCTCATTGCCTCGGCTGGTGTGTGATGCAAAAAGCGGCCAAAGGCAGCCCGGCAAAACTTGTCGTATTGGCGGGTAAATAAAATGAACTCGTGCCAAGCATCGTCCACCGCTTGTGATGGCATGGCGACCATGCGCTTGCCCGCCGTTCGGCACAGCTGGAAATAGTGGAGCAGCCCGGAAAATACTTCTTGGCGTTGGGCCTCGCTCAACTCCGGACGGCGCGCGGCGAGGCGTTTGTCGAGAAAGCGTGCATAGGGGTAGTTGTCAATGAACGCGGCGCGTCGACTTTTGCTCCAATTGCGCCAGAGTAGCCAAAGGACAAGGCCGGCGATGCCGAAAACAATAAATTTGATCATCCGTTGATATCAAAGCAGAGGTATTTGATTTCGAGGTAATCATCGATCCCGTATTTTGAACCTTCGCGGCCTATGCCCGATTGCTTGATGCCACCGAAGGGTGCCACTTCGTTCGAAATCAGGCCGGTATTGACGCCCACCATGCCGTATTCGAGCGCTTCGCCGACACGCCAGCTACGTGCCAGCGAGCGTGAGTAGAAGTAGGCAGCAAGCCCGAATTCAGTATCGTTGGCCATGGCAACTGCCTCGGCTTCGGTCTCAAAACGAAAGAGTGGCGCTACCGGACCGAAGGTTTCCTCGCGCGCTACGCGCATCGCCGGTGTTACGTCGGCAAGCACGGTCGGCTGAAAGAAATTGCCGCCTTGATCATGGCGGCTACCGCCGCAAAGTATGCGGGCACCAAGGCCAAGCGCATCGGCGACGTGCGACTCAACCTTGAGCAGCGCCGCATCGTCGATCAGCGGCCCCTGGACGACCCCATCCTCGGTGCCGGGGCCAACCTTCATGTCGCGTACGCGGGCGGCAAAGCGTTCGGCAAAAGCATCGTAAATGCCGGACTGAATCAGGAAACGATTGGCGCAAACGCAGGTCTGGCCGGCGTTGCGATATTTGGCGATCAAAGCGCCGTCGACCGCAGCATTCAGGTCGGCATCGTCGAAAACGATAAAAGGCGCATTGCCGCCCAGTTCAAAGGAAACCTTTTTGACCGTTGCTGCGCATTGTGCCATCAGCAGGCGACCGACTTCAGTCGAGCCGGTGAACGAGAGCTTGCGCACTATCGGGCTGGCCGTAAGCCGGCCGCCAATTGCCAACGGGTCGCCGGTGATGACATTGAAAACACCGGGCGGCAAACCGGCTTCCTCAGCCAGCACGGCGAGGGCGAGTGCAGTAAGCGGGGTCTGCTCAGCAGGTTTGATTACCACGGTGCAGCCGGCCGCCAGCGCCGGTGCAACCTTGCGCGTGATCATGGCGAGCGGGAAGTTCCACGGCGTGATCGCGGCGCAAACGCCAATCGGCTGTTTGATGACGACCAGACGCTTGTCAGCGGCGGTCGCCGGGATGGTTTCCCCGTAAGCGCGCTTGCCTTCCTCGGCGAACCATTCAACAAAGGAGGCGCCATAGGCGACCTCGCCACGTGCCTCAGCCAAGGGTTTGCCACCTTCCGCAGTGATCAGCTGGGCGAGGTCTTCCGTGTTTTGCAGAATCAGTTCGAACCAGCGGCGCAGTAATTGGGCGCGTTGCTTGGCGGTGAGTGTGCGCCAGGCCGGCCAGGCGGCATCGGCGGCAGCAATTGCGCGGTTGGTCTCGATGGCACCACAGTTGGCCACTTCAGCGATGATCTCGCCATTCGCCGGGTTACGAAGCAGCAAGCAGGAGGCATCGTCAGCCGCCGTCCATTTTCCGTCAATAAAACTGGTTGACCGCAACAATTGGCTGTTCTGGATAAACATGGGCTTGAAATTTCCTGTAAAAACGGTAAGTTATGGTTGTTTTGTAGAAAGCACTTTAGCTAATGCGCCTGTTTCTGCCGATGGCAATGATGGTTGCTGCCGCCTTGCTCGCTGCCTGCGGCAGCCCGGCTCCGCGCCAGCCTGCGTTAACGGAAACTATAACGCAACCGGCACGTGCCGGGAGTGAGAAGGGGGTCGATGTGGTGCTCTATGCCCTGGGCCTGATCGACACCGGCTACCGTTTTGGCGGCAAAAACCCGGATGCCGGGCTCGACTGCAGTGGCATGGTCAGCCATATCTACCAGACGGCGCTCGGTCTCAGCGTCAAGGGCAGTGCCGCCGACATCGCCCGCCAGGCGCGCCCCATTGGCCGCCAGGATTTGCGGCCCGGCGATCTGGTGTTCTTCAATACCAATAGTCGCTCGTTCTCGCATGTTGGTATCTACATCGGCGATGCGCGCTTCGTTCATGCACCCTCAAGCAACGGGCGCGTGCGTATTGATCGGCTGGGCGACCGTTACTATGCCCAGCGCTACGAGGCTGCACGTACCTTCTTCGACTGATCAGGCATTGGCGCCTATCGCTTCGGCAACGCACGCCTGCAGGTCGTCCAACTCCTCCTGACTAATGCCAAGGTGAGCCAGGGCTTTCTGATAGAGCGCGCTCCCCACCTCGTGGTCGTTTTCACCCATAATTTCGTGCGCCAGGTGTTCGGCGACCTGCGTGACAGCAATGAACGAAAGTGCGCCGCCGGGCAGGCTCTTGTCCGAAATTTCGTACACATCGTGCTCGTGATGGAAACGAATGGCTTGACCGAGAATTGAAGGCAGTCCCCAGTTGCGAACCAGCAGCGAACCGACAATCGGGTGCGTACAGGGAAAATATTCACCCTCTGCTTCAACCAGTGATTTACCGCTCGATAGCGCATCTTCGATTACTTTGCCATAGTTGGGAAAGCGTTTCATCATTAGAGGAATCGCTGCATCGTGAAACAGGGTATAGGTATAGGCTGCATCGGGCGAGATGCCGTATTGGCGGCGGGCGATCATCGCAGCGGCAAGAGCCAGTTGGGTGTTCCGTTTCCAGAACTGTTCCACCCAGGCAGCGGGCAGTCCGCTGACACTGGCGCGCAGTGCAACTGAAACGACGATGCAGACCACGTTCTTGGTGCCGAGGCGGTCAACTGCTTGGCGTACGCCGGAAATGCTGCTGCCGCTACGGTAAAGCGGCGAATTGGCCAGCTTTAGTGCCGCCGCAGACATCGCTGGATCATTGGAGATCAGTTCGGCGAGGCGAGGCAAGTCGGGTTCATCCTTCTGCGCTTCGGCCATCGCGCTGGTCACTGCTGCCGGGCAGGCTGGAATATCTACCGTGGCCATGACCTTTTGCAGATCATCAAAACTGAGTTTGGCCGGTGATGTAGTGTTCATTTGCTGGTTCGTCCTGATTGCTGCATTGTTTTCGGCTTAATGGACGCGACCCGCTGCAAAAGGTAGAATTCGCCGTTCTTAGCGCCCGTAGCTCAGCTGGATAGAGTACTGCCCTCCGAAGGCAGGGGTCACTGATTCGAATTCAGTCGGGCGCACCAAAATTTTGATAAAAATCAAGGGGTTGGCAATATTTGCTAGCCCCTTTTTTGTTCCGTACGAAATCTGTACGGAAAATACGTTCTGGGCTCCACTCGTAGTTCTCCTTGTGTTTGGGTATCTTTTACTTGCGCTATTGAGGCGATATCCTTCTGCTAGGATACTCAAGCGAGCTACTGACATGACAAGAATATGAAAAATTTCATCATCAGAGGCCGCTGAACTATTCGTGGAATGGCGAGAGCAATTCGAAGTCAGAAGCGATGCCTGAGGTAGTGCATTAGGCTTGTTTACCGCGTGCGCTGGCGGTGGTGGCGCTTCCTGTGCGTCTGGCGTGCCATCGTCCCAAGGGTCATGTGGGAATATAGCGTCAGAAGGTTTGAGCAATACGCATCTGGTTTGGTGAATAGCATTTCCAGCCAGTGCGAGCGGTGGTGCTCGTCGGCAAGCTCTCGCTGAATGGTGCAAAGTTGGCGAGCAAACCAGCGCCACTCTTCAAGGATTTCGCTGACATCTGGCATGGTGAGAAGGAGATCGAATGGCGCACTTCCCACAAGCAGACCGTTCCTGCAGACCTCGCCAAAGCTCAAGTACGGGGCAAGAAACAAACGCTGTCCAACGCACGAATCAACAAAATAGTGAATCCGCTACGGCAAATCCTTTGCGAAGCCGCCGACCGCTATCCGATCAGCATTTTCAATCTATCAAGCAGACGGTCCCGAAGATAATAAATTTCACACATCCGATCCAAGGCATCGCCCCTACGTTCACCCTCTGCTAGTTCGCACAGATCACGCGCTAATTCGTGCATTTTTTGATGCAAGTGTCCGATGTCAGTGAATGCAGGATCAGCCCCATATCTGCTTCGTCCCTCTGTATTTATCCAACTACCTAAACGGCAAAGGTCGACATTCATTTCCGGAGGACAGTCCTTTTCCTGCCGGAGAAATTTCTCAAGATTGGATACCCAGGCTCGATGGGACGTACTCGAGAAAATTACGGGCAGATCGACGGAACTGACAACAGGAAGATCATGCCATGAAGGGTCTGGGGACCAAGTAGTGTTAACGGTGCTCACCTACCGCCCAAATTTGGCGTCGACGTTCTGACGATAGTCAGGAACATCGGTTTTGGTTTTGCCTGTTGGGCGTATCTATAGTGGTTTTGACCGGCAGCCCGCAGGGCTCCCGGCGGGCGGTTTGCGGAGCAAACTGCCGTCTGGCAAACGAAGTGCGGCAGGGCTGGGGATGGTGGTGTTGGGCGAGGCGCTAGCGCCTATGCTGCCAATGCGGTAAAAGCACCTCAGCCGGTGGAGATGCCGGCGCGACATCGGTCCCAACCGCCAAGCCAGTTCCGATGCCGCGCCCCGCTGTCCTGACGGGCAACGCTGCATGCAGAGTATTTCACGAAGCGGGCTTGCTGTCTTCCCCCCATTGGCCCTCTTTGCCCATGGACCTCCCGGGAAGACGCTACCTGTGTGCGCGTTGCCGCACCGCTGTGATCATTTGCAGTCACTGCGATCACTTCCCAAGGAACAAGACGTGATCTGACCGACTCCCTTTGTGTCTATCTTACGTGGCGCGCATGTAATGGCCTACGAACAGAACAACAAGACAATGCTGCCCAGATCCGCACCTTTTTAGCAGAACGATCGGAGATCGTTCTGCAGGCCACGCTTAATCAAAATCGAAACGCGTTACAGCTTGCATTTGCCATCAAGCTGCCGATGATTCGTTCACAGATTAAGACTTGCCGAACATCACGCTCCTATTCGCCTGACGAAATTGCTCGCGTGATTGAACACCAGAGCGAGAAGAACGCGCTATCCACCTTGATTGCCTTCTTTGCAGGTCTAAGAGCGCACGAACTCGCAACCCTTCGACGGTCAGATGAATCTCAGCCATCAGCCCGCCGCCAATGGGATAGCCGTCGCTTTGCTGGGCTGAACAATGTCACGATCTACATCGTGACGGGCAAAGGCGGGCTACCGCGACATGGTCATATCGTGATTGCCTTAGTCGATGGTGAGCGCCTGGTGAAACGGCTCTTTAAGCGGGCAGGACGAGTGGCGCTTGTCGCTGAGAATCCGGTGTATCCAACGCTCGAAATTCTGGAGGGTATGGATTTAGAGGTCTGGGGGGTTGTCGTTGGGAAATTCAAGCGGCTCACGTCCTGAGCCAATACGGCACGCACAATCCGGTATCGTAATGATTCAGGTATACGGCCAGGAGTTACCTTTTTTGGCTCCTGAAAGCAGCCAATCGAATGGCTTTTGTATTTGGAACTGGCCTTTGCTTTATTCGCTCATTGGCTCTGGCGCAGGCGTTGTTGATAGATAGCCCGCAGGTAGCCTTTTATTTCTACCAGCGGGATCGGCTTTTTATAGATCATGATGTCAGCCGGTAGTCCGCCTTTTTCGGCAATTTGCTCCGCTTCCATGGCGCTGACCACGACAATGTCCATGCTGGTGAGATCCTTGTGCTTACGCAGGCGGCGGATCATGTCAAAACCATCCATGCCGGGCATCATCAGATCGGTGATCAGGACATCTGGCTTGCGGCTGCCGACCTGCAGCAGCCCATCGAAACCGTTGTCGACAAGCCGGAAACTGAGTGGGAAATCCCATTTTTCAAAGGCGCCCTTGTAGAGGGCTTGCAGTGTCGGATTGTCTTCGGCAACCAGGATATCTAGTGTGGTTGCTGCCGGCTTGCTGCCCTGGCGTTGAGCAAGGTAGTCGTTGATGGCTGTGCGAGGGATTCGCCGATGTCCACCTTCGGTTTTCCAGGCTTCGAGTGCACCTTTCTCCACCATTTTTTGAACCGTACCCAGCGAAAGGCCTAGTGCGGTTGCCGCATCGCGGGAGCTCAAATACTCAATCTCGGACATGTCAGCCTCGGTTTTATATTGATATATTTTACACATTTAGTAGATGTGAAATCGGTTTCAAGGCGGATTAACCGCTTCTATTCGTAATTGCAGCAATAGCGGTGTCCAAGTTTTTTACAAAATCAATAAAAACAACAAAAATAACATTTATGATAATATTCGTGCTGTCGATTGTCCTGCAATCAAAACCTGAGTCCCGGCCATGTCCCTTAGTGCAACGCTAAACAAGCAATCTTCATTAAATCGAGTCGGTTCGAAAGATCAGGACGGTGAACAATCTTGGCTACGTCGCTTCTGCCTGCTGCTGGCAGCGCTCGCCCTGCTTTCTGCTGCGGCCGTTTTCTTCTATTTGCATCAGCAAGGCAATGATGCCGAAGAGGAGGTTTATGTCTCTGTAAGCGTCAGAACTTCGATTGGGCTGGATCAGCAAGTCATTTGCAATCTCAGCCTGTTGGTCGACCCGGAGCAGGAGAAAGGCATACAGAAGCGTCAGCAGATGCTGCAGGCGGTGGTCGGAAACGCGCTGGCCGAGGCCTATCAGCGCGATAGATATCCACGAATGACTGCCGTGCGCGAACGTTTGCTTCTGGCAATCAACCAGAAATTGCCGCGCAAACTGCAGGTTCAGGATGTCCTGATTCAGCAATTGTTGGTCGGCATGGGGTAGATTGATCGGCTTGCACACCTGTGGGGTGACTTGGCCACCTGCCCGTCCGTGCTGCTACGAGCTTGGCTTCAGTTGATATTCAGGGCGTGCCGCCAGTCCGCCTTTGAGTGCATCAATGAGTAGGCGAACTTTTGGCAAGGCGTAGCGCCGTTGCGGGTAGACCGCCCAGACTGCGGCATTGGGCGGTTGATTCGCCTCCAGTAGCGATATCAATTCCCCACTACGCAACAGATCGTTTAGATAGTACTCAGGCAGTTGCGACAGGCCAAAGCCACGCAGCGTGGCATCGAGTACCGCCTGGCCGCTATTGCAGCGCCAGTTGCCGCTTGGGCGGAAGGCAAACTCGCGTCCGTCCTGCTGGAACAGCCAGATGTCGCTGGTGCCGATCAGGCAGTTGTGCTGGCCCAGTTCAGATAGGGTGTGCGGGCGACCGTATTTTTCGAGATAGGCCGGGGCGGCGCACAGGTGCATTGCACGCGGCGCCAGGCGTGTGGCAACCAAGCTTGATTCATTGAGCCGGCCAAGGCGAATGGCCAGATCAAAGCCTTCATGAACCATGTCCAGCGCGCGGTTGGTCAGGTCGATCTCGACTTTTAGCTGCGGATGCTGCGCCATGAAATCATTGACCAAGGGCACGATGAAGCGCTCGCCATAGGCGATGGCAGCTGTCATGCGCAGTAAGCCAGTCGGTGTGCTGTGCAGATCGCTGATGGTCAGAAAGGCTTCGTCGCGTTCCTCAATCAGCCGCTGGCAGCGGACGAAGAAGGTCTGTCCGGCTTCGGTCAGCGAGACGCGGCGAGTGGTGCGGTAGAGCAGTCGCGCTTGCAGTCGTTCTTCGATCAGGGCGACCTGCCGGCTGACGTGCGATGAGGACAGGCGCAGGCGCTCGGCGGCCCGCGAAAAGCTGCCGCATTCGGCGACTGCAACGAATTCATCCAGCCCTTCCCAGCGACTCATTTTCGGTTTGCTCCTGCACTTTGGCTTGAAAGCTGATTATCCCTGTGTGGCAACAATCAATCCTTGATTGATCATTTATCCGCCGATGGGCGCTAATTATACTGGCTGCCATAGTCACTTAAATGAAAGCACCACCATGTCGATCAAATCACGCGCAGCTGTTGCCTTTGCGGCCAATCAACCGTTACAGATTGTTGAGGTTGATGTCGAAGCTCCGAAGGCCGGTGAGGTGCTGGTCCGC
>ERZ724516.488-NODE-488-length-24764-cov-5.436966_pt1 | contig 24764 bp, 21 predicted proteins | sample MGYA00376049_ERZ724516 | MGnify/ENA primary metagenome ERZ724516 (study PRJEB28724, sample SAMN07190886) | activated sludge metagenome | isolation source: activated sludge of sewage treatment plant in Hong Hong | place: USA: Christiansburg, Virginia | collected... | reverse complement strand
CTCGACCACCGCGCGGTTTCCGGCGATGGCCCAGCTGGTGCCGGTGGACTTCACCGGGACCGGGGCCGACTGCGCGGGCGTCGGCATCTGGATGTGGAAGCTTTCCGCCCCGAGGTCATACCCCGCGAGCTCGCACAGATGCACCAGAACGGGCCGCGACTGGGTTTCGCTGATGATCGCGATCTTCGTGCCCTTGCCGATCCCGTTCAGCGCCAAGACCCGGCGGAAGGCGGCAAGCCATTTCCCCTCGATCCGTTCCTGCAACATCAACCCCCTCCTGACCCCAGTGCATTGCCGGTGCGACGATTCGCCCCATCGGCAAATTGCTTTACTGATCAGTATAGTTTTTCGGAGTGAGGCCGTCTGTCAACGATTTTTCGTTGGCAGTCAGTTTTTCGTTGTGCTGCAATGATTTGCCGCAACCCTTCCCCCAAGATCGTCGAGAATCGGGCAGTCCGGACGGGCGTCTCCGGCGCAGGCATGGACCAGATGCTCCAGCGCCGCCTTCATCTCCATCATCTCGCGGATGCGGGTTTCCAGCGCTTCGATCTGCCCTTCGGCAAGCCGTTTCACGTCGGCACTCGCCCGCTCCCGGTCGCGCCACAGCGCCAAGAGGTCGCCGACCTTTTCCATCGGAAAGCCGAGGTCGCGGGCCCGGCGGACGAAGCGCAGGACCTGCACTTCCTTCGGCCCATAGGTGCGGTAGCCCGACCCCGTGCGCCCGGCGGGCGGGATCAGTCCGGTCTCCTCGTAGTAGCGGATCATCTTCGCCGACACACCCGAGGCACGGGCGGCTTCGCCGATGTTCATCATGCGCGGGCTCCATAGCGTTTCAGCCGCAGGGCGTTGGTGAGGACGAAGACCGAGGACATCGCCATCGCGCCCGCCGCCAGCACCGGGGACAGCAGGATGCCGAAGGCCGGATACAGCACACCAGCGGCAACCGGGATCAAGGCGGCGTTGTAGGCGAAGGCCCAGAACAGGTTCTGCCGGATGTTGCGCATCGTCGCGCGGGACAGGCCGATGGCGTCGGCCAGTGCGGGCAGGCGGCCCGAGACCAGCACCACATCCGCCGCCTCGATGGCGATATCGGTGCCGGTGCCCATGGCGATGCCGACATCCGCCTCGGCCAGAGCGGGCGCGTCGTTGATCCCGTCGCCCGCGAAGGCCAGCGCGCCTTGCGCCTTCAGCTTGTGCAGCGCCTCGACCTTGCCCTCGGGCGTGACCTCGGCCACCACCTCGTCGATGCCAAGGTCGCGCGCGATGGCCCGCGCCGTGCGGGCATTGTCGCCCGAGATCATGGCTAGCCTCAGCCCCAGCGCCTTCAGCGCCGCAATCGCTTGCGGCGTGGTCGGTTTCACCGTATCCGCCACCGCCAGCAGCGCCACCGCCCTGCCGTCCCGCGCGGCATAGATCGGGCTTTCGCCCCGGTCAGCCAGCCGCTCGGCCTCGGCAATGAAGGCCACGATGTCCACGCCCCGCTTGCCCATCTCGCGCGCGGACCCCAGCGCGATTTCCGACCCGCCGACCCGCGCCGAGACGCCGTGACCCGGCTTGGCAAGGAACCCCTCGACGGCAGGCAAGGCCATCCCCTCCGCCGCTGCAACGATGGCCCGCGCCACGGGATGCTCCGACTGCGCCTCGACCGCAGCGAGGACCGGCAGCAACGCATCCTTCGTCTCCCCCCCTGCGGGCTGGAAAGTGGTCAGCACCGGCTTGCCCTCAGTCAGCGTCCCGGTCTTGTCGAAGGCCACGACCTGCACGCCTTGCAGCGCCTGCAACGCCTCGCCCTTGCGGAACAGGACGCCCAGTTCTGCCCCCCGCCCCGTGCCCACAAGGATCGAAATCGGCGTCGCGAGCCCCATTGCGCAGGGGCAGGCGATGATCAGGACGGCCACCCCGTTGACCAGCGCCATCGGCAGCGCCGGTGCAGACCCAAAGACCAGCCAGGCCAGGAAGGTCAGCGCCGCGACAGCCATCACCGCTGGGACGAACCACAGCGTCACCTTGTCAACCAGCGCTTGGATCGGCAGCTTGCCGCCCTGCGCAGCCTCGACCATGCGGATGATCCGCGACAGCATCGTGTCGGCGCCGACCGCCACCGCCTCCATCACCAGCGCCCCGGTCTGGTTCACCGTGCCGCCGATCACCCGGTCGTCCGCATGCTTTTCCACCGGCAGAGGTTCACCTGTCACCATCGACTCGTCGATCCAGCTCGTTCCTTCCGCCACCCGCCCATCCACCGGCACCCGTTCCCCCGGCCGCAACTCCAGAAGATCGCCGGGGCGCAGCTCGGCCACCGACACATCCCGCACCTGCCCCTCGCGCCGCAGATGCGCCAGGGCCGGTTGCAGCCCCACCAGCCGCTCGATGGCGCGCGAGGACCGACCCTTGGCCCGCGCCTCCAAGAGCCGCCCGAGCAGGATCAGCGTCACGATCATCGCCGCCGCCTCAAAATAGACCGCGACAGAACCGGGAGGCAGCAGCCCGGGCAGGAAGGTCGCCAGCGTCGAATAGACCCAGGCTGCGCCAGAACCGACGGCCACCAGCGACGACATGTCCGGCGCACCCTTCACCAGCGCCGGGATGCCCTTGACGAAGAACCGCCGCCCCGGCCCCGCCAGCACCAGCGTCGTCAGAGCGAACTGGATCAGCCAGCTCGTCCCCTGCCCGATGGTCATCATCACCCAGTGGTGGAAAGACGGGCTCATGTGGCCACCCATCTCCAGCACGAAGACCGGCAGGGTCAACAGAGCCGCCAGGACCAGATCGCGTGTCAGCCCTTCGGCCTCGCGTTCGCGGCGATGGGCGGGTGTTTCGGCATCCCTCTCCGCAACCCGCGCGTCATACCCCGCGCCCTTGATCGCAGCGACGAGGGCAGAGGTATCGACCATCCCTTCGACGCGCGCGCTTTCGGTTGCGAGGTTCACATGGGCGACGGAAACTCCCGGCACCGCCTTCAGGGCGCGTTCCACCCGGGCCACGCAGGAGGCACAGGTCATACCGTCGATGGACAATTCCTGCGTGCGCAACGGGACTGCGTAGCCCGCTGCAGCGACCGCGCGGATCAGTGCGTCAGCGGGTGCGATACCTTTGATTTCAGCACTTTCCGTGGCCAGATTGACGGCAGCGGATGAAACCCCGGGAACGGCTTTCAAGGCCCGTTCGACACGACCCATGCAGGACGCGCAGGTCATCCCCTCGATAGGTAACGAAAGTGTGGTTTCCGTTGGAGATAAGGTCATGGTCCAGTCTTCCTTGGCCGGGGACCATCTGCATATGGGGGTTCCCATGATGGGAAGGTCAAGGGCTCCGGTAAAGATTTTCTGGGGTCATAAGAGTGGACCATATTAAAAGGTGCAGGCGCAGCCTGACTGGACAGGATGCCACTTCCAGACAAGACCGCTTTCGCGACAAAATTTCGTCACCAAACCAAGTTAGACGCCCAGAGCAAGTACTTCATGCGGAAAAGACATTGCAGGCCCAGTGATGAATACTGAAAAGATTCAGTCGACTGCGGTTGTCCGCAGAAACTCCATCACCTTCGTCGAACAAGTCTTCGCCCTTTATGCCGCGCGTCGGCCACTGGTGCTGGTGTCCAGTGCTGCGCAGGTGGACCACTTGCCGGGCCTCGCCATCGACCGCTGCATCGACCCGGGCGAGAAATCTGGCTGGTTCACGGCGCATCACCCGGTAGTCCTGGATGATTTGCCGGCTCAGGTCAGTTACACCTCGGGCACCGAGGGCCTGCCCAAGGGTATCCTTCTGAGCTATCGCAACCTCGGCTACACCACCGAGCGGATCATCGAACAGATGCAGATGACCGCCGAGGTCCGCGAATATGTCGGCGTCCCGGCAACCTTCAGCTTCGGAATGGCGCGGTATCGCGCAGTCAGTGCGGTGGGTGGCAAGGCCTATCTGCCGCCACGCGGCTTTGATCCCTTGGAACTTGCCCGCATGCTGACGGCGGGAGAGGTCAACGCCCTGTCCGCGGTGCCCACCCTGTTGCGCATTCTTCTCGCGGATCCGGCAATCATCGGTCCGGCGGGCAAGAAGCTCCGCTGGATGGAAATCGGCTCGCAGCACATGACGGCAGACGAGAAGCGCCGCATCCGCGAGATTTTTCCGAATGCGCTGATCGTTCAGCACTATGGGCTGACCGAAGCCTCGCGCAGCACCTTTCTGCAGATTTCCGACGCCCCCGACGCGGTGCTGGAATCAGTCGGTCGACCGGTCGGCGATGGAGAAATCCAGCTGGCGCCGGATGGACGTATCCGCATTCGCGGCCCGCAGGTGGCGAAATTCCGCGTGGATGGAGAGGGACTGCACGATCTGACCGATGCCGATGGCTGGTTGCAGACGAACGATCTTGGTCGTCTGCAGGACGGCTTCCTGTTCTTCGATGGCCGCGCCGACGACCTGATCAATTGCGGCGGCCAGAAGGTTGTGCCGGACCAGCTGGAGGAACGCATCCGGTCGCGCGTCCGATCGGGAATGCAGATTGCGGTTGCCAAGGTCCCGGACGCCCAGCGCGGTGACGGGGTGCTGGTCGCACTGGTCGGCGAGGCCGATGCGGTCGCGCAGGTGAAGGCCGCCGCGACCGAAGCGCTGCAGGAGATGGGCATTTCGGCTGGCAGCTCGCTGCATGTACTCGCGCTAGACAGCCTTCCGGTAACAGGTACCGGAAAGGTCCAGCGCCGGGTGCTGGCCGAGCAGTTCGCACTGCGGAAAGTCACTGACCCGCAGCCGCCACCCCGGAGCGAGGACGAGATCGAGGACGTGAAGTCGCTGTTCCAGTTCGAATTTCCGGGCCAGGACGTTGGCGACCACGATACGTTCGAAACACTGGGCGGCGACTCACTGCACTACATCCAGTTCTCGCTGGCTTTCGAAAGCCACTTCGGCCAGTTGCCTGACCAGTGGGAAAAACTGACGGTCGCGGAGCTTCAGCAGCAGGTCCAGGTCACGGACAAGTCAACCTGGCGCCGGCTGGAGTCGGTCACGCTGACGCGGGCGTTCTTCATGATCTGCATCATCGCCCTGCATACGAATGCCTTTGTCTATAGCGCCAACTGGTGTGCAGCCTATTTCCTGATGATGCTGGCGGGCTATTCCGTCGCCCGCTTCCAGCTGCCCGAGATCATCCGCTCGGGAAGTGTCCGGACGTTGTGGGGCACAATCCGCTTCGTGGCTGTCCCGACGATCCTCATGGATGCCTTGCTGGAGATGGTGACCCGGAACTTCGAGTTGCCTTCGCTGCTTCTGGTGTCCAACTACCAGGATCCCAGTGCCATCCGTGGCTACACATTCTACTTCGTCGAGTTCTACCTGCAGTTGCTTGTGCTTTCGGCCATTCTGTTCTCCTTTGAACGAGTGCGAGAGGCCTTCCGGCAGCGTCCGATACTGAGTGCCGTCGTCCTCTTCCTGGTCGTCGTCGCGATCGACCGGACCGTGGAATCGATTTGGAACGGCGATTACAACTATCATCGGACGCCGTGGCATTACGGCTGGTGCTTCGCGCTCGGCATAATCATGGCTTCGGCCAAGGACCTGAAGACCCGTTTGTTCGCCTTTGCGCTTGCGATCGTCTGCTCGCTGCTGGTCTGGCAACTCACCTCGGCGGCCTTCTATGTGATCGGCGGATCCGCCATCGTGCTTTTCGTGCGCTCGGTCGTCGTACCCGCGCCGGCAAAGGTGGTTATTGCCGAGATCGCGGGCGCTTCGATGTTCGTATATCTCAGCCACTTCCAGATCATTTCATTGGTGGAGAAATCGTTCGGCAAGCCGCACCCGTGGCTGGAACTGACCTTGTCGATCTTCGTGGGCATCGGCGTTGCGCGCTTCTACATCGGGCTGGAACGGAAGATCCTGCGGCTTGGCAATCCGCGGAGAATGCCTGAGAGCCTGGGGCCTCAGACGCTGATGAATTCCCGGACGAATTGAGACGCCGGCTTTGCACGGATATCCTGCGGCTTGCCGATCTGTTCGATCCGTCCCATTGACATAACGACCACCAGATCTGCCAGTTCCATCGCTTCGTCCTGATCATGGGTCACGAAGACCGTTGTAAGCCCGGTCTCGTCATGAATGTCGCGCAGGCCCTGGCGAAGCTCCTTGCGGACCTTGGCGTCAAGGGCTCCGAAGGGTTCGTCAAGCAGCAGCATCCGGGGTTCGATGGCAAGTGCACGCGCGAGGGCGACGCGCTGGCGCTGACCGCCGGAGAGCTGGCTTGGATAGCGGGAGCCAATGTCTGGCAACTGGATCAGGTCGAGCAGTTTGGTCACGCGGCGCGAAATCTCCGCGCGTGGCGGACGTGAGGCGCGGGGTCGGGCGTTCAGGCCGTAGGCGATGTTCTCGAAGACCGTCATGTGGCGAAAAAGCGCGTAAGACTGAAAGACAAACCCGGCGCGGCGATCCTGCACGGAAAGGCCGGTGGCATCCTGCCCATCGAAGAGAACACGGCCAGATGTCGGGTATTCAAGGCCCCCGAGAATGCGCAGAAGCGTGGTCTTGCCCGAGCCGGACGGACCGAGGAGGGCCACGAGCGCGCCGGAGGGGATTGCGAGGGAGACGGGGTGCAGGGCGGCGGTGATGCCAAACTGCTTGGAGATTTCGTCGATTTCGATGTGCATGGCAGGTCCCCCTAGTGGCGGCGGGTGGCGGCAAGCGCGTCGGCGTGCCGGATTTCGAGAAAGGTCTTCAGGCCCAAAGTAAGGAACCCGAGGAAGGCCAGGACGGCGGCAAGGGTGAAGGCCGCAACGGAAAGGTACTCGTTGTAGAGCATCTCTATGGTGATCGGCATGGTCGCAGTCTGGCCGCGGATCTTGCCCGAGACGACAGCGACGGCACCGAATTCCCCCATCGCGCGGGCGTTGCAAAGAAGTATGCCGTAGAGCAGCGCCCAGCGGATGTTCGGCAGCGTCACCGTGAAGAACGTGCGCCAGCCACTGGCTCCGAGTGTCAGGGCCGCCTCTTCCTCGGCCCGGCCCTGTTCGATCATGACCGGGATCAGCTCGCGCGCGACGAAGGGGAAGGTCACGATCATCGAGGCGAGCACGATACCTGGAAGGGCGAAGACGATCGGGTAGCCCGCGTCGACCATCATCCCGCCGATCCAGCTGTTCGCCCCGAAGGTCAGGACGACGCAGAGGCCGACGACCACGGGGGAGACGGAGAAGGGCAGGTCGATAAGGGTGAGGAGCAGGGCTTTCCCACGGAAATCGTACTTGGTGATGAACCAGGCGGCGGCGACGCCGAAGATCGCGTTCAAGGGCACGGCGATGGCGGCGACCGTCAGGGTCAGGCGGATGGCCGAGATGCCCTCGGGGTCGGCCAGCGAGGAGGCGGCCTTCCACCACCCCTCGCGCAGGGCCTCGTAGAAGACGGTGACGAGGGGCGCGAAGAGGAGCAGCGCCAACACGACGAGGACGCCGCCGATCAGCAGGCGGCGGACGACCGGCGTTTCCTCGGTTGCGGGGCGCCAGGTGGCGGGGGCGTCAGACATAACCAATTCTCCGGCGGCTCCAGACCTGGATCGCGTTGATGAGAAGGAGAAGCGCGAAGGAGATGACCAGCATGGCGATGCCGATGGCGGTCGCTCCTTCGTAGTTGAACTCTTCCAGTTTGATGACGATCAGGAGGGGGGCAATTTCGGTCTTCATCGGCAGGTTGCCCGCGATGAAGATCACGCTGCCGTATTCGCCGACCGCGCGCGCCAGCGACAGGGCAAAGCCGGTCAGCGCGGCGGGGGCAAGCATCGGCACGATGACATGTCGGATCGTGTGGAAGCGGTTGGCGCCAAGGGTGGCGGAGGCTTCCTCGACCTCGCGCTCGATCTCGTCGATCACCGGCTGGACGGTGCGGACGACGAAGGGAAGGCCCACGAAGACCAAGGCGATGAAGATGCCAGAGGGGGTATAGGCGATCTTGAAACCGAGGTCCTTTGCCAGCGCGCCGAAGGCGCCGTTCGGGGCGTAGAGAGCAGTCAGCGCGATACCGGCAACGGCGGTGGGCAGGGCGAAGGGCAGGTCGACGGCGGCGTCGATCAGGCGGCGGCCCGGGAAGCGATAGCGGGCCAGCACCCAGGCAAGTGCCACGCCGAAGACGAGGTTGAATAGCGCGGCAAGGAACGACAGCCGGAACGAAAGCCAGAGCGAGGCCCAGATGCGGGGGGTGTTCACCTCGATCCACAGCCGTTCCGGGCCGGCAAAGGCACCCTTCACAAGAAGGGCGCCGATGGGCAGGAGGACCACCAGAGAGAGGAGGGTGATCGTGATCCCGGCACTGATCCCGAGACCGGGGATCGGAGATCGGTGGATGAGGGGTCTGCCCATTGGTTTTCCCATGCAAGGCGGGCCGGCACCGGGATGCCGACCCGTTGGGTCAGGAGGAACGGTTACTGCCCGACGTAGATCTGGTCGAAGACGCCGCCGTCGGCGAAGTGCTTGGCCTGCACGTCCTTCCAGCCACCGAACGAGGCGATGTCGCGCAGTTCCAGCTGCGGGAAGCGGGCGACGTCTTCAGGCGCGGCTTTCGAGGTATCCCAGCCGCGGTAGTAGTCCTTGAAGATGATCGCCTGGGCTTCCGGGGTATAGAGGAAGTTCAGGTAGGCCTCGGCCAGCTTGCGCTGATCGTCGGTCTTGATGTTGGCCTCGACCAGCGCCACGGGCGGTTCGGCCAGGACCGAAACCGAGGGCACGACGATGTCGAACTGGTCGTCGCCAAGCTCGTTCAGGGCCAGGTAGGCCTCGTTCTCCCAAGCGAGGAGAACGTCACCGATGCCACGCTGGGCGAAGGTGGTCGTGCTGTCGCGCGCCCCTTTGTCCAGAACCGGGACATGCTCGAACAGCGACTTGACGAAGGCCTGCGGGTCCTGGCCGTTCTTTTCGGCCCAGGCCCAGGCGGCAAGGTAGTTCCAGCGCGCGCCTCCGCTCGTCTTCGGGTTCGGCGTGATCACTTCCACTCCTTCCTTGGTCAGGTCGCCCCAGTCCTTGATGCCCTTGGGGTTGCCCTCACGAACGAGGAAGACGATGGTCGAGGTGTAGGGCGAGGAGTTGTGCGGCAGCTTCGACTGCCAGTCTTCCGGCAGCTTGCCCTCCTTGGCGATCTTGTCGATGTCGGCGGCAAGAGCAAGGGTCACGACCTGGGCGTCGAGCCCTTCGATCACCGCGCGGGCCTGACTACCCGAGCCGCCATGCGACTGCTCGATGGTCGGCGCCTCGTTGCCCTGGGCAGTCCACCAGGCAATGAAAGCCTCGTTCAGGTCGCGATACAGCTCGCGGGTCGGGTCGTAGCTGACGTTGAGGAGGCTTTCGGCAGCAACCGGCGCCGGGGCCGCACCAAGGCCCAGCGTGGCGATGGCGGCGGCGGCGACCAGGCCCTTGAGGCGGCCGACGGGCCAGCCGGTCAGGCGACGCAATCCGTCGGCAATGGTGACGCGGCCGTCGTCATGGCGTTCGGCAACGGGGCCTTGCGCACTCACGGTGCCGGCGAGGGTGATGGTGGCGAGCATGGTCTTCTCCTTGGTCGGAAAGGGGCGGTAGGGCATCAGGCCCAGAACGGTCTGCGGCAGGTGAAACTGGGTCACGACGGCTCTCCGATCGGTTCGACGCGGGCTTCCCAGACCGAGGCGTCGCGGCCTTCAAGGAGGTCCGCGACGGCTTCGGCGGGATTGCGGGTGAAGATCACCAGCGGGCTGCCATTGACCCGGTGGGTCAGGCCGGTACGGCGGTCGATCAGCCGGACGGCACAGGTGGCGCGAGGGGTCCGGGGCATGGCGGTCAGCGCCAGCCCGGCCTGTCCGTAGACAGTGCGGGGGGATACGGCTGCAGTCATCATCCTTGTCCTTCGCTATGGGTGGGCATCTGCCCGGTGCCATTAATAACGACAGGAGTAGTCGAGTATTGCAAAGGAAAATACTCGCTGAATTTTGTCGTGATTAGAGAATGGAATTCTACGCCAGCGCTCCGGCGACTCAGCCGTGAGTTGAGCGGGAGTCGGGGGAATTCAGTGAGTTGCGACTACTCGGCCGCGCCAAGAACCTGATCGGCGACCGCGCCAGACCGCAGCATGTCTTCCAGCGTCAGCGAGTCGATGATCAGGAGGTAGGACCAGAACACCTCGGCAAAGACCTTCCGGATGCGGCAGGTCGCTTCGTCGGTGCAATCCTCGCAGCGCTGGTAGGCCCGACGCGACAGGCAGGGCAACGGTGCGATTGGCCCGTCGATCGTCCGCAGAAGTTCCGAGATCGAGATGTCGGACGGTCGCTTGATCAGGCTGTAGCCCCCCGACCGCCCGCGGATCGAGGCGATCACTCCGGCGTTGCGCACCTCGAGCAGGATATGTTCCAGGAACCGCTTCGGGGTGCCGGAGCGCTTGGCGATCTGTTCGATCGTCAGCGCCTGCGGGTCGGGCTTCGCCGCCTCGTCCGCCAGGGCCAGAAGCGCCTTGAGGGCATATTTCATCTTCTGCGTGATCATGGTGCGACGCTACGCCCGGCAATGTCGAGAATCAACGTCGCGATTGGCGATTCTGGCGCGCTTCTCTGCTTCTGTGTCGGAAAAACACCGAGGAAAGGCCAAGAAAACAAGGTGAAAGCATATACACGATCAAACCTATAGACTTTTACTTCTTTTACGCCATGCTTGCGTAAAGACCCTGCGAAAGGCCGACGACATGACCGAGCTGGACCTGATCGACCGCAAGATGGTCGCCGAATTGATGCGCGATGCGACCATGCCCATCGCCCAGATCGCCGACAAGGCGGGCCTTTCGCAGACCCCGTGCTGGAAACGCATCCAGAAGCTGGAGGCGACCGGAGTCCTTGCCGGCCGGGTGGCTCTGGCTGACCCGGAAAAGCTTGGCTTCGGGCTTACCGTCTTCGTCGGGATCGAGGCCCCGGACCATTCTTCCGACTGGCGCGGATCCTTCGCGAAAGCGGTCGAAACCATCCCCGAGATCATGGAAGTGTACCGGATGGCAGGCGAACTGGACTATCTTCTCCGCGTCGCGGTGTCCGACATGTCGGCCTACGATACGCTCTACAAGCGCCTGACGGATGCGGTGCCGATCAAGAACGTGACCTCGCACTTCGCGATGGAGCGGATGAAGTACACCACCGCCTACCCGGTCGACACCCGCAATCGCTGACCCTGCAAGGCGCGACATGCAGCCCTGTTCCTCTCTGGGCGGCTGAAGCGGTCCTGTGCAATAGCCGGGCCGCCTGCTGCCTGCCGGTCAGCCGTGGGCTACGGTCGGGAGCCGGTATCGCTGTTCGCGGCGTTCCATTGATCCGCGCGAATGATTGCGTCCGGCCCCGGCTTCAGGCCGAGCCAACCGGCAAGAATGGCAGCGACCAGGATAATCGACACTGCAAGCACGCGCGAAACATGGGCGTCGTCGGCCCGCCGGGCGGGCGATTGGGCAAAGATCTCCAGGAAATGCTGGTCGAACCGTCCGTCGATCATTTTCACCCTCCGATCCGGGGAACAGTCCCCGTCATGGTGCCAAAGTCGCGCGCGCAGCGTCGACAAGCTGGTCGCCGGATCGCAGGCCCGGAGCAAGGACCAAGGCCATCGCTGCAAGGTAGATCGCCGCGAAGAGTGCCAGGGAGGCATAGCCGGTTCGGCCTGCGTCAGGATTGCGGAACAGGCGGCTCATGCCGGAATCCTCGCCGTGCTGATCTTGCCGCCCTGTCGCGGTGCGCTTCTGCACAAAAGTTCGTCCCGGTACCGTTTGCCATCCTCCCAGGGACCGAAACCCGATGCAACGTTGATGTGTCCGGCAAAGCCCATGTCCACCAGGCTGGCATTCCAGGATCGCGCCAGGCTGGCCGCGCGCTGAGCCCGCATCCAGGGATCGTTGCGGCTGGCAATGACAGTGGCTGTAACCCCGAGAGGGCCTTCCGGTATCGGCCCGAAATGGCCGATCCTGTCGCTGCCCGAGGTTTCTGCCGGTGCGACAAGCAGCGCGGCGCGCACCTTCAGTTGCGGCCACTTTTTCAACAGGCGGGCAATCAGAACGGAACCCAGGGAATGGCCCACGAGAATCGAATCCGGATGATGCAGGACCATCGAGGCAAGCTCGGTTTCCCAGACTGCGGGAACAGGGCGCGAAAGGTCGGACAGATCGACCATCAGGGCACGCGGGTCGGTCGCCGCCCACCAGTGCTGCCAGTGCGGCGCCGGAGAGCCATCGAGCCCGGGGACAATCAGTGTCTTGGTCATCACATGTCCTTCCGGAATGGCGAATCTGCGATGATTAATATCTATCAGGTCAGTCGTGTTTGAATGTTCCAAAGGCTGGGCCAGAAAGAGAAACGCGTTCTCTGTCGTCCCGCACCACACTGCGAACAGGTTGCGGCCCAAGGGCCCGGGATCGTTGATCTAGTAGAGGCCCAGTCCCCGCATGATTGGCGGCCAATCCTTGATCCGCTTTCTCGCCTTTTCCGGCGCACGACCGGCGACCTCGTGGATAATCACGTTCATCAGCGTGGTCATCGGCCCTGTGCTTTCCAGAAAGGCATCGACCTTGGTGGCCACGTGGAAGACCATCGGCGTTTCCGATCCGGCCCAGGTGTTCAGTTCATCCGTCACCACCACGACCTGCAAGCCAAGTCTGCGCGCGGTTTGGACGATGGGCAGGGCTTCGTGGGCATAGGGGGCCATGTCGATCATGACCAGGCACCGCTTTTCGTCGGCCCGGCGGAACGAGGGGATCCACTCCACCAGCCCACTGTCATGTGGGGACAGGAAGCGGACCGATCCCCGCACGATGGATAGTCGCCGGGCGAAATCCTCGGCGATGCCGCGAATGGTCTGGAAGCCGGTGACGAAAACCTCGTCCGCTGCCGCTATGGCGTCGATGGCCTGCGACCATGCAGGCTTCTCCACCTCATGCGCCAGCGCCAGTACGGCATCGGCATCACGCTTCAGAATCGCACCGATCTCGCCATCAAGCAGGCGGAAATAGCGGTCGGAGGGTGAGACATGCGCATGCACCAGCGCCGCCTGCAGGTCTTCCTTCAGCCCTTGCAACCCCTTGTAGCCAGCGCGTTTCAGGAACCGGCTGACGGTGATCTCGCTAACCCCGGTTCTCGCCGCGATCGAGGCCCCTGTCTCAAGCCCAAGCGTCGACTCATTCAGGATCAGCCACTGGGCGATGATCGCCTCGGATTTGGTCAGGCCACCGGCAACGCTGCGCAACCTTGCAGCAAGCGGCGATTCTTCAGCAGAGGGCAGGATCTCATTCATGGCAGTATTTACAACAAAAGTTACGAATGGTAGCGTTCTGTCATAAACATAACATGCCCGAGTCGGCTCCGCCAAGTCTTTTGACCACCGGCAAACGATCTTGGGGCACCAACCGGGAGAAGATCATGAAGACACTTGCATTGGCCTCCGCGCTCGCCCTGTCGGCCGGTCTGGCACAGGCCGAAGGCACGCTTTCGCTGTACAACTGGGGCGACTACATCAACCCCGAGGTGCTGACTAAGTTCACCGAGGAAACCGGCATCACGGTGACGCTGGACACCTATTCCTCGAACGAGGAGATGCTGGCGAAGATCCAGGCCGGGGCGACCGGATACGACATCGTCTTCCCCTCGGTCCACATGAACGACATCATGATCAAGCTGGGCCTGCTCGAAAAGACCGGCATCAACACGGCTCCCGATTTCAAGAACATCGACCCGGCCTTCTTCCGGGCCAAGGAAGACCCGAACAGCGAATACTGCCTGCCCTACGCCTGGGGCACCGTCGGCATCTTCTACAACGAGGACATCACCGGCCCGATCACCGGCTGGGCGGATTTCTTCGCGATCCCGGAAAAGACCGGGGCGAAGATCACGCTTCTGGACGACATGCGCGAGGTGCTGGCCATCGGTCACATCATGAATGGTACCTCGGTCAACAGCACCGATCCGGCGGAAGTGCAGGCGGCGGCCGATTATGTGCTGGCCCACAAGGCGGCGGTCAACGCCTTCACCTACGAAGTGCCGCCGATGCTGACCTCCGGCGACATCGCGGCCGGGCATTTCTTCGTCGGTGGCAACGTCTTCTTCACCGAAATGCCGAACATCAAGTACATCATCCCGGCCGAGGGCGGCACGATGTATCAGGAAAACATCTGCGTGCTGGCCAGCGCGCCAAACAAGGAAAACGCGAAGAAGTTCCTGGAGTTCTACCTGAAGCCGGAAATCGCCGCGCTGAACGTCGCGCAACAGTTCAACGGGACCCCGAACATTCCTGCCAATGAACTGACGCCCGATATCATCAAGTCGAACCCCAATATCAACGTGGGCGCCGACACCATGACCCGGTTGCAGATCTTCGAGGACATCGGGGCCGCGCTCAAGTTGTACGACCGCGCCTGGAACACGATCCGCACGGCACAATAAATGGCAGCCCTTCTGGAAATCAGCGCGGCGCGACGGGAATTCGTCACCCCCGAGGGGGGCCGTCTGGCCGCCCTCGACGGGGTCGACCTGACGGTCGGCGCGAACGAATTCGTCACGCTCCTTGGCCCCTCGGGCTGCGGCAAGACCACGCTTCTGCGGGCGATCTCGGGATTCGAGGTGCTGGACAACGGCACGATGCGACTGGACGGGATGGACCTGACCGCCCTGCCGCCCTTCCGCCGCCCGGTGAACACGGTGTTCCAGAGCTATGCCTTGTTCGGCCACATGACCGTCGCACGGAACGTGGGCTACGCATTGGAAGTGGCGGGGGTCGGGAAGGCATCCCGTGACGCACAGGTCGCGGAAGCACTGGAAAAGGTCGGCCTCGCGGGCATGGGCGGGCGGCGGCCCGGCCAGCTGTCGGGTGGGCAACGGCAACGGGTGGCGCTGGCCCGCGCGATCATCGCCAAACCCCGGCTTCTGCTGCTGGACGAACCGCTCTCCGCGCTCGACCGCAACCTGCGCCAGCAGATGCAGCTGGAGTTGAAGACGCTGCAACATTCGCTTGGCATCGCCTTCATCTTCGTGACGCACGATCAGGAGGAAGCGCTGACCATGTCCGACCGGATCGTGGTGATGCGCGCCGGAAGAATCGAGCAGATCGGCTCGCCCCGCGACATCTACCGGCATCCGAAGAACCGCTTCGTCGCGGAGTTCATCGGCGAAACCAACCTGTTCCCGGTCACGGTGGACCATGTTGCGGGCAACATTGCCCTGGGGCGCACCTCGGACGGTGTGGAACTCCAGCTCCCGGCCACGGGACGATCGGTCGGCGAGCAGGTCACCGCGATCCTGCGTCCGGCGGACTTCACGCTTGGCACTGCGGGGATTCCCGGACAGGTCACACGGGAGGTCTATCTCGGCTCTGACCTCTACATCTTCGTCCAGCCAAAGGCGGGCGGACCGGAAATCCGCGTGATCGCCCGGGACGGTGCGGGTGCCGCCGAAGGTGCAGCGGTGCATCTGGCCCATGACCCGACCAGCGTGCATGTGCTGGAGGCCGCGTGATGGCGATCAGGCGGCAATCCGTCGTCCTGGGCGTGCTCCTGGCCCCGGTCACGCTCTTCCTCGGCTTCTTCTTCCTGCTTCCGCTTCTCATCATCGCGCTCTACTCGTTCCTCTCCCCCGGGCTCTACGGCGGGGTCGAGTGGACCTTCTACCACTGGAACTACGGTCGCATCTTCGGCTGGGCGGACGGTATCAACGAGATCTTCGAGCCGATCTACCTGCAAATCCTCTGGCGCTCGCTGTCCTTTGCCGCGCTGACGGTCGTGCTGACGCTGATCCTGTGCTACCCGGTCGCCTTCTGGGTCAGCCGCCTGTCGGAGCGCTGGCGGCTGGTGTTCATGTTCCTGATCACCCTGCCCTTCTTCTCCAGTCTGATCGTGCGGCTATACGCCTGGCTTCTGATCCTGAAACCCACCGGGCTCTTCAACACCGCGCTTCTGTCGCTTGGCGTGATCTCGGAGCCGCTGGAAATCCTCTACACCCCCACGGCGGTGGTACTGGGCATGGTCTATGTCATGGTGCCCTTCATGTTCCTGCCGCTCTACTCGGCGGTTGACAATCTTGACCGCGCGCAGGTCGAGGCCTCGCTCGACCTCGGCGCGAACCGCGTTCAGACCTTCCTGAAGGTCATCCTGCCCCAGACTCTGCCGGGCATCATGGGGGGCGCGGTCATCGTCTTCATCCCCTCGGTCGGCAACTTCGTCGTGCCCGATGTCCTGGGCGGCGCGAAGGGGCTGATGATCGGCAACCTGGTCGAACAGCAATTCCTCTCGGCCCGCAACTGGCCCTTCGGCTCGGCCCTGTCGATGATCATCATGGCCGTCGTCCTGACCGTACTCCTGATCTCGGTCACGCGGGCCAGAAAGGCGGGCGGCCATGCGTAACCCGGTTGGATGGGCCGCACTGACGGCGTTCTCGCTGGCGTTCTTCGCCTTTATCTACGCACCCCTCTTCGTGATCATCGGCTATTCGTTCAACTCGAACCCGGTCAACATGATGATCTGGGAGCATTTCACCTTCGACTGGTATGCCGGGCTTCTGGGCCTGGCGGACCGGACGACCGACGTGTCGAACCGCGCGGCCTATGTCGAAAGCACGGGCCAGATGCTGGCCGCGCTGCGCACCTCGCTGACGGTTGCGGTAATCACGACCACAATCTCCACCGTGCTGGGCACGGCCACGGCCATCGCGCTGGCCCGCTACCGGTTCCGGCTGCGCGGGGTCTACAATGGCTTCCTGATGCTGCCGATGATGATGCCCGACATCGTGCTGGGGATCGGGCTTCTGATCTTCTTCGTCACCATAGGCATGAACCTCTCGATGCTGACCATCATCATCGGGCACTGCACCTTCCTCGCCTCCTACGTCTTCATCATCGTCCAGGCCCGCATCGCCGGCATCGACCCGGCGCTCGAGGAAGCCTCGGCCGATCTCGGCGCCTCGGAATGGGTCACGTTGCGCAAGGTGCTTCTGCCGCAGCTGGCCCCCGGCATCCTCGGCGGGGCGCTTCTGGCCTTCGTCATCTCGATGGACGACCTCGTGATCACCTATTTCGTCTCGGGTACCGGGGACACCACGCTTCCGGTCTTCATCTTCGGCATGATTCGCCGCGGGGTGAAGCCCGAGATCAACGCCATCGCCACGCTGATTATCCTCGCCTCGGTGGTGATCGCGGCCCTTGGCCTGTGGCTTCGCAGCAGAAAGACCGACTGACATGACAAGTAATCCCATCCGGCCCCGGGCTCGTGATCTGGGCCTGCCGTTCCTTGGCGCGCCTGGGCCTCTGAACGCGATCACCGACGTGGCTGGCGTGGCGGTCGGATTCTGCACGCTGACCGATCCCTCGCGCAAGATGCGCACCGGGGTCACGGCCATCCTGCCGCGCCCGGGAACCGATCCGCAGCCTGTCTGGGCAGGTCAATACGCCCTGAACGGCAATGGCGAGATGACCGGCACGCACTGGATCAACGATGCAGGGTATTTCCTGGGGCCGATCCTGATTACCAATACGCATGGCGTGGGTGCCGCGCACACCGGGGCGACGCGCTGGATGATCGGGCATTATGCCGACTATTTCCGGGAGCACCACGCCTGGGCGATGCCCGTAGTGGCCGAAACCTATGACGGTGTGCTGAACGACATCAATGCGCTACATGTCCAGCCCGACCACGCTATTGCCGCACTTCAGGCCCGAAGCACCGGCCCGGTCGCCGAGGGCTCGACCGGGGGTGGAAACGGCATGATCGCCTACGAGTTCAAGGGAGGCACGGGTACCGCCTCGCGCCGCATCGAACTTGGCAGCAAGGACTATACGGTGGCAGCACTTGTGCAGGCCAATCACGGCATCCGTTCATGGCTGACCATTCTGGGCAAGCCGGTCGGAAAGCTGGTGCCGGAAGGTGCCTTCTACTCTGGAGAGATGGGCTCGATCATTGTGATCATCGCGACGGACGCCCCGTTGTCGGGCCTTGCGCTGCGCCAGGTTGCCAAAAGGGCCGCGATCGGAATAGGCCGCGGCGGTACCCCCGGAGGCAACAATTCCGGCGACATATTCCTGGCATTCTCCACAGCAAACCCCGGCCCGATGCCGCAATTCGCCGAAGCAATCACATCCCGGCAAGAGCTGAACGTCGAGCTTCTGGACGATCTGTATCTGGCCGCTGTGCAGTCAATTGAAGAAGCGGTCGTCAATGCCATCGTGGCCGGAGAAGACGTGCCGACCGTCAAGCCCGAAGGGATGATCTGCCGGGCATTGGACCTGGAACGCCTGAAGGCCATCTTCGCTGGCCAATCCTAGGGTTCAGCCGGATTTCTCTTCCTGCGCCCGTCGGCATCCCCACAGTGAAGTCCGGACGATGGCGGAACCGCCGGACGGGTGTTGCCGACCATCATCCATCGCAACGGGCGGAAGTCCCCTTTGGATCTCTTTCCGGAAGAACCTGTCCCATTCCCGGCAGGGTGGCGATCAGATGACCATCTGCTGCCCAAGCTCGATCACGCGGTTGACCGGCAGCCGATAGAAGCTCGTTGCATCGGCAGCACTACGCGTCATCGACAGGAAGATCTTCTCCTGCCAGACCGGCAGGCCCTGTTTGCGCCCCGGTTTGAACGACCGGCGGTTCAGGAAGAACGAGGTCGACATGATATCGTACTTGACCCCCATACGCCGGGCCAGAGCCAGGGCCTTTGGCACATTGGTTTCCTCCATGTAGCCGAAGACCAGGTTGATCCGGGTGAAGCGTTCGTTGATCGGCGTGACCTCTACGCGGTCTTCTTCCTCGACATAGGGGGTGTTCGCCATGTTCACACCGACGATAAGGTTTTGCGCATGCAGAACCTGATTGTGCTTGAGATTGTGCAGAAGCGCGGCTGGAGCGACCTCGGGATCGGCGGTCAGGAAGACGGCGGTGCCAGAGACCTCCTTCAGCCGTTTCGATTTCTGGACCGTCATCATCAGCGTGTCGATGCTGACCGCATCCCGACGAGCCTGCGACAACACATGGGCCGAGCCACGCAACCAGGTCCACATCATCAGGCAAAGGCCCGAGGCGATCAGGATCGGCACATAGCCGCCGTCGATGATCTTCGTCGCGTTGGCGATCAGGAACATCACCTCGATCGCCAGCAAGGGGCCGATCACCACATTGGTCAGCAAGGGCGACCAGCCCCAGACCCGGCGGAACAGCACTGTCGCGAGGATCGAGGTGATCACCATGTCGCCCGTCACCGCTATGCCGTAGGCCGAGGCGAGGTTGGACGAGGACTGGAACTGCAGGACCAGGAAGACCACGCCCGCCGCCAGGATCGTGTTGACCTTGGGCAGATAGATCTGCCCGACCTGGCTTTCCGAGGTGTGCAGGATCTCCATCCTTGGCAGAAGGCCCATCCGCACCGCCTGCTTGACCATCGAGAAAGCCCCGGAAATCACCGCCTGGCTCGCGATCACCGTCGCACAGGTGGCCAGAATGACCAGCGGCAACAGAAGCCAGTCGGGTGCCAAACGGAAGAACGGGTTGTCGGCGGCGTCGGGATGCGCGAGAACCAGCGCGCCTTGGCCCAGGTAGCAAAGTGTCAGGGATGGAAAGACCAGGGCGCCCCATGCGATGCGTATCGGGCGGCGGCCGAAATGGCCCATGTCGGCATAAAGCGCCTCGCCCCCGGTAACGGCCAGGAAGACCGAACCCATCACGACAAGCGAGGACCGGCCGTTCTCGATCAGGAAGAGGATACCGTGATAGGGGTTCACCGCCGCAAAGATCGCCCAGTCGTCTCCGATATGGCGCAGCCCCAGGATGCCGATGGTGAAGAACCAGACCAGCATGATCGGCCCGAACAGGACCGAGACGACCGCCGTACCGAAGCGCTGCACGAAGAACAGGACCAGGATGATGGTCAGGGTAACGGGTACGACGAAGGACTCAAAGCCCGGGGCGACCAGCACCATGCCTTCGACTGCGGACAGGACCGACATCGCCGGGGTGATCATCGCGTCGCCGAAGAACAGAGAAATGCCGACCATGCCGATCCCGATCAGCCAGGTCGGCCGCGTGGACAGCGATTGCTGGATCAACGCGACCAGCGACAGCGTGCCGCCCTCGCCATGGTTGTCGGCCCGCATGACCAGAACCACATACTTGACGGTGACGATCAGGGTCAGCGTCCAAAGGAGCAGCGAGACAATCCCCAGAACCTCGTGCCGCATCAGGCCGTTCGCACTGGCGGTCCGAACTGATTCCCGCATCGCATATAGCGGGCTGGTACCGATATCGCCGTAGACAACCCCGATACAGCCGAGGACCAGAACTGCAAGACTACCCTTGGCGCCATGTTCGGTGGCCGTCGACGTTGAGGCCTCGGTAGACTGTTCGGACATTCGGCACCCCCGGAGCCATGACCGATACTGGATCGGCATCGGAACGGCAAGGTTGGGCAGACGCCGCCTTGCGCTTCCGCCGGATGGGCTGTGGCCGCCACCCGGATTGTCCCCCCCGTCCGTAAGTTGGACTTGACCGGCTTTCATGGAGAGCGTCCAGCTCGCTTCCCGGGCCTTTCGTTCGAAGATGATCAGGCACTGGAAGCCGCGCGATGCATGTCACTCACGGGAATATGGAGCCCGTCGATGCATCTGGCGACGGCGGTTTCGGCCTGCTGACGGGATCGCCAGGCGGCGGACCGGATCAGTTCTGACTTGATGGCTTTGAAGAACGTTTCCACAGTCGAGATGCCCTGGCACGTCCCGCGACCGCGTTCTCCGCCATGTTCCACGCTCGCTTGATCCAAGGACAAAGCCGGGGCTACTCAAGGGCTTGACGGTGAAAGTGGTACCGGAGACGCACTCGCATCTCCATCGCAAAGTATTGCTTTTAATGATTTAATGGGTTTCTTCCTGGAACCATATCCCCAATGTTGCCCCCAACACTCTTTCGTTAGTTGAGGTGCCCCTAGATTTGTAGACGCTCTATCCCCCAACTTTGAGGCAGGGAGGCCGAGATGGGGTCAAGCAACTACAGCGACGCGTTCAAGCGTGATGCGGTGCAGCAGATCACGGCGGGTGGCTAGGCATCCCGCGGGAGCAGTACGACACGATCACCAACAAAACCCCGCTGAGATCTTGGAAAAACAGGATTGCGGACGGCGATGCGCCGTGTATCTGGCGTGCCTGCCGAAGCAGGGAGCGGCATCGGACGGCACCATTGACGCCCATCTCGAAAGTCACCTAACAGATCCAATGCTGCTTCGATCGGATGACTTCTACGGCTTCGTTGGGCACCGCCAAGAGGCTCTGCTTGGGTTGATTGAGGCCGCGACTGGGAGGCCAATCTATCGTGGCGCGGCGATGGATGAGCCTGTTGAGGAAATGGTCGAGGACGAGGTTGAGGGGTTAGAAGCGGCCGAGTAGGCCGCTGATCATTTTGACGTCTGTCGGCTGCGGCTCTCGCGCGGTATTCGTCTATTGTGCCTTCTACCCCAATGAAATCGCACGTAGTTTTGGATTGTTTGCTGACCTTTTGTTGCCTCATGCAGGGGGAATGCGAAACCGCTGGCCGGTATGGCTTATATAATTAATTTTGTTGTGTTTTTTTGTGAGGGCAAGCAACCGCCGCAGCCTAGCTGAGTTCAAGATCCCTGCTTGAGTCGTCGGTCCCCGTAACAGTTCCGTAGAAAACCCACACTAGCCTCTCAAGTCATCCACGAACTCAGAAACTGGGTCCACGCCTGAAATCAACAGGTTATCCCTTGCACGCGTGCAAGCCACGTAAAGAAGGTGGCGTTCAGTTTCATACACCGCCTCGAGATCTGTCTCGTCAGAGACATTTGCGATCCGACCCGCCTGAGGGATGACATCATCATCACAAGCCATGACAGCCGCGGCTCGGAACTCCAGCCCCTTGGCCAAATGCATCGGACAGATCGCTACTGCACCTGCAGCCACGTCAGCCTTCTCGCCAAGCTCGACCCAACCCAGCCCGGCCGATTTGACGGCACTGCGCGCGCGCGGCAATTCGGCCTCCGAGCGGACAAAGACTGCCAGTTCGTCGGGCGCAAAGGCTTCGGCAATCCGGTCTTTGAGCCATGCGGCGACTTTGCCTGCCTCATGGGCTGCATCTCTGCATCGCTCCACGACCGGCAGCGGGCCGTCAAAAATCGACACAGTTCCCCGACGACTTTCGGTGATCCCGTCTACATCCGAAACCGTGCTGGGCAACAGCCTGTCAGCCTGTGCCCGGATCTGATGCGATGTGCGGTAGTTGATCCGCAGGGTTGAGGACCGCCCGCGCACATCAATGCCCAGGATTTTCCATGAGAACGGCTGCTGGAAGATCCGCTGGCCGATGTCGCCCGCGAAGAACAATCCGTCCGGCTTCTGGCCCGCAAGTTCCGCCAGATACCTTGCCTCGGCAACGCTCAGATCCTGCGCCTCATCCAGAACTGCGAAATCGAAGGCCGCCTTTTGTCCGGCGGTCATCTCATCTGTCAAACGTCCGAAAACATCAGACCATGTGACAACATTGCGTTCGTTCAAACCTGCACGCACCCTTGCAAAGATCGCCCACAGCGCCTCACGCTGCTTGCCCCCAATCCGCGTCTTGCGTCCCAGTCGGGCAACGTCACGGTAATCTTCCCAACTCCGGATCTGCCAGGCGTCCACAACATCCTCCCACTCCCCATGCAGGAACTGCTGGGAGAACCGATGGCCCTCTGCTTCTGCCGCGGATTTGGCAAGCAAGGCACGAACCAGCGACGGGCTCGCGATGTTCGGCTGGCCAAATCTTGCTGCATAAAGATCGTAGCCGACGGTCGAGATAGCCTTGACGGTGATCTGCCCGGCCAGGTCAGGCGTCGATGTCAGCAGGGTCGCAAGTTTGGCTTTCAGGGCATTGGCCAGCGCCTTCGAGAAGGTCGTCAGCAACACCTTGGCGCCGGGATTGGTCCGGGCCAGATGCACCGCACGATGAAGTGCAACAATGGTCTTGCCGGTTCCGGCCGAGCCCGTGACCCGCGCAGGTCCGCTGAAGGCTCTTTCGACAAGGGACCGCTGCGCGGGGTGGAGGAACACCGCCCATTTGTCCCAAGGAAAATCAAGCGCTTGGCGCAATTCCTCCAGGTTGGTCAGGACACGGAAACGGCGCTGCGCATCGGGATGGGCGAAGGGATCAGCCTCGGGCGCGACAGGCTCGGGTGCCTGCGGCTGCTCACCGATTGCCAGTTTCAGCAGGGCCTCCTGCGCCTCTTGCGGCAGGTGTTTGAGAATGTCGAACAGCGTGTCTTCGGTGGCCTTCCGGACGTCATCCACCCAGTCCTCGGGCACGCCGAAGGCCATAAGCTCGAACTTGCGCAGATTGTCGAAAATCGTTTGTGGGGGATGGGCTACGGGTGCGGCGGCTTCGCGGGGGCGATAGAGTTCGATCTCTTCAATCCGCTCGCGCACCTCGACCATCTGCATTGCACCCGTGGTTGGGTGGCGTTCGATCTTGCGGCGTTCGGCCCATTTGTAGGCATTGTCGTGGTGATCGACGTAGGCCAGCAGGATGCCGCCGTCCGTGCGGTGGATGATGATGCGGATGTCGGCGTTTACCCGGACCGACCAGAAGTTCGCATCCTTGGCCCGGTCGAGTTTGTGGAAGGACAGCCCGTTGGAACTGGGATCCATCTGCAGATCGAAAGCCGTTGTTTTCACGGCCTTTTGTTCCTGCCCCGTCAGACGGGCCAGGCTGGCGGTGAAGGTGTCGGCGATGCGGAAATCGGTCATGTGGCAAAGACCTTCATCACCTCGTCGCCGAGGTGGTTGATCACCTTAACCGCGATCCGGCCGGACTTCGGTTTCGGGAAGGGGCGGGAGGTGTCAGAGTAGAGAGACTCCCATGCTTCTTCGTCGATCTCGGATTTCAGGCTTGTTTTCAAGCTCTTGTAAGGATCGTTGGCGCCCAGGAAATAGGCGTGGCGGACGAAGAAGCTTTCTTCGTTGTAGTCAGTGTCCAACATCCACAGGGCGATGCCGTCGGTGCCTTCGGATTGCACCTCTCCGGTCTGGGGTTTGAAGACATCGACGCCGAAGACCTGGACGGTGAGATTGCCATCCCCTTGATCTGCAATGCGAATATCGGGTTCGCCGAAGATCACGAAGAGGTTGCCCGCGCCGGTGGATTTCAGATCGCCGCCCATGTGCAGGTCGGGGTTCATCCGGGCCTTCAACACCGGCACGCGGCCCAGCTTGTCGAACTCGGCGGAATGGGCGTCGTAGTTGAAGGCACACGAGATCATGAGGTCGAAGCCCGCGTCACCACATTCCCTTGCGGCGGCGACGAGGTCGGGGCGGCTGACGGTGCCGAATTCGGGGCCGATGAAGACGCCGGCGCGGCGTTTCAGCTCGCCCTCCATGAACAGGGCTTCGGCGCAGATATACCTTCCGGGCCAGCCACTTAGCGCGATAAAGCTGATCCTGTCCTCTTTATGCGCCTGCTGCACCCCGGCGGATTTGAGGTTTTCCAGGATCATCTGGGCGAAATCCTCGGCCCGGGTGTCGCGTTCGGCGGGTTTGCGCTTGCCTTCGGCTGCCTCGTGCAGATCGATTAGTTCGTCATTCCAATCGGTTACAAGGGTCTTGTGCGGCGACAGGCTTTCGACGGTGAAGGGCCCGGCGACGCGGACCTTGCCGGGGTCGGCATAGGGTTTGTCGTAGAGAAACTCGAACTCGGCCTTGGCGGCGATGCTGGCGTCGATCTCGACCTGACGGGCGATGCGGGCAGCCCAGAAGGCGTCGAGGCAGCGTCTTGTTTCCGTCTTCATCGCGTCTTCCTTT
>ERZ724516.486-NODE-486-length-24790-cov-26.156499_pt1 | contig 24790 bp, 23 predicted proteins | sample MGYA00376049_ERZ724516 | MGnify/ENA primary metagenome ERZ724516 (study PRJEB28724, sample SAMN07190886) | activated sludge metagenome | isolation source: activated sludge of sewage treatment plant in Hong Hong | place: USA: Christiansburg, Virginia | collected... | reverse complement strand
CAAGCGGATCTGGCGGGGAGATGCTGGCGGATCAAGCGGATCAAGCGGATCAAGCGGGTCAAGCGGGTCAAGCGGGTCTGGCGGGTCTGGCGGGTCTGGCGGGGAGGGGCGGCTGGGGGGTGAGTTACCCGGCATACGCCTGGAGGAAGGCGCTCACCAACGGGCCGGCGGTTTGGGAGCCGGAGACGCCGTCCGCCACATAGACGGCAACCGCGAGGTCACCGCGGAAGGCGATCATCCAGGCGTGCGCCTTGGTGACCCCGGCGGCATCGAACTCGGCGGTCCCCGTCTTGGCCCCCTCGGCAATGCCGGCGAGTGCCTTGGCGCTGCCCTCGGCGACCACGCCGCGCAGCATGCCTTGGAGCGCTTGGGCTTCCTCGGGCGTGAGGGGCTTGGCCGGGGCAGGGGGTGCGGTCGGCGCAGGACTGATCTTCGGTGCGGGACTATCCGTCGCTGCAGCAGTCGCTGCAGCGGTCGCCGCAGCGGTCGCCGTGGCCCCCTCCGTCGCGGAACCCGACTGGTCGGCATCGCCGCCCGGCGCGGGCGAGGTCGCAGCCGGCCGGTCGACCAATCGGGGCAACAGCGTCGAGCCGTGGACGATGGTCGCCATGACGATCGCCATCGTCAGGGCCGAGGCGGTGACGCGGCCCTGACCGATCATCGAGGCGCCATGCTCGGTCTGCGTCGCGTCGCGGGGGATCGATCCGACGAAGCCGCTGTATCCGGTGTCGTAGGCGACCCCAATCCCCAAGGCGGCTGCCGCGTCGGCGAGGTCGTCCTGCGAGACGGTCCCTCGCTGCGAGATGAAGGCGGTGTTGCACGAGTTGGCCAGCGCCAGCCGCAAGGGGAGCTGCCCGAGTTTCGAGGCGGGATAGGCGTCGTAGTTCTTGAAGACCCGCCCGTCGACGGTCACCGTGTCGGTGCAGGACATCGGCGACTCAGGCGTCAGGCCGGCGCGCAGCAGGGCGAGGGACGTGACGATCTTGAACGTCGATCCGGGCGCCGCCTGGCCCGTCGTGGCGACGGCCTGCCCATTGGTGGCCGGTGAGTTCGCGACGGCGACAATCTCGCCGGTCGAGGGCCGGATGGCGACCAAGCTTGCCACCCCGGGTGCGCCGGTGAGCACCTGTTCGGCCGCGTCCTGAGCCGTGCGGTCGAGGGTGGTCGTCAGCGAGACACCGGGGACGGGAGCCTTCGTGAACAAGGTCCGCGAGCTGGCCGCACCGCCGCTGTCGGTCCCCTTGGCGAGGACGACCACGCCCGGTTGGCCCGACAGCGGCAGGTCGTAGCGCAACTGCAGCCCGGACAGGCCCGAGGTGTCGCCGGCGACGATGCGCCCGCCGGACTTGCTGACCAACTCGGCCGTCGCGGGCCCGACGGTCCCCAGCAGCGCCCGTGCGAAGGTCGCCGTTGGCGCGAGCATCGCCTGGCCAGGCATCGCCGCGCCGCCCGGGATCGCTTGGACCGCCGCGGTTTTGCCCGCAATCCGCGGGTCGTCGATACGCAGGGTGATGGCGGGCACGAACTGCGCCGGTCCCGAGGCGGCCACGGTCTTCGCGTATGCCGTGGCGTCGGTCCCCATGAGCGTCGCCAAAGCGGTGGCTGAGATCTGCGCCTGGTCGGCACTGATCCGACCCTTGTCGATGCCGACCCGATAGACGTCCTTGAGCCCGACGAGGACCTCGCCGTTGGCGCCGAGGATCGATCCGCGAGCGGCTTGGCGACGCTCAAGGGCGAGACGTTCGGTGGCGGTGAGCTTGGGTTCGACGAGCGTGGGTGACCAGGCGACGTGCCAGCTCTGGTCGGCGGCGCGGGCCAGCTTGGCGTCGACGGAGTAGGCCCAGGCACCGTCGGCTCCGGTGAGATTCCAGGTCCAGCGCAGTTTGGCGGAGGCCGAGTTGGCGTCGTCCGCCGCTCGGGTGACGCTCTCGACGGTCACGGTCCGGGTGATGCTCGACAGCGCGCCGACGGCGTTGCGCACGGAGTCGGTGGCTGCTGCGGGCGTGGCGCCGTCGAAGACGACGGCGTTCAGGTCTCCCGAGGTCAGGCCAGCCGCCAGGGCGGCCGCGACGGGCTCGGGTGTGGGGGGCTCGGGAGCACTGGTGCAGGCCGCCAAGGAGCCGACCACGACGAGCACGCCGACAGCGAGGGCTGCTGCAGGTCGAAAGAACGGGACGCGCATGGCAGACATCCTCTCCCGGATCAGGGGCGACGGCCGCGCACCGCTCCCACGGACCACCGGCGTTGCCGCCTGACTCCCGGATCAGGGGCGCCGGCTGCGCACCGCCTGCTCGATCCGGCCGAGCCCCTCGTCGAGCAGCGACCGAGTCGTTGCGAAGTTGAGCCGGGCAAAGCGCCGGGGCTCCCCGCCGAACGGCACCCCCGGGTTGACCAGCACGCGGGCCTGCTCGACCAGCCACGCCGACGGCTCGACGTCGAGCCCCAGCCTGGTGAAGTCGAGCCACTGCAGATAGGTCCCCTCGTTGGGCACGGTCGTCACCCCGTCCCAGCTGGCCACCGCCTGCGCGACCAGATCGCGGTGCTCGGCCAGCGTTGCCACCACCTGGGCGAGCCACTCGCCGCCCTCTCGGTATGCCGCGATGCTCGCCTCCATCCCCAAGGTCGAGACCCCGACCGTCTCCCAGTAGGGCATTGCCTTCCACGCGGCGGTGTCGGCGGCGTTCGTCGTGATGACCTGGGCGCATTTGAGGCCCGGCAGGTTCCACGCCTTCGATGCCGAGAGGACCGTGATGCTGTGGTCGGCCGCCTCGGGTGAGGCGGCGGCATACGGGAGATGTGGGCGGTCGAAGACCAACGGAGCGTGGATCTCGTCGGAGATGACCCGACCGCCATGCCGCGCGACGACGGCCGCGAGCCCGGCGAGCTCGGCGGCGTCGAAGACCCGGCCGAGCGGGTTGTGCGGTGACGAGATGAGGACGGTGCGACCACCGGCGGCGAACGCCGCGTCGATGGCGGCCAGGTCGAAGGTCCACCGGGCGCCGTCCCAGGACATCGGGACGTGGACCTGCGGGCGGCCGGTGAGGCGCACGATGTCGAAGAACGGCATGTAGACGGGTGTCGGGATGATCACCGGGTCGTCCGGCCCGCTGAAGTAGCGGATCGCTAGGTCGACGCCGTGCATGACGTCGCCGACGCTGTGGACCCCGGCCGGATCGATGGCCCAGCCGTGTTGCTGTGCCTGCCACTCGACGAGCGCGTCGGCCAACTCGGCATGGACCACCGGCGAGGGGTAGCCGAAGCTCTCGGCCGCGACGGCGCGGGTGAGCGCGGCGGTGACCTCGCGGCATACGGGGAAGTCCATCTCGGCCACCCACATGGGCAACAGATCCGCAGGGTATGCCGTCCACTTGAGGGTCCGCCGCGCCCGCAACTGGTCGGGGGTGAGGGCATGCAGGTCCAGCGGCACGGGTCAACTCGCTTCGGGGGTGTCGGCAGTGTCGGGGATGGTCGCAGTGTCGGGGATGGTCGCGGTGTCGTCGGAGCAGCGGAAGGTGCGCCGGTAGTCGGCCGGGGGGACGCCGACGTTGCGCGCGAAGTGGTCGCGCAGCAGCGCCGCCGTGCCGAACCCGCTGCGCAGGGCGACCTGCTCGATCGGCAGATCGGTCCGCTCGAGCAGCCGGCAGGCGTGGTGAAGTCGTTGGCTGGCAATCCATTTCGCGGGCGTCGTCCCGGTCTCGGCGAGGAACCGACGTGCGAAGGTGCGTTCGGACAGGTGCGCGTGCCGGGCCAGCTCACGGACCGGCAGGTCCTCCTCGAGGTGCTCCATCATCCAGGTGAGCAGCGGCTCGAGGCTTTCAGCGGCGATCGTGGGGATCGGCTGCTCGACGAACTGCCGCTGACCGCCGTCGCGCTGCGGGGGAACGACCATGCGCCGGGCGATCCGGGTCGCGACGTCGGCGCCGAACTCGCGGCGAACCAGGTGCAGGCAGGCGTCGATGCTCGCCGCGGTGCCAGCGCTGGTGAGGATGGTGCCGTCCTCGACGAAGAGGACGGTCGCGTCGACGGTGGTTGCGGGATAGCGCTCGGCGAATTCGGCAGCGTGGTACCAGTGGCAGGTCGCCGTCCGGCCGTCGAGCAGGCCCGCCTCGGCGAGGACGAAGCCGCCCGAACACGTGGCCAGGATCGTGGCGCCGGCGGCGTGGGCCTGGCGAACGGCCTCAAGCACCGGCTCGGAGAAGGTCTTGGCCTGGGTCGAGGAGACGGCGACAACATCGGCGCCGCGCAGCCCGTCGAGGCCGAAGGGGACGGTGAGGCTCACCCCGTTGTCCATGGGGAGGGGCTCACCTGGCCGCTCGGCGCAGACCCGGAACTCGAACGGCGGCACCCCGTCGGCGGTCCGGTCGATGCCGAAAACCTCCGCGAGGACGCCGAATTCGAACGCGAGCGGGCGTTCGGTGAGCAGCACGGCAACGGTGCGCAACGGCATACCCCTGAGTATGCCGCGGGTTTGGCAGAAAAGCCACGGGGAGGGACTGTCCTGCCACTATCGGCAGTAATCAGATGAGGGGATGATTACTGCCATGGACCTCATCTTGGCACTCGCGACCGTGATCGGCGCGCTCATCGTCCCCATGGAAATCACCCACCGTCGCACGCGGAGCCTGCCCCGCCTGACCCAACTGGAGCGGTTCGGCATCCGCCAGTGGTGGTGAGCCGACCCGCGTGTCGGCCGGCGTGCCAGCCCGCGCGTCGGCCGCCGCGTTACAGCTCGTGCTCGTCGGCGTCTGCGTCGGCCTTGGTCGCGTGGACCGTGCCGTCCGGGTGCTCCGGCGGCGAATAGATCGAATACAGCTTGAGCGGGCCATGACCGCAGTTGATGACGTTGTGCCACCGGCCGGCGGGGATGATGCAGGCCCAATCCTCGCCCAGCGCAATGGTCTTCTCGATGACCTCGTCGTCCGGCCCGAGCGTCACCATCGCGGCACCCTCCTCGACGCGCAGGAATTGGTCGCGGTCGTGGTGCACCTCGAGCCCGATCTCCTCGCCGGGCGCGAGGCTCATGACGACCAATTGCAGGTGAGCGCCGGTCGCCACCACCGTCCGGAAGGTGTCGTTGTCGAGCGTTGCGCGCTCGATGTTCCCAGTCCAGCCACTCATGGGCCTCTCCTTCGTCTGCTGACTCGACGATAACCCCGGGGGGCGGCGCCGCGGCATACCGGATGCCATAGCCTTCCCCCATGGCACGCCCGCACGCCTCGGCGGTAGTCGAGGACGCTTGGAACTCCCAACGGGAGCGCGTCCTACGCAAACGCGGGTGGGGAACCCGGGTCATCAGCCATACCGGCTACGGCTCGACGGACTTCGTCCGGGTGTTCGCCCGGGTCGTGCTCGGCCGCGCGCTGGGCGACGACGACGAGCCGCGTCAGGACGCGACCTACGGCGGGATGCGCTCGCCCTACCTGCGCCGGCGTGGCTGGCGCGCCTTCTTCACCGCCCCCGCGATGAACGTGCCGGTCGAGGTGCACGTCGGCCACCACGTGGCTCACGGCCGCAGTGACCGCAGCGGTCACATCGACCTCACCTTCCGCGGACACGGTATGCCGCCCGGCTGGCACGAGGTGACCGTCAGCGCCCAGGGGTGCGACCCCGTGCAGGCGAGCGTCTACATCGTGGCGCCGGACGCGCGGTTCGGGCTGATCAGCGATATCGACGACACGGTCATCACGACGTCACTGCCCCGGCCGATGATTGCCGCGTGGAACACCTTCTTCCGGCACGAGAACGCCCGCCGGGTGGTGCCGGGGATGGGGCCGCTCTATCGGACGATCATGGCCGAGCATCCGGGCGCGCCGATCATCTTCGTGTCGACGGGGGCGTGGAACACCGCGCCGACGCTGACCCGCTTCCTCAAGCGCAACGGTTTCCCCATCGGGCCGCTGCTGCTCACCGACTGGGGGCCGACGAACACGGGCTGGTTCCGAAGCGGTCAGGACCACAAGCGGGCGTGCCTGGACCGACTGGCCAAGGACTTCCCCAAGATCAAGTGGCTGCTCATCGGTGACGACGGCCAGCACGATCCGAAGATCTATCAGGACTTCCTCGAGGCGCGGCCCAAGCGGGTGGCTGCCGTCGGGATCCGTCAGTTGACGCCGGCCGAGCAGGTGCTCTCGCACGGTTTGCCGGTGTCGACCGAGGAACTCACCGGCAAGGCGCCGCGGCCGCGCACGGTGGCGCCGATCGTCTATGCGCCGGACGGTTACGGGCTGTTGCGCTTGCTGCGCGCCGCGGGTCTGCTCGCGCCGTCCCCTGCCGGTGAGGCGGGCCTCGGGGCTGCAGACGGCTCGGCCACGTCCGACCCAGTCGACTCCCACTAGAGCCAGGAGGTCGCCGTGCCGGAGCTTCCCGAAGTGCAGGCCCTTGTCGACTTCCTCGCCGAGCGCGCGGTCGGCCAGGCGGTGGTCGGCGTCGAGTTGGGCTCGATCTCGGTGCTCAAGACCTACGACCCGCCGCCATCGGCGCTCGCGGGCGGGCCCATCGACGGGGTGCATCGGCACGGGAAGTTCCTCGATGTCGACGTGGACGGCATACATCTGGTGTTCCATCTCGCGCGGGCCGGCTGGTTGCGGTGGTCGGAGGCGATCCCCGCGACGGTGATCCGGCCGGGGAAGTCGCCGATCGCGCTGCGGGTGCGGCTGTCGGATGGGTCGGGTTTCGACCTCACGGAGGCCGGGACGAAGAAGTCGCTCGCGGCATACCTTGTCCGCGACGTGAGCGAGGTCCCGGGGATCGCGCGGCTGGGGCCCGACCCGCTGGGGGCTGACCTCACGGAGGCGGCCTTCGCGGCGATGCTCACCGGGCGGCGGACCCAGATCAAGGGGCTGCTGCGTGACCAGGAGTTCCTCGCGGGGGTGGGCAACGCCTACTCCGACGAGATCCTTCACGTGGCCAAACTGTCGCCCTTTGCGATCGCGGGCACCCTTGCGCCCGAGGCGGTTTCGCGACTGTATGCCGCGCTGCGCGACACGCTTGTCGGCGCGGTGCGGGCCGCGTCGGGGAAGCCCGCGGCCGAGCTGAAGGACGCCAAACGCGCCGGGATGCGGGTCCACGGCCGCACCGGTATGCCGTGCCCCGAGTGCGGTGACGTGGTGCGCGAGGTGTCGTTCGCGGACACGTCGCTGCAGTACTGCGCGACCTGTCAGACCGGCGGCAAACCGCTGGCTGACCGCCGGATGTCCCGGTTGCTGAAGTAGCTCGCAGGCTCAAGTAGCCGTCAGGCCAAGTGGCCGTCAGGCCAACCCGGCGAAGTGCAGGAAGCCCTCGACAAGGCGCTCGGCCCGGCCCGCGGCGTCTGCCTCGAGCCGGCGGGTCAGGGCGAGGAGGTCCTCCCGGTCGATCCCCTCCGCCGTGAGCACGGCGTCGCCGCCGTTGTCGAGCCATCCGAGGAGCATGTCGACGGTGACCTCCGGATGGAACTGCAGGCCGAGGTTGCGTCGTAGCGAGAATGCTTGCGACGCAGCCTCATTGCGCGCCAGCTCGACGCCATCGGGCGGGACGACCCACCGATCGGCGTGCCACTGGAACCACGGCCCCGGCGGCACGATCTCGGGTTCATCCGTGGAGATATCGACCCAGCCGATCTCGCCCTGGGGGGCTCGGCTCACCGACCCGCCATGAGTCTGCGCGAGCAGTTGTCCGCCGAAGCAGATCCCCAGGACCGGTATGCCGCCCGCGTCGGCTTCCCGCAGCAGGTCCTGTTCCGGGAGCACCCACGACCCCACCAACTCGATCTCGTAGACCGACCACGGCGCCCCCATCGCCAGCACCGCATCGACACCGCTCAGCGGCGGAAACCGGCCGGGGACGTCGGGGGCGTCGAAGCGTTCCGGCGGGACGACGAGGTGATAGACGCACTCCCACCCCCTCGCCTCGAACGCGGCGGCGACCGGTCCCAGCGGCGACACGTGGTCGTGCTGGATGACGAGAAGCCGCCGCACCTCCCGCCGCACGTCGTGGCTCACTCGCCCACGTCGATGAGGCCGACCTCCGAGGGACGGTGTCGACCCATCTGGGCGTATTGCTCCGGAGAGGTGCTGCGCAGCCGGAGGGCGAGCGCCAGACCGACGAGCGCAGCAACGACGACGAGGGACGGCAGCGCCCAAGCGAGCGGGCTGTCCGGGCTGCCGATGAGGACCCCGAACTGCGACGCGGCATACACCGACACGGAGCCCAGGGCCACGGTGCCGATGATGGGGGCGACCGTCGTGCGCCAGGGGTTGGTGTCCAGGCCCTTGTGGCGGGCGAAGAACGCGGTGACCGCTGCCGAGGACAGGGCCATGAGGACGAGGATGGCCAAGGTCCCCAACTGGGTGAGCCAGGTGAACAGGGCCAGCACGGGGTCCTGGCCTGACACGATGAAGACGACGATGACCACGAGCGCGAGGACCGACTGGCTCACCGAGCCCTTGTGCGGGCTGAGGTGGATCTTGTGGGTGTGTCCGAGCGGCGTCGGGAGCAAACCTTCGCGGCCGAGGGCGAAGAAGTAGCGGGCGACGGCGTTGTGGAAGGCCAGCAGGGCGGCGAAGACGCTGGTGGCGAAGAGGACGGTCATGATCGTCGTCGGCAGTTCGCCGAGGTAGATCCCGCTGATCTCGAACAGGAAGGCGGTCGGGTCCGGGGTGAGGCCGCCGATGTGGTCGACGAGGCCGTCGGCTCCCTGCGCGTTGACCATGAGCCACGTCGTCACTGTGTAGAACAGACCGATCGTCAACACGGCGGCATACGTCGCGCGGGGCACGGTGCGCTTGGGGTCGCGGGCCTCTTCGGAGTAGATCGTCGTGGCCTCGAAGCCGATGAAGGATGCCGAGTTGAAGAGCAACGCGATGGCCAGCGAGCCCGACATGAGCGAGTCCATCGAGAACGAGGACATGCTCAGCCCGGCTCCGCCGCCCTGGCCGCCCTTGATGATGACGGCGAGGTCCAGCACGACGACGATGAGGAACTCGGCCGCGACAAGCACGCCGAGCACCTTGACCGACAGGTCGACCTGGCGGTAGCCGAGGAAACCGATGATGACCCCGGCGATGAGGACATAGCTCCACCAGGGCCAGGCCACGCCGAACTGAGCCTCCATGAAGCCCGAGGCTGCGGCGCCGAACAGCCCGTAGAGGCCGATCTGCATGGCGTTGTAGCCGAGCAGTGCGATGAGCGCGGCGATCCCGCCGGCTCGCTGCCCCAACCCTCGGGCGACGTAGCTGTAGAAGGCACCGGTGCTCGTGTGGTGTCGAGCCATCGCCGTGTAGCCGACCGCGAAGATCAGCAGGAGCACGGCGACGATGACGTAGGCAAAGGGGATGCCGGCGCCGTTGCCCAGGAGCATGGCGACGGGGGCACCTCCGGCCATCGCGGTCAGCGGGGCCGCGGCGGAGATGACGAAGAAAGCGATGCCGAGCACCCCGAGGCTGCCCTTGCGCAGCTGGTGCTCTCCTTGCGGAGTGTTCGTTGAGCTCATGAGTTGGCTCTCTCTCCCCACCGGGCGAGCCGTCGCATCCCGCACGACGCCCGCATGATTTGTATGGGGCCGAACGATAATGTGACCTGGAGCACTTGACAAGGGTGTGAAAGTTCATAACGTTTGGCACCTAACGAGTAGGCCCGCACCCCGAGAAGGTCCCATGACCCAGCACGCCCCGGATCACCCCCCGGCAGCTCCGCTCCAGGACGGCTTCATCGCGCAGGTCGAGGGGGTGCGAGTCGACACTCGCCACTGGATCGGCGGCCGCCGCGTGGCTCTGGCCACCGCCGGAGCGGAGGGTGCCGTCGCGACCTTCACGACCATCTCCCCGATCGATGAGCAGCCGCTGGCCGAGGTCTGCCTCGGCGGGTCCGCAGAGGTCGACGCCGCCGTCGCAGCAGCTCAGGCGGCCTTCCCTGGGTGGGCGGCGCTGTCGGTGCAAGAGCGCTCGGAGATCCTCCGTCGGGTCGCCGATGGCATCCAAGCCCGGATCGAGGACCTGTCCCGGGTCGAGACTCGCGACAACGGCTCGCTCATCCGCAGCCACCGCCGCGGCGTGATGCCGCGCGTCGCCATGAACTTCCGCTTCTTCGCCGACTACGCGCAGGATCACCTCGGCCACCCCGACCTCACCGTCCCGGGGCGTGGCCACCGCGAGCGGATCAGCTACGACCCGGCCGGCGTCGTCGCGATCATCACCCCGTGGAACGCCCCCCTCATGCTCGCCACATGGCGCATCGGCCCGGCTCTGGCAGCGGGGAACTGCGTCGTCCTCAAGCCGCCGGAGTGGGCCCCGCTCACCGCGTCCCTGCTCGCCGAGATCACCCACGACGCAGGTATGCCGCCGGGTGTCTTCAACGTCGTGCAGGGCACCGGGGCGTCGGCCGGGGCCCCGCTGACCCGGCATCCGGGGATCAACCGGCTGTGCTTCACCGGCAGCGTCCCGACCGCCGGCGTCATCGCGGCAGCGGCAGCCACGAACATCGTCCCGCTGTCCTTCGAACTTGGCGGCAAGAGCCCGTTGGTCGTCTTTGACGACGCCGACCTGGATCTCGCCGTGGAGATCGCCGTCGAGCAGTTCGACAACGCCGGCCAGGTCTGCCTCAAGGCGGCCCGGATGATCGTCCACGAGTCGATAGCGCAGGAGTTCACCCGGCGGGTGGTGGACGGCGCCGCGAAGCTCACCCAGGGCGACCCCCGCGACGAGGCCACCGACGTGTCGGCGCTCATCACGCGCAAGCACTTCGAGGTCGTCTCCGGATTCGTCGAGCGAGCCATCGCAGACGGCGCCCGGCCGTTGCTCGGCGGCGGTCCGAACACTGACCTGGGAGGGCTCTACTTCCGGCCCACCGTGCTCGTCGACGCGCCCGAGGACAGCGAGATCCTCACCGAGGAGGTCTTCGGACCGGTGGTGACGATCCAGACCTTCGCCACCGAGGAGGAGGCGGTCGCGCGGGCCAACGACAGCCGGTTCGGGCTGGCCGCCACCCTCGTCACCGGCGACCGCGACCGTGCCGAGCGGGTGTCGGCCCGGTTGGACGCAGGAACCGTCTGGGTCAACTGCTTCTTCGTCCGCGACCTCGAGGCACCCTTCGGCGGCAACGGCAAGTCCGGCATCGGACGTGAGGGCGGCGTCTGGTCGTTCGACTTCTACACCGACATCAAGAACAGCGTCTTTGCTCCCAGCGGCTGGAAGGACAACTGACATGGGCGAGGTCGTCGGCGCGGGAATCCTCGCGCACGTCCCCACGATCATGCTTCCCGAGCACGAGCGGCGGGCCCTCAACCATGGCGAAGACTTCACCATCGGCCCGGCCCTGACCCAGTTGCGCCACGAGGTGTTCGAGACCCTCGACTACGACACGGTCGTGGTCCTGGACTCGCACTGGTTCACCACGGTCGAGTTCGTTGTCACGGCGCAGGATCGACGCTCCGGGCTGTTCACTGCCGAGGAGTTGCCGCGCGGCATGTGCCGGATCCCCTACGACTGGCGCGGTGACCCCGAGCTCGCCTTCGCCGTCGAGCGGGTTGCGCCGCAGCACTCGGCATGGATCACCGCCAACGACGATCACTTCCTGCCGATGTACTACCCGCCGATCAACCTGTGGACCTTCCTGGGGGCCGGTTTGGACAAGCGATGGGTCACCGTCTCAGTCGCCCAGACGGGCGAGGCCGACGACTTCCTGCGCGCCGGCCGGGCCATCGGTCAGGCCATCGCCGAGACCGACCGCAAGGTCCTGCTCATTGGCAGCGGCGCTCTCTCGCACACCTTTTGGAAACTGCGCTACCTGCGCGACCACGAGGCCGCCGGACCCGAGCACATCTTCACCCCCGAGGCGTATGCCGCGGACCTGGAACGCATCGCGTGGTTCACGCAGGGCGATCACCGGCGGGTCCTGGACACCATGCCGGACTTCATGCGCTTCCGGCCCGAGGCGATGTTCGCCCACTACCTCATGTTGGCCGGGGCGCTCGGGGAGTCTGACCTCACTGCGCCGGGTCGTCAGTACGGCGAGTATGAGAACTCGCTCGGGACCGGCCAGGTCCACCTGTGGTTCGACCGGCCCGAGGGCGGGTTCCCCCGGCCGCAGGCGAGTGCCCCCGAACCCAACTACGACCGCCAACGAGCAGCCATGCTGGCGGTCGGAGCTCCCGGGGCAGGCCCCCAGCCGGTCTCCTGACCGACCGCCGCCTGCCGGTCCTCCGGCAGTCCGCCGACAGAGCCACCGACAGTCCGCACGGCATACCCCTTGGCAGTCCACACGGCATACCGGCCACTCCTAGGAGAGCAGATGACAACCCGCGAGTTCCGACGAATCCTGTTGGACGGCAACGCCGTCGACGTGCGCGTCGACGGCGCCGACCTCGTCGCCGGGGACGGCCGTCGGGTCGCCATCGCCGACGCGATCCACCTGCCGCCGGTGACGCCGAGCAAGATCGTCTGCGTCCACCTCAACTACATCTCCCGGGTCAAGGAGCTCATGATCGGGCTGCCTCCGGCCCCGACCTACTTCCACAAGCCGGTGTCGGCCCTCAACGCGCACGACGCTGCCGTCGTCCGTCCGGCCGGGTGCAAGTGGCTCAACTACGAGGGCGAGATCGCCATCATCATCGGCCGCACCGCGCGCAACATCAGCCCCGAGGAGGCGGGGGACTACATCCGCGGCTACTCGGTCGGCAACGACTACGGCCTGCACGACTTCCGCGACACCGACTCGGGGTCGATGCTGCGGGTCAAGGGCGCCGACACGCTGTGCCCCATCGGGCCGGGTGTCGTCGAGGGCTGGGACTTCCGCGGCAAGCAGATCCAGACCCGGGTCAACGGCGTCGTCAAGCAGGACGGCAACACCGACGAGATGGAGTGGAACATGCACTACCTCGTCGCCGACATCGCCCGGACGATCACCCTCCAGCCGGGCGACATCCTCATGTCCGGGACCCCGGCCATCTCGCGCACGGTCTACCCCGGCGATGTCGTCGAGGTCGAGGTCGAAGGCCTGGGCACCCTGCGCAACCACATCGTGGAAGGGCCGACCCCGATCCGCACCGACGTGGGCGCGCAGCCGACCGAGACCGAGGAGGTCCTCTCCACGGCCCAGGGCGGTGACTGGGAGTTCCGCGGGATCCGCAAGCCGCTGCCCCCGGCCCACTGATGAGCGCGCCCGACGTGGTCGGCGACACGGACTGGGTGGCGCTCGCCGCCGACGTGGTCGCCGGACGCACTCCCGGTATGCCGTCCGGCCTGGTCATCGACGGGGCCCCCCGACCGACCCGATCGGGTGCCACCCGGGCGATCGTGTCGCCGAGGGACGGGGCCACGCTCACCGTGTTGCCGTGGGCCGCGGCTGATGACGTCGACGACGCGGTGGCCTCGGCCCGGAGCGCCTTCCGAGACGGGCCCTGGGCGCGGCTGCACCCCCGCGAGCGCGGCGAACTCATGGTCGAGTTCGCCCGGGTCATCGACGCTCACCGCAGTGAACTGGCCCTGCTCGTCGCCCTGGAGATGGGCAAACCGGTGCGAGCGGCATACGAGATCGAGCTGCGGGCCCTCGTGCGGACGGTGCGCTATTACGGCGAACTGGCCGACAAGGGGTCCGGCGAGATCACCGCGTCATCGGCGAGCGAACTGAGTCTGGTCACCCGCGAGCCCGCGGGCGTGGTCGCGGCCGTGGTGCCGTGGAACTTCCCGCTCACCCTGGCCGGGTGGAAGTTCGCCCCCGCGCTGGCCGCCGGGTGCACGGTCGTGCTCAAGACGGCCGAGCAGTCGCCGCTGTCGATGCTGCGGGTCGCGGAGCTCGCCATCGAGGCGGGTCTGCCGCCCGGCGTGCTCAACGTGCTGTCCGGCGACGGCATCGAGGTCGGTGCGGCCCTCGGTCGGCATCCCGATGTCGACATCCTCACCTTCACCGGATCGACCGACGTGGGTCGGCACTTCCTGCGCTACTCGGCCGACTCCAACCTCAAACGGGTCTACCTCGAGCTTGGCGGAAAGAGCCCCAACATCGTCTTCCCGGACGCCCCCGACCTCGACGCCGCAGCCGACACCGCTGCGTGGGCGATCTTCTTCAACAGTGGCGAGATGTGCACGGCCGGGTCAAGGCTCATCCTGCATCGGGACATCGCCGACCGGGTCCTGGACCGGGTCGTCGCGACGGCCGCAGACTGGTTCCCGGCCGACCCGCTCCTGGCGGACACCCGGATGGGGCCCGTCGTGGATGCGCGGTCGTTGACGCGGCTGCGCTCGACCCTGGACTCGGGCCTGGCCTCCGGCGCGCGGCTCGTCCACGGTGGTCGGCAGGTGCTGGCCGACACGGGTGGCTCCTATCTCGAGCCGACCGTCGTGACCGACCTCGACCCGGCCAACGTCCTGGTCCGTGACGAGCTTTTCGGGCCGATCCTCTCGGTCCTCGTCGTCGACTCCGAGGAGGAGGCGATCCGCGTCGCCGGAGACACCCCCTACGGCCTGGCCGCCGCCGTCTGGACGGGCGATCTCGGGCGCGCACACCGGGTCAGCAAGGCGTTGCGAGCCGGCACCGTCTGGGTCAACTGCTATGAGGAGGGCGATCTGAACGTCCCCTTCGGCGGGGTCAAACTGTCAGGCTTCGGGCGTGACAAGTCGCGGCACGCGATCGACGAATACACCGACCTCAAGACGACCTGGATCGCTCATGGCTGACGATTCCACCGCGGTCGCTGGGGTGCCGGGGCCCCTGGCGGGGCGGCATACCCGTCCTCGGATTGCCGTCCCGGGGCGGTTCTCGACCAACGCCTCGGCCCTGCGCTCGCGCGCTCTCGTCGGCTCGCGGAGCCTCCTTGACGGGGTGTATGCCGCCGGCGGCGACCCGCTCGTGGTGCTCCCCTCCGCGCCGGGCGGGGAGGTGACCGAGGCCGAGGTCAGTGACCGGCTCTCCTGGGCCGAAGGGATCCTGCTGCCCGGCGGCGGCGACCTCGCCGCGCACTGGTCGGGGCAGCCGGACCATGAGGCCCTCTACGACGTCGACGTCGAGCAGGACGCCTTCGACCTCACGATCGCCCGCTGGGCCCTGCGGATCGGGTTGCCCGTGCTGGCGATCTGCCGAGGCTCGCAGGTCGTCAACGTGGCGCTCGGCGGAACGCTGGTGCAGCACATGGACGAGCGGGGCGGACCAATCGCCAACCACCGCAACCATGTCCATCACGTGTCGACGACGCCGGGCTCTCGGATGGCCTCCGTCGTGGGTGCTGCCGTCGAGGTGTCCTGCTACCACCACCAGTGCATCGACACCCTTGCCGACGGACTCGTCGCCACGGCGCACTCGGAGGAGGGAGTAGTCGAGGGGGTCGAGATCCCGTCAGGGGCGGGCTGGTTCCTCGGCACCCAGTGGCACCCCGAGGACACCTGGACCGAGCGGCCTGAGCAGTTGGCCGTCTTCGAAGCGTTCGTCGCCGCCTGCCGCCTCTAGGGGCCCGCTAGGGGGGGCCGGCTAAGGACCTGCCTAGGCCGACGGGGATTCGTCCTCGACCTCGTAGGTCCGCACGACCTTGCGCAGCAGGTTGGTGAGCGTGGCGATCTCTGCCGGTGTGAGCGCCGAAACGGCCCTGGATTCCTCAGCATTGAACCGGGGGAACAACTCATCCATGAGCGCCAGTCCGCTGCTGGTGAGGGTCAGCCGCACCCGGCGCCGGTCCATGGCGGGCACCTCACGGTCGACCCAGCCGCGCGTGGTGAGGGTGTGCACCACGCCCGTCAGCGTCGCCTTGGTGATGCCGACCGCAGAGGCCACCTCGTGGCTCTCGCGCGACTCCCAGATCCACAGGATCCACAGGACGAGGAAGCCGGTCCAGGTGAGGTCGTGGGGGCGTAGCACGTCGCGCGTCATGGTGTCGCGAACCGCGTTCCCCGCGCGGAAGATCGACGACACGGCATACATCGAGGCGACGTCCAACGACAGGTGAGAGGTATGCCGCGCAACGGCGCGCTCGGTCTCCTCGAGGGTGTGGAGGTCGGGCACGGGAGCAACCATATCTACCCACCTGAGGCGCCCCGAGGGACGGTCGTCCTGTCGTGAGCCGGCCTAGTCGACGGTCCCTGGCCGACCATCCCCGTCGACCAGGGCGCGCACGTCAGGGGATGAGCTTCGCCAGGGTCGAGCCGCCGTCCCACGCGACGCCGACCTGGCGGTAGTAGCCGCCGATGATCTCCTCGACCTCGAGCCGGGCGACCTCTTCCGTGGGGGCTTCGAAGAGCCGCAACTCCACCTCGCCGGCGAAGGCCGGCCCGGCCTCGAACGACGCCGATCCTGAGGAGATCAGCTCGGAGTAGGCGTCGGTCTGGGCGCCGCGCTCGATCGAGGGGTAGACCCGGTGGTGGGCCATGGGGTGGGAGTTGACGAAGCCGTTGGTCTCCGACTCGCGCGTGAGGGTGAGCACGGCCTCGGCCAGGCGCCGGTCAGCGGCCGCCACGGTCGCGCCGAACGTGGCACCGACGGCGACCCGGGGGGCTGGGCCGTAGGGGTGCGGTCGGGTCTGGTGGATCGACCCGAGCTTCTTCGGGTAGCCCTGGTGCATCCCGCGTAGGATCGCGAAGTCCTTGTCGACCCAGATGTAGACGCAGCGCGAATACGTGACGCCCTGAAAGGCGCACCGGACGACGACGAAGGCCTCCTTGTATTGGCTGAGGACTGGGTCGAGCAGCTCCTCCTTCGAGGCCCGGCAGGACTGCCAGTCGGCCCAGATGAAGGCGACCGCGCCCGGGTCTTCGGGAGCCAACTCGAGCGGGGCCGGAAGTAGCTCGCGGACGCGTTCGGGGTCGGTGCGGTATTCGACCGTGAGCAGGTCGCCGCTGTAGTGCCACGGGGGTGGCGGGATCAGCGCGGCCTGGCCTGTCGCCGTGCGGGGGTAGAAGAAGCCGTTCACGGTCCGTCCTCGTCTAGGCGATCGTTTGGGGCCTCACGATAGCGGTGTTAGGTGGACATGTCACCCCTTGCCAGACGACCCAGAGGTCAGTACGTTCGCCTCCAAACGATCTAGGAGGTGTGGCATGGGTCACTTCGACACGAGCGGGCTCCAAGGCGCGGCCGACTCGCTGACCGAGCAGGGCATCGACGTTCTCCGACTGGGATATTCCGACCTCATCGGAACCGACCGGGGGCGCGACATCCTGGTCAATCGCATGCCGCGGACGGTGAGCAGCGGGGTGGCCTTCTGTCGGTCCATCTACGGCACCACGCCGCGCGGCGAGACGGTCGACATCGAGGGCGGCGTCCAGGCCGGCCTCCCCGACATCGTCGCCTTCCCCGACCTCAGCACGCTGCTTCCCATCCCGTGGGAGCCCGGTGTTGCTCACTGCATCGCCGACCTCTACAACCCCGACGGGACACCCTCGCCGGAGAGCCCGCGGGCCGTGCTCAAGCGGGTCCGCGAGCGGTTCGCGGAGCTCGGCATGACCCCCGTCTGCGGCCCCGAGCTGGAGTTCTACATCCTCGAGGCCAACGAGAAGTCCCACAACGGGTGGATTCGTTATGGCGAGGCCAGCGGCAACGTCTACGTGTCCGGGCTGCGTGGAGACCCGGAGAACGTCATGCTGACGACGCTGCGCAAGCTCGGTGCCTATGGCATCGAAGTCATCACGGCCAACCACGAATACTCCTCGGGCCAGTTCGAGATCAACCTCTGGCATTCCGAGGCTCTCGACGCCGCCGACCGCGCCCACCGATTCAAGAACGCCATCAAGGAGATCGCCCGCAGCTTGGGCAAGCTCGCGACCTTCATGGCCAAGCCCTTCAACGACGAGGGCGGGTCGGGCTTCCACATCCACTTCTCGATGTGGTCGACCGATGGCACGCGGGCCCTCTTCGACGACCCGACCTCTGCGGATGGTCTCTCCGAGATCGGCCACCACGCGATCGGCGGCGTCCTGGCCCACGCCCCGGCCCTGGCCGCGCTGTCCAACCCGACGATCAACTCCTACAAGCGATTCGGGCCGGACACGTTGGCTCCGTGGCTCATCGACTGGGGCCTGGACAACCGCTCGGCCATGGTCCGAATCCCGCCGGAGCGCGGCAGGTCCGCGCGGATGGAGTGCCGTCTGGGCGATGCCAGCGCCAACCCCTACCTCGCGGTCGCAGGCCTGCTGGCGGCGGCATACCTCGGGGTTCGGGACAAGATCGACCCCGGTCCGGCCCTGGAGGGCTACGGCTACGACGTCACGCGCTCCCCGAAGTTGCCCGCCACGCTCACCGAAGCGCTCGACGCGCTCGAGGCTGACACGGCGATGCGCGAGGTCCTCGGCGACCAGTTCGTCAAGGCGTTCCTCGCCTACAAACGAGATGAGATCAGCCGGTTCCACTCCTGGATCACCGACTGGGAGTTCGAGGAGTACACGTACCACATCTAGGCCTTCAGGCCCGGTGCGCGTGGACCGCAACGACGGAGCAAACAGAGCAGAACGACAGACAGGACGTATGCCGTGACCACACCAGATCCCGTGCCCCTCGCCGACGTCGACCTCGCCGACATCGACCGGTTCCTCACCGGCGAGCAGTGGGCGCAGTTCGACACCCTGCGTCGTGAGGCGCCCGTCCACTGGAACCCCGAGGCGGCGCCGAACCACGGCTTCTGGTCGATCACGCGGTATGCCGACATCTGGGCCGTCGATCGTGACTCCGAGACCTTCACGTCCTCGAAGTTCGTCAACATCGAGGAGGTCGAGGACGAGCTTCAGGAGATCCGGCGCTCGCTGCTGGAGACCGACGGACCGCGGCACGCCTCGCTGCGGGCGCTCATGCAGCGGGAGTTCTCCCCGCGGGCGCTGCGGGGCTACGAAGGCTTCTTGCGCGAGTTGACCAAGCAGACGGTCGACAAGGCCCTGGAACACGGGGAGTTCGACTTCGTGTCGGAGGTCTCGGCGGACTTCCCGATCCAGGTGCTCGCGCGGATGCTCGACGTGCCGGCCTCCGACACCGGGCAACTCATCGCTTGGGGTGACGAGTTCGTCGGCAACACCGACCCCGACATGACGAAGTTCCGTGCCGACCTGCCCGACAGCGACCAATACAAGCACCTGCCGTTCCGGTCTCCGACGGTCCTGGACGTGTGGGACTACGGCGATGCTCTCAAGGCCGAGCGCAAGGGCAAGGACGGGACCGACCTCATCTCGATCCTCGCCAACCGGATGCCCTCCGATGGGATTCCGGTGTCGGACAACGACTTCCACCAGTACTTCACGCTCCTGGTCATCGCCGGGAACGAGACGACGCGGCATACCATCAGTCACTCCATGCTCGCGCTCATCGACAACCCGGACCAGCTGCGGACCCTCCAGGAGCGCCCCGAGCTCATCCCAGCCGCGGTCGAGGAGATGCTGCGGTGGGCCTCTCCGGTCTACTACTTCCGCCGGACGGCGACGCGCGACGTCGAGATGCATGGTCAGACGATCCGCGAGGGCGACAAGGTCGTCATGTGGTTCGCGTCGGGCAACCGCGACGAGGCGGTCTTCGAGGACCCTTACCGCTTCGACGTCACCCGGACCAACGTCGACCACATGACGTTCGGCAAGGGATCGCCGCACCTGTGTCTGGGGAGCAACCTGGCCCGGATGGAGATCCAACTGATGTTCCAGGAGTTGCTGCCGCGCATCAAGACCATCGAGCGCGCGGGCGACGTCCAGCGACTGCGCTCGAACTTCGCCAACGGCATCAAGAAGCTCCCCGTGCGGGTCGTCCCCGCCTGAGCCACCGTCCTGCACGACACGCACCTGCACGACACGCACCTGCACGACACGCACCTGCACGACACGCACCTGCACGACACGGAGCCGGGCCCCTCACCGATGGTGGGGGACCCGGTTTCTGTTGGCGTATGCCGTGGTCGCGCCGATCCGCGCCGCGCAGGCTTACATGTCCAGGACGACCTTGCCCGTGCACCGCGACACGCAGATCATCATGACTTCGCCGGAGGCTTGGTCATCGAGGGTGAGGACCGAGTCCCGGTGGATCAACTCACCGTCGGCCTCGAGGATCTCGGTCTCGCAGGTGCCGCAGATGCCCTCCAGACACGACCCGAGGACGCTCACCCCGGCCTCGCGGGCGACCTGGAAGATGGAGGAGTCGGCAGGGACGAGCAGGCTCTTGCCCGTGCGCGACAACTCGACCTCGAAGGGCAGGTCGCCGCTGGTGTCGATCTCCTGGGCCTCGAACCGCTCGGTGTGCAGGGCCCCTGGCGCCCATCCGTTGGCGGCCATCGTCTGCTCCAGCCAGCCGATGAGCGACTCGGGGCCGCACGAGTAGACGACCCGGCCTGGGACCGGGGTGGCCAGCAGCGCGGCGAGGTCGGGCCGCGGCGCGACGTCCCGCGGCACGAGGGTGACGTGGTCGGCATACTGCTCCACCTCGTCGCAGAAGGCCATGGTGGAGCGTGAGCGACCGACGTAGTAGAGGTGCCAGTCGGCCCCGCTCGCGGCGAGGGCGGCCACCATCGGCAACAGGGGGGTGACGCCGATGCCGCCCGCGATCAGGACGTAGGAGGCCGCCTCGACCAGCTCGAAGTGGTTGCGGGGGCCAGCGACGCGGACGGTGTCGCCCACGCGCAGGCCGTCGTGGATGTATGCCGATCCGCCGCGGCCCGCGGGCTCATGCAGGATCCCCAGGCGGTAGGACGTCAGGTCGCCGGGGCTGGAGCAGAGCGAATACTGCCGGACGAGCTCCCCCGTCGGCGTCGGCAGGATGAGGTCGATGTGGGCGCCCGCGGCCCACGGGGTGAGCGGGGAGCCGTCGAGGGCGGCCAGGGTGAGCGCCAGGACATCGTCGCTGGCCTGCTCGCGCTGGGCCACGACGAGCGTGTGCTCGTGCTCGGTCACGGCCGTGGGAGCCGGCAGGTGACCCGCGGTCGAGATCGGCGCCATCGGCAGCCCCTTTGCGTGTGATGGATCACGTCGTTTGCACCCAAACGATAATGGTCGTGCGTCAGGTGTCAACCACCTCGCCCCGCGCTGAAGGCTGGGATGGGAAGATCGGGGGATGGACTCGATCCCGGACGGACCCCAGGAGGGTATGCCGCTCGTCGAGGTCGGCTCGCTCGCCGACGACGCGGTCATCCTCGACGTGCGCGACGTCGGCGACTGGCGGGCCGGGCACGCTCCTGGGGCGGTGAACATCCCTCTGGCGCAGTTGATCTCGCGGCTCACCGAGCTGCCCGTCCCGCCGACCGGGCCGCTGGCCGTGTCGTGCGGGGGTGGCACCAAGCAGACCCGGGCGGTGGCGTATCTGCGGGCCCATGGCATCGACGCGGTCGTCCTCAAGGGCGGGATGCGCAGTTGGAAGGCCGCGGGGCGACCCGTCGAGTCGGCCGATGGCGACGAGCGCGGTTAGCCCACCTGACGCGGCGTGAAAAACACACTGGCAGAACGGCATACGAGATGAAGATCCTGTCCATCCAGTCGCACGTGGCCTTCGGTCATGCGGGCAACTCCGCGGCTGTCTTCCCGTTGCAGCGGCTGGGCCACGACGTCTATCCGGTGCTGACCGTGACGTTCTCCAACCACACCGGTTATGGGGCAACGCGCGGCCCGCTGATCGCGCCCGCGGACGTCGCCGAGGTCATCCTGGGCGTCGAGGAGCGCGGGGCGTTCGCCGAGTTGGATGCCGTGCTGTCCGGCTACATGGGGGCCGAGACCATGGGCGCGGTCGTTCTCGATGCCGTCGACCGGGTGCGGGCTGCGCGCTCGGCCGCCGGGCGCCCCGCCGCGGTCTACTGCTGCGACCCCGTCATGGGCGATGTCGGGCGCGGCTTCTTCGTGCGCGAGGGCATCCCGGAGTTCCTGCGCGACTCGGTCGTGCCGAGTGCCGACGTGGTGACGCCCAACCAGTTCGAGTTGGAATTCCTTGCCGGGCGGACGATTTCGACTGAGGCCGACCTCCTCGACGCGGTCGCCGCGGTGCGCGCGACCGGCCCCTCGACGGTTCTCGTGACGAGCGTGCTGACCGAGCAGACCCCCGCCGGGTCGATCCAGATGGCCTGCGTCAGCGACGACGGAGCCTGGATCGTCACCACGCCGATGCTCGACATGGCGGTCCGCGGCGGCGGCGATGCCACGGCCGCGATCTTCCTCGCGCACTTCCTCACCGAGGGACCACGAGTTGCGTTGTCCCGCACCGCAGCCAGCATGTATGCCGTGCTCGAAGCCACCCACAAGGGCGGCTTCGACGAGATGCGCCTCATTGCGGAGCAAGACTCGATTGCCCACCCTGTCGAGGTCTTCGAGGTCCGCAGCCTGGGCTGACCGGCCCACGAGTCCCGTGCGGGCGCGAAGGTGACAGGCCCCCGCAAGGTGAGCGGGCGGCATACCGTGGAGGCAGTCCTTAGCAGACGAAAGGTGAGCGATGCCGATCGTGTTCGTCCACGGCGTGGCCGTGCGAGACCCCGACGACCCGCAGTATGCCGCCGCGCAACGCCTGACCCGCGGGGCCGACTGGACCGTTGTCGAGGCCGCGTTGCGTGAGCATGTCGCGCCTGCGGTGCGGCCCTCGGCGCCGGAGCGGGTCGCGCTCATTCGGGTCTATTGGGGTGACCTCGGGGCGCAGCCGACCGAGGTGGTTGAGGGACCGCCGCTGACCCTGCGCGAGGTCGAGTCGCCCGCGGCACTGACGCCGGATGAGCTCGGAGAAGCGTTGCAGCGCATGCTTTTCGAGAAGCTGCCGCCGGCCCAGTGGCCCGCGGTTGTCGACGCCGTGTGGGCGACCGTGGCCGACCCGGCGATCCGCGCACAACTGGCCGCGCGGTCGCCGAAGCGGCAGGCGTCGTGGCTGGTGAAGCAGGTCCGCGCGCGGCTCGTCGAGACGGCCCCCGAGCTCTCGCGCGCGTTCGGCCAGGCGGGCGCCGACCTCGCCGCGGCCGGTCGGCGCAACATCCGGTGGGCGATGGGTGGGGTGCGTCGGCCGCTGGAGGAGTTGGTGCCGGTCTTCGTCGGCGACGTGCTGCGCTACCTCGACGGGCGTGGGGTGCCGGGGGCGCCTGGGCCGATCGTGCAGCGGGTGCTGGCGGGGTTGGCCGAGGCGCGCGACGCCGAGTGCGGCGCCGGCGAGCCGCTCGTCGTGCTGACGCACAGCATGGGCGGGCAGTTGGTCTACGACGCACTGACCGCCTACGCGGACGAGGTCCCTGGAGGTATGCCGCGCGTCGACCTCTGGTGCGCGAGTGCGTCGCAGATCGGCTTGTTCGCGGAGTTGGGGATGTTTGTGGCCGAAGGGCCGCCGTCGGTGGTGGGGGTGCCTGCCGATCGGTTGGGCTATCTGTGGAACGCCTGGAGCTCGTCGGACGTGTTGAGTTTCCGCGCGGAGGGCTGGGTGGCTGGGGCGCACGACACGGACTTCACCTTCTCCGGGTCGCTCGGGGCCAACCACATGTCCTACCTGACCGATCCGACCTTCTATCGGACCTTGGCGGCGAAGGTCCGGGCGCACTGTCGATCGGCACCGGCGCGACACGGACTAGCGCAGTATGGGGAAATCTCGGACTGACGCTAGACAGCGGCATACAGTCCGATCATGGACCCGATCCGCAACCCCTATGCGCCTGGGGCTGGGCAGCGGCCGCCCGAGTTGGCCGGCCGCGACGAGCAGTTGCACGCCTTCGACGTGACGCTCGAGCGAGTCTCTCGCGGGCGCCCCGAGCGCTCGGTCGTGCTGACCGGGCTGCGCGGTGTCGGCAAGACCGTGCTGCTCAACGCGCTGCGATCGGCGGCCGTGCGGGCGCATTGGGGGACCGGCAAACTCGAAGCTCGGCCGGACCAACCGCTACGGCGCCCGCTGTCGGCGGCGTTGCACATGGCGGTCCGCGAGTTGGGCCATCCGCAGCCGGACGAGGTCGCCCAGGTGCTCGGGGTGATCAAGTCGTTCGCCCAGCGTGAGTCGACTGAGTCCAGTGGCGGTCGCGGCGCTGGCGGGGCCGGTGCGCGGGGGAGCGCGGGGGCCAGTCGCCTGCGCGACCGTTGGAGCGTTGGCATCGACGTGCCCGCGGTGTCGGGTCGAGCCGACTCGGGCGACATCGAGATCGACCTCGTCGAGTTGCTCAGCGACGTCGGCGGGCTCGCGGCCGACCGGGGCGTGGGGGTGGCGATCTTCATCGACGAGATGCAGGACCTCGGCGCTGACGATGTGTCGGCATTGTGCGCAGCGGCCCACGAGATCTCCCAGTCGGGGCTGCCGGTGGTCATCGTGGGGGCGGGGTTGCCGCACCTACCGGCAGTGCTGTCAGCGTCAAAGTCATACTCGGAGAGGCTGTTTCGCTACTCCCGCATTGACCGGCTCGACGCGGACGCTGCGGAGATCGCGCTGCGCGCACCGGCTGCCGAGGAAGGCGCCTCCTGGTCGTCGGACGCCTTGGGGGAGATGTATGCCGTGACCGCCGGCTATCCCTACTTCGTGCAGGCCTATGGCAAGGCCGTGTGGGACGCGGCCGTCGGGCCGGAGATCACTGTCGATGACGTGCGGATGGCGGCGCCGGAGGCGGAGGCCGAGTTGGCGGTGGGCTTCTTCGGGTCGCGGTATGAGCGTGCTACCCCGGCGGAGCGGGAGTACCTGCGAGCGATGGCGGACGCGGCATACCGGAATGGGGTGGTGAGCGAGGGTGGCGGTGCGTCTAGCGCGTCGGCCGAGTTGGATGCCGTGCCGACCGCTGAGGTGGCCGCGCTGCTGGGCAAGCGGCCGCAGTCGCTGTCGCCGGCGCGGGACTCGCTGATGAAGAAGGGGCTGGTCTATTCCAGCGAGCGCGGCCAGATCGCCTTCACCGTCCCCCACTTCGGCCGCTACCTCCGCGCCCACCCCGAGTAGCTGTCGCGCCCTG
>ERZ724516.483-NODE-483-length-24849-cov-11.371259_pt1 | contig 24849 bp, 26 predicted proteins | sample MGYA00376049_ERZ724516 | MGnify/ENA primary metagenome ERZ724516 (study PRJEB28724, sample SAMN07190886) | activated sludge metagenome | isolation source: activated sludge of sewage treatment plant in Hong Hong | place: USA: Christiansburg, Virginia | collected... | reverse complement strand
GCCCACATAAAGCTGTATTAATTAGTTATCCAACAAGAAAAGAAATAAAAGAAATACGTTAAGCATATGACAGGTCATCAAATATTAATTAGACTAATTAATAAATTTAAATTACTACACTTCTTTAATCTAAAAACAACAATTTTAGTAAATAGTCGTAAAATAACTATTCCAATTAATGCTTAACAGGGATTGACTAATATTCGTTTATCTGAAAGTTGGATGACAGAAGTATTAAAAAAAATACAACCTGTTTTTAATAATCATTTTGTTGATGTTGGTGTGAATATTGGGCAAACTTTGGTTAAAGCCTACTCGGTTTTTGATAATGTTCATTACATTGGTTTTGAACCCAATCCAGTTTGTTATAATTATAGTAAACAGTTAATTGAATTAAATGAATTCTCTAATTGTGCAATTGTACCAATTGGTATTGGTGCAAAAGATGAAGTGGTGCAATTGTTGTTTTTCAGTAACGATACAGCAGATTCAAGTGCATCAATTATTAAAGATTTTAGAGACGAAAAAACAGTTGTTAAAAAAGAATTTGTACCTGTTTTTCATGGAAAAGCATTAACGCAATTTCTACCATCAAAAGTAGGCTCGATTCTTAAAGTTGATGTTGAAGGTGCAGAGTTAGAAGTTATCGAAGGATTGAAAAGTTGGATAAATGAAACAAGACCAATAATAATTATTGAAGTTTTGCCAGTTTATACAGTCGAGAATAAATTTAGGCTTCAACGTTAAGAGTTAATTGCTAGCCATTTAAACCAAATGAATTTTACTATAACAAGAATAGTAAAAAATAACAACAATATTTCTCTTACTAAACTAGATACTTTCGATATAAATCAAAAAATAGAGAACTCGGATTATATATTTATTCCTGCAGAAAGAACTGAAGAAATAATATCACTTTTCAATAAATAAGTATGCAATATTTTAGCCACGAAACTGCAATTATAGATCAGCCTTGTACCATTTGTGAGGGAACAAAAGTTACAAGAGGCGATGAGTTTGTATAAAAAATAATTTAAAAGAAGCAAACGTCGAAGCAATGTTTGCCAACTAAGAAACTAGCGGTAACAATTTGCAACAATGCAAATCACTTTTAGTAAACCTTCAGTATTGGCTATTTTAATCCACTTTAAAATAATTAGGAAAGTAATATGATACAATTTGCAATAATAGGTTGTGGAAGAATAGCACAACGCCACGCCGAACACATAAGTAATTTCGGAAAACTTACAGCCGTTTGCGATGTTGTAAAAGAAAAAGCAGATGCTTTGGCAGAACAATTTGGAGCCAATGCTTATTATAATATAACCGATTTATTGGCAAATGAAAAAGGCGTTAATGTAGTTTCTATTTGTTCGCCAAATGGGTTACATGCAACGCATTCAATTGAAAGTTTAAAAGCAGGTTTTAATGTATTATGTGAAAAACCAATGGCTATTAATGTAAATGATTGTGGCGAAATGATTAAAACTGCCGAGCAAGCAAACAAGCGATTGTTTGCTATTAAACAAAATAGATTTAATCCTCCAGTAGAAGCTGTAAAAAAACTAATTGATGAAGGAAGATTGGGCAAAATCTATAGTGTACAATTAAGCTGTTTTTGGAACAGAAATGCCGATTATTATGCAAACAGTTGGAAAGGAACAAAAAATTTAGATGGAGGAACTTTATATACTCAATTCAGTCATTTTGTAGATTTATTATATTGGATGATTGGAGATGTGAAAGATGTAGAAGCATACACTAGTAACTATGCACACCAAGATACTATTGAGTTTGAAGATACGGGAGTAGTTATTCTTAAATTCCAAAATGGTGCTATTGGTACTATCAATTATTCTGTAAATAGTTATGGAAAAAATATGGAAGGTTCGTTAACTATTTTTGGAGAAAAAGGAACAGTTAAAATTGGCGGTCAATATTTAAATGAATTAGAGTATCAAAATATCGCAGGTTATAAAATTGAAAACTTAGCAACAGGTAACACTGCTAATAATTATGGGAATTATCAAGGCAGTATGAGCAATCACGATAAAATTTATGCTAATTTGGTTGATGTGTTAACCAACAATGCAAGCATTTCAACCAGTGCATTTGAGGGATTAAAAACGGTAGAAATTATAGATAAAATTTATTATAAAGCAAAGTCTGTATAGTGAACGAACCTATTAAATATCAAAGCAAAATTGTAGATGTACAGTTTGGCGAAAACGTAAAAGTAGTAGAGCCATTAAATATGTATGGTTGTAGTATTGGTAACAATTGCTTTATAGGTCCTTTTGTAGAAATTCAAAAAGATGTGACTATTGGCAACAATACAAAAGTACAATCTCATACTTTTATTTGTGAGTTAGTAACAATAGGCAATGATTGTTTTATTGGTCATGGTGTTATGTTTATTAATGATTTGTTTATAGGAGGTGGCCCTGCCGGTGGAGATAAACTAAAATGGAAATCAACCATCATTGGAAACAATGTTTCCATTGGTTCCAATGCAACAATATTGCCTATTGAAATTTGCGATAACGTTGTAATAGGTGCAGGTGCAGTAGTTACAAAAAATATAATTATTGCTGGAGTATATGCAGGGAATCCTGCTAAAAAAATTAAATAAGAAATGAATATTCCTTTTGTAGATTTAAAAGCCCAATACAAATCCATTAAAACCGAAATGGATACTGCTATTGGAAATGTAATTAATGAAACTGCATTTATTGGAGGCAAATATGTGAAAGAGTTTGAGGAAAAATTTGCTGCACTATATGGAGTGAAGCATTGCATTAGTGTTGCCAATGGTACAGACTCATTATATATCTTAATGAAGATGCTGAATATTGGTAAAGGCGATGAAGTAATAACAGTTGCAAATAGTTGGATTTCAAGTTCTGAAACAATTTCTCAAACTGGTGCAACACCTGTATTTGTTGATATTAATGCAAAATATTATAGTATTGACGAAACTAAATTTGAAGCAGCGATTACACCCAATACTAAAGCTGTTATTCTTGTTCATTTGCAAGGTCAAATGAGTGATATTTCAACCATAAAACCCATTTGCGATAAATACAATATTGCCTTAATTGAAGATTGTGCCCAATCGCACTTTAGTGAACAAAATGGCAAACGTGCAGGAACAATTGGAATTGCAGGCTCATTTAGTTTTTATCCAGGAAAAAATTTAGGAGCTTATGGCGATGCGGGTTGTATTATTACGAATAACGATGAGTTAGCTGAAAAATGTAAAATGTATGCAAATCACGGAGCATTAAAAAAACACCAACATCAAATAGAAGGAATTAATAGTAGATTAGATGGGTTACAAGCTGCTGTCTTAACTACGAAATTACCCTATATTTTAAATTGGACTGAAAAGCGAATTGCGAATGCCACAAAATACAATAATACTTTAAAAGGGATTGAAGAAATTGTGTTACCACAGGTTCGTGAAAATAGTAAACACACTTTTCATTTATATGTTATACAAGCAAATAGAAGAGATGAATTGATGCAATATTTAAAAGATAAGGGAATCGAAACATCAATTCATTATCCAACAGCTTTGCCAAATTTACCAGCTTATAAATATTTAAATACAACCGAAAGTAGTTTTCCAGTTGCAACATCAATGCAGAGTAGAATTTTAAGTTTGCCATTGTATCCAGAATTAACTGATGAGCAAATTCAATATGCAGCAGATACTATTAAAGAGTTTTACAAATAAATGATTCAACTGCACATTTAACATATAAATCCATTTACTTTTTTTCTACAACCTTATAGGCTTAAAGCAATAAAAAAACGATATTGGTTATTTAGCTAATTTCCTTTACAATGTACATCTCTATCATTATACCAACTTTCAATCGTGCAGATTTATTAGCTTCAACGATTAATTCTATTTTCTCAAAATCAACTAGTTCTGTTGTATTTGAAGTGATTGTAATTGATAACGGTTCTACCGATACTACAAAAGAGGTTTGTAGCACTTATGAAAAAAAGCATTCAAATTTTTCTTATTTTTTCGATGCCACACCAGGTTTATTAACTGGTAGACACAAAGGAGCAGAAGAAGCAAAAGGCGAAATATTAACTTTTATTGATGATGATGTAATTGTTTCTTCTGAGTGGCTACAAACAATTGCAGATACAATGTACAATAAGCCCAATATAATGTTTTTAACAGGGCCCAATTTGCCTTTGTATGAATCATATCCTCCAGAATGGTTAAATTATTTCTGGTCTAATAATGAGTATGGGAAAGAGTGTGGATGGTTAAGTTTAATTGATTTCGGAACAACCATACAAGAAATTCATCCTCGTTATGTATGGGGTTTAAACTATACAATTCGCAAAACTGCATTTGAACAATTGGGTGGTTTTCATCCCGATAATATTTCAAAAGCATTTCAACATTTTCAAGGAGATGGAGAATCAGGCTTGTGTATAAAAGGGGTTGAGCAAAATATGAAAGCCTTGTATCATCCAGGTGCAATGGTGTATCATCAAATTCCAAACACAAGATTAACATACGAATATTTCGATAATAGAGCCTATTATCAAGGCGTTTGCGACTCTTACACCAACTTTCGAAAACAAGAAGGGTTATACAAAAAAATTGCAAACTCAAATCCAAGAAATTTATTTGGCAGGGTTAAAAACATAGTGTCGTATAAGTTACAAAAAATTAAAAATTCGTATAATAAAAAAGAAACAATTCCCAACGAAATTCAATTGTTGTTTCAACGATTTGAACAAAAACGAATAGAAGGTTACAACTTTCATCAACAAGCATTTACCCAAAATAACGATGTGAGGGAATGGGTTTTAAAACAAGATTATTTCAATTATCAACTACCATCAACTAAAATATGATAGAAAACTTCATACATCAACAACAGTTATTAGCAGTAATAATTAAAGCCAACTTTAAAAAAGAAGGAATTGCTTTTTTTACCCCCGATGATTTTTCTCAACAATTAGGATATATGAATCGTCCGAAGGGATATATTATCGATCCTCATGTACACAATTTGGTAGAAAGAAAAGTTACCTTAACGCAAGAAGTATTGTACATAAAATCTGGAAAAGTAAGAGTTGATTTTTTTGATGATGATAAAAATTATTTAGAAAGTAGAATATTACATCAAGGCGATGTAATATTGTTAGCAGCAGGTGGGCATGGTTTTGAAATGTTAGAAGATGCCGAAATGATAGAAGTAAAACAAGGGCCATATTGTGGCGATGCAGATAAAACTAGATTTTCTCATATACCTGAAAATCCAATTATAAAATAATGTTCAACAATTCCGAAAATTTTAATGCGTATAGCAGGTACTACGATTTATTGTATAAAGACAAAAATTATACAAGCGAAGCCAATTATGTAATACAACTCATAAAAGCCAATCACAACAATGCAACACAAATATTAGAACTAGGTTGTGGTACTGGAAATCATGCAGTAATTTTGTGTAAAGAAAAGTACACTGTTACTGGTTTAGAGAGAAGTGCCGAAATGGTAAATCTTGCAAAACAAAAACAAATAGAAGGCTTTAATCCAATGGTTGCCGACATTACCAATTTTTCTTTGAACACTAAATTCGATGTTGCTATTTCATTGTTTCATGTAATTAGTTATTTAACCAACAACGAACAATTGGTTGAATGTTTAAATACAGTAAACAATCATTTAAACGAGAAAGGCATTTTTATTTTCGATGTATGGTACACACCGGCAGTGTACATGCAAAAACCAGAAACAAGAGTAAAAAGAATTAGCGATGACGCAATTCAAGGAACTAGAATAGCCGAATCAACCATTCATTTTAATAAAAATGTAGTGGATGTGAATTATGAAATTCATATACAGAATAAAGCAAATGGAATTACAGAAGTGTATCAAGAAAAACATCCAATGCGACATTTCAGTATTCCAGAAATTGCTTTATTAGCCGATCTTACAAATTTTACTGTAATTAAAACTGAAGAATTTGGTACACAAGAAAAACCAAGTGAAAATACTTGGGGCGTTTGTTTTGTACTACAAAAAAAATAATATATGCACCATCCAATACCAGTAAATACGCCTTTATTAGGAGGTAACGAATTAAAGTATCTAACTGAATGTATAGAAACAGGTTGGATTTCTAGTGAAGGGCCATTTATAAAATTGTTTGAAGACAAAATGGCTACCTATGTTCAACGTAAACATGGTATTGCTGTAAGCAATGGATCTGCTGCATTAGATATTGCTGTACGAGCATTAAATTTAGAAAAAGGTGCCGAAGTAATTATGCCAGCTTTTACCATTATTTCTCCTGCACAATCGTTGGTACAAGAAGGGTTAATACCAGTTTTGGTAGATAGTGATGAAATAACTTGGAACATGGATGTTTCAAAAATTGAAGAAAAAATTACCAGCAAAACAAAAGCTATTTTGGTAGTACATATTTATGGGTTGCCTGTAGATATGGATACTATACTTAGTTTATGCAAAAAATACAATTTATTTTTAATAGAAGATGCTGCCGAAATGCATGGACAAACCTACAATGGAAAACAATGTGGTAGTTTTGGAGATATCAGCATTTTTAGTTTTTACCCAAATAAACACATAACTACTGGCGAAGGTGGAATGATTATGTGCAATGATGATGCTTTGGCTGAACGTTGTAGAAAGTTACGCAATTTAGCTTTTGAAACCAATGGCAGAAGATTTATACACTATGAGTTGGGTTGGAATTACCGTATGACCAATATGCAAGCTGCTATTGGTTTGGCACAATTAGAAAAATTAGACATCCATATAGCAAAGAAAAGAAAGATTGGCAAACTATACGATGAAGGTCTAAAAGACCTAAAAGGTTTTCAACTTCCTTTGCCACAAACCAATTATGCCGAAAATATATATTGGGTATATGCAATGGTAGCAGAAACAGAAGATTTAGCCAATAAAACAGTTCAAAAACTGAATGAAGGCAAAATAGGAACACGTCCTTTCTTTTGGTGCATGCACGAGCAACCAGTTTTTCAAAAAATGGGTTTATTTAAAAATGAACACTATCCAGTTGCAGAGAAAATAGCCCGCAATGGTTTTTATATACCCAGTGGTTTAGGATTGAGTGAGCAAGAAATACAGGTAGTTATTGAAGAATTAAAAAAATAAAAGAAACTTTGAAAAAGAAACAAATTGCATTCTTTCATTATAGCTGGGGTGTACAAATACATACTACGAATATTATTAATTTTCTTGCAGAAAGAACAGACACTGAAGTTTATTTGTATTATTATGATAGCACCACGCCTTATACTAATTTTGAAAAAGATATTCACTCCAATGTGAAATTAATTGAACTAAAAGCAATAAAATGGATTGATTATATTTATAGAGCTTTCAGAAAAACTACTTCAATTAAAATTACTTTATTTGAAATTATTTGGCCTAGCATAGTTTTACAATCTTTCTTTTTATCACTTAAAACAAATTTCACACATATTATAGCTGTAGAAAGGTATGGGCTTTCATTTGCGAATCTGTTTAGAAAAATTAACACTCAAAAATTAATTTATTATTCTTTAGAAATTTATATAGAACCAGAGCATCCTTTTAATAATGATCATTATTCTTACAAATGCGTGAGAAAAAAAGAGATTGAATTAGTAAAAACAGTTGATTTATTGATTATTCAATCGGTCATTCGGTTAAATGCTTTTAATAAATTTAATAATTATACAGTTCCTAATTATTTTATACTTCCAGTTTGTGTAGATTCAAATTCAGATAAAGCAATTGATAAGTCTTACTTTTTGCATGAATTAGTTGCAGTACCTACAACACAAAAGATTATTTTATTTTTTGGAGAGTTAGCAGGTGGTAGAGCTGTAGTTGAAATTTTAAATCAATCACATAAATTGCCAAAGGAATTTAAACTCGTTTTTCATGGTAAACAAAAAAATAATTTAAAAGCTAAATTAGAATTTCCTCAAGATGTAATTTGGTCTCAAAAAGTATTACCAAACGATTATTTAGATAAACTTGTTTCTTCTGCTTATATAGGCTTGGCATTTTATAACAAAGGAGATTTGAATGATAAGTTTACAGCTTATTCTTCTGAGAAAATTGCAAGGTATTGCGTTAGCGGTATTCCATTTATTGCTTTTGAAAATGAAGATTATTTGGATTTAAAAAGCAAATACGACTGTTGTGTACTTATAAAAGACATAGATAACTTAACTGATGCAATTAAAGAAATAGATAACAATTATAATTACTTTAGAAAAAATGCTTTAGCGGCAAGCAAAGTTTTTGATTTTAATACCTATAAAAATAAACTACTTGATAGCATTTTAACTTTATAGCTATTTATAATAATAATTACGTTCTTCTCATATATCTATAAAATCCTTTAGTTAGTTATTTAATCTAAAACATAATTAAAAGTAAAAAGGCGTTCTAACCTATGTTAGTTTCTATCATCATTCCATGCTATAATGCAGCACCTTATGTAGCTGAAACTATAGAGAGTATAATAGCTCAAACCTACACCAATTGGGAGTGTATAATTATTGATGACCATTCAACTGATAACTCTTGGCAGATTATAGAAAGCTACCAGCAGCGTTATCCTGAAAAAATATTCATCTATAAAAACCCACGTAAAGGAGCTTGTGCTGCAAGAAATACAGGGGTGGATTATGCCAAAGGAGAATATATACAGTTTATGGATGCTGATGATGTGATGAACATTAATAAATTAAAAAACCAGATACTGCTGGTAGAAAAATTTGGTAATGAATTTGTTTATTCTTCTCAATGGATACCTTTTAAGAAAAATATACCAACAATTATTCCTGAGAAATCTGCTATAGATAATAATTTTGATAGCCCTGTAGATTGGCTTGTTACTTCATGGTTATATATTTCAGGTCAAACAGCAATTTGGCTTACACCAAGAATACTTATTGAGAAAGCTGGCAAATGGAATGAAACTTTAGTAATGAACGATGACGGAGAATATTTTTTTAGGGTTTTACTCCAATGTAAAGGGATAAAATTTGCTGATGAAGCTTATGTATTTTATAGGAGAGATGTAGAAAATAGTATAACAAAAATAATTTCCTCTTCAAAAATAGAAGACATTTTAAAAACGTATCAGTCTTATGAACAAATATTAACTTTAGAAGATTCAAAAAGAGTTCGTACAGCTTTAGTTCATAACTATGCATCTTTTATTTATTCTTACGGCAATAAAAGAAAAGATTTGGCAAAAATTGCATGGAAAAGAATAGACAACTTAGGCATTACAATTAACAGTAAAATAGGGGGTAAAAAGTTTCAAAAATTAGCTTCAATTATAGGTACCACATCTGCTCTTAAAATTAAATCTTTGTTTTAAATTTCTATTTTGCTATCAGTGCAAATAAATTATTCAATTTACAATTCATCATTCAAAAATTCAAAATACCCCATGTTCTACCATCACCCTACAGCAGTTATAGACGAAAACTGCACGATTGGAGAAGGCACTAAAATTTGGCATTTTTCGCATATTATGTCTAATTGTGTAATTGGTAAAAATTGCAATATTGGACAAAACGTAGTGGTTTCTCCACAGGTTGTTTTAGGCAATAATGTAAAAGTGCAAAACAATGTTTCTTTATACACAGGTGTTATTTGTGAAGATGATGTTTTCTTAGGTCCAAGCATGGTGTTTACTAATGTTATCAATCCACGAAGTGCCATTGTTAGGAAAAATGAATATAAAACTACATTGGTAAAAAAAGGAGCAAGTATTGGTGCAAATGCAACTATTATTTGTGGCAATGAGTTGGGCGAATATTGTTTAATAGGAGCAGGGGCGGTAATTACAAAACCTGTAAAACCTTATGCCTTAATGGTGGGCAATCCTGCCAAACAAATAGGTTGGGTAAGTGAATTTGGACATCGGTTGCATTTTGATGAAAAAGGATTTGCCACTTGTTCAGAATCAGGGCAACAATATCAACTAAAAAATGAGGAGGTAAATAAAATTTAACCCATGAAACAATTTGCTCTTATTGGTGCTGCTGGTTTTATTGCACCACGACACATGAAAGCCATTAAAGATACAGGCAACGATATTGTGTGTGCTTTAGATAATTTTGATAGCGTTGGTATTTTAGACAGTTATTTTCCTAATGCTGATTTCTTTACTGAGTTTGAACGTTTTGACAGACATATAGAAAAATTGCGTTTAAAGCATACTCCAATAGATTATGTTTCTGTTTGTTCGCCCAATTATTTGCATGATGCTCATATACGTTTTGGTTTAAGAAATAATGCAGATGTTATTTGCGAAAAACCTATTGTATTAAACCCTTGGAATATTGATGCTTTGATAGATATGGAAAAGCAAACAGGCAAAAAAATATTCAATATTTTACAACTTAGATTGCATCCAGCCATTATAGCTTTAAAAGAAAAAGTAGCTAATGCAGATGCTAATAAAGTGTATGATATAGATTTAACTTACATTACTTCCAGAGGCAATTGGTATTATACCAGTTGGAAAGGAAATATAGAAAAATCTGGTGGAATTGCTACTAATATTGGAGTACATTTTTACGATATGCTTCAATGGATTTTTGGCGAAGTAAAACAAAACATTGTTCACATACATGAGCATGATAGAGCAGCAGGTTATTTAGAGTTTAAACAAGCAAGAGTGCGTTGGTTTTTAAGTATAGATTATAATACCATACCACAAGAGCTTAGAAATGAAGGAAAACGTACCTATCGTTCTTTAACAATCAATGACGAATCTTTTGAGTTTAGTGATGGTTTTACAGAGTTACACACCAATAGTTATAAACACATTTTAACTGGTGCAGGTTTTAGAATTGAGGAAGCACGAACAGCCATAAATATTGTACACCATATTCGTACACAAAAACCAATAGGTTTACAAGGTAATTATCATCCTTTTGCAAAGTTGCCTTTAAGTAAGCATCCTTTTCACAATTAATAGTTTTTTAATAATGCATTCAAGAAATAAGTTGAGTTTTGGTTGTGTAGCAAAAAAATAATTTCAAATAGTTAACAAATAAAGCAATGTAAATTATTTGATAAGGTGATATGATTATCAAAAGGCATTCATAAAACAGAGAAATGTACGTTCAGTACGCTAACCTTGTAAACACGCAAAATGACCCTGTAAAAGCAGAAAATGACATTGTAAATAACCCTGTAAAAGCAAACATCTTGCAACAATTACGACAAAACCCCAAAGCAAATTATGCTCAACTTGCTGAAAAGACAGGCTATTCTGCAGCAACAATAAAGAGACATATTCAGGAACTTAAAAAATCGGGTATAATAGAACGCATTGGGAGCGACAAAAAGGGCTATTGGAAAATAATTTAGTTAATCAAAATCAAAACAAATGATAAAATTAAACTTAGGTTGTGGTTCTGTTAGACCTAATGGTTGGATTAATACAGACTCATCTCTTAATGCTAATATCCAACGTATCCCTTTTTTAGGGGAAATGTTTACAAAAGCATTTGGTAAGGTGCAATACAGCAGTTCCAATTTTATTTATATGAACTTAAATAAAAAGTGGAGATATGCTGATAATTCTGTTGATGTGGTTTATGCTTCTCACTTATTTGAACATTTAACTTTAAAATCTGCTGATATATTTTTAAAAGAAGCTTTTAGGACTTTGAAGCCTAATGGAATTTTAAGAATTGTTGTTCCAGACTTGTATGTATTAGCAAAAAAATATATTGCAGATTATGAATCTGGGAATTTTGACAGCAAATCAACAGATTATTTTTTATGGGCAATAAATATGCATAGAGAAGGGCAATATGGAAATCCAAACTTTTTTAAAAAAGTTGTATATGAATTACAAGGTTACCCACACCAACATAAATTTATGTACGATAATAAAAGTTTGGCTACTAAAGTTAAGTCATATGGCTTTAAAGAGATAGAATTTTTTAGCTATGGTGTAAGTAAAAATATAGAGGATATACATTTATTGGAAGGCACTCAAGAATCTTATTTATCAGTTTATTTAGAATGTAAAAAATAATGAAAATATCAATTTGTGTAGTTCAGTACAACCGTATTGAATTGTTATTAAAAAGCTTGTCAATTATAGAAAGACAAACCTACCCTGATATAGAAATTTGTATCAGCGACGATTGCTCTACAGATAATACTGTTGATGAAATTTTAAAACTACAACAAACTTATAAATATCCTATTGTATTTCACAGAAATGAAGTAAACAAAGGATTTGATTTTAATTACAGAAAAAGTATTGAAATAGCATCGGGAGATTATGCTTTTGTAATTGGTAATGACGACTCTATTAATGGAGAAAACAGCATTGCAGAATTGGTTAAGTTTTTAGAGGAGAATAGTTACCCAGATTTGGGTTTTTGTAACATGCTGGAAGAAAGAACAGGCAATACCGTTATTAAAAGAGCCATGAATACAACTGTATTAGGGTCTGGTGCTGATGTTGCAATAAAATATTACAGTTGTTTTGTGTTTGTAGGAGGGCTTATTTACAAAAGAAGCACTTTCTTAAAATACAATACAGACCAATACGATGGAAGTATTTTTACACAAATGTATTTAAGTGTTTTTATGATATGCAAGGGTGAGAGAGCATTTAGCATTAAAGAACCAATGGTGTTAAAAGATATTTTGTTAGATGGGAAATTCAGACATTCTTACAGAGACAGAATAGCTAAAACATGGGATAAATATTTTGAAACAAATGCAGGCTTATTTGGGTTAATGCATGTAGTTATTAGTGGGTTAAAAAATGCAGGACTCTTACAACAAAAACACATTTATAAAATATTTAAGCGGGTTTATTTAGTAACCTACCCACATTGGATAATAGACTATAAAGAAAACAATGCTTTTCCCAGTGCTGTAGGTTTGTTTGTGGGTATCAATCCTTTTAAAACAGATGATTTTAAATTGCTAAATTTTTTTAATAAAATAAGAATTTTTTGTTTATACATTTTTACTACAGTAGTTGCATTTCTAACACCTGTTTTTTTGTTTAAAAAATTTAAGCAAAAATTGTATGAGTATTTTAAAAAGTAGGTTTAATAAGTAATTATGAATATAGCTATTATAGGGAAATTTTATACTGAAGGATTTGGACTTCATATTGAAGAAGCTTTAATTAATTTGGGGCATAATGTAATAAGAATTGATCCTGAAATAGAGTTTTTGCAATACAATTTTTTAGGTAAACGAATTAAAAACATCAATAAAACACTTTATCAGCAAGTTTTACATAAAATACCTGCTGTTAGAAATAGGAAGTCAAAAGATATATACAATAGTTACAAAATAAATAAAATTGATTTTACTATTGTAACACATGACTTTTTAACCAAGCAAGAAATTGATACAATCAAAAAAATAAATCCATCGCCTATAGTTTTATGGTTTCCTGATGCAATAAGTAATTTTCAGAAGTCTATGTTTTTTATTGCTGGCTATGATTATTTATTTTTTGTTGATAAATACATAGTTGAAAAACTTAAAGCAGAATTCAATTTAAATATTCATTATTTGCCTCAATGCTGCAATCCTAATAAGCACAATAAAGTAGAATTGATAGATCAAGATATTACAACTTATAGTTGCGACATAACCAATGCAGGCAACTTGTACCCAAGCAGGGCTGCATTATACAAACATCTTCTAAACTATAACGTTAAAATGTGGGGTTCACCACCAGCAATTTGGTTAAAACTACCCGAATTAGATAAAATCATTATGAATAAATCAGTTCATAATAAAGAAAAATCAAAAGCGTTTATGGCTGCCAAAATTGTATTAAATAATTTGCACCCTGCTGTAATTAATGGTGTAAATAAAAGAACTTTTGAAATACCTGCTTGTGGAGGTTTTCAAATCACAAGCCATCGTGATGCTATTAATGAATTGTTTGAAGTAGGAAAAGAAATTGTAACATATACTGATTTGAATGATTTAAAATACAAAATTGATTATTATTTGAATCCAGAAAATGAGGTTGAAAGAAAACAAATAACTGAAGCAGGTTACCAAAAAGCCATTCAAGAACATAGTTACGAAAAAAGGTTACTAAAATTACTTAACACCGTTTTCAATTAATTCATGAAGGTTCATTTTTTATCAATTAGTTTACTTACATCAATTCCATCTTTAAGATTTATTGTAGATTCTTTTTTAAAGAATAAAAATGAAGTTGCAATTACAGAATTATCTTTAAAAAATTCAAATAATTATTATCAAACTAAAAATATACAACATAATAAAATTGTTGAATTTGAAAGTTTTGAAGTTCTAAAAGAAAAGCTTGGAAAATTTACTTTTAAAAAATATTATACTGTTATTAAAGCAATATTACTCATTGAAAACGACCTTATTTATACAAATGACTATCAAGTTGTTTTTTTAAAATTAATATTAAATAAAAAAGTAAAAATTATTTATCATCAATTTGAATTGGTTGAACAACAATATTTAGGTAGGGTAAGTAAATTTATTTACAGGTATGTTTTAAAACATTCAAATAAAATTAATTTAGCTATTTTCCCTGAAATTAATAGAGCCGAATATTTTAAATCTCAAAGTACTCTTTTTAGAGAGAAAATGATTATTTTTCCAAATACTTGCAACATAGTTGAACAAAATATAACGAATAATACTACTTGTATAGATTTTATACCTGCTGACACTTTTAAGGTTTTACATACTGGTGTTTTGGGCGTTGCAGAACATTTCTTTGATACTTTTTTGAGTGCAACTAAAATGTTCAATTCAAAAGATAATATTGCTTTTATTTTTATTGGAAGAAAAACAAAAGAAATAGACAAATTTATTGAGGATAATAATATTAAAAATGTACACTTTATAAATAATATTCCACATCAGGAACTATTAAAAGTGTATTCAAAAGTAGATTTGGGGTTAATACTATATAAAGGTGTGAACCTCAATATTGAATATTGTGCACCAAATAAGTTGTATGAATTTTGGAGTAATGGAGTTCCTGTTTTAGCACATCAATTAAAAGGATTACAACCTTTATTTAATAATAAAGTTTTAGGTGAATTAACTGATTTCAATAGTATTGATTTAATTTATTCTACAATTCAAAAATTAAAAGGAAGAGATAATAATAATAAACAAAAGTTAATAGAGTATTTTAAAAATAACTTAGATATTGATTTGTATATAAGTAAGTTAGATGAACAGATTGAAAAAATATTTAAAGATTAAACATTTTCGTTGTATATGTGCGGTATTGTAGGAATATTTTCTAATAATGATAGACTTCATCGTAAAGTAGATGAAGCAATAGAAAAATTACATCATAGAGGACCAGATTATCAAGCTACTAAAAGAATACATCCAAACTTAAGCTTTGCACATTCCAGGCTATCAATTGTAGATTTGAATGAACGTTCTCATCAGCCCTTTTTTGACCCACAAACCGGTAATTATATAATTTTTAATGGTGAGATATATAATTACAAGGAATTAAAAAAATTAATTCCACACCGTGAATTTCATACTAATTCAGATACTGAAGTATTCCTATACTTGTTATCAGATTTAGATCATAAAGAAGTATTGAATAAGTGCAATGGAATGTTTGCTTTTGCTTTGTGGTTAGAGAGGGAACAAAAATTAATTTTAGGAAGAGATAGGTTTGGTAAAAAGCCTTTATTTTATCATATTGATAAAAATGGATTAAAATTTGCATCAGAGGCTAAAGCATTAAAATCTCTTGATGTACATTTTGAAGTGAATCATGAGGCAGTTATTAATTATATTTTTGAAATTACCATTGGTAAAAACGAACAAAGTTTTTTTAAAAATATTCAGCAAATTAAAAATGGTGCATTAGTCTATTATTCTATAAGCCATGAAGGTAAAATATTTCAAGAAAAAGTTGAACAATATTGGCACTATCCTCAAACAACAAGAAAGATTAAATATCAAGAAGCGGTAGAAGAATTTAGAAATTTACTTACTGATGCTGTTAATACAAGACTTGCAGAAGAAGTAGATTTTGCAGTTATGATTTCTGGTGGTTTAGATTCTTCATCTGTAGCATCTTTTGCTGCTAAATATAATTCTTCAAAATATATTACAAGCATATCAGCAGTTTACCCTGGTGACGAAAAAGATGAAAGTTATTTTGCTAAATTAGTTACAGATAAATACAGCAACTTAAACCCAATTTGGGTAAATGATATTAATCATGAAAAATTTCATGAAAATGTTAATGATGTTATTTATCATTTAGAAAGCCCGATTGCAGATGGTTCACTCATTGCCCAACATATTTTAATGAAAAAAATTAGAGAGAAAGGTATTAAAGTTATTCTCTCTGGAAATGGTGGTGATGAAGTTTTAGCTGGTTACCCTACCATTTTTTTACCTGCTTATGAACTTGAAGAATGGAAAAATGGTAAATTTTCATTTCCTACTTTTAGAACGTTGTATCATCTATTGCCCAATGCTATAAAGAATTATATGTATAAAGAAAAGCATAAAAAGCTTGGGATATTAAAAAATGATAAAATACTTAAACACAATTGGAAACGCTTTAATGATTTTGGTACTGATGATAAGCTGAATAACTACTTAATTAATGGGTTAGAACATTGGACATTGCCCAATTTAATGTGGTATGAAGATAGAAACTCAATGGCAGCTTCAATAGAAAGTAGATGTCCATTATTAGATTATAGAATTGTTGAGTTTTTATTATCAATACCTGCTTCCTATAAAATAAATAAAAATTTTACTAAGCGTATTTTGCGTGATGCTGCAAAAAACGTAGTGCCACAACCAATATTAGATAGAACTGACAAACAGGGTTTTCATGCTCCTACTAATAAATGGGTTGAGTATATTGATAAAAATTTTCTTAAAGATTCTTCATTCATAGAAGAGTTTGATTATTTGAATCTTAATAAAATTGAATCAGCTCCTTTTAGAATCTATTGGAGAACTTTTACATTATACTTATGGTATAAGAAGTTTTTTGTTTAATAAACTAAATTGATAAGTAGTAGCAAACATTGAATACCTGGCGTTCATATTTATTGGCAGCTATAACTGCTTCAGTAATTTACCTTAAAGGAGATTATTATTTAACTGCTTTAGGTTTAGGGCTTACTGTTTTTGTTTTTTTAGATTTTACTGAAAAGTTGGGCAAAACAATACCTATATTGGAGGTAATGCTGTTAATAGCTTGTTTGCAATGGATACTTGGTCCTTATATCGATTATAAATCAACTTATCATCATTTTAAATACTATATGTATGTAAATGAAGATGTGTATATGGATTTAGTAGTACCTTCTTTAATTTTATTTTCAATTCCAATTTATTACTTCTCTAAAAAAATAGATTATTTGGCTTTTCTAAACAGAATTCAGTACATAGGCATTACTCCCAAATTTGCTATATACATGATTGTAACAGGCTTAGTACTTAATTTATTATTTCCCTTTGTACCAGCAGAGTTAGGATTTATTGTTTATCTATTATCTGCAATGAAATTTATTGGCATCATTTATTTATTTTTTACCAATTATAAATACAAATGGGTGGCTTTTGCAGGAAGCTTTTTGGCTCAACTATTAGCTTCGGTTGCCGGTGGTATGTTTCATGATTTATTGTTATGGGGCTTGCTGCTATTTATTTATTTATGTATCTTTTACAAGTTATCTTTCATACAAAAACTTACAATTCTTATTGTAGGTTTTTGGGCAATTTTTATTTTACAAACTATTAAAGGAGAGTATAGAAATATTATTTGGAAAGAAGGAGAACATGTAAATAAGGTACAAGTTTTTATAGATGCTTTTGTAAATAAAAGCAAAACTTTTTTTGTGCCTAATACACAGGGTGTTCAATACTTAGATGAAGAATCAGAGGCAACTGCTGCAAGTTATAGATTAAACCAAGGCTGGATTATTTCAAGAATCATGTTTAATATACCAGATAATACAGCTTTTCAAAATGGGGCTACTATAAGAGATGCTATATTAACAAGTTTATATCTATCTGCTTTTGCAGAAAACAAAGTAGTTGGTGGTGGTAAAGAAACTTATTTAAAATTGAGTGGATTTGAACTTACCAGCAGTACTTCTATGGGTGTTGGAATTATAGGTGAGGCTTATGGTAATTTTGGGGTTGTAGGTAGCTATTGGTTTATGCTTATTTGGGGTTTCATATTAGGGTTGTATTTGTTCTTGCTTTTTAAAAAAAGTAACGATTATTATACTTTACCATTATGGATACCTGTTTTATTTCTACAAGTAGTTAAGGCAGAAACAGATTTTTATACTGTATTTAATCATTTATTTAAATCTACTATCCTTGTTTTAGCAGTACTTTATTTTATAAGAAAAAAATACAGACTGGCTATTTAATTCAATTAAAATTCTATTTACACATTGCTATTTATTTCTTTAGATACTTTTTTATTTACCGGCGGTTTAGAAAAATTTAACCGTTGCTTTTTAAAGGCTTTGCAAGAGCTTTCCAACGAAGGGTTTATTAAAGCAAAAGCAATGGCTATGTACGATAAAGACTGTGATGAGAAATATTTTAACCCTGCACATTATACTGCTTTTAAAGGCAACAAATTAAAATGTGTTTTATATTCCTTTCTACATTCGTACAAGCACAAAACAATAATTCTGGGTCATGTAAATCTTGCATTAATTGGGCTGCTTATAAAACTTTTCAATCCTGCAGCTAAAATAATTTTAATAGTGCATGGTATAGATATTTGGAAACCTCAAACAGGATTAAAAAAACTTTTTCTACATAAAGTAAATGAAATATGGAGCGTGAGCCATTTTACAAAAAACAAAATGCTTGCAACAAATTCTTATTTAAAAGCCAATAAAATAAAAATTTTCCCCAATACCATTGACCCCTATTTTCAACTTCCAACACAATTTTATAAACCTGATTATTTGCTAAAAAGATATGGTATTGATAAGCATACAAAAGTGCTGTTAACTGTTACTCGTTTAGCAAATACAGAACAATTTAAAGGCTACGATTATGTAATTGAATCTTTGTCAAAAATTTCCAAAAAGGATAACATTAGTATTAAATATTTAATAGGAGGTAAAGGTCAAACTGAAGAGGTAAACAGAATAGAAAATTTAATTCAACAGCATAAAGCTCAAGAGCAAGTACAGTTATTGGGTTTTATTAAAGACGAAGAATTAATAGACCATTATTTATTGGCAGATGTATTTGTAATGCCCAGTAAAAAAGAGGGTTTTGGCATTGTGTTTATAGAAGCTGCAGCTTGTGGCTGTAAAGTAATAGCAGGCAATAAAGATGGTAGTGTAGATGCTTTGCAGAATGGCGAATTGGGAACTTTAATTAATCCTGATAGTGTAGAAGATTTAGAACAAGCAATACTTGAAAACTTAAATAACAACAATCATAACCCAGCAACCTTGCAGCAAAAAGTGGTGAGCAGTTTTGGGTTTCCTGTTTTTAAAGAAAGACTAAAACAATACTTGAATGCCTAAGAAAAAAATATTGGTTTTATACGAATATTTTTACCCTGGGTTTAAAGCAGGAGGTCCAATACAATCTTTGGTAAATTTGCTTTTGGCTATGCAACATCAGTATGAATTTTATGTTGCTACTACTGCTTATGATATGCAAACTGCAACACCTTATCCAAACGTAGTATGCAATAAATGGGTTAATACACAACTTACGCCAAATGCTTTACCTGTAAAGGTTTGGTATTCATCTAATATAAAACCAGGGTACAAAGAGTTATTGCAAACTATACTAACATCTGGCTGTACTACTATTTATATCAATGGTTTTTATACCAATTATTTTTTATTTCCATTATTGTATTTAAAGTTGGGAAAATTAAAGAATATGGATTGCATTGTTGCTCCAAGAGGTATGCTTACAAAAGGGGCATTGAGTGTAAAACCATTTCGAAAGAAAATTTATTTTACTGTAATTAAATGTTTTGGTCTTTTAAAAACTGTTCGTTATCATGCTACCAATACAGAAGAAGTACAAGAAATACAATCTATGTTTGGAAGAAGTTCTTCAATTACTTTAGCTTCAAATGTTTCTAAACCTCCTTTTGAAAAATTCAGGCAATCTACCAAAAATAATGATGAGTTAAGATTAGTTTTTTTAGCTCTAATATCACCGATGAAAAATTTATTACTGCTATTACAATATTTACAGTCTTGCAGTAATACTATTGTGTTGGATATTTATGGTCCTGTAAAAGATAAAGCCTATTGGCAACAATGTTTACAAGCTATACAAGCTTTACCAAAAAATATTAAAGTACATTATAAAGGCGATGCAGAGCCACATACAGTGCAAAATATTTTCACAGGCTACGATGCAATGATTCTAATAACCAAAGGCGAAAATTTTGGTCATGCTATTTATGAAAGTTTAAGTGTAGGTACACCTGTAATTATAAGCCATTTTACACCATGGAATAATTTGCAAGAAAAAAAAGCAGGTTGGAATATTGATATAAATAAAAAAGAAGAATTACTAACCACTTTACATCAATTATCAAAAATGACATTACAAGATCATAATGATTATAGCAACAATGCTTGGCAGGTTGCAAAAAATTATTATGAACAATCAAATTATACAAAAAATTACAACAATTTATTTAGTTAAAAACTATGATTATTTTAGGTATTAATGCATATCATGCAGACTCATCTGTTGCTATTTTTAAAGATGGAATTATGATTGCTGCAACAGAAGAAGAACGTTTTAGAAGAATAAAACACTGGGCTGGTTTTCCATCTATGGCAATAGAGTTTTGTTTAAAGGAAGTAGGAGTTACTCTGAAAGAAGTAGATCATATTGCAATAGGAAGAGACCCTAAAGCAAAATTTTTAAAGAAACTTTTTTTCTTTGCTCAACATCCTGCTCACTCCATAAAATTTGTAACAGATAGATGGAGTAATCAAAAACAAGTAACAAGTATTGAAAAAGAATTAGCACAACTTTCTGGATTAGATGAAACTGAAATAAAAAATAAAATTCATCAAGTAGAACACCATAGAAGTCATTTAGGAAGTGCATTTTTTGCTTCACCTTTTGATGAAGCTGCTGTATTAAGTATAGATGGTTCTGGAGATTTTTCAACTACTATGCTAGGCATTGGAAAAGGGAATAAAATTGAAGTAATAGATTCAATTGATTTTCCACATTCAATAGGTATTTTCTATACTGCTTTTACTCAACTATTGGGCTTCCCATATTATGGAGATGAATACAAAGTAATGGGTTTAGCTCCTTATGGCAATCCAATTTATGTAGATAAATTTAAGGAAGTATTGAAGTGGAAGGATAATGGTTTGTTTGAATTAAACTTAGATTTTTTTCGTTCAGCAACGCAGGGTTTTATTCAATACGAAAATAATTTACCTATTGTGCCTGCTTTGTATGGAGCAAAGATGACGGAAGTATTTGGTCAAGTTCGAGGGAAAGACGAACCACTTACGCAATACCACAAAGATTTAGCAGCATCTGTACAAAGATTTACAGAAGAAACTATATTTCACATACTAAAAGGCTTGCATAAGAGAACAGGATTAACTAAAGTATGTATAGCTGGTGGTGTAGCACAAAATAGTGTTGCCAATGGAAAAATAACTAGGAATACTCCTTTTAAAGAAGTGTATATACCATCTGCTGGTCACGATGCTGGAATTTCTATGGGTGCTGCACAATATGCCTATCATCATATATTAAATCAACCAAGGGTTGCACCCATTTATAGTGCTTATACAGGTGCTAAATTTAGCAATGAAGAAATTGAAACTTTGTTACAAAGTAAGAATATTGCCTATAAAAAATACGATAACGAAGAATTGTTTGAGGTTGTTGCTAATAGATTGGTTGAGGGTGGTGTGATAGGTTGGTTTAATGGAAGAGCAGAATTTGGTCCAAGAGCGTTAGGTGGAAGATCTATTTTGGCGGATCCTCGTAGAAATGATGCGAAAGATTTATTAAATGCAAAAATTAAACGAAGAGAAAGTTTTCGCCCTTTTGCACCAAGTATCTTAAAGGAATTTGTAGGAGAATATTTTGAAGTAGATGATAGTGTACCATTTATGGAAAAAGTGTTTCCAATAAAGCCAAGTAAGCATAGTGTTATACCTGCTGTTACACATGCAGATGGAACAGGAAGATTACAAACAGTTGATGCTACTATTTCACCAGACTATCATAAATTGATTTATACATTCTATAAAAAAACAGGTGTACCGATTCTATTAAATACCTCATTTAACGAAAATGAGCCTATCGTAAATGCACCTGAGGAAGCTTTAAATTGTTTTTTAAGAACTTCTATGGATATGTTAGTTTTACAAAATATAGTTGTAGAAAGATAAATGTATAAAGTTTCCATTATAACCGCCACCTTTAATAGTGCCAGCACCATTGCTGATACATTAGAATCGGTACGCATTCAAACTTATCCTACAATAGAACATATCATTGTAGATGGACTTTCTACAGACAATACCTTAACCATTGTAAACAATGCACAACGCATTGAACAAGTTGTTTCAGAAAAAGATAATGGCATTTACGATGCTATGAACAAAGGCATTGCATTGACCAATGGAGAAATTATTGGCATTTTAAATTCAGACGATTTTTATGCTCATGAAAAAGTAATTGAAGAAGTTGTAGCGTTATTTGAAGAAACTGATTGCGATGCTGTATATGGAAATTTAATTTTTGTGCATCCCGATAACCCTAAGAAAGTATTGCGTAAATGGATTGCTGGTGGATACGACTTAAACTTATTTTTAAAAGGATGGATGCCACCACACCCTACATTTTTTGTTAAAAAATCGATATACGATCAATTGGGAAATTTCAATATTGCATTAAGAAGTTCGGCCGACTATGAATTGTTGTTACGCTTTTTATATGTAAACAAAATAAAAGTAGAATACTTGCACGATGTGTTGGTACACATGCGTAGTGGCGGACAAAGTACCAAATCGTTCAGCAATAGAATTAAAGCCCATAAAGAAGATTATATGGCTTGGCGATTGAATGGCTTAACACCAAAATGGTACACGTTGATGTTAAAGCCTGTAAGAAAAATTAAGCAATTTTTGTTTCCAAGAATTTAGCAGATAAAGATTGAACGTTTTAATGAATGACTAAAACCATTCACCATTCCCTATTCACCAATCTCTAATCCCTATTCACCAATCCCCAATAACCAATCCCAAATCCCCAATAACTAAAAAACCATTCACTTTTTATCCTTAGGTTTGTAGCTTTCTATTCAATATTATTATAACTATTTCAATAACAATGCGTAGTACAATTTTATTTTTCTGCTTATTATTTAGTTTAACTGTAACTGCACAAAGTTCTATTCAAGAACTAATGAACAGCAAAGATTTGTCTTCTTTTAAAGTAGAAATGTTAAGCGATGAAGATATTGCTAAGTACAAAGGCTTATTGCAAAACTCAGGTTTAACAGAGGCACAAGCCGAGCAAATGGCTTTGCAACGTGGTTTACCTTCTAGCGAATTATTAAAATTAAAAGCTCGTTTAAGTGGTATAAATAACACTGGTAATAGAAACAATATTACAAAATTTAAAAATTCTAGTTCTCGTGCAGCTACCATAGATTCTGTAAGTATGCCAAAACCATCTTCAAAAAAAGAAGAAGATCAAGTTTTTGGTGCTGATTTGTTCAACAATCCAGAGCCTCGTTTTGAAGTGGATTTAAGAATTCCAACACCTAAAAATTATGTATTGGGTGCCGATGATGAAATGGCATTGGATATTTTTGGATATCAAGAAGCCAATTACAAATTGGTTGTTTCTCCCGAAGGATTTATCAATATTCCCAATGTGGGCTATATATCGGTAAATGGTGTAACCATTGAACAAGCTACCAAACGCATTAAAGATAAAATGACCAAAAATGGTTATTCACGTTTGGCTAGTGGACAAACACAATTGGCAGTAAGCATCAGCAAAATACGAACCATTAAAGTAACCATTATTGGTCTTGCAGTAAAACCAGGTACATACAGTTTATCTTCTTTGTCAACATTGTTCAATGCTTTATATGCTTGTGGTGGTCCAAATGAAAAAGGATCATTAAGAAAAATAGAATTGATTAGAGAAAATAAAGTAATTGCTGTTTTAGATGCTTATGATTATTTGTTAAAAGGTTTTCAAAATAAAAATTTACGTTTAAACGATCAAGACGTAATTCGTATTCCCGTTGCTGCAACACAAGTAAAGTTGAAAGGCGAAATTATGCGGCCAGGCATTTTTGAAGTATTGCCCAACGAAAACTTAGCACAACTATTCGATTTTGCTCAAGGCTTTACCAGCAAAGCTTATACAGCTTCTGTTATTATTCAGCAATATACCGATAGGGAAAAGAAAATTCAAGATATACGCAAAGAATTATTTGCAACTTATTTTCCTACTCGTGGCGATGAAATTACTGTAGGAAAAGTATTGAATAGATATAGCAATAGAGTAGTAGTTGATGGTGCTGTTTACAGACCAGGAGCTTATGAATTAACCAATGGGTTAACACTTGTACAATTAATAAAAAAAGCCGATGGAGTTAAAGATGATGCTTATACACAAAGAGGGTTGTTATTTAGAACCAATGCCGATTTAAGTAAAGAAGTAGTATCATTTAATTTAGCTGCATTACTTGCAGGAAAAGAAAAAGATATTTTGTTAAAGAAAGATGATTCTGTTTC
>ERZ724516.480-NODE-480-length-24894-cov-6.753170_pt1 | contig 24894 bp, 22 predicted proteins | sample MGYA00376049_ERZ724516 | MGnify/ENA primary metagenome ERZ724516 (study PRJEB28724, sample SAMN07190886) | activated sludge metagenome | isolation source: activated sludge of sewage treatment plant in Hong Hong | place: USA: Christiansburg, Virginia | collected... | reverse complement strand
GGGGCTGTTCCTTGTTCGCGCAATTTTCGGCTTCCTTGGTGACTATGCGATGAGCTGGGTCTCCAACAACGTCATCGCCGAACTGCGCGAGGCCATGTTCGCCCGCATGGTGCGCCTGCCAACCCGTTATTACAGCGACAACCTGTCGGGACGCATGATGTCGCGTATTGCCTACGACGTGACTGGGGTGGCTGGCGCAGCAACCAATGCGCTGTCGTCGCTGGTCAAGGATACCTTGTCCATCGTTGGCCTTATGGCCTGGCTACTTTATCTGAACTGGAAGCTGACCCTGATCACCCTCAGTGTCGTGCCCTTTATTGCCTTTGTCGTCCGCTTTTTCAGTAAGCGCTTGCGCAGCGTTGCCAAGGGACAGCAGGAGTCGATGGGCAAGATTACTCAGGTACTGCAGGAAACCATTGAAGGCCACAAGGTAGTCAAGATTTTTGGTGGGCAGAGCTACGAGGAAGAGCGCTTCCACAAGTCGGTACGCGAGCAGCGCCGCTTTGCCATGCGCTCGACCATGGCGACTGCCGCACAAAGCCCGATTGTTCAGTTTTTTGCTGCGCTGGGTGTCGCCATCATCATGGGCGTGGCGCTCAAGCAGGCGGCCAATGACCAAACGACGGTCGGCAGTTTTGTATCCTTCATCACTGCCATGTTGATGGTGATGGCTCCGCTGCGCCGGATTACCGATGTCAATGCACCGATCCAGCGTGGCCTGGCAGCGGCGGAAAGCGTTTTTTCGCTGATCGATGAGGATACCGAAGCCGACAACGGCAAGGAAACGCTGGGCCGTGCGCAAGGCTTGGTCGAATTCGACAACGTCACCTTTACTTACCCCGGCGCCGATCGCCCGGCGCTCAATGCGGTTTCGCTGACCCTGCGCCCCGGTGAATGCGTGGCGCTGGTCGGCCCCTCCGGTAGCGGCAAGACAACCGCTGCCAACCTGTTGCCGCGTTTTTACCAGGTCGATGGCGGGGAAATCCGCGTTGATGGTCATGCCCTGCAAAATATCCGCCTCGATAGCCTGCGCGACAACATCGCGCTGGTCAGTCAGGATGTTGTGCTGTTCAACGACACGCTGGGCGCCAACATCGCCTACGGCGGCAAGCGTCAGGCGACTCTGGAAGAAATCCGTGCCGCCGCCAAGGCTGCGCATGCGCTGGAATTTATTGATGCCCTGCCGGATGGTCTGGATACGATGATCGGCGAAAACGGCGTCAAGCTCTCCGGCGGTCAGCGCCAGCGTCTGGCGATTGCCCGTGCGCTGCTCAAGGATGCGCCGATCCTGATCCTCGACGAAGCGACCTCGGCCCTCGATACTGAATCCGAACGCCATGTTCAGGCCGCACTTGAGGAGTTGATGCGTGGTCGGACCACGCTGGTCATCGCCCATCGCCTGTCCACCATCGAGCGTGCCGACCGTATCGTTGCCCTGGCCCATGGCCAGAAACAGGAGGAGGGTTCGCACGCCGAACTGCTGACCCACGATGGTCTTTATGCACGCTTGTACCGAATGCAGAAAGCCGAAGAGGCGACTGCCTGATGCGCATCCTGCACAGCGAATCATCGACCGGCTGGGGCGGGCAGGAAAATCGCACGCTGAACGAGTTGATCGGCATGCGTGAGCGCGGCCACGAGATGGCGGTGGTCAGCCGGCCCGGTGCGCGCATTCTCGAGCGCGCCAAAGAGGCGGGTTTCGAAACTTTTGCGGTCGACATGCGTGGCGCCCTTGATTTTCCGGCGCTGTTCAAGCTGCGTCGCCTGATGCGCGAGTTTCGTGCCGATATCGTCAATACCCATAGCGGCCGTGACACCCAGCTCGCCGGCATGGCGGCACGCAGCATGGGCAGCCAGCGCCCGCGCATCGTTCGTACCCGGCATCTGGCTTTGCCGATTACCTCAAAAATCAGCTATAGCGTGCTGCCCGATCAAGTGGTGACGGTGAGTCGTTTCGTCGGCGAATATCTGGTTGCTGCGGGGGTGCCGCGTACGCAAATTACCGTCGTCCCAACCGGCATCGATGTCGCCCTCTACAGTTCGCCCGAACCGGGACGCTTACGCGAGGAGCTAGGTTTGGGGGCGGAAGCGGTGCTGGTCGGCACCGTGGCCATCCTGCGCAAGAAAAAAGGCCATATCGAAATTATCGAGGCAGCCCGGCGTGTCATCGAACGCTTTCCGAACACCCATTTCGTTTTTGCCGGTGATGGTCCGCAGGCCGATAACCTACGCCGTCGTATCGGTGAGCTGGGCCTTGAAGGGCGGATCCATTTGCTTGGTTTGCGCCGTGACGTGATCAATATCCTCAAGTCGCTTGATCTTTTTGTCCTGCCCACTTATCAGGAAGCCCTGGGTACAGCGTTTATTGAAGCCGGAGCGACTGGTTGCCCGGTGATCGGCACGGCGGTCGACGGTGTTCCCGAGGTGGTTCAAGACGGGGTCAATGGCCTGCTGGTGCCGGCCAAGGATAGTGAGGCACTGGCCGAGGCGTTGCTGACCATGCTGGCCGACCCGGCACGGCGGCACGCGATGGGAAACGAGGGTGCCAGGCTGATGGCAGAATCATTTTCCCGTGCGGCGATGGCTGCCGGCATGGAAAAACTCTACCTGCAATTGCTGGCGGCACGCCCATGAGCGAAGCATCTGGCGCGGTACGCAACATCCTGCTGATTGGCGTTGCCCGCATTGGCGACACCTTGCTGCTGACTCCCGCCATGCGTGCCCTCAAGGCGCTGTATCCGAAGGCGCGCCTGACAGTAATGGCGCACCCGAAACGCCGCGAAGTGCTGGAAAACCTCGATTTCATCGATAGCCTGCAGCCAGTGACCAAAAATACGACCCGACTTAAGGGTTGGTTGCCTGGTCGCCCCTATGACCTGGCTTTTGTTTATGGTCGCGATATTGCGCTGGTGCGCTACGCCTTGCGCGTCGCGCACCGGGTTTATTGCCATGCTGAAAAGGAATTTGCAGCCTTGTCCAGCCAGCATCTGGTCCGGGTTGAGCGACCGCATGGCGTTCATGCCGTGCACGAACGGCTGGCGCTGGTCGAGGCGGCAGGTGCGCTACCCCATAATCTCCGCCTGGCCTACCGGGTGACGGATAGTGAGCGGCAGGTGGCCGAACAATTGCTGGCCCAAAGAGGGGTTTCAGGGCGCCGGCCACGCATTGGCTTGCAGGCTTTCAGTTTTCCGACCAAGGCGCACCGCGACTGGCCACTGGAGAATTTTGAAAGTCTGATTCAGCTTATTCAGACGGTTCATCCCGAGGCGCTTTTCCTGATTCTTGGTGATGCCCAGGCGGCAAAGCTGGCCGGGCCGTTGGCGGACCGTTTTCCAGGGGCTGTTGAGGTGGTCGCCGGGACACAATCCCTGCGCGCCAGCGCGGCCCTGATGAGCTTGCTCGACCTTTATGTCGGGGTCGATACCGGCCCGACGCACATTGCCGGCGCGCTAGGGATTCCGATGCTGGCCATGTATCACCATCTTTACCCCGGACGCAATCTGGCGCCGTTACAGAATCCGGTCTGTCATATCGTCGAGCATCCGGCTACCTTGAGTGGCATGGCGGAAGCCTCTGACGGGATGGCTGCCATTCCGGCCAGCTTGATTGGTGATCTGGCGCTTGCGGCGCTGACCAGTCGTATCGTTGCGGACGCTTGAGAGGCAAGTATGTGTGGCATTCTTGGCTATCTGCGTACTGATTCGGGGGCCGGTCGTTACGATCTGAAGCGTGCCGTCGCGGCTCTGGCACATCGCGGCCCGGATGATGCGGGGGAGTGGAGTGAGGGTGCCGTAGGCCTCGGTTTTGTCCGGCTTGCCATCATCGATCTGTCGCCGGCGGGGCATCAGCCGATGATCAGTCCGGATGGCCGCTACATCATCGTCTTTAACGGTGAAATCTATAATTTTCCCGATCTGCGTAGCGAACTGGAAGCTCAGGGAGAGCAATTTCTCGGGCATTCCGATACCGAGGTGCTGCTCCGCCTGTTCCAACGCATTGGTCTGGAAGCTTGTCTGGCCAAGCTGCGCGGTATGTTCGCCTTTGCCATCTGGGATCGCCAGGAACAGCAACTGGTTATCGTCCGCGACCGCATGGGGGTCAAGCCCCTGGTCTATGCCGAGACGGCCAACGGCGTGGTCTTTGCATCGGAAATCGGCAGCCTCTTCGAGTTGGCTCCAGACTTGTCGCGGCAGGCCGACTACACCGCCATCGATCAGTATCTGACATATCAATACGTTCCTTCGCCCCGCACCGGTTTTGCCTCCATTCGCAAATTGCCGCCAGCGCATGCGATGGTGATTCGCCACGGGCGGGTGGAAAAGATCTTCCGCTATTGGGATATCGACCCGACACAGCGCTGTGCCTTGTCTTTCTCCGATGCCGCCGAACGATTGCGCGAGCTGGTGCTTGAGGCCACCAGAATCCGTCTGGTCTCGGATGTGCCACTCGGGGCCTTTCTCTCCGGCGGTGTCGATTCGAGCATTACGGTTGCCGCCATGGCGCGGCTGAGTTCGAGGCCGGTCAAGACCTATGCCATTGGTTTTGACGATGAACGCCTGAACGAATTGCCCTATGCGCGCCAGGTGGCAGAGCATCTGGGGACCGAGCACCACGAGGAAGTTTGTCGGCCGGATGCCGTCGACTTGTTGCCCAAACTGATTGGTCATCTCGGTGAGCCATTCGCTGACAACTCGATTTTGCCCAGTTATTACGTGGCGCGTTTTGCCCGTCAGGGCGTCAGTGTCGCCCTTACCGGTGATGGCGGTGACGAGGCCTTTGGCGGCTACCGGCGGCATCTGCATATGTTACGTATTGAAACCCTAGAACGTTATGGCTTGCTGCAGCTCTGGGGGGGGCTGCGCCGGGCGACGGTAGCGTTGGAGAACCGTTTAAAGTCGGCTGACCGACAGCGCATCTTCCCGCACACGGTGGCCGATCAGATGCTGGCCCTCTCGGGGGCAGAGCGCTTTCGTCATCTGGTAGCCTATTTCCCGGAGCCGGAAAAAGCCGGTTTGCTGTCGGCGGATTTTGGCCGGGCGGTCGTCGAGGATTCATTGGCTCCGCTCGCTGCTGCATGGCAACGCAGCAAGGCGGGTAAGGATGCTCTCAACCGCTGGCTTTATGTCGACACCATGACCTATATGCCAGACGACATTCTGGCCAAGGTCGATATCGCCAGCATGGCTGTATCGCTGGAGTGCCGCTCTCCTTTTCTCGATCATCGTGTCATCGAATTTGCCGCCTCGCTGCCTGGCAGTTACAAGCTGACGCATCGTGGGCGTGGAAAACATATTCTTAAATCGGCTTTTGCCGACTGGTTTCCCCCCGGCTTCCTCGATCGCAAGAAAATGGGTTTTTCTGCCCCGACGGCCCGCTGGTTGCGTGAGGATATGCAACCATTGTTGCGGGAAAATCTCCTCGGCAGCGGCGTGCTGCGTGAATGGACGAATCAGGCGACGGTCCGGAATCTCGTGGAAACCCATCTCAGTGGCCAGCAATCGCAGGCCAAGCGGCTCTGGTCGCTACTCTGCCTGGCGATCTGGGCCGAGCGTTTCGGGGTGACGCCATGAAGGCGCTGCCGGTACTCATGTATCACCATGTCAGCCCGGCACCGGGGCTGGTCACCTTGTCGCCAGAAAACTTCCGCGATCAGATTGCCGCATTGGCCGCTGCCGGTTGGCGCAGCATTGGTTGCGCCGAACTCGAAAACTTCCTGGCCGGCCAGCCATTGCCGGAAAAGAGCGTGATGCTCAGTTTCGACGACGGTTATCTCGACAACTTTATCCATGCTCACCCGGTGCTGCGTGAATTTGGCATGAAGGCCATTCTTTTCATCGTTACCGGCTGGATTGGTGATGGGGCCGCACGGGCTGCTGCCGATTGCCCGGACCACCGTGAATGCAAGCGCCGCATTGCTGCAGGCGATACCGACAGCGTCATGCTGCGCTGGTCCGAAATCGAACAGATGCGAGCGGCCGGTACTTTCGAGTTTCACTCACACACGCACAGCCACACGCGCTGGGATCGGTCGATTGTCGACCATGCGCAGCGCCTGCTTGCCCTTGAAGCTGATCTGCTGGCCTCGCGGCAAACCCTGGCCGCTCGTCTGGGGATCGACGACCACCATCTTTGCTGGCCGCAAGGTTATTACCAGGCGGATTACCTGCCGCTGGCCAACCGCCTCGGGTTTCGCTATCTTTACACCACGCGACCGGGGACCAATCCGGCGGACGCTTCGGCGAATGAAATCCGGCGTATCGTTACCAAGGACAAGGGGGGAGAGTGGTTGCTCAGGCGTTTGCGCATCTATGCCTCGCCCTTGCTGACACGTCTCTATTCACTGCTCAAGGGTGAAAAATGAGGGTTTCGACGCCGGCGGCCGCTACAGCATTGCATCTGGCTTATATTGATCCTTATCCAGTGCCGGCTCTGACCCCCTCGGCCATGCAGATCCTGCAGATGGCTGACGCCCTGGCTGCAGCGGGTGCCGAACTCAGTCTGGTGACGCCGGCGCCGCGAATGGATGCGCTCGCCGTGCTCGGGCGGACAACGCATCCGCGATTGCAGCGTATCCCTTTGCTTGATATCCGCAAGCGCTGGTTTTTCCCTTTCTCGACGCACCGGATCTTTTTTTTGCAGGCGCTGGCCTGGATTCGCCGCCATCGTCCGCAGGCCATATTCGTTCGCAATCTTAAATTTGCGGCCTGGTTGCTGCCGAAGGTAAAGGGTATTCCGGTTTATTTTGAAACCCATGAGCTATTCGCCCAGACCTTCCGTGAAGAGCATCCAGGCAAGATGACGCGCACCCAGCAACGCAAGTTTGACCTGCTTGAGCAGCGTGAAGCTGCGGTATACCGTGGTGTCAGCGGATTGTTTGCGTTGACCGAGGCGCTGGCGGAAGATATTCGTCAGCGTTATGAGGTCGCAACCCCCATCACGGTATTGCCCGATGGTGTCGATACCGAGGCGCTGGCACCGGCGCTGGCCGCCAGCGCTCCAGCGGAAGGTGGACGGCCCCCGCGCATTCTTTATCTTGGCAGTTTGCATCCGTGGAAGGGTGTTGACGTATTGGTTCGGGCAATGGCCGAACTTGTGGGCGGGGAGTTGTGGATTGCCGGCGGAGAAACTGTACGCATCGAGCATCTGAAAGCCTTGGCGGCGACGCTCGGTTGTGGTGATCGTGTGCGCTTTCTCGGCAAGGTTCCGCCACCGGATCGTTTTTGCTTGATCGGCCAGTGCGATATCTGCGCCTTGCCGCTGAGCACAACCTCGATCGGCAGTCGCTATACCTCGCCGCTCAAGCTCTTCGAGTACATGGGAATGGGCAAGCCAATCATTGCCTCTGACCTGCCTTCGTTGCGCGAAGTGATTCGCCATGCTGAGAATGGCTGGCTGGTCGAGGCGGAAAATCCGGCTGCGTTGGCGGCCGGCATTGCCGAACTGCTGGCTGACCCGGCGCGGGCGGCGGCAATGGGAGCTCAGGCGGCGGCTGATGCGGCAGACTATAGCTGGTTCAATCGGGCAAAGCGGGTATTGCAAACGATGGTGAAGCCGGCATGAACAGAAAGCGATGGTCATGAAAATAGCTTTTGTCGATGTGACAGTCACCGTCACCTACGGAGGTATCCAGACTGCCGTCTGGGAACTGGCGCGGACCTTGTGCGACCTCGGGCACGAGATCACGGTATTCGGCGGCGAAGGGCCGATCCGCCCCGATCTCGGTGGTCGGCCGATCACCGTCAAAACCTACCCCTTCACGCCGCGGGAGAAAGCGCTTGATCTGGGTACCCGATTTCGCAGATTTTGGGAGCGCTGGAGTTTTGCCCGCCAGGCTAAAGGCGATGTGATTGCCGGCGATTTTGATTGGGTCGTCATCACCAAGCCCTTCGACTTTTTCTGGCCGAAGCTGATGCCGGCCGCGAGTCGCACCCGCTTTGCCTTCCGCAGCGGCGGTACCAGTTTCATTGCCGGCGATCGTTATCTGGCGCCTGGAGTTAGCGCCTTTTTTGCCAATAGCTACTTCAATGCCTGGCAGATCAAGAGCCGCTACGGGCGCTTCCCGAAAGTGATTTACAACGGGGTCGATCTCGAACGTTTCGGCCCGCATCAACGGCGGCCCGACCTACGAGCCCAGCTTGGCTTGGGGGCGGATGACATCCTGTGCATCTTTGCTGGTCGCCTGGTAGGCTGGAAAGGTGTCGGGATCAGTATTCGCGCGCTTGCCGCTGATCTGGTCAAGGGGTATCCGCTCCATTTTCTGGTGATTGGCAGCGGCCCCGAGGAAAAGTCATTGAAGGCGCTGGCAGCCAAACTGGGCGTTGCCGACCGCGTATTTTTCCGGCCCGGCATGAGCCACGGTGAAATGCCCGCGTGGTGGGCGAGCGCCGATATCGGTCTGTTTGCCAGCATTGGCGACGAGGGTTTCAGCAACAGCATGGCAGAAGCGCTGGCCAGCGGATTGCCGGTGATCGCCACGGCATTCAGCGGAAATCCGGAAACAGTCGGTAACGAAGGAAACTGCGGCTTGCTGGTGGCCCCGGAAGATCCACAGGCCTTGGCTGAGGCGTTGTTTACCCTGGCGAGCGACCCGGCATTGCGGCTGCGCATGGGCGCCGCCGCCCGGCAGCGGATTGTCGACAATTTTACCTGGGACCGGGTGGCCAAACGCCTGCTGGCCGGATTGCCACCGACATGAGCAAACCGGTGGTCATGCATGTGCATTTCTGGGGCGATGTTCGCCGCCAGTCAGGCAGCGTGGACAAGGTGATCGCGGCCTTTTCCGAAATGGACGATTCGGCTTTTACCGTGGAGATTGCCTGTTTGGGTGAAGGCCAGGCGGAGCCTTATGGGCGCGCCATGCTCTATCCATTTGCCGAAGATCGCTTGAAGAACAAGCTGGGGAACAAATTACTGGGGCTGAAATTATTCACGTTCAGTCGTCTTGTCAGCTTGATCAACCAGCGCCGCCCCGCTCTTTTGCATATCCATAACCGGCATGCCCTGGTCGACCGCTTGGTTGTTGGACTAGCCTACCGCCCCCGCGTCTTGTGCCACTATCATCGCAAATTTGGCGAGTTTTTGGTGCCGGACAGTGCCGATGCTTTGATCGTCGTCAGTGCTGCGGTTCGTGATGCCTTGATTGTGGCGTGTGTCCCGACGGTACCGGTCGAAGTGGTTTATAACCCGGTTCCGGCCGGTGTTGCAGCGAATGAGCCACTACCGCTCGGCGGACGTAAACCTCGGTTGTTGTATGGTGGAGGACGTCAAAAAAACAAGGGGTTTTTCGAGCTGGAGGCGGCACTCTCATCCTCAGGCTTGGCCGATTGTTTCGAGATTGTCTTGTGTGGCCCCGAGTTTGCCGACTATTTACCGCCTTTTCCGGCACGGGTTGCCGGCATGCTGGCGGCAAGTGAGTTTCTGGCCGAAATGACGCAGGCCGACATTGTCGCCATGCCGTCGCATCACGAAGGTTTCAGCATTCTGGCGCTGGAGGCGTTGGGCATGGGAAAACTCCTGGTGGCGACGTGTGGCGGTGGTCTTGGCGAGATTCTCAATGAGCAGAATGCCTTGATCCATAAAATCGCCAATGCCGCCGATCTTGTTGAAAAGCTGCAACTTGCGGCCCACTTGATGCTGCCGGCGTCCTGGCCGGAGCGCCTGAGCCGGCGCCAGGCCGCGCTGCAGACGGCCGCGCGTTTTTCGGTTGAGGCAATCAATCGTGATCTGGCGGCGGTTTACCGCCGCTATCTGGGTTTGCAAGAGGAAGGCAGCATATGAACTGGGTGACAGATTTTCGACGTGCTGATCTGGTCATGCTGGCCTGGGGCGGTCTCATTGCCTTAAGCATGATGCGGGTTGGCTCAGCGCTATTTTTTACGCCGATCTACCTGTTCGCTCTGCTAGCTCTGTTGAGTCGTGATACGCGTTGTGCGCTGCTGGCGTTAGCGCGGCGTTTACCGGTGGTGCTGGTTTATTTTGCTTGCGCTACTCTCTCGCTGCTCTGGGCCTCCTATCCAGCGATGGTGGGACAGGCGCTGCGCGCCGACATCCTGATTCCCTGTCTGGCGCTGATAGCTTCATTTTACGTTTTGACCAGGCATGCCACGTCAGGCCGCATTCTGTTCCTGTTGCTGGGTATCTGGCTGGGCTTCCTCGCGGGCACTGCAGTTAGCTACCTGCGTTTCGGTCCAGAGTGGATCGACAAAACATTCGATAGCGTTGGCTATTACTCGAGCTACATATTCATGCTGGCCGGCATCTCACTGCCCTTCCTACAGAAGTCATGGCGTCCGGTTTTCTATCTGCTGGTGGCCGGCCTGCTTTTTCTGACGCAACAGCGTGTTGCCTGGATTCTTTTTCCGGTCATCGGCGTTGCCGACCTCTTTCTTCATGGTCGTCAGCATCTGACCCGGAGCAAGCTCTTGCTGGCGTTGATCGTCCTGCTGGGGTTTTCCTACGGGATGCTCAAGATGGTTCAGGCCGGGAAGGCTGCAGATTCCTTTAATCCGGAGGTGAAAGCGAATAGCGTGATCGAACATCTGGCCAAAAACGAAAGAATAGGGGCGTGGCAAAACTGGATTGCGCGTGGCATGGAGGCACCACTGATGGGGGTTGGCTTCGGTCGGGATAACGTCAAGCAGCATTATTCGAAAGGTCTTGAGTGGCCTGATGCCAATTTACACCACGGCCACAATGTTCTTCTGAACAACTTTCTTCAACTCGGCTTGGTTGGGATGCTGATCTTCATGGCGGCCAATCTCCAGTTTTTGCATTTCCTGATTCAGCGGCGGAACGACTTCGCCAGAGCAGGGGCCTTGATCGTCCTTTTTTTCCTTCTTAGAAACATGTTTGACGATTTTTCCTTCAAACGTTTGTTGGTGGTTTATGGATTGCTTCTTGGCTCCTGCCTGGCTCTGGCTATCCCGAAAGCACGCACTTCATGAAGAAAATTTTTGTCATGATCCGGGACAAGCTCGGCGATACGCTCATTGCCTTTCAAGCATTGGCCGCCTATCGTGCCGCCCATCCGGATGACGTCATTACCTTGATGGTGCATGCCCATTACCTGCCGATCTTTGCCAAGGAACCGGGTTATCGATTGCTTCCCTACCGCTCGTCAGCGCAGGCATTCGTCTGGGCGCTGTGGCAACGACTTGCTTGCCGGCGCTTCGATGCTCTTGTGGTCTTGCGCGGGTTTGGTGAAAAAATTGTGCGGTTGACAAAACTGTTGCCCGCCACGCAGCGTATTCATGCCTTGAGTCGCTTCCCTGAGGTTTTTCGTGACTCACCACCACTGCCATCGCCGGCATGTTTGTCGGAGCAGGCGCTGATCGCCTCGGCGTGGCGCGGCTTGCGGGTTCTCGACCCGGTACTGCCCTGTCCAGATCGCCTGAGCCTTCCCGGTTTGATTGCCCATTACCGGCGAACCCCGGAAATCGTCGTCATCTGCCCGGTATCCGATGAAGTTCGCAAGAACCTCTCTGTCGAGGATGTGGTGACGATGCTGCCCCTGATTCGCTCGCGTCATCACGCCCTTAACATCAAGGTACTGGTTCGTCACAGTGGAGAGGGCGGTTTTGTGGCGGGGCCGCTTGGTGCTGCGGAAGTAGTGGCTTTTGGTTCGATTGAGCGATTGCTCGAACTATTGGGGCGAGCTGCTGCGTATTACGGCTGTGATACCGGCCTCTATCATGTCGCGACTGCCATGGGCTTACCGGCTCTGGTCGTGTTCGGGCCAACGCAACCTCACAGAATCATTCTGCCGGCCCAGGATGCGCTTGCCGTGCGCTTGGTGGCGCTGGGGCAATCGCATTGTGATAACCGGGCCTGTCTGACACCTGTTTGTGTTCGGCAAACGGTGGCCGCCTGGGCGAACAGTCCGGCACTCGCTACCCCGTTTCCAGAAAACTGCCCCCTTAAAAAAGCTGATTCAGCTTTTTCTGCTCAGGTTGAGATTTCAGGATGTGGGGCTCTCACAGGGGCAATGGGGTGCGGCGCGAATAAAAAGAACCTCTAGTACTCTATGATAATTAAAGAATTGAATCAGGGTGGGCAGATGACTGATCCCACTAACAACATTACGGCCTATCGCCCGGATATCGATGGTTTACGCGCTGTTGCAGTGCTCGCCGTCTTGGTTTTCCATTGTTTTCCGACTTTGCTGTCAGGTGGTTTTGTCGGCGTCGATGTGTTTTTTGTGATCTCCGGCTATTTGATTGGCCGTTCCAGTTTCGACGAGATGGCAGCTGGAAATTACTCAGCTTCAGCATATTTTGGACGACGTGCCCGACGTATCTTTCCTGCCTTGCTGGTGATACTGGTTGCGGTATTGCTTACCGCCTGGTGGATATTGTTGCCGGTCGAGTTCCAGTTACTGGGGAAACATGTGGCCGGTGCCTCGGTGTTTATTTCCAACTGGCAATTCTGGCGCGAGGTTGGCTATTTCAATACCGAAGCAACGCTGAAACCCTTGTTGCATCTATGGTCGCTCGCCGTTGAGGAGCAGTTCTATCTGCTTTTTCCGCTTATTCTGATATTTTCAAGACGGCGCGCAAGCAGCCCGCTGCTACCATTGATCGTAGTTGCACTGATTTGTTTCGCGAGTGTCTCGTGGCGTTTAGCCGACCATAAGGCCTGGGCATATTTCCATCTGTTCAGTCGGGGTTGGGAACTGCTAGTCGGTGTTTTTCTGGCTTTTGCCGAAAGTCGTTTGGCCGGCTGGAGTGCCAGCGGGCCGCGTCTGCCGCTTGCATGGCGAACGCCATGTGCTGGACTGGGGCTGGCCATGCTGCTGGGCTCGGCATGGGGTTATTCCAGCGTTACTCCATTTCCCGGCTTCTCGGCATTGTTGCCGACACTGGGAGCCGGTATGGTCATCGCCGCCGGTTCAGCCACTGCGTTAAATCGCTTGCTGGCATTGCGCCCGCTGGTCTATATCGGGCTGATCAGTTACCCCTTGTATTTGTGGCACTGGCCGATCTTGTCCATGCTACGCATTGTCGATGGCAATGGGCTGGATGGGCAGACCCGTCTCGCTGTATTCCTGATTTCCATCGTACTGGCGAGTTTGACCTATCATCTGGTCGAGCGACCGCTACGCAAGGCCGCCTTGGCGCAGTGGCGGTTTTTCCCGTTGCTGCTCTGGGCGTGTTTGTTGTCAGTCGGTGGTGCAGGGTATTTCATCTTTATCAAGGGTGGATTGCCAGAGCGTTTCAAGGGTCTTGATACGACACAGCAGCCGGCTTCCGCCAGGCAAATTTTGCCGCCAAAGGACTTTGCCAGCCAGAAAAAGGCCATTTTGCTGGGCGACAGTCATGCCATGATGTATTCCACCGCACTGCGCAGCTATTTCTTTCGTGTGCATCAAAAGGAATTGATCGATGCTTTTCGGGCTGGCTGCAAGCCCTTCTACAACCTGGACAAACATACTCCTGGCCGTTCTCCACAAGGATGTCCAAAATCAATGAATCCAGGTATTGAGCAGGCAATCAATGATCCTCAAGTTGACGCCGTAGTGATCGTAACGGCGTTGGTGTCGTTTACTTACTCCGTCTACCCGGGAGTTGAAGAGGCTCCATCGCCTGATCCTGAGCGAAATCGACAGATCGTGAGTCATGCGATAGACGATACGTTCGCCATGCTCGCTGCGAGTGGAAAGCAGATCATCGTTTTTTACACGACGCCAATGCTGCGAATTCACCCTTCAGAGTGCCAGACTCGGCCGTTTCGTTGGCGAAGCGAAGCACGTAGCGATTGCTATTTGAGCGCTGAGCAATATGGTGATCAGCAAAAATGGTCACGCGAAAAACTGACCGAGATTAGCAAGCGCTACCCCAATATCCACTTGTTTGACCCGGCTCAAGTGCTCTGTCGTGAAGGACGGTGCGAGGCGAGAATGGATGGCAAGCTGATTTATTCGGATGGCGCTCATCTGAATGCCAGCGGAGCCGAGCGTGTTGCAGAGAAATTCGATTTTTAGGGCTGAAAGTATTACCCATAGGAGTTATCGTTTTGAGTCCTTCCCGAATCCTGATTATCCGTCGCGACAACATTGGCGATCTGATCTGCACCACCCCCTTGTTTGCAGCGCTTCGCGAAAAGTATCCGCAGGCCTACATTGCGGCGCTGGTCAATAGTTACAATGAGCCGGCGATTGCCGGAAACCCATGTCTGGACGCCATCTTCTCCTATACCAAGGGTAAGCACGCGGCCGGGGAGTCGGTGTGGCAGGCTTATCTGCGCCGGGTACGCCTGATCTGGCAATTGCGTCGAATGAAATTCGATTACATCTTGTTGCCCAATGGGGGCTTTGCAGCGCGAGCGCTCAAGCTGGCGTCTTTGCTCGCACCGCGCCATATCATCGGATTTGTTGGCGACCAGTCCTCACCAAAAATTGATCTGCCGATTCCCCATGGGGAGGGTGGCAAGCTGCATGAGACCGAAGACGTTTTTCGCTTGCTGGAACCCCTTGGAATTTCTGGCGAGATTCCGCCGTTGACCGTAATAGCCGATGCATCACTGGCTGCGACTCAGCGTCAAAAATTGCCGGAGCATATTGCTCAAGGCTGTGGTCCGCTGGTCGCCCTGCATATCAGCGCGCGCAAGGAAAAGCAACGCTGGCCGGTGGAACGCTTTGTCGAATTGGCGCACCGGCTACACGCTGAATACGCGGCGCGTTTTCTGGTCTTCTGGTCACCAGGTGACGAAAACAACCCATTTCACCCCGGTGATGATGGCAAGGCGACTCGTCTGCTGGCCGAGTTGGCAGATTTGCCGGCAGCCCCGGTTCGTACCGAGCATTTGTCGGAACTGATCGCCGGCCTTTCTCTATGCGATATTGCTGTACTTTCGGATGGTGGCGCCATGCATGTGGCGGCTGGGCTGGGCAAGCCGCTGGTCTGCTTCTTCGGCAACTCTTCCGCCGAGCGCTGGCATCCGTGGGGTGTGCCCTACGAACTGCTGCAAAACCAATCGCGTGATGTTGCCGAAATCAGCGTCGACGCGACAGTCGACGCCTTTTCCCGGTTGATGAAGCGGCGCTAGTGCGCCGCTTCCCAGTTCGGCCCGACGCCGACCTCGACCACCAGCGGCACCTTCAGTTGCGCCACCTGACACATCAGGCGCGGCAGGTGGGTGCGGATTTCCATTAGTTCGCCATCAGGCACCTCGAGCACCAGTTCATCGTGTACTTGCAGCACGAGGCGCGATTTCAGGGCTGATTTTTCCAGCCAGTTCTGCACCGCAATCATCGCCATCTTGATCAGATCTGCTGCCGTACCCTGCATCGGCGCATTGATCGCAGCGCGTTCCGCTCCCTGACGGCGGTTGCCGTTGCTTGAACGAATCTCCGGGAACCACAAGCGACGGCCAAAGGCGGTTTCGACATAGCCATTTTGCCGGGCCATTTCACGCGCTTCTTCCATGTAGCGGGCGGCGCCGGGATAACGGGTGAAATAGCGTTCGATGTAAGTCTGCGCGGCGCTGCGTTCGAGGCCGAGCTGGCGGGCGAGGCCGAAGGCGCTCATGCCGTAGATCAGCCCGAAATTGATACTCTTGGCGACGCGGCGCTGGTCAGGGCCGACTTCGAGCGGAGTAACGCCGAAAATTTCCCCGGCGGTGGCGCGGTGTACGTCTTCGCCCTGGGCGAAGGCTTCAAGCAGACGTTCGTCGCCCGAGAGGTGGGCCATGATGCGCAGTTCGATCTGCGAATAGTCGGCTGATACGATGCTGCTGCCCGGCGGGGCGATGAAGGCGGTGCGGATTTTCCGGCCTTCCTCGCTGCGCACCGGTATGTTCTGCAGGTTGGGATCGGTCGAGGCAAGTCTCCCCGTGACAACGGATGCCTGCGAGAAGTGAGTATGGACTCTGCCGGTTTGTGGGTTGACCATGCGCGGCAGCTTGTCGGTGTAGGTGCCCTTGAGCTTGGAGAGACTACGGTGTTCGAGCAGCAGCTTGGGCAGTGGGTAGTCGAGGGCCAGTTCGGAGAGCACTTCCTCGTCGGTGGACGGGCCGCCGGACGGGGTTTTCTTCTTGATTGGCAGGCCCTGCTTTTCGAACAGGATCTCGGCCAGTTGCTTGGGCGAGGCGAGGTTGAAAGGCTGGCCGGCCAGTTCGTAGGCTTGAGCTTCGAGGGCCATGATCTTCTGGCCCATCTCGTGGCTTTGCCGGCTTAGAACGGCGCCATCGATCAGGATGCCATTGCGCTCGATCTGCCAGATCACTTGGCGGGCCGGCATTTCGAGATCGTGATAAATGTAGGACAAGCCCTTTTCGCCGGCAAAGCGCGGGTGCAAGGTCTGATGGACGCGCAGGGTGACGTCAGCATCTTCGGCAGCGTAGGTGGCGGCACGTTCGAGGTCGACCTGGTCGAAACCAATCTGCTTGGCGCCCTTGCCGCAGAGGTCAGTGTAGGCGATGGTTTCCAGTCCGAGGTGGCGGGTGCACAACTGGCCGAGGTCATGGCCCTTGTCGGATTCGATGACATAGCTTTGCAGCATGGTGTCGTGGGCGATGCCGGCCAGCGTGATGTCATGGTTGGCGAAAATGTGCTGGTCGTATTTGGCGTTCTGCAGCAGCTTTTTGCGCTCGCCTGCTTCCAGCCAGGGTTTTAGTTTGGCCAGTACCTCGTCGCGCGGCAACTGGTCGACGACGCCGGGGCCAGTGTGGGCGAGTGGGATGTAGCAGGCTTCGCCGACTTTGACCGAAAGGGAAATGCCGACGATGCGCGCATCGAACGAATCAAGGCTGGTGGTTTCGGTATCGAGGGCCGTAAGTTCGGCAGCTTCGATCTTGGCCAGCCAGGCATCGAACTGTGGCCAGGTGAGGACGGTTTCGTAGTTGACGGCGATGGCTTCCCGGGGCGTACTGGGCTCATCCGCGCTAGGTAATTCGGACTCAGGCGCTGGCCGAGTGGTTGCTTCGGGTGTGTCGAGTTCGCGCAGCCAGGTTCTGAATTCGTAGCGTGTGTAAAGATCGCGCAGGGTTTCGGTATCGCGAACTGTTACGGTCAACGCCTTGGGGGCGGGCAAATTTGACAGGTCGCAGGCGACCGTGACCAGTTTTTTACCCAGCGGCAAAAACTCCAGATGGTCGCGCAAATTTTGCCCGACAACGCCGCCAATCTCATCGGCATGGGCAACGATTTCATCAAGCGAGCCGTATTGCGCCAGCCATTTGAGGGCGGTCTTCGGGCCGCATTTGGCAACGCCGGGCACGCCATCAACGGTATCGCCAACCAGCGCCAGATAATCGACAATCTTGCCCGGCGGTACGCCGAACTTGGCTTCAACACCGGCTTCGTCGAGCAGTTCGTTGCTCATCGTGTTGTACCAGCGCACCAGCGGGCTGACCAGTTGGGTCAAATCCTTGTCGCCGGTAGAAATCAGTGTTTCCAGGCCGTCGACCGCAGCATTTGTCGCCAGCGTGCCGATTACGTCGTCGGCCTCGACGCCATCAACCATCAACACCGGCCAGCCGGCCGCCTTGATCGCGGCGTGAATCGGCTCGATCTGCCTGACCAGGTCTTCCGGCATCGATGGCCGGTGTGCCTTGTAGGCGGGAAACCAGTCATCGCGGAAGGTCTTGCCCTTGGCATCAAAGACAATCGCCTTGTAGTCTGCCTTGTAGTCGCTTTCGAGCCGGCGTAGCATGTTCAGAACGCCATACATGGCGCCCGTCGGCTCGCCTGCCTTGTTGCGCATGTCGGGCAGGGCGTGAAAAGCGCGGTATAAATAGGACGAACCGTCCACCAACAATAATAGGGGCATGAGACGTGACGGAAAGTGACAAACTGGTAATGGGGGTGGAATCCGAGGCCTTGCTGAACGGTGCAACGGCCCGGGAGTCCTGGCGGATTTTCGGCATTATGTCAGAGTTCGTCGAGGCGACCGAACGTCTGGCGGCGATCAAGCCAGCCGTCACCATCTTTGGCAGCGCACGCACGCCGCCAGGATCGCGCTATTACGAATTGACCGAACGTACCGCACGCCTGCTCTCTGATTCAGGATTCTCGGTCATTTCCGGCGGTGGCCCCGGCATCATGGAAGCAGCCAACAAGGGCGCTTTTCACGGCAAATCACCTTCGGTTGGCCTCAATATTCAATTGCCGCACGAGCAGGCAGCCAATCCTTATCAGGATATTTCTCAGACCTTTCGCCACTTCTTCGCCCGCAAATACATGTTTGTGCGCTTTGCCAGCGCCTACGTCGTCATGCCCGGCGGTTTTGGCACGCTGGATGAATTGATGGAAGCCCTGACCCTGATCCAGACCGGCAAGGCGCGCAAGATTCCGCTGATTCTCGTCTGCTCTGATTTCTGGAAAGGCATGATTGACTGGTTCAAGGAGAAACTCGTCGACGAAGGGATGGTCAATCCTGAAGACATCGACCTGATTCAACTGATCGATCAGCCGGAACAGGTGGTCGAGGCAATTTTCAAGCATTACGAGGCACGTCCGTTTGGCCCGTTGCCAAACGAGCGGGAGATGATGCTCAACCTGTAATAAAATCAGCAGCAGACCCCCAAGGAATTCTTCATGCGCCGCCTTTTACCCATACTCCTTCTTGCCACTGCTCCTGCCTGGGCGCAAAGCGATCTGCAGCCTCTGCCGGCTGTGCCCCCACCGCCGCCAGGCATGGAGGCGTTCGACGCTGCCCTGGAGCCACAGGTCAATATCGTCAAAACGGAAAAAGATACTCGTGAGGAGTTTCGTATCAACGGCAAGCTCTACATGATCAAAGTCACACCGGCTGTCGGCAAGCCCTACTATCTGGTCGACCATCAAGGCGATAGTAATTTCATTGAGTCCGACGCCATCGGGCCAACGACCAAACCGCCGATGTGGATACTTCATTCCTGGTAAATTTTGTCGGTCTATACCACGGTCGGGCGCAGCGAACTTGCTGCCTGGCTTGAACCCTTAGCGCTTGGGGAATTTTCGCACTTTGCCGGCATTGCTGCCGGCATGCAGAACTCCAACTATTTTGTGACCGTCGGCGGCGTGCGCCGGGTGCTCACGGTATTCGAGCACCTGACACCGGGCCAGCTGGATTTTTATCTGGCGCTGATGGCGCATCTCGCCGCACGAGGGATTCCCTGTCCGCAACCGTTAGTAGATCGCGCCGGGAACTGCTGGCGAGTGCTGGCCGGCAAGCCGGCGGCATTGCTTTCATGTCTGCCCGGTGTGGGTATCGAAACCCCGTCGCCAGAAAACTGCCGCGTGCTTGGCGCCGCCCTGGCCAATCTTCATCTGGCGGCGGCCGATTTGCCTGCAGCACTGCCTAATCCGTGCGGCATCGCCTGGCGCGAGCGAGTTGGCGGCGAATTGGCAACTCAGATGTCCGCTGACGAGCGCGGTCAACTCCTGAATGAGCTCGAATTTCAGGCCAGGCAGAATTACTCGCAACTGCCACACGGCATTATTCATGGCGATCTCTTCCGTGACAACGTGCTCTGGGATCAAGGTCGGCTGACGGGCGTGCTGGACTTCTACTTTGCCGGTGAGGATGCCTTGCTTTTCGACTTGGCGGTTGTCGCCAATGACTGGTGTGCCGATGTCTTCAGTTTGCAGGCGCTGGTTTCAGGCTACACCGGCGTACGCCCGATTGCTGATGACGAGGCGCAGGCCTGGCCGGCGCTGCGCCGTGCGGCAGCCTTGCGCTTCTGGCTGTTACGGCTCGAAGTTCGCCATCGGCCACGGCTCGGGGAAGTCGTCACAATCAAGGATCCCGACCATTTCGGGAGCCTGTTGCAGCAACTCTGCCTTGCTCCGGCAGAACTCCCCCGTTAGCATCCCGCTATGAATGAGGAAAATATGCAATTCCCCTTGGCGCCCGCGCCGTTTACCGGCGAATGTCGGGAAGTCGATGTGGGTGCCTGCTTCGACTGGTTGCGTCAGGGCTGGGCATTGTTTGCTGCCAATCCCGGTGCGTGGATAGGCAGCACCGTGCTGCTCCTGGTCATCCTGCTCGCGATCTCGATCGTGCCGCTCTTTGGCCAGATTGGCGCCAACCTACTGCTGCCGATTTTCGGTGCCGGCCTGCTGCAGTTGTGTCGGGTTCAGTCAGAAGGCGGGCAAGCGGAGATAGCTGATATTTTCATTGGCTTTCGCAAAAATGCCGGGCCACTGGTCATGGTTGGGGTGATCTACGTTGCTGGTGTCTTCGGTATTGCTTTCATTGCTTTTCTGTTGATCAGCGGCGGCGTGCTGGGTGGCGTGATTACTGGCAAGGTGGCGGGGGTCGGCATCGCGCTGGGCGGGGTCATGCTGGCCGGCTTGCTGGTCATGGTGCTCTCGGTGCCGGTCATCATGGCGACCTGGTTTGCCCCGGCACTGGTCTTCTTCCATGACATGAAGCCGGTCGATGCGATGAAGGCCAGCTTTGCGGCGGGGGTCAAAAACTGGCTGGCAATGAGCATCTTCGGCATCATTCTGATGGTCATGGCATTTTTCGCCATGTTGCCCATCGGCTTGGGTCTGTTGCTCTTGCTGCCAGTCTTTTCCGGCGCGGTCTACGCGTCCTACCGCGATATTTTCGAGGGCGTTTAAGATGCGAGCCCAGACACTCCCCACCAGCGCCGGCTGGCGCTGGATCGGCGCCGGATTTGCTATCTTCCGCCGTAACCCGCCAGCCCTGGCCATGCTGGTCATTGCCTACTGGTTTACTGTTCTGCTGCTCAATGTCTTGCCGATTATTGGCGCGCTGGCCGCCTCACTGATCATACCGGGGCTCTCGGTCGGCTTGATGCAGGCGGCCCGCAATGTCGAACATGGCGAGCCGGTCGGCATTCAGACCCTCTATGGTGGCCTCAAGGAAAATACGCGAACTCTGGTGGCGCTGGGGGCGCTCTATCTTGGCTGCACGATGGGCATACTCGGCATATCGGCGCTGGCTGATGGTGGTGAATTGCTCAGTTTCATGCTCTCGGGCAAGCAGGCCAATCGTGAAACCGTTGAAGAGGGAAATTTTGCACTGCCGGCCCTGATCGTCGCGCTGCTCATGACGCCGGTCATGATGGCTTACTGGTTTGCGCCGGTACTGGCGGCCTGGCACAAGTTGACCTTGGGGCGTGCGCTGTTTTTCAGTTTCATCGCCTGCTGGCTCAACTGGCGGCCATTTCTGGCCTATGGTGCCGGCTTGCTGCTGGTCGCTGCGGTTATTCCCGGATTGGTGCTGGGCTTGTTACTGGTTTTGTTTCCGGCAGCCCAATCCTTCATTACCGCGGTGGTCACTGTGCCTATGGTGCTGATGGTTGCACCAGCAGTCTTTGCCAGCTTTTACGCCAGCTATCGCGATATTTTTGGTATCTCGGAAATTGTCTGAGCCGCTAGGCCTCTTTGGTGGAACTTTCGACCCGGTACACTTTGGTCACCTGCGACTGGCCGAAGAGGCGATAAGCCACCTTGGCCTCTCCGCTGTCCGCTGGATTCCCGCCGGTCGGCCACCGCATCGCGGCACGCCGCAAGTTACCCCGCAGCAACGTTTGGAGATGGTGTTGCGGTCGACCGCAAAAAACCCCCGATTTTTTGTTGATCCGGCTGAGGTTGAAGCTGCGCGCGCCAGCTATACCGTCGAGACCCTGGAGCGCTTGCGTGGTGAGTTCGGTCATCAACAATCACTGGTTCTGCTCGTCGGTGCCGATGCATTTGCTGGTTTGTCGACCTGGCATCGCTGGCGTGAGCTGTTTTCTCTCGCCCATATAGCGGTATCGCATCGCCCCGGATTTCCCGTCGAACGGGCCAGTCTGCCGGGCGAACTGGCTAGCGAGTTCGCCGAGCGTCGCGCGGCAGATCCGCAAGTGCTTGCGGCGACAGGCGCCGGGCAGATTGTCACCTTTGCCATGACGCAACTCGCGATCTCGGCGACACAAATTCGTCATTTGCTGTCTAACGGTAAATCAGCACGTTATTTGCTGCCAGATGCCGTTCTCGACTATATTCAGCTTCACCAACTTTACAGAAACGCCTAATGGACATCCGCAAGCTACAAAAAATCGCTGTTGCCGCCCTCGAAGACATCAAGGGCAAGAACATTGAAATCCTCAATACTGCCAAAATATCGTCAATGTTTGATCGCGTCATCATCTGCACAGGTGACTCCAATCGACAAGTCAAGGCGCTCGCCCGTAACGTGCTTGAAAAAGTGCGCGAAGCCGGCGGTGAAGTTATTTCCATCGAAGGCGAAGAAGGCGGCGAATGGGTGCTGGTTGATTTGGGCGATGTAGTTGTCCACGTCATGCAAGCCTCAGTCCGCCAGTTCTACAACCTCGAAGAACTCTGGCAGGCAACCCCGGCCCAGCGCCGCAAGGCCGTGGAGCAGGCTGCCGCCGCCGAATGAAACTGGCCGTACTCGCCGTTGGCCACCGTCAGCCCGACTGGGTGAACGAGGCCTGCGCCGAGTACCTCAAACGCATGCCGCGCGAACTGCCGGCCAGCGTCACCGAGATCAAGCCTGAGCCACGCGGCTCAAAAACCCGGGAACAACTGCTGTCCGCTGAAAAAGGCCGCATTCGCGACGCCCTATCAGCCGGTAGCCGGATAGTCGTGCTCGACGAAAAGGGCGACGATCTGACCACCCTCAAGCTGGCCAAACGGCTGGAGGTCTGGATGCAGGACGGTCGTGATGTGGCACTGCTGATTGGTGGTGCCGATGGGCTGGATGAAGAGTTCAAGCAGCAGGCCGACGACAAGTTGCGCCTCTCCAGCCTGACCCTGCCGCACGGCATGGCCAGAATGGTGTTGTGCGAACAGCTTTACCGTGCCGTCAGCGTTCTGAAGAACCACCCTTATCACCGGGAGGGATGATGCGAATTTACCTGGCTTCACGTAGTCCGCGCCGTCGGGAGTTGCTGACCCAGATGGGCATCGCCTTCGATACCATCGTCTTTCGCGACGGTCTGCGTGCCGATAGTGAAACCGATGAAACCCCCCATTCTGGTGAAGAGCCGGTGGCTTACGTTGAGCGCGTCGCGCGGGCCAAGGTTGAGCATGGCCTGAAGATAGTCTACGAGCGGAAATTGCCTTTGCGTCCAGTGCTGTCGGCCGATACCACGCTGGAATTCAATGGTCAGATCATTGGCAAACCGGTTGATATGGCGGATGCCGTAGCAATTTTGCGCCGTCTTTCCGGCCAGACCCATCGCGTCTTGACCGGTGTTGCGGTCAACCATGTGGGGCGCACCGAATTTGTTCTATCGAGCAGTGAAGTGCGTTTCCGCAATCTTGATGAGGAAGAGATTCGTCATTACGTGATCAGCGGCGAACCGATGGACAAGGCCGGGGCTTACGGCATTCAAGGCCGCGCCGGAATGTTTGTCGAGCATCTGGCCGGTAGCTTCACCGGGGTCATGGGCCTGCCTGTCTGTGAAACCGGCGAATTGCTCAAGCGGTTGGGTTTCCGACTGCTTTAAGGATAGTGACTGCGCCGACATGACCGGCGCAAGTCAGTTGCTTGCGTGGTGTAGCAGCACTTCTGCTGCTTGCAAGATGCCATTTGCTGGTGGGAGGGGAAATAAGCGCTGTTTTTGAATGGTTTCAAGTGCTGGCAAGATTTGCCCGGTTTCCAGTGCATGCACCGCAATTTCAGTACAGCGGCCATTGTGCTGTAGCCAGTCAATCAGGCAATCCTGCTCGGGCCAGTCTTCACGCTTCTGATAAATGACCGGGGTGCCATTGCAGGCAGCTTCGGTGAAGGTGCCGTAGCCAGGCTTGGTGATTACGGCGTCAACAGAGCAAAGCAGATCGGTAAAGCTCAGACCAAATGATTCGCTGACGATGGCATCGGGGTGCTGACACTTCCATTCGCCCGGAACCAGCCAGCGCACACCGGGTATGGGTGGCCAGTTTTCCACTGGCAGACGATGGGTAATACCGCCCATGGCGACCAGAACGGCTTGCTTGCCATTCAGCCCAAGCTCATGCTTGTTACCGAGGGCGGCAATCGGGCCAACCGATTGCTGATTACCCAGCGCGTTCATCGCCATGCCGGGCGTGATCCTGATAAATGCATGTGCTGAACGGTAGGCCAAAAGCATTTCGGCATGGATTGCTTTGGCCCAGGTTTCATGGCCAAAAAAATGCGCAAAAAGATCTGCCCAGTTCAGCGAACATAAACTGCAGGCCGGAATACCGGCAGCAGCGGCACCGGCCAGCGGCAGGTAACTGACGTTGGTCAAAACAAGATCGGGTTTGAGGTCAGCCAGAAAACGCGCTTCGTCTGCAACACGCGCCGGCCAGTTGGCGTGGGCCTGACGATAGGCGCTGGCGCTGGCCTCATGATCGATGCGCGTCGCGTCTATCATCACATAACCGAAATCGCTGGCGCTTGCGATCAGTTCGTAAGGAATTCTGATCCGTTGCTGCAGTTTGGCGGCGGCTAGCGCACTTCTTACGGTCAACCGCAAATTCGGGCTGATTTTTTCCAGGGCATTGAGCACCGGCGCCGTGATGGCGAGGTGCCCAAAGCCGTGGCTGGAAATGTCTACAAAGAGGTGCAACTCAGCGGTTCTTGAAGGTCGCCTTGCGCTTCTCGGCAAAGGCGGCCATGCCTTCCTTCTGGTCTTCCAGGGCAAAGGCCGAGTGGAAGACACGGCGCTCGAAGAGCAGGCCTTCGTTCAGAGAGGATTCGAAGGCGCGGTTGACCGATTCCTTGATCATCATGACCACCGGCAGCGAGAAACCGGCGATGGTGGTAGCGGCTTTCAGGGTTTCTTCGAGCAGTTGATCGGCCGGAATGATGCGGGCAACGAGGCCGGCCTTTTCAGCTTCGACGGCGTCCATCATGCGCGCGGTCAGGCACATGTCCATCGCCTTGGCCTTGCCGATGGCGCGTGGCAATCTTTGCGTTCCACCGGCCCCGGGCAGGGTGCCGAGGCGGATTTCCGGCTGGCCGAATTTGG
>ERZ724516.478-NODE-478-length-24940-cov-4.398272_pt1 | contig 24940 bp, 17 predicted proteins | sample MGYA00376049_ERZ724516 | MGnify/ENA primary metagenome ERZ724516 (study PRJEB28724, sample SAMN07190886) | activated sludge metagenome | isolation source: activated sludge of sewage treatment plant in Hong Hong | place: USA: Christiansburg, Virginia | collected... | reverse complement strand
AATGTACTTGGCCAGGGCCTGCGGCGCACGGATTTCCAGCAGGCGGTTGTCGCCTATGAGGTCGAAGCGCAGCACCTCGCCGACGCCATCGACGTGGCCGGAAACGAGATGGCCGCCGAGGCGGTCCGAGAGGCGCAGGGCCTTCTCCATGTTGATCTGGCCCGGCTCGGCGAGGCCGACGGTGCAGGACAGCGTCTCCGGTGAGACATCGACGCGGAAGCAGTTGCCCTCCAGCTCGACCACGGTCAGGCAAACACCGTTGCAGGCGATGGAGTCGCCGAGGGCAACATCGTCGAGGCCGAGCGTACCGGCGTCCACCGTCAGGCGGACTGTGCAGGCTTCGTCCTCGCGTTTGGACAATTGGGTGATGCGGCCGACGGCGGCCACGATGCCGGAGAACATTGGTTTACAGATCAAGGGATTGGGGGGCGAAATTGTACCACGGCGAGGCCTCCCACGGGCTTTCGCGGGGGGAGTAAAATCGGTGACAACATATTGAAAACCCCAGAAAAACCACTCGCAGGGAGAAAAACATGGCGAATCTCATATCCGCCGACATCCGTTCCGTCGCGCTTGTCGGTCACGGCGCATCCGGCAAAACCACCCTGGCAGAAGCGCTGCTGGCTGGCAGCGGAGCCGTTCAGACCAAGGGCAGCGTCGAAAAGGGCAGCACCGTCTGCGACTTCGACCCGCTTGAAAAGGAGCTCGGACACTCGCTCAACACGGCACTGGCCAGTTTTGAATGGCAGGGCGCCCGTGTCTATCTGGCCGATACTCCCGGCTACCCTGATTTTGCCGGCCAGGCGATTGGCGCGCTGGCGGCGGTGGATACGGCGCTGGTGGTGATCAACGCCCAATCCGGCATCGAGCTTTCGACCGAACGCATGATGAAATGGGCGGCAGGTCGTGGCCTTTGCCGCATGATCGTCATCAACAAAATCGATTGCGACAACCTTGATCTCCCCAAACTGGTGGGCGAGATCCGCGAGCGTTTCGGCAAGGAGTGCATGCTGCTCGACCTGCCGGCGCATGATCGCCACGATGTGGTTGAAGTGCTCGGCCATGATGCCGGCGACACCGACTTCGAGTCGGTGTCTGCGGCCCACCGTGCGCTGGTTGACCAGGTGGTCGAAGAAGACGAAGACCTGCTCGCCCGCTATCTCGAGGAAGGCACCGACCCGACGCCGGAAGAGCTGCACGCGCCTTTCGAAAAGGCGATGCGCGCGGGGCATCTGATCCCCATCCTGTTCGTCTCGGCAAAAACCGGGGCCGGCCTGCGCGAACTGCTTAATGTGCTGGCGCGGCTGGCGCCCAATGCCGCCGAAGGCAACCCGCCGCCCTTCTGGCGTGGCGAGCCTGACACCGGCGCAGAACCTTTCCAGGCCGACCCCGATCCAGCCAAACATGTGCTGGCGCATGTATTCAAGGTCATCGTCGACCCCTACATGGGCAAGATCGGCGTCTTCCGCGTGCATCAGGGCACGGTGAAAAAGGACATGCAGCTCTTCGTCGGCGACGGCAAGCGCCCGTTCAAGGTGGCGCACCTCTATCGCATTCAGGGCAAGGACTCGGTGGAGGTGAATGAGCTGCTGCCGGGTGAGATTGGCGCGGTCGCCAAGGTCGAGGAGATCGAGTTCGACTGCGTGCTGCACGACTCGCACGACGAAGACCATATCCATCTCAAGGCCTTGGAGTTCCCGCTGCCAATGGCCGGCCTCGCCGTCGAAACGAAGAAAAAGAGCGACGAACAGCGGCTTTTCGACATCCTCGGCAAGCTGGCGATGGAAGACCCGACCTTCCAGGTCGAGCGCCACCCGACCACCAATGAAACGGTGATCCGCGGCCTTGGCGACATGCACCTCAAGAGCAAGCTGGCCAAGATGCTGCAGCAGTACAAGCTCGAACTCGACACCAAGCCGCCACGCATTCCCTACCGCGAAACCATCACCGGCAATGCCGAAACCACCTACCGCCACAAGAAGCAGAGCGGCGGTGCCGGCCAGTTCGGCGAAGTGGCGTTGAAGATCGAACCGCTGGAACGCGGTGTGGGCTTCGAGTTCATTGACCACGTGAAGGGCGGCGCCATTCCCGGTACCTTCATGCCTGCGGTCGAGAAGGGGGTGCGTCAGGCGCTGGCCGATGGCGTCATCGCCGGCTTCCCGGTCGAAGACATCCGAGTCACCGTGTTCGATGGCAAGACACACTCGGTCGACGGCAAGGAAGTCGCCTTCTTCACGGCGGGGCGCAAGGCCACCATGGAAGCCATCCGCAACGCGCAGCCGATCGTGCTGGAGCCGGTGGTCGAGATCGAAATCCTCTCGCCTGAAAATGCCATCGGCGACCTCACCGGCGACCTCGCCGGCAAGCGCGGCCACATCACCGGCACCGGCCAGCGCGGCAGCATGACCGCCATTACCGGCCAGGTGCCGCTGGCCGAGCTGACCGACTACCAGTCACGGCTGAAATCGCTGACTGGCGGGCAGGGCAGCTATAGCCTCAGCTTCAGCCACTATGCGCAGGTGCCGCCGAATGTTCAGCAGCAGTTGATTGGGCAGCACAAGGCGCACGACGACGACGAGTAAAACATATAGGGGCTGCTTCTGCAGCCCCCCCTTTTTTCATTATGATGACGCTTCGTTTCCACACTTCCTACCGATAGAGACACCATGAACCAAGCCCGACGCATCACCTCCTTCCACCCGCCGCGCCGTACCCTGCTCGGCCCCGGCCCTTCCGACATGAATCCGCGCGTGATCGCCAGTCTGGCGCAGCCGGTCATTGGCTATCTCGACCCGGCTTTCGTGACCATGATGGAAGAGTTGAAGGAGCTGATGCGCTATGCGTACCAGACGACCAACCCGCTGACTTTCCCGATGTCCGGCCCCGGTTCGGTGGGCATGGAGGCCTGCTTCGTCAATCTGGTGGAGCCGGGCGACAAGGTCATCGTCTGCCGTAACGGCGTCTTCGGTGGGCGCATGCTGGAGAACGTCGAGCGTTGCGGCGGCGTGCCGGTGGTGCTGGAAGAAACCTGGGGCGAGCCGATCGACCCGAACAAGCTGGAAGCGCTGCTCAAGGCCAACCCGGATACCAAGGTGGTGGCCTTCGTTCATGCCGAGACTTCGACCGGCGCGCAGTCGGATGCACAGGCGCTGTGCGATCTGGCACGCCAGCACGGTGCGCTGACCATTGTTGATTGCGTCACTTCGCTTGGCGGCACGCCGGTGGCAGTCGACGCCTGGCAGGCCGATGCGGTTTACTCGGGCAGCCAGAAGTGCCTTTCCTGCACGCCGGGTCTGTCGCCGGTGAGCTTCTCCGAGCGCGCCATTACCAAGGTGAAGTCGAGAACCAAGGGCAAGGTGCAGAGCTGGTTCATGGATCTCAATCTGGTGCTGGCCTACTGGGGCGAAACCTCGCGCACCTACCACCACACGGCGCCGGGGAACAGCCTCTATGGCCTGCATGAAGCGCTGCTGCTGCTCAAGGAAGAAGGGCTGGAGAATGCATGGGCGCGCCATCGCAGCAACCATGAGGCGCTCAAGGCCGGCCTCGAAGCGATGGGCCTGAAGTATCTGGTGAAGAAGGAGGCGCGCCTGCCGCAGATGAACGCCGTCTATATTCCGGAAGGGGTCGATGACCTGGCCGTGCGCAAGACCCTGCTTGCCGACTACAACATCGAGATCGGCGCCGGCCTCGGCCCGCTCGCCGGCAAGATCTGGCGTTTCGGTCTGATGGGCTATTCCAGCCAGCCGACCAATGTCTTGCTGCTGCTGTCTGCGCTATCTGCGGTGCTCGGCGAGATGGGCTACAAGCACCCGGCAGGGGCGGCGGAAGCGGCGGCGCACCATGCGTTTGCCGAGCAGCATGCCAGTGCGGCCAAGGCCAGGCGTTAGGCACGACCTGCAGCAGAAAACAAAACGGCCGGGGCATTAACACCCCGGCCGTTTTCAATTGGCTTTCCGCTCCGGTGAATCAGCCGTCGGCATTGATCTGGTCGACCAGTTCCATCAGTACGGCATCGGCCTTGTCGTTGGCGACCTGGCAGGTGCCGGCGGCATGGTGGCCGCCACCGCCGTATTTCAGCATCAGTTCGCCGACGTTGGTCTTGCTGCTGCGGTCGAGGATCGACTTGCCGGTGGCGAAGACCGTGTTCTGCTTCTGCACGCCCCACATCACATGGATGGAAATGTTGGTGTAGGGGAACAGGGCGTAGATCAGGAAACGGTTGGCTGCCCAGATGTTTTCCTGATTGCGCAGATCAACAACGGCGAGGTTGTTGTGTACGAAGGTGCAGTCGAGGATCTGTGTCCGCGCCTTGTCGTTCTGTTCGAAATAAAGCTCGATGCGTTCGACCACATCCGGCAGTTTCAGGATCTCGTCGATGGTGTGATTGCGGCAATACTTGATGAGATCCATCATCAGGTTGTAGTTGCTGACGCGAAACTCCCGGAAACGCCCGAGGCCGGTGCGTGCATCCATCAGGAAATTGAGCAGCACCCAGCCTGAGGGGTGCAATATCTCGTCGATGTTGAACTGGGCCGAGTCGGCCTTGTCGACCGCTTCCATCATGTCGTCGGCGATGTTCGGGAAGGCCTTCTTGCCGCCGTAGTAGTCATAAACGACGCGGGCAGCGGAGGGAGCCTCGGGGTCGATCACGTGGTTCTTGTTGTCGCCGGTGTTGCGGATCGTTTCCGAGAGATGGTGGTCGAAGGCGATGTGTGCACCGGCCACATAGGGCAGGTTGGTCGTGATATCGCGGTCGGTGATTTCGACCTTGCCGTCCTGCATGTCTTTCGGGTGCACGAACTTGATCTCGTCGATCATGTCCAGTTCGTTGAGCAAAACGGCGCAGACCAGCCCGTCGAAGTCGCTACGAGTGACGAGGCGAAATTTCTGCTGACTCATTGGAACAACCTCCGTTGAAAGATCAATAAAACGATATTGGCATACATCAGCCGGCGTGGCCGAGGGTTTTCAGAAAGGTTTCGGCATCCTGAAAACCGACCACGCGAACACGGTCGATTTCCTTGCCGTTCTTGTCGAAGAAGATGATGCCCGGCGGCCCAAAGAGGGTGAAGCGTTTGAGCAGGGCCTTGTCGTCGTCGGAATTGGCGGTGACGTCGGCCTGCAGCAACAGCGTGTTGGCGAGCTTTTGCTGTACCCGCGGGTCGGAGAAAGTGTAGCGCTCCATCTCCTTGCACGACACGCACCAGTCGGCGTAGAAGTCGAGCATGACCGGCTTGCCGGCAGCCTGGGCATTGCTGATCCGTGCGTCCAGTTCGGCCACGCTCTTCACCCGCTCGAAGGGCAGGTGCCGGGTTTCGGCCGCCGCCGCGCCGCCACGCAAACCGGAGAGCGGCTGCAGCGGGTCCTTGGCCCCGGACAATGCGCCGACCAGCATGGCGGCGCCAGCCACCAGCATGACGATGCCGATCCCTTTCCAGAAGCGGTGCCAGCCCTTGGCATGCGCCGGCAGCGGGTCAAGCGCATGCATGAAGATGGCCGGCACGATCAGCAGCATTGCCCAGGCCAGCATCTGCACGGCGAGCGGGATCACCGGCGTGATCATCCACACGGCCGTGCCGAGCAGGATGACGCCGAAGGCTTTTTTCACCGACTCCATCCACGGTCCGGTGTGCGGCAGGATGCTGCCGGCCGAGAGGCCAACGGCCAGCAAGGGGGCGCCCATGCCCAGCGCCATGACGAACAGCGCGATGCCGCCGAGCACGGCATCGCCGGTCTGGCCGATGTAGAGCAGCGCACCGGCCAGCGGCGCAGCCACGCAGGGGCCGACAATCAGCGCCGACAGCGCGCCCATGGCCGCGACGCCGGGGATCGAGCCGCCCTTCAGGTGGCCTGCCTCCTCCGACATCTTGCTTTGCAGGAAGGTGGGCAACTGCAGTTCGTAGAAGCCGAACATCGAGAACGACAACACAACGAAGACCAGGGCGAAGCTGCCCAGGACCCACGGGCTCTGCAGGGCTGCCGAGAGCAGGGTGCCGGTCATGCCGGCAGCAATGCCGGCCGCCGAATAGGTGACGGCCATGCCGAGCACGTAGGCCAGCGAAAGTGCAAAGCCGCGCGAGTGCGAAACCTTGTGACCGGAGCCGACGATGATGCCGGAAAGGATGGGGATCATCGGGAAGACGCAAGGCGTCAACGAGAGCAGCAGGCCGAAGCCGAAGAAACTGGCGAGGATGACCCAGAAGCCGGCGTCCTTCAGCAGGTGGGCGATCTGCCCGCTTTCGTCGCCGGCTGAGGGAGTTGTCGCGTCAGCAAGTGGCTTGGCTGCCGGTGTCGTGGCCGGATCGGGCAGGGTGACCGTCACCGCCTGTACTTGCGGTGGGTAGCAGATGCCGCCATCGGCGCAGCCCTGTGAGCTCAGTTTCAGCGTCAGCGGCAAGATGCCGGAGCTGATGCGTTCGACCGGCACGCGGATCACTGCTTCTTTGTAATAGACCTCGACCTCGCCGAAGAGGTCGTCCTTCTTCATCTTGCCGGGCCTGAATTGCGCCTGCCCGAGCGCCGTGCTGTCGGGTTCGGGCTTGAAACGGAACTTGTCGCGGTAAAGGTAGTAGCCCTTGGCGATCTCGAAGCGGACTTCAACGGTCTGGCCGTCGAGCGCCTTCGCCGTTGGCTTGAAGGCGACCATCGGGTCGAGAAACTCCTCGGCATGCAAGGCCGGGGCCAATGCGATGAGGAGGAATGCGGCAGTCAGCAGCCGGCGAAGCATCGTCAGGGGCATCTGTTTTCAATCAATCCGGGCGGGTTTCATCGCGGACCCACTGCAGGTAGGCGGGCAGCCCCCTGTCGACCGGAACCGCGACAATCTCCGGAAGTTCATAGGGGTGGCGCGCCTGGATCTCGGCTTCCAGCGCGGCATAGCGTTCAGCCGTGGTCTTGATTAGCAGCGGCACTTCGTCAGCGCGCTCGACGACGCCTTGCCAGCGATAGACTGAACCGCAAGGGGCCAGGATGCTCACACAGGCCGCCAGCCGCAACTCGACCAGTGCGGCTGCCAGCAATTCGGCAGTGGCCTGATCCGGGCAGTTGGTGAAGACGAGGAGCGTGGATGTCGCGGGCATGGTCCGGGAGGTGTAGGGCATGAACAAAGACTGCATTGTCCTGCCGTCGGCGGGGGAGATCAACTGCGCGGCCAAGATAAATGCGGTTGCAACGGCGCCACGATCGCGGAGCGATGGCCGTGCCATAAACGGGCTGTGCGGTTTATGATGCCAACTGAGAGAAAATTTCGTCCTGCCGACTAAACACTTAATGGCCAAACCAAGGCGCCCTGTTCCCGCTCCACCCAAACTCAACCTGACGCGCAGCGTACCCGGTCGTCGCTCGCAGCAGCTACCCCGCATCCTTGTCCGCATCTATGCGGCGGGTGCGGTGATGCTTGTCGTCATGGCGCTGGCCACCTGTGCCTTCTACTATTCGGCGCGGGGCACAGTCAGCTGGTCCGATGCCTTGTACATGACCATGATTACCGTGACTACGGTGGGCTACGGCGAGATCGTGCCGCTCGACACCTTCGGCATGCGCATGCTGGCCGGGCTGGTGGCCATCCTGGGGTTCGGAACGCTCACCTTTCTCTTCACCAGCCTTACCGTTTTTTTCCTTGAAAACGACATCGACTACAACCTCAGGAGACGGCGCATGGAAAAGCAGATGCGCAAGCTGCAGGGCCACTACATCGTCTGCGGCTTCGGTCGCGTCGGGCGTAACGTGGCCACGGAGCTGATGAATACCAACCGGCATTTTATTGCGGTCGACCCGGAGGAGGCGCGCTTCGAAGAGAACAAGGAGCGTTATCCGGGGCTGCTCTACCTGCATGGCGATGCCAGCGATGACGATCATCTGGCCGCTGCCAACATTGAGCACGCCAAAGGGGTTTTTGCCGTGACCGGTGACGACAGTCGTAACCTGATGATCGTCATTACCGCCAAGCAGCTCAATCCGGCTGTACGCGTGGTGGCCCGTTGCCAGGAAATCCGCAACATGCAGAAGATGAAGAAGGCCGGGGCCGACTCCATCATCTCGCCGGACTTCACTGGCGGCATGCGCATCGCGTCGGCGATGATCCGGCCGCACGTGGTCGGCTTCCTTGATGAAATGCTGAAGTCGGAAAAACGGCTGCGCGTGGAAGAAGTGCCGGTGCCGCCGGGATTCCCCGATACACCGATTCAGAAACTGCGCCTGAGAAGCCCTGAATACGTCCTGCTGGCCGTCAGGGAGGCGCACGACTGGGTGTTTAATCCGCCACAGGATTACACGCTGCGCCGTGGCCAGATCATCATCACCATGTCCAGCCCGGCCGGTCGGCAGGAGCTGGAGATGCTGCTGGTAGAACTGACCGAAAAAGGCTGAACAAGGGCGAAGAACGCCGTTTCAGTGCCGCCAGCTGCGGGTGATGATTTCGCGAATGACGTGCAGGCGGCGATGGAAGAAGTGGTCGGCGCCAGGCACCACCGACACGGGTAGCTCCAGCGGTTCTGCCCACTTCAGCACATTGGCCAGTGGCACCGTTTCATCGGCTGAGCCGTGGATGACGATGGTGTCGTTGGGCACGGCCTCGGTGTCGTAACTCCGCGTTCCCTCGACGAAGCCCGCTGCCGTTCCCACCAGCACCAGTCTTTGCGCCGGGTGGCCGGCTTCCGTCAGCCGCTTGGCGACGCGGGTCTGCACGAAACCACCGAAGGAAAAGCCAGCCAGGGCCACCGGCAAATTGCCGCAGCGGCGCCGGGCTTCTTCCAGCACGGCCAGCATGTCCTCGGTTTCACCCCGGCCTTCGTCGTGCGTACCTTCACTCAGGCCGACGCCGCGAAAATTGGGCCGGAAGGCGCAATAGCCCAGGGCCACAAATGTGCGTGCCAGCGAATGCGCGACCTTGTTGGTGTTCATGCCGCCAAACAATGGGTGCGGATGGCCGATCAGCGCGATGCCACGCGGCGCGCCGGGATTCTCGATGATGAGTTCGATCTTGCCGGACGGGCCGTCGATCAGGACTTTTTCTTCTGGTGCGCGCATGGCTCAGCTCTCGTTGGGTGCTCAGGTGCTCAGATTTTCAGACGTTCGACGACGCGACCATGGACCAGATGCTCCTGGATGATTTCCTCGATATCGTCGTTGTCGATGTAGGTGTACCAGACGTTGTCCGGGTACACCACCAGTACTGGGCCATCGTCGCAGCGATCCAGGCAGCCGGCCTTGTTGATGCGGATCTTGCCCTTGCCCTTGAGGCCGAGCTCGCCGATGCGGTCCTTGGCATAGGTCTGCGCCTCTACGGCGCCGCGTGCGGCGCAGCAGGTATCGCCCGGTTCGCGCTGGTTGCAGCAGAAAAAGACGTGGTGCTTGAAATGGCTCATCGGGAGTTCTCCGTTGGGGAAAGGGAATTATAGCCGGCGCCCGAGCAGCATCAGGTAAGGCAGTGCAAGAAACGGCCAGATGCTGGCGATCAGTCGCGTCAGGCCGTTGAAATTGAGGAAATGCCCCTGATGCCAGGTGAGCAGGGCTGCCGCCGAGTAGGGGTTGGTCGGCGCCAGGTTGACCAGTACGGTACCTGTCATCAACGCCAGACCCGCAATGGCCACGCGCCAGGCCGCCGGCACAAAGAGCGCCAGTATCAGCACCGCACCACCGAACAGTAAGCCGAGTCCGGCGCCCGGTGTCAGCCAGGCCATCGCCTCACGCGGCCCGACAAGCACAGAGGCGCTGGCGGCCCGGATAAACAGTGCAAACAGAAAGAACAGCAGCAACACGGCCGCCGACGATGAACGATCGGTCAGCACGGTACGCGCAATCAGGCCGATGGCTACGGTGTTGAAGGCAATGACCAGCACCTCGAAGGCAAAGAAGCTGGGCGGTGCATAGCTGACCGCCGAAGTCAGCCCCAGCAGCTGGCGAAAATCACCGGCACCAAAAAGCAGTGTTTCCGGGGAGAGCTGGGTCAGCAGCCATAATCCAAGCAGGATCAGGCCGAGCTCCGCCTGTGGTACCGGAGCCACCAGTCGACGCTCGGTCCGTGCTAGCCAGACCAGCGCCCGGGTACCGCTGAGATAGGCTGCCGTAGCGCCGAGAATTGCCCCTGCCGAATTGCAGACGAGGTCGAGGTTGGAAGATACCCGCGACGGCAGCCAGGTCTGCGCGGTTTCCATGCAGAAGCTGATCAGTGCCGCCAGGCAGGCACCGAGCAGCGAGGGCAGGAGTTTTCCGGTACGCCGGCTGAGTGCCAGTGCCAGCAGGTAGCCGAGCGGCACATAGGCCAGTACGTTGACCGCCAGGTCGAAACCCGTCCACCAGCGCGGCCAGCCGGCCTCCAGGAACGCCAGCGGCGATACGCCGAGATCCCGCCAGCCGGCAAACGGGTGCAGGCTGGCATAGATGATCAGCGCCGTATAGGCGATGGCCAGATAGCGAGGCAAGGGTAGGATGGCGTTGTTCGGCGTCACGCCTGCGAACATAGCCGAGCCTCAGGCTGCTGGCAATGCCGGCGGCGCCTCTGTACGATATGCCGGCCAGCCACCGTCCCCCGTCATCATGTACATCACCCAGCATACCGACTACGCCCTGCGCGCCCTGATCTACCTCGGCACCAACGCCAACCGTCTGGTGACCATCCAGGAAATCTCGGAGCGTTTTGCCGTCTCGCGCAACCACCTGATGAAAGTGGTCAACGCGCTGATCCGGGCCGGCTTCGTCGAGGGCGTGCGTGGCAAGGGCGGCGGGTTGCGGCTGGCGCGGGCGCCGCGCGAGATCGTCGTCGGTGCGGTGGTGCGCGAGATGGAACCCGGCATGGATCTGGTCGAGTGTTTCGGTTCCGGCTGCCAGTGCATTCTCGATCCCGGCTGCAAGCTCAAGGTCATCCTCTCCAATGCGCTGGCCGCTTTTCTCAAGGTGCTCGACGACATGACGCTGGCTGATCTGCTCGGCAAGAGCGAGCGCAGCATCCTCAAGTTTCTGCCCCCGGTAGTCCGCTGATCCTGAAGTGATCCCTGATTGAAGCGCCGGTGCTGCGAGTGTGGCGCCAGCTGCGGCACTTTGCCGCATAAGATGCATTACTGTTGCATCTTTAAAAAGATTCAAATAATATGCATCTTATGGAGATGCACCTTGTTCGCGCCATCTCCCCGGCTTCCATCATTCATTTACACAGAAAGGACATTCGCCATGCAAGCCACACGCAAGCTATGGACCTGGCTGGCTGTGATCTGCGCACTCTCCTTCGCCGCACTGGGCTGGGTGGGGACCGAGATCTACGTCAGTGCGCCGCCGATCCCCAAGCAGGTGGTCAGCAGCAAGGGGACAGAAATATTCGCCGAGGGCGCAGTCATGCGCGGCCAGGAATCCTGGCTGGCCGCTGGCGGCCAGCAGCTTGGCTCGGTCTGGGGCCACGGCTCCTATCTGGCACCGGACTGGTCGGCCGACTGGCTGCACCGCGAGGCCGTCGCCCTGCGCGAGATCTGGGCGCAGCAGACGCACGGCACCGGCTACGCCGGCCTGCAGCTCGGCCAGCAGGCGGCGCTGGACGCGCGTCTGAAGGAAGAAATGCGCCGCAATACGCATGACGCCGCGACCAATGTCATCACACTCTCGGCCGAGCGCGCCGAGGCGGTTCAGCAGGTTGCCGGGCATTACATCGGTCTGTTCGGCGACGATGCTTCGCTGGCCGCATTGCGCGAGCAGTACGCCATGCTGCCGGCGACGCTGAAGGATGTTGCCGACCGCAAGTCGCTGGCCGCCTTCTTCTTCTGGAGCGCCTGGTCGGCCACCACCGATCGCCCGGGCGAGGCCGGCCTCTCCTACACCAGTAACTGGCCACATGAGCCGCTGGTCGGCAACACGCCGACGGCAGGTACCGGAATCTGGTCGATAGCCAGCGTAATTCTGATGCTTGGCGCAATCATCGCCATGGTTTTCTTCCACGGTCGCCACGCCGAAGAGGGCGATCCGACGCCGCCGAAGGCCGACCCGCTGTTCAGCCTGAAGCCAACGCCGTCGATGCTGGCCACGCGCAAGTATTTCTTCGTGGTCATCGCGCTGATCCTGGCGCAGGTGGGCATGGGCGTGCTTACCGCGCACTATGCGGTCGAAGGCACTGCGCTGTTCGGCATCCCGATCGCCCAGATCCTGCCCTTCACTGTCAGCCGCACTATCCACACCCAGTTTGCCGTGTTGTGGATCGCCACCGCCTGGCTGGCCACCGGCCTTTACATTGCGCCGGCCATCTCCGGGCGTGAACCGAAGTTCCAGAAGCTCGGCGTGAACCTGCTCTTCTATGCGCTGCTCTTCATCGTCGCTGGCTCCACCATCACCGGCTGGCTCGGCACCCTGCAGGGGCTGGGCAATGAATACGCGTTCTGGATCGGCAACCAGGGCCTGGAATTCACCAGCATGGGCCGCGTCTGGCAGATCCTGCTCTTTGTCGGGCTGCTCATCTGGGTGACGCTGCTCGGCCGTGGCCTGTGGCCGGCGCTGAAGACTCCATCGGAAAGCCGTGGCCTGATCGCGATGGTCTTCCTTTCCGCGCTGTGCATCGGCGGTTTTTACGCCACCTCGCTGACCTGGGGCCGGCAGACACACTACGCGATGATCGAGTACTGGCGCTGGTGGCTGGTGCACCTGTGGGTTGAGGGCTTCTTTGAGGTGTTCGCCACTGCTGTCATCGCATTGCTGTTCTCGCGTCTCGGCCTGATCCGCGCAGCCACGGCCAACAGCGCAATTGTTCTGGAGACCATCGTCTTTCTGTTCGGCGGCATCCTCGGCACGCTGCATCACCTCTACTTCACCGGCACGCCGACCTCGGTGATCGCCATTGGCGCCATGTTCTCGGCGCTGGAAGTAGTGCCAATGGCCCTGATCGGTGTCGAGGCCTGGCGCAACTACCAGCGTTCGAAGGCTGCCCTATGGGTTGCCGCCTACAAGTGGCCGATCCTGTGCTTCATCGCTGTCGGCTTCTGGAACGTGGTCGGTGCCGGCCTGCTCGGCTTCTCGATCAACACGCCGATCGCGCTGTACTACATGCAGGGCATGAACATGACCGCCGCCCACGGCCACGCCGCGCTGTTCGGGGTGTATGGCATGCTCGGCATCGGCCTCATGCTCTTCTGCCTCCGCGGCCTCTACCCGCGCGCCGCCTGGTCCGACAAGCTGCTCGGCTGGACTTTCTGGTCAGTGAATATCGGCCTGGCAATGATGGTCTTCATGTCGCTGGTGCCGGCTGGCATCGCCCAGGCCTGGGCCAGCATCACGCACGGCGTCTGGTTTGCCCGTTCGCCGGAATTCGTGCACAGCACGATGATGGAAAGTTTCGTCTGGCTGCGGGTGCCGGGTGACGTGGTTTTCGCCTTCGGCACGCTGTTCCTCGCGCTGTTCGCCTTCAAGCTGCTCGGCGCACGCCAGGCAAAGCCGGCGACTGGCCGCGCACAGCAACAGGCAGTGTAGGAAAACGGCCTGGCCGGACCGCAACTCGGCCAAAACCCTCCCCTCTTCACCCGGCCGCGTGCCGGGTGTTTTTTGCCCCAAATCACTCCTTGCGCGGGTTCGCCTTCTGCCAGCTATCCAGCTTGGCCTTCAATGCCGGAAGTGCCTGTGCTGCCGCCTTCTCGCCTTCCAGCACAGCCAGATGGCGGGTCTTGAAATCGGCCGAGGCCAACTGGCTGATATCGGGCCGGATAATGATGTCGGCCAGCGGCAGTTCGCTGCGATTGAGGCTCTGACCCATGATGGCAAAGGTTTGCAGCAGCACGTCGAGACTGCTCTTGGTCTTGCCCATCTGCGGCTTGTTGGAAATGTCGACCGCGATGATGAAGGTGGCGCCCATCTCGCGTGCAAAGCGCACTGGAACCGGGCTGACCAGGCCGCCATCGACATACTCGTGGCCGCGAATCGATAGCGGCTGGAAGATGCGCGGTACGCTGATGGAGGCGCGGACGGCGGTGCCAGTGTCGCCGCTGCGGAAGACGATCGGTTCGCCGGAGGCAAGATCGGTGGCGACTGCGCCGAATTTTCTTGGCAGCTTTTCGATGGGGATATTCCCCACGGCCTTGTTGATGAAGGCGGCCAGCGCGTCGCCCTTGAGCACGCCTCGATCGGGCAACGACCAGTCGCTGACCTGCGATTCATCGAGGGTGATGGCCAGCGTCTGCAGTTCGAAGCCGTTCTTGCCGGCGGCGTACATGGCACCGACGACCGAGCCGGCGCTGGTGCCGATGATGATGTCCGGCACGATGCCCTGAGCTTCCAGCGCCTTGATCACGCCAATGTGGGCGAAGCCCTTGGCGGCACCGCCGCCCAGCGCCAGGGCGATCACCGGCCTGGCCGGGGGCGAGGGGGCTTCGGCGGGCTTTCCATTCAGGTTGGTGCAGGCCGAGAGCAACAGGGCGATAGCGCCGACAGCATGCAGGCGGAAAGGCGAGGGCATTTGGTGGAGTCCTGGCAACACTTCGAATGGAAGGAGGTGATTCTAAATCGACTTGCTCAGCTCGCGAGAAACTTCAACCAGGGTTTCATCGTCGGTGAGCGCGACGCGGAAATCCAGCCCTTCCATCAGTCCCAACATCGGCTCGTTGTCTGCCAGGACCTGTCCGCGAATGACGGCGAGCCCCTGCTGGTGGGCGGCCTCGATCAACTGGCGCATGAGGTGTCCGCCCAGCCCCTTGCCGGCCATGTCGTCGGCAGTCACCACGGCAAAATCACAACTCTTGCCGTCCATCAGGATCGAGTAGCGCGCCTCGCCGAGAATGACTGGCCGGCCCTCCTGCTCGCGGGTGGCGATGATCACCATGTCGCGGCCGTAGTCGATCTGTGCATATCGAGCCAGTTGCTGGCGCGGCAATTCGCTGAGCGCTGAAAAGAAGCGCAGGCGCTTGCTGCGTGCCGACAGGCTGCGAACGAAATCCTGCAGCGCAGCCGTGTCTTCGGGCCGAATCGGGCGCAGCAGGCAGTGGCTTCCATCTTTCAACTGTATGGCGGACTCAAGCTGCGCCGGGTAGGGCGAAATGGCCATGTGGCGGTAACGCTCTCCGGTTCCGTGAAGCGGCTGAATTTCAATGCCGGCATCGACGGCGATGGCACTGTGGCTGTCGGCGATCAGTGAACCAATTTCAACGCTGCGCAACCAGGGCAACTCGCTGGCCATTTCGGAAATGCGTAGCAGGATATCGTGCAACGGCCCTTCGGCAACGGCCGGTTTGCCCGGCAAGGGGCCGAGCAGGCGGGCAACGTGCGGCACGCGCAGCATGACGTTGATGAGGCGTGTATTGAGTGGTGGCAGTGCGACGGAACGGGCGTTGTAGATGACCGGTGCGATGCCGCTTTCGGAAAGCGAAATGACGGGGCCGAAGAGACGATCCTGGCGCACATTGATGGCTAGCCAGCGGCCTTCCGGCTTGTAGACTTGGGGTTCGAGCAGTACGCCGTGGCCGGCGGCGCCGAGCTCGCGAAAAGCCAGCGCTACTTCGGGAGCCGAGCGCAGCTGCTGCCGGTAGGCAGCACTGCGTACCGGGCTGCCGGGTGCCGACAGTGCCCGCATCGCCAATGGGTAGCCAAGGTGGTTGGCAACGGTGATCGCTTCGGTGGGGGTGGTAGCAAGAAGGGTTTCCGAGACGGGTATCTGAAAGCACGAGAGAACAGCTTTCGCTTCCGGCAGGGTCAGGGTTACGCGCCCTTCCGCAAGTGCATGCTCAATGATGTCTCGTGCGGCAGGAATGTCAGGAGAGGTATAGGACGACAGCGCCGGCGGCGTTTCGAGCATCAGCGCCTGGTTATGCACCCAGTTCACCATGAAGGCGAAGGCGGCCACGGCGTTTTCCGGGGTTCGGAAGGTCGGAAAACGTGCTTTGGCAAAAGCCGCCCGCGCACCGCGTGCCTGCAACTCGCCGAGCCAGCAGGTGAGCACCGGCTTGTCGGCTTTCTCTGCGGCGGCGATGGTGGCCTGGGCCACTGCCAACGGGTCGACGTAGGTATTCGGGGTCAGGATGGCGAGCACCCCGTCGACGCCGGGGTCGTCCAGGCAAGCGGTGATCGACGCAACAAATCGCTCCGGGCTGGCATCGAACATCACATCGACCGGGTTGCCTGGCGACCAGCTGTCGGGGATCATCCCGGCCAGATTCTCCTGCGTGGCGGGGGCAAGCTGCGCCAGCGCTATGTTCAGCTCCTCTGCCTGATCCAGCGCCATTACCGCCGGGCCGCCACCGTTGGTCACGATGGCCAGCCGGTTGCCCAGCGGCCGTCGCGGCGTGGTCAGGGCGCGTGCTGCCGAGAACATGTCGCCGATGGCGCGGACGCGCAGCACACCGGCACGGCGCAGTGCGGCATCGAATGCATCGTCGCGGTCGACGCGGGCGCCGCTGTGCGCCTCTGCAATGCGGGCCGAATTCATGCCTTGGCCGGCCTTGACCGCTATGACCGGCTTGATGCTGGCTGCAGCGCGGACAGCGCTGAGAAAACCGCGCGCATTGCGCAGCCCTTCAAGGTAAAGCAGGATGCTCTCGGTTCTCGGATCGTTGGCCAGATAATCGAGGATCTCCGGCAGCTCAAGATCGTCGGATTCGCCCGGAGCGAAAATCGCCGAAAAACCGAATTCCTCGTTGTGATTCCAGTCCAGGATGTTGGCGCAGATGGCGGCTGATTGCGACACCAGCGCCAGATTGCCGGCCGGTACGATCTGGGTGATCGGTGTCAGGTTCAGGCCGGCATGCGGCAGGATGTAGCCCAGCGCATCGGGGCCGAAGAGGCGCACCTTGTGGTGCCGGGCTGCGGTACGCAATTGCATTCCGGCCAGCGTATCTGGCCGCAGTCCGTTGGAAAAGATGACCGCTGAGCGGATGCCGCGCTTGCCGCAGGCCTCGATAATGCCCGGAACAGTGGCTGCCGGGGTGGCGATCAGTGCCAGCGAAAGCGAGGCCGTTATTTCAGCAAGAGAGGCGTGGCAGGGCTGACCAGCGATATCGTGATATTTCGGGGAGACAAAGTGCAGCTTCCCCGACAATTGGCTGGCGAGCAGGTTGCGCAGCAGGCCATTGCCGAGCGTGCCGGCATCGGGGCTGGCGCCAAAAATGGCGATGCCTTTAGGCGATAGAAACGGCTGAAGCGGTGTGCGGGCTAGTGACATCGACGTATATTCGCTGGCCGGGGGGCGTCGTTGATTCAGCCTTGTTCGGGCGCGGCGGTGCTCAGATCGACCAGGGTCTCGATGGCACCGACGACCTGGCCGCGCATGCTGTGAAGGGGGGCGGCCATGAAATGGAGCCATTTGCCCTTGTCACCGAATGTCGGGAAGAAATCCTGTGCCTCGAAAGCGCCGGCAACCAGCGCCGAGGGCTTTGCGTGGCCGGTATAAAGCGCTTCCACTTCATCGCTTCCTGTGCCACGGACAATCATTTCGGCCAGCACCACGCGCCGCGTTTCGTAGGGATAGAAGGCGCGCCAGATTTCACTCTTGCCCATCATTTCCGACGCGGAAACCCCCGTCAGTGCTTCGCAGGCTCGGTTCCAGTGAGTCACGCGACATTGTGCGTCGATCACGAAGGTGGCCACCGGGCTGCCATTCACCATTTCAGCCAGATGCCGCTCGGCTTCCCGCCGCGAGAGTTCGGCTTCCTTGCGTTCGGTAATGTCCTGGAGGGTTTCGACGCAGCCGACTATTTTGCCTTCTGGATTGCGGATGGGGGCCGCCGAGAAAGCCAGCCAGCAGCCTTCCTCACCGAAGGTCGGGAAGAAATCCTCGGATTCCCAGCCGTCCGGGCAATGTGCTGCCGGGCGGTATTTGCCACGGTAGAACTTCTCGAACAGATCGCGCGCGCCACCGTCGACGACGAGATCGGCCAATACCGGGCGGTGTGCGGGATAGAAGGCGCGCCATTGGTGATGCGTGCCAAGCACCTCGGCGGCAGGCACTCCCGACATGCGGGCCAGCGCCTCATTCCAATACACGATGACGTGACTGGAATCGATGACGAAAGTTGGTACCGGGCTGCCGTCGAGAATGCGGGCAGCGTCCGTCAGTGCGGCGTCGATCATGGCAAGCCCCCTCCCTTGTGGGCCACTTTCTGCTGAAATATTACCGCATGCGCCAACGTTTAGCGCAGCTGGATTTTCCGGTGTCGGGAACGGGTAGGCAGGTGCTGCGAGCGTTCGGGAGAAGTCAGGCGGCAGCGCCCAGCAGCAGGCGCTGCATTGCAGCCGCTACGGCAGCTGCCGCTTCCGGCGCCAGTTGCACGGCGTTGTAGTTGAGATTGATCGTCATCCCATTGGCATCGGTGCTGGCTGCTGTGAAAACCGGCTGCGTTCTGGTCGGGCACAGGGCAAAGGAGCGTGCGCTGACCGACAGGCCGCCGAGCTCCGGCAGTGGTACGAGGCGCCCGGCATTGGAGAGCAGGCTGGTCTGGATGCCACGTGCCATGAGACCGCTGAAACCGGCGATCCCTGCCTCATTCGCCGGAAACTGATCGGCGGGCGGCATGAAGTCATAGAAGAGATGGCCAAAACCGGTGGCCATCTGCTGGCGAATGGCAGCCGTGAGGCGTTGGGCAAGTGGCCATAGCGAGGCATCGTCGCCGACGCGCTGAATGCTGCTGACCAGGGTGACGTAGAAGCCGGGTGTTGAATGGCCAACGGTTTCACGGAGGTGTGGCCGCAGATCGGCGGCACAGGTCAGGCCGAGGGTTTTCTCTTCGGCGTCGCTGAAGAGTGTGCGCAATGCGATCAATTGTGCCGCACCGATCAGGCCGTTGACCGTCGTCTGTGCAGCACGTGCATTGCCGGCCAGTGCGGCTGTCTGGTCGGCATCCAGTCTGAGGGTGATGAATCTCGGCTGCAATGCTTCCGGGGGTGGACTCGGTTGGTGGCCGGCTTGCGGGGTGGGCAGCCCGCTCCGTTCGGCCGCCGCCTTGCGTGCAGCCTTCAGCTGTTCGGCCAGTTGGCGACCGGGGTCACCGGCAAAGGCCTCCGGGTAAAGCTCGCCCAAGGCGGGCGCCAGTGGCAAGGGCGAGGTTGGAACCTCCTTGCCGGCAGCGCCCTGAAGCACCTCGGTGAGCACTGAAAAGGCCGAGCGGGCATCGCCGATCGAATGGTGAAAGATGAGCGCGATGACCCAGTGACTGTTGTCGTCCGTCAGGAGGCAGGCACGCACCAGTGGCGCCTCGCCGAGTGCGAATGGTTCGACGATGTGCTCGGCCAGCGTTGTTCGCCAGTCGACGGTAGTGATGGATCGAAGCGGTATGCCCTGTGGTGAACGGGCGACGAAATGAAGGCGCGCTTCGGCATCGGCCTCAATGGCCACCGAAAGCAGCGGGTGACGCTTTTGCGCGGCATCCAGCGCCCGCTGCAGGGCGGCCTTGTCGAGCGCGCCGGAGCCCTCTGCAATGACGGCAAAGTTCATCGAGGAGAAACGGTCGAGGAACCAGAAAAAGGCTTCGGCACGGTCGAGCCGGCGCAAAGATGCAGGGAGGAGCATGGGTCTGGTCTAGTGGCGGTTTGAAGAGGCGTCGGTAGTGCGATGTGCGACGTGATGAGAGCTTGCCGCAGCGTGGTGATGCAGTTCGGCATGAATGTCTGGCAGCGGCGTCGGCCTGCCGACCCATTGGGGCAGCAGCGAACCGACGATCATGCCGATCATGGAAATGCCGAGGCCGATCAGTTGTGGCGGCACCGGGCTGGCTTCGCCGATCAGCAACTCGACCAGCAGCCAGGAGGTCAGCCCGCCAAAGATGGCGCACAGGGCGCCCTGCGTGGTGCCACGCTGCCAGAAGGCGCCAAAGAAAAGCGGTACGAAGGCACCGGCCAGCGTGATCTTGTAGGCGTTCTCGACCATCTTGAAGATCGAGGCGTTGGACCACAGGGCGAAGCCGAGCACGACGCAGGCAAAACAGACGATGGTGATGCGCATCAAGCGCAGGAAGGCGCGATCACCCATTTCCGGAAAATAGCCACGGACGATGTTTTCCGAAAAGGCCACGGAGGGTGCCAGCAAGGTTGCCGATGAGCAACTCATGATCGCTGCCAGCACGGCGCCGAAGAAGATGACCTGCGCAAACAGTGGTGTATGCGTTAGCACCAGCGTCGGCAACACCCGCTGGTAGTCACTTTCCAGCATGGCGTTGAACACTTCCGGGTCGATGATGGTCGCCGAGTAGGCGATGAACATCGGTACGAAGCAGAAGCAGAAATAAATCGAACCTCCCAGCACCGACCCCCATATGGCGATCTTCGCGCTCTTGGCTGAAGTGATGCGCTGGAACACGTCCTGCTGCGGGATCGAGCCGAGCATCATGGTCACCCAGGCGCCCAGGAAGGTGAGCCATTTCCACGGGTCGGGTTCGGGGAAGAACTCGAACTTGCCGGCGGCCGAGGCGTGTTCGATCACCGGCATGACGCCGCCGGTACTGCCGGAGATGAAGTAGGCAATGAACAGCATGCCGCCCATGATCACGCCCATCTGCACGAAGTCGAGGATGGCTACCGAGAGCATGCCGCCGAAGGTGGTGTAGGTGAGCACGATGGCGGCGCCGAGGATCATGCCGGCGGTTTCACTGATGCCGCCGTCGGTGACAACCGAAAAGACGAGACCCAGTGCCTTGATCTGCGCGGCCACCCAGCCGAGGTAGGAAGCGACGATGCAGATGGTGGTCAGCACTTCCACCGTGCGGTTGTAGCGCATGCGGAAATAGTCGCCCAGCGTCAGGATGTTCAGCTTGTAGAGCTTCTTGGCAAAAAAGAAGCCGGCGATGATCAGGCACATCGAGGAGCCGAAGGGGTCGGCGACGACGCCGGAAAGACCTTCCTTGACGAAGGTGGCGGAGACGCCGAAGACGGCCTCCGCGCCAAACCAGGTGGCGAAGACGGTGGCGGTGACCACGGGTAGCGGCAGGTGGCGGCCGGCGACTGCAAAATCCTTGGCGTTGTGTACTTTGGTTGCGGCATAAAGACCAATGCCGATCGACACCATCAGATAGATCACTACGAACCAGATCAGCATGGTCCGATTTTCCCTTTCGATAAAAATGATGGTTCTGGCATTATTTCTCCAGCTTTCCAGCACCCGTAAACGGGGGCGATTATAGCGGTTTCGGAAAGTTTAAATGCTTATTCCGTAACAGTTTCATGACGATTTTCGATGGACTTCGCGTATTCTTCGCGAAAGGGATGAGGGGGATTTCTTGATCTGGTTGATGCGGCGTCTGCTGCCGGCTTTCTTGCTGCTTTCTTGCGCCTGGTCCGTGTGGGCGGACGGGGTGCCGCGCGTCCTTGTTCTTGCGTCCTACCATTCCGGACTGGTGTGGACGGACGAGCAGATCGCAGGTTTGCGCGCTGGGCTCAAAAATGCTCGCCCGGTACCGGATCTCTTCGTTGAATACCTCGACACCAAGCGCATGCGGCCGTCGCCCGGCTACTACGCGCAGATGCGCGACGTGTTCGCGCACAAATACGGCTTGAAATACTTCGACGCTGTCGTGGCACAGGATGACGATGCGATCGATTTCGTTCTCGAAGAGCGTCGTGCAGGCGGACTGTTTGCGGGTCTTCCCGTGGTGTTCTCCGGGGTAACGGGCCAGCGGCAGTCGGCGCTCGAAATGCTGCCGGCGATTACCGGCGTTTTCGATGATGCGGACATTGCCGCCAACGTAACCTTGTTGCGCAAGCTGCGGCCTTCATTGTCTCGCGTGGTCTTTATTCATGACCACAGTCGTACCGGTGTGGCGCAAGCAGCGCTGGTACGAACGCTCCAGTCGCAGTTTCCCGGGCTGGCCTTCGAATTCCTCACCAATCTCAGCGTGCGGGAAATGCAGAAGCAACTGGCGGCGCTGGATGCGGGTGCCGGCGTCATTCTGCTGACCTTCAATCTCGACGCCGAGGGGCGCGTGCTGTCGCATGAGGAAGCCTCAAGGCTCTGGGCCGAGGCGTCGCCGGTGCCGGTGCTGGGCAAGGAGGACGTGATGGTGGTACCGGGCGTGCTTGGTGGCCTGGTTGTTTCCGGCAGGCGTCAGGGAGAGGTGGCTGCCCAGGCCTTGCGTCGGGTGCTGCAGGGTGAGGATGCGCGAAGCATCCCGATGAAGGGCGGCATCACCGATCCGATCTTCAATTTTGATCAGCTGGCGCGGTTTTCGATATCGACGGAGGTGTTGCCGGCCAACAGCGAACTGCGCGGGCGCCCGCAACAGCTCTACGAAACGCATCCCCGCGAGTTCTGGTTGTTTGTCGGCTTGCTTGGGGCGCTGGTGGCCATCGCCACGCTGACCATCATTCTGGCTTTGCATGCCCGTCGCGAGCGGCGGCTGGCAGCCGATAGCGAACGCAGTTATCGGGAGTTGATCAATTCGACGAACGAGGCGATTTTCATCCACGATACGGACGGTAGTGTTCTTGACGTCAATGATCGCTTCGTCTCGATGTACGGATTTACGCGCAACGAACTCGCCAAGATTTCGGTTGCCGACCTCAGCGAAGGTTCGCCGCCGTATTCCGCCGACGACGGCCGGCAGTGGTTGCTGCGCGCACTGAACGAGGGGCCGCAGCTCTTCGAGTGGTATGCGCGCCGGGTGAACGGCAGTCTGTTCTGGGTCGAGGTCGCCCTGCGGCGCGCCGAGATCAATGGCCAGTTACGCCTGGTGGCGGCCGTTCGCGACATTTCCCAACGCAAGGAGGCAGCAGCAGCCCTGAAGGTGAGCGAGGAGCGCTATGCACTGATTCTGCAGAACTCGCCGGTCGGCATTGTCAATTTCGGTACTGACTGGGTCATTACCTTCTGCAATGAGCGCTTTGCCGAAATTCTCGACACGACCGTCGATCGAGTGATTGGTCTCGATCTGCACCAGTTGAAGGATTCGTCGCCTATAGCGGCTTGCAGCGCGGCGCTGGCGGGCCGCAACGGCCATTACGAAGGCCCGTACGAGGCCACGACTTCGTCGCACAGCATGTGGGTTGATGTGCGGACAGCGCCGTTGTTTGATGACAGTGGATCGGTCTTTGGCGCCATTGCCATCGTCGAGGATATCTCCGCCAGGGTGAAGGCAGAACTTGCCCTGCGCGCATTCAACGACAAGCTGGAGCAACGGGTCGAGGAGCGGACACAGGCACTTTCCAGTGCCAACGAGGATCTGCGCCAGGCGATGAAACGGATCGCACAGTCGGAGAAGCTGGCATCACTGGGCAGCCTGGTGGCAGGGGTCGCCCACGAACTGAATACGCCATTGGGCAATGCGCGCATCGTCGCCTCGACCCTGCACGACCATGTACGCAATTTCCGCAAGGAAATCACCGATGGCGGCTTGCGCCGCTCTGCACTCGACAGCTTCCTGGCTGCCAGTGACGATGCCTCCGATCTGCTGGAGCGCAATCTCGCCCGCGCGGCGGAGCTGATCGGCAATTTCAAGCAGATTGCCGTCGACCAGACGAGCATGCGGCGGCGCCGCTTTGATCTGCGCCAGGTGATTGACGAAGTGCTGTCGACACTGCAGCCCAAGCTGCGAAAAACCACGCATCGAATTGAGGTCGGTGTGACCGAAGGGCTGCTTGTCGACAGCTATCCCGGCCCTTTCGAGCAGGTGCTGACCAACTTTGTCGAGAACTCGCTACTCCACGGCCTGGCCAACAGAAGTGATGGCTTGATTACGATTTCGGCACGTGTTGTTGCCGCCACGGTGGTGATCGACTACACGGACAACGGGGTCGGGATGGATGAAGCTGCTGCTGCCAAAGCCTTCGATCCGTTCTACACGACTCGGCTGGGGCAGGGAGGGAGCGGCCTCGGCTTGTATATCGTGCACAACCTGGTGACGGGTGCTCTGGCGGGAAGCATCAATCTGGTTACCGCGCCGGGAGCGGGGGTGCGCTTTGTCGTCACCCTGCCGCTGACAGCCCCGGCGCAGCTCGCCGAAATTGTGCTAGCGCTTGCGAGCGACGATGCTGCCGATTGAGTAACCGGCGCCGAAGGAGCAGATGACACCGACGTCGCCGGCTTTCAGATCCCGGCTGTGGCGGTGGAAGGCGATGATCGAGCCGGCCGAGGCCGTATTGGCGAATTCGTCGAGAATCACCGGCGCCTCGTCGGCGCTGGCCTCGTGGCCCAACAGACGCTTGCCGATCAACTGGTTCATCGCCAGATTGGCCTGATGCAGCCAGAAGCGGCGTACGCCGCCAGCCTCGAAGCCGAGTGATGCGAGCTGGCTGCTGATGTGTTCGGCGGCCATCGGGCACACTTCCTTGAACACCTTGCGCCCTTCCTGACGGAACAACTGGTCGCGGTCGGCCGGGTTGCGGTCTTCGCAGCGCGAGAGAAAGCCGGCGTTGTTGCGGATGTTGTTCGAGAAGCTCGTCGCCAGCTTGGTGCCCAGGACTTCCCAGCAGTTTTCCGATTTCGCCGCGTCGGCGCGTTCGATGACCAGTGCGGTACACACGTCGCCGAAAATGAAGTGGCAGTCGCGGTCTTCCCAGGCGAGGTGCGCCGAGCAGATCTCCGGGTTGATCACCAGCGCGGCGCGGGCCGAACCGGTCTTGACGGCATTGATCGCCTGTTCGAGGCCGAAGGTGGCCGACGAGCAGGCCACATTCATGTCGAAGGCGTAGCCGCCGGCGCCGAGTGTCCCCTGGATTTCCACGGCCATCGCCGGGTAGGGACGCTGCATGTTCGAGGCGGCGCAGATCACCATGTCGATGTCAGCGGCTTCGCGACCGGCAGCGGCCAGCGCCTGCCTAGCGGCGGCAACGCCCATTTCGGCCTGCAGCGAGAGTGCGTCGTCCGGGCGCGGCGTGAAGTGCGGACGCATGCGCGTCGGGTCGAGCACGCCGGCCTTGTCCATGACATAGCGGCGCTTGATGCCGGAGGCTTTCTCGATGAACTCGGCAGAGGATTCGGCAACGGCGGCGAGCGTGCCGGCCGCGATGGCCGCCGCGTTCTCCTTGTTGTAGCGCTGGGCGTAAGCGTTGAAGGCGACGACCA
>ERZ724516.476-NODE-476-length-24972-cov-23.420797_pt1 | contig 24972 bp, 20 predicted proteins | sample MGYA00376049_ERZ724516 | MGnify/ENA primary metagenome ERZ724516 (study PRJEB28724, sample SAMN07190886) | activated sludge metagenome | isolation source: activated sludge of sewage treatment plant in Hong Hong | place: USA: Christiansburg, Virginia | collected... | reverse complement strand
CAGAAGATGATCATCGGCCGACGCCTGTTGGAGGACTACGCCCTCAAGCGGTGATGGGCCGGCACGAGTCGGGGAGTGGTGATCGGCCGGCGTCACACGGGGACCGACCGACGGCCAGCCGTGTGAGACTTGCGCTATGAGTTCTCAACCCGGTCGCGTTCCCTTCGGTGCCCTCACCCTCGACTACCCGCTGTCGATCGGGGTCTTCGGGACCTACTCCGAGGCCCAGCGAGCAGTCGATGCCCTGTCGGATGCCGGGTTCCCTGTGCAGAACTGTCTCATCGTCGGCACCGACCTGCGTCAACTCGAGCGGGTGACCGGTCGACTCACCTGGGGGCGGGTCCTGCTCGGCGGGGCACTCTCAGGCTTGTGGCTTGGGCTATTCGTCGGGTTGATCTTCTCGTTGTTCGTCACCACGCAGGGCGGGGTCCCGCCGGTCTTCTCGACGATGGTGTTCGGCGCGGTTTTCGGGGCGGTCTGGGCCGCCATCGGGTATGCCGCGACCCGCGGCCGACGCGACTTCACCTCCGTGAGCCGCATCGTTCCGAGCAGGTTCGAGGTGCTGGCCGAGCACAAGGTCGCGCAGCAGGCCCGGGAGTTGCTCGCGAAGGCGGGGATCGTCACGGCGGGGCCGCCCACGGTCTGAGCCGACCGGCATACCTGTCGACGCGTTGCCCACCACTGGCCGGGCAACGTTCATTCCGGTACACCGCGCGTTCCGTGCGGTACCGGGCTAGCCTGCCTCGGTAGTGGGCCGCCGAACGGCGGACCCCTCGAAGGGAAGGACTTCCATGACGTCACCACGCGTGCGCATCGCTGCGGCCGGGGCTCTGGTCCTCGCCGCTGCGCTGTCGATCCCCGCCGCGTCCGCCTCGGCCGATCCGAGGCACCCACACGGGCAGTCGGCCCGGGTGCCGATCCAGTTGCTGTCGTTCAACGACTACCACGGGCACCTGGAAGCCACCGATCCCGCTCTGCCGAGCAAGTGGGACCCTAGCCAATCGCCTACCGGCGGTGTGGAATATCTCTCGGCAACCGTCAAGGCTCTTCGGGCCGAGGTCGGCGACTCCAACAGCCTCACCGTCGCTGCGGGCGACCTCATCGGCGGGTCGCCGTTCCTCTCCGGAATGTTCCACGACGAGCCGTCGGTGGAATCCCTGGAGACCCTTGGGCTGGACGTCAGCAGCGTCGGCAACCACGAGTTCGACGAAGGCTCGGCTGAATTGCTGCGCATGCAGCGCGGCGGCTGCCACCCGGTGGACGGGTGCTACTACCCGGACCAGCCCTATGACGGGGCGTCGTTCACGTGGCTCGCGGCCAACGTTGTGAAGAAGTCCAATGGCAAGCCGTTGCTGCCCCCTGTGGCGGTGCGCGCGGTCAAGGGTGTCAAGATCGGCTTCATCGGGATGACCCTCGAGGCCACGCCGACATTGGTCAACCCGGCAGGCGTGGCGTCGGTTGACTTCAAGGACGAGATCGAGACGGCCAACGCCCAGGCGGCCGCGCTGAAGAAGCGCGGCGTCAAAACCATCGTCGTCCTCCTGCACGAAGGCGGCGTCAACCCGAGTGGCATCAGCTCGTGCGCCGGCATCTCGGGCCCGATCCTGGCTATCGCCCAGGGCATCACCCACGAGGTCGACGCGATCATCACCGGGCACACCCACGAGCCCTACATCTGCCAGATCCCCGACGCCGACGGTGTCGCGCGACTGGTGACCAGTGCTGCCTCCTACGGCCAGGTTGTCACCGAGACGACGCTCGTCGTCGACAAGGCCACCGGTGAGGTCGACCGGTCCGCGTCGGTGGCGGAGAACCACCTCGTGCTCCGCTCGATCGGGAAGGACCCGGCGGAGACCGCGGTCATCGCCAAGTGGAACACCCTGGCCGCGCCCATGGCGGCCCGGATCGTCGGCTCGCACGTCGAGGACATCCTGGGCGACTCCAACGGCAACCGAGGCATCGAAACGCCGATGGCCGATCTGGTCGCCGACGCCTGGCTCTACGGCACTGCCTCGGCGGCCAACGGCGGCGCGCAGATCGCCTTCCAGAACGTCGGGGGCACCAGGGCGAGCTTCCGGGTCAACTCGACCCCGAACGGCGAGCAACCGGGGCAGATCACCTATGCCGAGGCGTACGCCGTTGTGCCCTTCAGCAACGTGATGGTGACGATCGACCTCACGGGTGAGCAGCTGCGTCAGGCGCTGGAGCAACAGTTTGTCCCCACGCGTAGTCGTCAGTGGCTCGCTCTCGGAGTGTCGGCGGGCTTCAGTTACGCCTGGGACGCCCTGGCACCGCAAGGCTCGAAGGTCGTGGCCGGATCGATGACCCTCAACGGGGTGCCCATGTCGCCGACGGCCACCTACCGGGTCGCGTTGCCGAACTTCCTGGCCGACGGAGGCGACGACTTCCTGGCCTTCAAGGCGGGCACCAACCGGCTCGGTGGCGGCGAGGACCTCGCCATGCTGGTGAGCTACCTGCAGAGCCACCCGGGCCTCACCGCACCGGGGAGCCGGGTCGACGGCCTCTGACGGGACCGCCCGGCCAACTGACTGAGGGCCGCACCCCGATGGGGGTGCGGCCCTCGGTCGCATGCGCAGGCTTCCGAAGCGGTCAGCGACCCTGGACCTGAGCGATCCACGCTTCGACGTCCTCGGCCCGCCGCGGCATACCAGCAGAGAGGTTCTCGTAGCCGGTCTCGGTGACGACGACGTCGTCCTCGATCCGCACGGCCTGGCCGCGGAAACGCTCCGGGGCGAGGAGATCATCGGCCTTGAAGTAGAGCCCCGGCTCGACGGTGAGGACCATTCCGGGGACCAACTCGGCGTCCATGTATTCCTCCCGAGTGGCCAGCGCACAGTCGTGCACGTCGATGCCCAGGTGGTGGCTGGTGCCGTGGACCATCCAGCGTCGGTGGTACTGACCGGTTTCGGTGTCCAGGGACGCCTCCACGTCGATCCCCTCGGGGAGCAGCCCCCACGCGTGGACATGCTGGGCGATGACCCGGATGGCCGCCGCGTGGATGTCGGAGAACTTCGCTCCCGGGCGGATCGCCGCCATGGCCGCTTCCTGCGCGGCATACACGGCGTCATAGATCTCGCGTTGCGCGTCGGTGAAGGTGCCGTCGACGGGCAGGGTGCGAGTGATGTCGGCGGTGTAGAGGCTGTCGACCTCGACCCCGGCATCGAGCAGGAGGAGCTCTCCCTCGTTGATCTCGCCGGTGTTCTTGATCCAGTGCAGGGTGTTGGCGTGGTCGCCGGCCGCGCAGATCGAGTCGTAGCCGACCCCGTTGCCCTGGTGGCGGGCGTGCAGCCCGAAGAGGCCCTCGACCCAGCGCTCGCCGCGCCCGCGCTCGACCGCCGAGCGCAGGTCGGCAATGACCGCCTCGAAGCCCACCTTCGTCGCCGCGACCGCGTCGCGCATCTGCTGGATCTCCCACTCGTCCTTGGTCATTCGCAAGTGCGAGAGGTATGCCGCGAGCGCCACGTCCGCCTCGGTGATCTCCTCGGTCACCTCGACACCGGCCTCGGTGCGAGCCTGGTCGACGAGGGCCGCGACGTCACTGTCGGCGTCACGGACGACCCGCAGGGTGACGGCGCCGGCGTCCTTGGCCAACGCGTCGGGCAGGTCGTCGATGTGGCGTGCCACGAGCCCGAACTCGGCTTCGATGTCGGCCAGGGTCGGCCGCGCACCAACCCAGAACTCGCCGTAACGGGCGTCGGCGAAGAACTCCTCGGTGTCGCGGCCGGCCATCGGACGGAAGTAGAGGACGGCGTCGTGCCCGCCGCCGTCGGCCTCACTGCGGGGGTGCAGCACCAGGACGGCATCTGGCTCGCGGTCGCCCCCGAAGCCGGTGAGGTGGGCGAACGCGGTGTGCGGCCGGAAGACGTAGTCGGTGTCGTTCGACCGGACCTTCAGGCCGCCGGCGGGGATGACCAGCCGTTCCCCGGGGTATGCCGCGCTGAGGGCCTCACGGCGCGCCGCGGCATACGGCGCCACCTCGGCCCGCGCGGGGAGCTCGGTGGAGCGTGGTGCCCACCCCTCGCGCACGAAGGCGCGGAACTGCTCGGTGGTCGGCCGCGGGCGGTTGTCGGTCTTGACCTGCTGTTCACTCGTCACCCGACCAATGCTCGCATGTCGGTGCCGAATGGGAACGCCGGTCGGGTCAGGTTGCCGGGTCCGGCGGGGGCGAGAGGTCTTCGGCGGCGAGGTCGGGGCTGACGTCGGGCTCGGGTGACCCGTCCTCCTCGGGCTCGGGCGCGCTCTCGTCCGATCCGACGGGCGTCTCCCGACGTCGGCGGGTCATCACCGCGACGGTGCCGAGCGCGCCCAGCACGGCGCCGATGACCATGCCGATCCATTGCCCAGCGTCGTTCTGGCCCAGGGTCAACACGCCTGGGTTGGGTGGGGCGACGGTGACGGTCACCGTCTTGGGCCCAGGCTGGTCGGCGGGAGTCGCGGCCGGCGGCGTAGGGATGATGGTCTCGGTGCGGATGGGCCGCCCGGTGGCGTCGGTGACAATGACGACGGTCGGGGTGATCGTCACGGTGACCTCGTCGGCGTGGGCCTGACCCTGCCCGCCTGCGCCCAGCAGGGTCAGGCCAGCGGCGAGGGCGAGGGCGGCCGCGATGCGCAGGCGCGTCATTGCCAGCCCTCCCAGAACAGCAGGCGGGCCGACTCGCCCTGAGGGATCGGGATCCCGATGTAGACGGGCCAGTAGAGCCACAGCCAGGCGATCGCGGCGGCCAGCAGGAGCAGGGCGGCCGGTTGGGCGAGCACGCGCCGATGGGCCTGGCTGCGCTGGAGTCGATAGAGGCACAGGACGATGGCAAGGATGACGAACGGGGCGATGGTCACCGTGTAGAACGCGTAGATCGTGCGGTTGGTGAGGAACCACCAGGGGAGATATCCAGCGGCGAAGAACGCCAGGATGAAGGCCGCGTCACGATCGCGGTGGCGGGCCAGCAGCCACCCCAGCCCGACGAGGGCCACGATGCCGACCCACCAGATCGGCACCGTTCCCAGCGAGGTGATGGTCTGGCTGCAGGTCCCTGTCGTGCCCTCGCAGGGAGCGGTGACGACGTAGAACATCGTCGGGCGCCACTGGATCAGCCAGGCCCAGGGGCCGGACTGCCAGTGGTGAGCAGAGCTGATCGCACCGCCGAGGGCGAGCATGTCGGTCTGGTTGTGGATCCAGTTCATCAGCAGGCCGTCGCTGCCGTCGCGACCGTGGCCATCGGGGGAGAGGAACCAGCCCGCCCAAGACAGGGTGTATGCCGCCGCGGCCGGGACGCTGATGGTCACCAGGGTGCGGGCGGCAACGCCGATCGATCTCGCCGCACTGAGGGGACGCCGGCGCACGTCCCAGGCGATCGCCAACAGGATGAACACCACGAGGAAGACCGCTCCGGAGAACTTCACTCCGGTCGCCAGCCCCAGGCATACGGCAGCGGCGAGTCGCCAGCGTCGGAACCGGCCAGGGGTGGGGTCGTCGCGGTCCATCAGCGCCGCGGCCGCTCCCGCAACGACGAAGAGGGTGAGGAAGGTGTCGAGGATGCCGGTGCGACCCTCGACGAGCGAGGTGCCCTCGACGGCGAGCAGAACGCCGCCGAACCCACCCCACCACGAGGATCGGGTGAGGTGGATGGCCATCGCGGCGACGATCGCTGCAATGAGCGCCCCGGCCACCGCGGCCGAGATCCGCCACGTCCAGGGTTGGCTTGCTCCTGCGGTTTCCCCGAGGGCGATGAGCCATTTGCCGAGGGGCGGATGGACGGTGAAGTCACCGCCGGAGGTGAAGGCTCCCGCGAAGTCGCCGCTCACGAAGACCGACTGCCCGTCCTTGGCGAACTTGCGCTCGATGCCGTAGTTCAGCAGCGACCAGGCCTGCGGAACGTAGTAGGCCTCGTCGAACACCAGGGCCTTCACCCGCCCGAGATCGACCATCCGCAGGACGAGCGCCAACACGAAGGCCGCGCCCGGCGCGAGCCAGGCGCGGCCAACGCGGTGGATCATCACGGCACCAACGTAGATCAGCGGCGCGTCGAGCCTCGGTGGGAGGACGGCTGGCGGCGGTAGACCAGGGCCAGGATCGCCGAGCCGCCCAGGATGAACAGCAAGCCCAGCACGAGCGCCGGAGCGGAGTTCGAGCCGGTGTTGGCCAGGAGTGGGGCGGTCGTCGTCGGAGTCTCGGCGCTGGGCGTCGTCGTGGTTGTCGTCGGGCAGCCGGTCTCGACCGCCACGTAGCCGATCGGATGCACCGTGTCGGTCACCTGGTCGTAGACGGTGTTCGTCAACGTCACGGGTACGTCGGTCACCGTCGTGGTCGGAGTCTGAGTCGTCGTGATGATCGTGGTCATCGTCCAGGCGCCCCCCTCCTCGTTCGAGACCGTCACCGTCTCCCACGCGGTGTCGCCAGTGGCCAGTTCGGTGTAAACGGACGTCGTGGACCGAGTCTCCGTGACCGTCGACCGCAGGTCCTTCAGCGTGGTCGTCGAGGTGACGGCCGTCTGCGTCGGCGTGATGGTCGTCGTGTGCACGGACGTCGGGGTGACCACGACGGTGGGCACTGTGCCGCAGGCCACGGCGATCGTCTGGGTCTCGGTGGGCTTGCCGATCAGGATGTCGGTGGCGGTCCGGGTCTCGGCGGTGACAACTGGCACACCCGGCACGGTGACGGTCACGCCTGGTGCCGTGAAGAGGGCCGTTGCGGTCATGATGACGGGTTCGGCGTTGGCATAGACGGTCGTGGTCTGAGTCTGCGTGGCGTCGAGCCATGCCGTGCTGGTCGTCGTCACCGTGACCCACTCGGTCGTGCGCACCTCGCCCGACGTGGTCATCGTCTGGGTGTGGGTCACCGTCTGAGGGACCGGCCCGGCTACGGTCGTCGCCGTCAAAGTCTCGGTGCTGGAGAAGGTCTGGGTCACGATCGGCGCGGGGAGTGGAGCACCCGCCGCGTTGGGCAGGGTCGCCATCGTCGCCGCTAGGGACAGCGCTGCTGCTCCCACCAAGTGTCGTATGCGCATGGGTGCACTCCCGTGTCGTGTACTCCCAGTCCGCCCGCGACCCCCCGCGTGCGGACTCTTCTCCCGTGAGCGGATCGTACCGCACATCGACTAACCCATGTTAAGAAAGTCTCTCCAGGACCTGTTCGGAGGTCGGTGGAGGAGAAGTCCCGGGTGACGAGCCCGTGACATGCTGACGTGATGGTGACCTTCGACGCCGGGGAGACGCTCGCCGAACGGTTCCGTTCCCACATGGGTCACTCGTCGAGCCTCTACGGGTATGCGATGCGGGGCATGGCCGACGATTGGGAGGCAGGCGGCCCCACACGTGAGGCCTGTCGCGGCTGGGAGGACTCTCCGAACGGCACGATGGTGCAACTGCGCTTCCTGGCCGGCGTCTTCCGCCTGGTCCTGGCCGGTGCAGCCCCGGAGTTGGTGCCCTACTACCCGTGCCTGGGCGGGACCCTGCCGCCCGACGGGGTCTGGCCGGTCATGCGTGAGGTGGTGGGGCGGCATACCGAGCAGGTCCACGAGGCGCTGGCGATCGTCCCGCAGACCAACGAGCCGGGCCGTTCGACTGCCCTGCTCGTCGGCCTCTTCGACGCGGTGGAGGCCTGGGGGCTCGATCGGATCCGGCTCATTGAAGTGGGGGCGTCCGGTGGGCTCAACCTGCACGTCGACCGGTTCCGCTACGACGGGCCGGGGTGGTCGTGGGGACCGCCCGACTCTCCGCTGGTGCTGCACACCCAGGCGCCCGGAGTCACCCCCCGAGCGTTCGAGATCGTCGAGCGCCTGGGGTGCGACGTGGCCCCGGTCGACGCTGCCTCGCACGAGGGAGCGCTACACCTGCGGTCCTTCGTCTGGCCGTGGCAACTCGAGCGCCACGAGCGACTCACCGGCGCGCTCGCGGTGGCGGCGGCATACCCGGTGGTGGTCGAACGGGCAGGGGCGGGGGAGTTCCTGCAGCGCGTGCTCGCCGATCCACCTGCTGACGGGGTGTTGACCGTCGTCTGGCAGTCGATCACCCGAATGTATTGGCCCGCAACAGAATCCGCGCGGGTCGCCGCACTCATTGAGGGCGCCCGATCGCGTATGCCGCTCGCGCACGTGAGCATGGAACACGCCGACACCCCCGACGCGGCCGATGCCGAGTTGGCCGTCGACGGGCGGGTGCTCGGGGTGGTGCACCCGCACGGCATACCCCTCTGGGTGCGTCCGGGGACCCACGCGTGACGCGCGGGCAAACTGCGGGTCAGCCCTGGCGGCGCGGGATGAGGACCGTGTAGTCGACGTCCAACACGACGTTGGGGAGGTACTTCCCGTCGTCGCCGCGGTAGGGGAACTCACCGCAGGCGAGGTCCTTGGTGGCGACCGTCCGCAACCGCAGCGCGCCCATGTCCGTGCGCCCCGGAAGCTCCAGTCGCTCCAGCACCTCCGACCAGGCGTAGACGGTGTCGCCGGCGAAGGTCGGGTTGCTGTGGGTGCCACCGTTGATCGCCGCGATCGACACCGCGTTGGCCAACCCGTTGTAGGACAGTGCACGCGCGATGCTGATGATGTGGCCGCCATAGACGATCCGCCGGCCGAACCGGCCCTGCGCCTCGACGTGCTGGTTGAAGTGGACCTTGGCAGTGTTGTGGTAGAGCCGGGTCGCGAGCATGTGCTCGGACTCCTCGATGGTCATGCCGTCGACGTGATCGATCCGCTCGCCGACCGCATAGTCATCCCAGAGGTAGGGGCTGCCGCCGAGCGCCGTGTCGTAGTGGCCGCCCCGCAGGTCCCAGGGGACGTCGAGGTCGCCGACCGGGACCGCGCTCGGCAGTTCAGGCAGGACGGTCTCGGGAGCCGGCGCCGACTCGTCGCGCTTGCGGACCATGACCCAGCGCACGTAGTCCAGGACCGTCGCGCCGTCCTGGTTGGTGCCGACCGAGTGAACATAGACGACGCCGGTCTTGCCGTCGCGGTTGGCCTTGAGCCCGATGACCTCCGACTCGGCCGTGATGGTGTCACCCGGGTAAACCGGCACGCCGAAGCGCCCCGCGGCATACCCGAGGTTGGCGACAGCGTTGAGCGAGACGTCCGGCACCGTCTTGCCGAAGACGACGTGGAACACCAGCATGCTGTCCAGCGGCATCCGCTCCAGCCCCATGGCGCGAGCCATCGTCACGCCTGAGGTCGGTGCGAACCGCGGCCCGTAGAGCGCGGTGTAGAGCGCGACATCGCCGTCGCTCACCGTGCGCGGCGTGGCATGGACCAGGCGCATGCCCAGCGTGAAGTCCTCGAAGAAGTTGCCGGTCGCCGTCTTCATCTCGCCTCTCCTGGGTGCTGCTGCGCACGCGGTGGTGCTCTGGTGGTGCTCCTTCAGCGATCCTCCCACTCGCTGTGCCGAGCGTGCGGCCGTCGACGGTGGCGTCGATCACGTCAGCCCAGCGTCGCGGCGACCGTCTCAAGGACGCGCACGTCACCGGCATACGGGCCGTCCGGGCGAGGCCAGTGAGTGATGACATCGGTGAAGCCGAGTTCGCCTGCGCGACCTACCATTTCGGCGTAGAGATCGGCAGATTCCAGGGCGAAACGCGGGGAGGCGTCCAGCGACAGGTAGCGCGCGAAACCCTCCGCGCGCCCGGTCGCCGCCAAGGCGTCGTCGAGTCGCGCCGTCAGCGCGGCCACACCCTGGAACCACGCGTCCAGATCGTCGCCTCCCGTGCCGGTCGTCACCCAGCCCTCCCCGTATGCCGCGGCGAGACGCAGCGCGCGCGGCCCGTTGGCAGCGACGACCAGGGGGACCGACGAGCGAACCGGGCCGGGCAGGGTCCGGGCATCGACCGTGGTGAACCATGGCCCCGAGTGGTCCACATGATCGGCCCGCAGGAGCCGGTCGAGGACGGCGAGGTACTCGGCGAACCGGTCGACCCGCTCGCGAACGGTCAGCGTCTCGCCGAGGATGCCGGAGTCGAGGGTGCCTCCCGTGCCGACGCCGCAGATGAAGCGGCCCTCGGTGAGGTCGTGCAGGGTGAGGATGTCGCGGGCGTAGGTGTAGGGGTGGCGGTAGTTGGGGGAGCTGACGAAGGTGCCCAGGCCGATCCGTTCGGTGACCGTAGCGGCCGCTGCCAGGGTCGGCACGGCCGCAAACCAGGTCTGGTCGGGTAGGCCGCTCCAGACGAGGTGGTCGTAGGTCCAGGCGTGGTCGAAGCCGAGGTCCTCGGCGGCCCGCCACATGGGCGCGGCTTCGCGCCAAGGGTGTTCGGGAAGGATGGTCAGGCCGTGGCGCATCTGCTCAGTCTGCCCAAGGTTGAGGCTGCACTCGTCTGAGTCTGCACATGTTGGCGGGGCCGCATGGTCACGGTTCCGACTGCGACGTCGGCTCCGGGTGCGGCCCCACATCGACTGTAACCGAAACGTGACCGGAACGCGCGCGGTTGAAGATGAACGGAGGGTGACGTGGCTCAACCCACGCTTAACCCCGGTCGGGGGCCTGCAGGCGAGCCGCGTCGGCCGAGGCGTCGTCGGGCATCGTCTGGCTCATCCTCTCGGCCTCGACCCGTTGCCGGTAGTGCTCGACCTCTTCATCGACCGTCGCGGCGTCCCAGCCGAGGATCGGGGCGACGAGCTCGGCGGCCGGCCGTGAGGCGGTGATTGCGCGGTCGAACGACTCGATCGACAATCGCGTGCGGCGCCCGAGGATGTCGTCCAGGTGCAGCGCGCCCTCGTGCGACGCGGCATACACGATCTCTGCCTTGAGGTAGTCCTCCCCGCCGGGGAGCGGCTCGCCCAGCGATCGGTCGGCCGCGACGAGAGCGAGCACCTCGGTCGTCAGGACCCCGTGGCGCATGAGCATCTTCTCGATCCGCTCGACGTGCAGGCCCGACTCGTGGGCGAGCCGCGCGCGACGGTTCCACATGGCGCGGTAGCCGACCGCTCCGACGAGGGGGATGTCCTCGGTCGTCGACGGGGGGACCTCTCCGCCGAGGCCGCGGGCCGCCTCGTCGATGGCGTCGATGGCCATGACGCGGTAGGTCGTGTATTTGCCGCCGGCGACGACGACCAGCCCTGGCGTCGGGTGGGCGACGACGTGCTCTCGGGACAACTTGGAGGTCTGGTCGGACTCGCCGGCGAGCAACGGACGCAGCCCGGCGTAGACGCCTTCGACGTCGGCCTGGGTGAGCTCGGTGCGCAAGATCCGGTTGACGTGGCCGAGCAGGTAGTCGATGTCGGCCGAGGTCGCTGCCGGGTGGGCCTTGTCCAGCGCCCAATCGGTGTCGGTCGTCCCGATAATCCAGTGCCGTCCCCACGGGATGACGAAGAGCACCGACTTCTCGGTGCGCAGGATGATGCCGCTCTTGGAATGGATGCGGTCGCGCGGGACGACGAGGTGCACGCCCTTGGATGCCCGCACGTGGAACTGGCCGCGCTCGCCGACCAGCGCTTGGGTGTCATCGGTCCACACGCCAGTCGCGTTGACGACCTGGCGGGCCAGGATGTCGAACTCGCGGCCGGTCACCTTGTCGAGCGCCCGAACCCCCGTAACCCGCTCGCCCTGACGCAAAAACCCTACTGCCGCAACGCGGGTCGCGACGTGGGCGCCGTAGGACGATGCCGTGCGAGCGAGCTCCATGGTATGCCGCGCGTCGTCCACCTTCGCGTCGTAGTACTGCACGGCACCGACCAGCGCGGTCGACTTGAGGGCCGGGGCGATCTTGAGCGCCTGGCGCCTGGTGAGGTGCTTGTGCCAGGGCAGCCCGGCCGAGTGCCGCGACGCCCGGGCCATCGAGTCGTAGAGCGCCAGGCCGGCCTCGACGTAGGGCCGCTCGACCACCGGTTTGGTCAGCGGGTAGAGGAACGGCACCGGTCGCACCAGGTGAGGGGCGAGGCGGGTGAGCAGCAGCCCGCGCTCCTTGAGCGCCTCGGCGACGAGCCGGAAGTCGAACATCTCCAGGTAGCGCAAGCCGCCGTGGATGAGCTTGCTGCTGCGGCTGGACGTGCCCGAGGCGAAGTCGCGCTTCTCGATGAGCCCCGTGCGCAGGCCCCGGGTCACCGAGTCCAGGGCGCAGCCGGCGCCCGTCACCCCACCGCCGATGACGAGGATGTCGAGTTCCTCGCCGGAGGCGAGGCGGTCGATGGCGGCTGAACGATAAGCGGGGGACAGCGCGGTTGGAGTGCTCACCGTCCCATCCTCGCAAATCTCTACGCCGGCCGGACCGGTGCCCCGGGTCCCGTCAGCCGGAGACGGGCGCCCAGTCGAGAGTGCGGGAGACGGCCTTGCGCCACGCGGCATACCCGCTGGCGCGTTGCTCGTCCGTCCACTGCGGCGACCAGCGACGGTCCTCCTGCCAGTTGGCGCGCAACTCGTCGGTCGTGCGCCAGAAACCGACCGCCAGACCCGCGGCGTAGGCGGCCCCCAGCGCGGTCGTCTCGGCGACCACCGGCTTGCTCACCTGGACGCCAAGGATGTCGGCCTGGATCTGCATGCACAGGGCGTTGGCCGTGACGCCCCCGTCGACCTTGAGGGTGTCCAGGCGGACACCGGAGTCGGCGAACATCGCGTCGGCCACGTCCTTGGTCTGGTAGCAGATCGCCTCGAGGGTCGCGCGGGCCAGGTGTGCGTTGGTGTTGAAGCGCGAGAGCCCGACGATCGCGCCGCGGGCGTCCGAGCGCCAGTAGGGAGCGAAGAGGCCGGAGAAGGCGGGGACGAAATAGACCCCGCCGTTGTCGGGCACCTGCGCGGCGAGGCGCTCGATGTCGGCGGCTCCGCTGATGATGCCGAGTTGGTCGCGCAGCCACTGCACGGCCGATCCGGTCACGGCGATGGAGCCTTCCAGCGCGTATGCCGCCTGCTCGCCGGCGAACTGGTAGGCCACGGTCGTCAGCAGTCCGGCTTTCGAGCGGACCGGCTCGGTGCCCGTGTTGAGGAGCATGAAATTGCCTGTGCCGTAAGTGTTTTTGGCCTCGCCGGGAGCGAAGCAGACTTGCCCGACGGTGGCGGCCTGTTGGTCGCCGAGGTCGCCCGCGATCTTGATGGGGCCGCCCCAGGCGTTGCTGCCGCCCGACGTCGCGGTAACGCCGTAGCGGTCGGCATCGCCGCTCGGCAGGATCGTCGGCAGCATCGCGCGGGGCACGTTGAAGAAGCCGAGGAGCTCGTCGTCCCAGTCGAGGGTGCGCAGGTCCATGAGCATCGTGCGACTGGCGTTGGTGACGTCGGTGACATGGCGCCCGCCGTGCGGACCGCCGGTGAGGTTCCAGATGACCCAGGTGTCGGGGGTGCCGAAGAGGGCGTCGCCTCGCTCGGCCGCCGCCCGCAGGCCGTCGACGTGCTCCAGCAGCCACTGAAGTTTGCCGCCGGAGAAGTAGGTGGCCGGGGGGAGCCCGGCGCGCTCGCGGATCACCTCACCGCGCTCGTCGGCGTCGAGCGCCGCGGCGATGGCGTCGGTCCGCGTGTCCTGCCAGACGATCGCGTGGTGCCACGGGCGTCCGGTATGCCGGTCCCAGACGATCGTCGTCTCGCGCTGGTTGGTGACGCCCATGGCGGCCAGGTCGCTGGCGTGCAGGCCAGCTGTGGTGAGCGCCGAGCCGATGACGGCCTGGGTGCGCTCCCAGATCTCCAGGGGGTTGTGCTCGACCCACCCGGCCCGCGGCAGGATCTGCTCGTGCTCGAGTTGGTGCTTGCCCACCTCGCGCCCGGCATGGTCGAAGATCATGAACCGAGTGCTCGTCGTCCCTTGATCCAGGGCGCCCACGAAGTCAGCCATAGCCACAGATTGGCACACGCCCCCCGCCCCTGCACCCCCCTGGGCTGCGGCCCCTGCACCCCCCCACGGAGATAGCGCTCGCACGGTCATGTTTGGGGGTCTCAGAGCCCAAAATCGCCTCACAAGTGACCATGCGAGCGCTATCTCCGTTTGAGTGGCCTGCCGACCCCCCCTCTGCCGGAGATAGCGCTCGCACGGTCATGTTTGGGGGTCTCAGAGCCCAAAATCGCCTCACAAGTGACCATGCGAGCGCTATCTCCGTGGTGGGGAGGGGAAGGGGGGCGGGCGGCATACCCACGAGGAGGTATGCCGCCCGCGAACCGGCCGTGCGGGAAGGGCTACTCGTTCCAGCTGGAGGGGTAGGCGGGGTCCTCGACGGCGAGGGCGCCCTCACCCATGAGCAACGGCGCGAAGGTGTCGACCATGACGGCCGTCTCGTCGAACGACTCGATGCCGATCGAGCGCTCGTAGGCACCCGGCTGCGGGCCGTGGGCGTGACCCATCGGGTGCAACGAGATCGACCCGGCGGCGATGCCGGAGCCCCGACGCGCCTCGTAGTCACCCGCGGCGTAGAACATCACCTCGTCGGAGTCGACGTTGGAGTGGTAGTAGGGGACCGGGATCGCCAGCGGGTGGTAGTCGACCTTGCGCGGGACGAAGTTGCACATGATGACGTTGTGCGCTTCGAAGACCTGGTGGGTCGGCGGCGGCTGGTGGACGCGGCCGGTGAGGGGCTCGTAGTCGGAGATGTTGAAGGCATAGGGCCACAAGCAGCCGTCCCAGCCGACGACGTCGAACGGGTGATGGGGCTGGACGTGGATGGTGCCGGAGATGCCGTTGGCGCCTGCGCCGCGGTGCTTGATGTGCACCGGGATGTCGGTCTCCTCGACGACGTAGGGGTCGGTGGGCACCCGCAGATCGCGCTCGCAGTAGGGCGAGTGCTCAAGCAACTGCCCGAACCGCGAGAGGTAACGCTTCGGCGGCGTGATGTGGCTGTTCACCTCGATGGCGTAGATCCTCACCGGGGCGTCTCCGGTCGGGACGATTCGGTGGGTCGTCGCGCGGGGAACGATGACGTAGTCGCCTTCCCAGACATCCAGGTCGCCGAAGACCGTCTCGACCCGCGCCGTGCCGCCGTGCACATAAAGGCACTCGTCGCCAATGGCGTTGCGGTAGTAAGGGGACGGGTCCTTGGCGACGACATACGACAGTCGGACGTCACCGTTGCCCAGCAGCAGGCGCCGGCCGTTGACCGCGTCGATGCCGGCCCCGTCACCCGGCAGGCTTTGGGTCTTGAAGTGCCGCGGGATCATCGGGTCGTTGGCGCGCAACGTCTGGTCAGGGAGCGTCCACGGGCGGACCTCGCGGATCGCCGCCGGGATGAAGCGGTGGTAGAGCAGCGAGGAGTCCGACGAGAACCCTTCCTCACCCATGAGCTCCTCGTAGTAGAGCTTCCCCTCGGGGTCCCGGTGCTGCACGTGCCGCTTGTGCGGGATGTTGCCTGCGCTGCGGTAGTAGGCCATGTCCTGGAGTCTCCTTGGTCGGTGCGGGTCGTTGGGTCGGTCAGCGCCAGATGGGCGGGTTGCCAGGTGGGCGGGTCGGCAGTCGGCAGGTCACACGTTCGCCGGGGCGGTCGCACCCACGGCGCGGTATGCCGCGGACGCGGCGTCGGTCGCGCTGGTCGCCACCGCCGCGATGTGGGCGTCGGGCCGGAACACCCAGGCCTCGCCGGGGTGGGCACCCAATGCCTGGGCGACGGAACCATCAGGGTCGACCTCCGCCAGAGGCAACACGAATGTCTGGCAGCGTAGCCCGGCCATCGCCTCGGCAACGGCCTCTGCGTCAAGGTCTGCGCCGACGAGGACCAGCAGGCCGCGGCGGGCCAGCGCCCGGATCCGGACCCGGTCGCCACCGGCCAGAGTGACCTCGACGTCGGGGGCGATGACGCCCGGCGCGGCGACCGGGTCCTCGCCCTTGGGCGGGCGGCCGGTGAAGGGGTGGTCGGCCGACGGGGTGGTCAGCGGGGAGTCGACATACCAGAACGGCTCGGCCATCCGGCCGGAGTTGACCTGGGCCCGCAGGCCGAGGTCGTCAGGGTGCGCTGCCGCGCCCTCAAGGATCTCGCGACGGCTCGCCCACTCCTGCTCGTTCTGCGGGACGAGGAAGCGCATGGTCGCGGCGGTGACGTCGAGGTTCTCGGCAGCCGCGGCGTGCCGTTCGTCGTGATAGGTCGAGATGAGCGACGGGTCGGCCCAGCCGTGCATGACGAAGGCGACCTTCCAGGCGGCGTTCTCGGCATCGGGGACGCCGGAGTTGAGGCCGCGAGCACCGAACGGCGCTACGAGGTGCGCGCCGTCACCGGCCATGAGGAGGCGACCGGCAACCATCTGGTCGACCTGGCGGGCGTGGAAGCGGTAGGCCGACTTCCAGACGATCTCGTAGTCGACGTCGCCGACGATCTGACGGATCCGCTTGTCCAGCGCCCCGGAGGCCTCCTCGGAGGCGAGGTCGTAGTTCGGCGGCACCTGCCAGTCGATCCGATAGGTCGAGTCGGGGCACGGGTGGATCAGGACCTGGCGGCCCGGGTTCCACTCGGGGTCGAAGTAGAAGCGCCGCTCCAACTCCCATCCCGGCAAGGTGGTGCGGATGTCACAGATGAGGAACTGGTCGTCGAACGTCGTGCCCTCGAAGGTCATCCCCACCATGTCGCGCACGAGGTGACCCTTGTTGCCGGGCGCCGCGATGACGTAGGCGCCGGTGATCCGCACGGTCTCGGTCGCGCCGTGGGTGCCGACGCGGCATACCACGGTGATGCTGTCGGCGTCCTGCTCGACGGACTCGACGGTGTGACCCCACTTCTCGGTGATGAGGGGGTTGGCGCGGATCTGCTCGTCGAGCAACTCCTCGGTGCGGTTCTGGCCGATGTTGACGAACGGCGGGAAGGGTGAGCGGCCGCGGTCGACGAAGCCCTGGGTGAAGAGCTCCTTGCCCTGGTAGAGCGTGACGGCCCGGGTCCAGGTGACGCCCTCGGCGGCGATCTGACGTCCGGCACCGACGTGGTCCCACACGTCGAGCACGTCGCGCTGCTGGCACAGGGCTTTGGACCCGATCGGATCGCGCTCCGGGCGAGCGTCGAGCATCACGACGGGCACCCCCCAGGCGGCCAGGCACAACGCGGCGGTCTGGCCGACGGGGCCGCAACCGAGGACGATCGCGGGGACGTTCGGGTCAAGGGAACTGGTCATGGTGTCCTCCAGAAGTCACCGAGGCTCGGCTGGCACTCATGGTGAGGCGTTCAACAAGCGCTGAAAAGTTCAAGTTATGTGGGTTGTTCCGCAGTTCTGGAACGGTTATGCCCGCGCGCCCGGCCAGCCACCGACCCCGCGGACCCGACGACCCCCCTTAGCCGGCCTGCGCCGCGTGCCGGGCGACCAGTTGCACGAACGCCTGCGCCGCCCGCGACAGCCGGGCATCGCGGGGCCACGCGACGACGATCGGCACCGATGGCAGCAGCGGCTCGAGGACGTCCTTGGCGATCACCTGTCGGCCTTCGTAACTCACGTCCGTCGCCGTCCGCTGGACAAGCAGCGCCCAGCCCAGCCCCCGCCCGACCAACGCCCGGGCCGTCTCGAAGTTGCTCGTCCGCAGCGCCACCCGAGGCTCGAATCCGGCGCCGCGGCACATGTCCAGCACGTGCTCACGGCTCGGCGGCGCATCGAGCAGGATCATCGGGTCCTCGGCGAGGTCGAGCAGCCGCACTCCGTCCTGCTCCGCCAGGCGATGCCCGGCGGCGACGTGCACCCGCGGGGCACTGGTCAGCCAGGCGGCGGTGCTCCAATGTCGGGGCAGGTCGATGTCGTAGGCGATCGTCACGTCGACATCACGCGCGTCCACCGCGGTGCGCAGTCGGTCGAGGGTGTCCTCGCGCAACTCGATCCGGGCCGCGGGGTAGCGCCGCCGGAAGGCGTCGAGCAGCGGCGGCAGGACGGTCGGCCCGAGCGTCGTATAGCACCCGACATGCAGCACCCCGGTGACTTGGCCCGGCTCGCCGCGGACGTCCAGCTCCAGATCGTTGGCCTCGTGCAGGACGACCCGCGCCTTGGCGAGGACCGCCTTTCCGCCTGAGGTCAGCTCGACGCCCTTGGCCCGATGGCGCACACACAGTTGCGCTCCGAGGGCCCGCTCCAGGTCGCCGAGTGAGGCCCGGACGGCAGAGGGGGACAGCTGCAGTCGAACGGCCGCCGCGGCAATGGTCCCCGTGTCGGCGACGGCGACGAACGCGGCCAGTTGCTGCAGGGTGTATGCCGGCACGCCGGTGGCCTTGGCCATGGCGGCACTCTAGCGACTGCTCCCGCCCCTAGGCTCGCGTCAATGCGCATCGACCTGCACGCCCACACGACGTGTTCGGACGGGACCCAGTCACCGACCGAGCTCGTCGCGGCTGCCCGCGCCGCCGCCCTGGACGTCGTGGCCATCACCGACCACGACACGCTGACGGGCTGGGCCGAGGCGGGAGCCGCCGCGATCGAGCACGGCATCGCGCTCGTCCCCGGCGTGGAGATCTCCTGCGAGCGTGGAGGCCGGTCGGTCCACCTCCTCGGCTACCTCGTCGACCCGGCATACGACCCGCTCGCGGCCGAGCTCGCCAAGGCGCGCGACTCCCGCGTCACCCGGCTGGAACGCATGGTCGCGCTGTTGGCTGCGGACGGTATACCCCTGACGTATGCCGCGGTGCTCGCCCAGGTGCCGCCGGGCGCCACCCCGGGGCGTCCCCACATCGCCGACGCCCTCGTGGCCGCAGGGGTCGTCGGGTCACGGGACGAGGCGTTCGAGCGGTGGCTGCACGACGACAGTCCCTATTACGTCCACCACTACGCGCCCGACCCGCTGCGGGCCGTCGAGCTCGTCCGGGCCGCCGGGGGAGTCGCGGTGCTGGCTCACCCCTTCGCGGCGACGCGGGGCGCCGTCATCCTCGCGGACGAGGTGATCTCGCACTTGGCTGACGCTGGGCTCGGTGGCATCGAGGCCGACCACCCCGACCACGACGAGGCGGCGCGGGCCCGCGCCCGCGCGCTCGCAACCCGGTTGGGGCTGTTCGTCACCGGATCGAGCGACTACCACGGCACGGGAAAGACCACCCGGCTGGGCGACAACCTCACTGATCCAGCCGTCCTCGCCGCCCTCGAACGCGCCGGGTCCGGCTCGGCGATCATCCGCCGGGCAAGCCCCTGACACCCCGACCGGCTAGCGTGGCCAGCGTGTCGGACGCGCAACCACGGGCCGGGCAGGCCACCCAGGGTGAGTTCGCCGGCATGCCCACCCCGCTGTATGCCGCCAGCCCCTCCCGCCTGCTCGCCTGGCTGGACTGCCCGCGGCGCTACCGCTTCCAATACCTCGATCGGCCCCGACCCGCGGTCCGTCCGCCGCGGGCCCACACCTCGATCGGCGTGGCGGCCCACAACGCCCTGCGCGACTGGTGGGACCAGTCCGACCGGACACCCGAGGCCGGCGCCCGGCTGGTTCGCGAGAGCTGGGTCGACCTCGGCTTCCGTGACGCCGCCCAGAGCGCGACCTGGCGGGAACGCACTCAGGGCGAGGTCACGGCATACCTCTCGGGGGTGGACCCGCGCCGCACCCCGGTGGGGATCGAGCGCACGGCCGCCTTCAAGACCGAAGCGCTGGCGTTCTTCGGTCGCATCGACCGGCTCGATGATCGCGACGGCGAGTTGGTCGTCGTCGACTACAAGACCGGCCGACGCCCGCTCTCCGAGGAGGACGCGCGCACGTCGCTCCCGCTCGCGTTGTATGCCGCGGCCGTCTGGCGGATGTTCCGCCGCCGCTGCGTCCGGGTCGAGTTGCACCACGTGCCGACGGGAAAGGTTGCGGCCTACGAGCACTCGGACGAGTCCCTCGTGCGCAAGGTGCGCGAAGCCGAATCGATCGCTGCAGACCTGCGACGGGTCGACGCCGTGTATGCCGTCGACGGCACCGATGCGGCGTGCTTCCCGCCACGGCGCTCGCCGTTGTGTCAGTGGTGCGACTACCGTGCCCATTGTCGGGAAGGGCAGCAGGCCGGTCCCGAGAAGTCGTCCTGGGCCGCACTGGAGGAGAGCACGGATGACCGCGTCACCGACGAAGCGCACTTCGGCGGCACAGGGGAGGTCGACCTCGTCGTCGGCGTCCGGGAGCCCACAGGTCCAGCGTCGGACGGGCCGCAGCGCCCGGACGGGCCGATCGGCGGTTGAGGCCCGCACCGGGCCGTTCGTGCTCGCCGTCGCCAACCAGAAGGGTGGCGTGGCCAAGACGACGACCGTCGCGAGCCTGGGTGCGGCGTTCGCGGAGATGGGCAAGCGGGTGTTGCTCATCGACCTTGACGCGCAGGCCTGCCTCACCTTCTCCCTCGGGGTGGACCCCGACACCGTCGCCGTCTCGATCAACGAGGTGCTCATCGGTCAGGCAGGCATCCGCGAGGCCATCGTCGAGTGCGCCGACGGAGTCCACCTCGTGCCGTCGGTCATCGACCTCGCCGGGGCGGAGGCCCAACTGCTCGGTCGTCCCGGGCGGGAGTTCGTGCTGCGCACGATCCTGGAAGACGTGGCGGAGGACTACGACATCGTCCTGTTGGACTGCTCACCGAGCCTGGGGGTGCTCACCCTCGCCGCGTTGACGGCGGCCCAGGGCCTGCTCATCCCCATGCCGTGCGAGATGCTCAGCCATCGCGGCGTCGGCCAGTTGCTCGACACGGTGCGTGACGTCACCCGGCTGCTCAACCCCAAGCTCGAGGTCATCGGGGTCCTGCCGACGCTGTTCGACGGGCGCTCGGCGCACTCCCAGGCGGTGCTCGCCGATGTCGGGCAGCGCTACGGTCTGCCGGTCATCGAGCCGCCGATCCCCAAGACGATCCGGTTCGCCGAGGCCCCGGCCGTGGGGCGCTCGATCCTCACGACCTCGAAGTCGTCCAAGGGCGCCCGCGCCTATCGGGCGGCCGCGAAGTCCCTTGCCGGCCGAATTTGGGGTGCCTGAGTCACAGCGCGGCGTCAGTAGTGCTCAAGGGCGAGCCGGGCCAGCCCGCCCAGAACGGCAGCCCAGAGCAGGCTGGTGAAGCTGCCGATGATGAACCGCTCGGCGGCGCCGTCGGTCGTGCCGCGCAACTCGGCGAATCGGCCCAAGCCTTTGAGGGCGATGACGCCCACGAGGGCCTCGGGCCAGCCGGCGAGGATCCCGAGGAAGACGGCCGTGCGCTCGAGCAGGCCGATCGTCTGCCCACCGCGCAACACGACCGCGGCGGCGGAGATGCCCGCCACCGTCTGCCCCGGGGTCGCACCGGAGCGGCGCTCGACATGGGCGAAGACCCAGCCGGTGAGCGGGCTGCCGCCGAAGATCGCCAGCACGGCAGCCAGCAGGATGGCGCCGCCGAGCAGCGCTTGGGTCACGGTCACGGGTCAGTTCTACCGTCTGCCACCGACAGCAGGTGCTGGACGAGCTCGACGGCGCCGACCTGCTCGCTCCACCCGGAGCGCCGGACCCGCTGGCTGACCGCTGACGGGCTGACCCCCAAGCGGGCCGCCGCCTCCTTCTGGGTCAACCCGTCGGCCAAGAGGTCGGTCACCTCCCAGCCTTCGGCCGTCCGCCCGCGCAGCAGGCGCGCGAGGAGCAAGAGGGCTGACTCGGCATATCGGGTATGCCGCTCGCGCACCGCCCGTAGGTGAGGGTCCAGCTCCGGCGTCGCACCGAGGCGGACGGCCAGTTGGCCGGTCGCGGGGTGGGCTGCCGAAATCGCGGCTCGGGCGGCGATGAAGGCGGGCCCGCGGCCGGCTCGCGGCGACGCCGGCAGGGGCAGGTCGACCGGGCCGATGCCGATGCCGAGACGCCAACGATCGGCACGGATCAGGCTCGTGACGATGTCGAGCAGGTCGGCGGGATCATCGGTGACTCCCTGGATCTCGTCGCCGGCCGTGCGCTCGAAAGGGTTGGCTGCTCGCGGGCGTACCCCCGCGAGCAGGGTCAGCGCCTCAGGGACGCGGTCGGCCTCGCGGCGACTGTCCACCTGGTCTGCTGTGACGACGAACATGTCCATCCTTCATTCCGATAAATGAAGGATAACAACTTCACTCGCTGGTGTGAAGCCTCTTGCCTTACTTGGCGAGGCTCCCGGACACGTCCTCGGCGCTGGCGTCGATGCCGGTGATGGCCTCGTAGCTCCAGCCCGCGATGAGCGCACCGACGATCGGGGCCACCCAGAACAGCCACAACTGCCCGGGGGCGCCGGCTCCGTTGAAGAAGGCGACCGCCGTCGAGCGGGCCGGGTTGACCGACGTGTTGCTGATCGGGATCGAGATGAGGTGGATGAGCGTCAGGGTGAGACCGATGGCCAGCGGCCCGAAGCCGGCCGGCGCGTGCTTGGTGGTCACCCCGAGGATGACGAACAGGAAGAAGGCCGTGAGCAGGACCTCGGCGAGCAGCACCGCCCACATCGAGTAGCCGCCGGGCGAGTTGTCGCCGTAGCCGTTCGCGGCCATGTTGCCGACCATGCTTCCGGAGCCCTTCGCGCTCTTGGCCAATCCCCAGAGGCACGCTCCGGCCAGCAGGCCGCCGACGACCTGGGCGCCGATGTAGGCGAACAGGTCGCGGACGTTGTCGAAGCGGCGGGCCGCCCACAGGCCGATCGTCACCGCCGGGTTGAAGTGCCCTCCGGAGACGTGGCCCACGGCATACGCCATCGTGAGGACGGTGAGCCCGAAGGCGAGCGAGACGCCGAGATGGCCGATGCCGACCTCGGTGCCCTGTGCGTCGGCCACCCCGGCGGGGGCGTAGAACTTGGCGGCGAAGATGGCGCTGCCACACCCGCCGAATACGAGCCAGAACGTGCCGAGTAGTTCGGCGCCGAGCCGCTTGCTGAGTGCAGGCTGCATGGAAGGTCTCCCTTGTCGTTCTCCGATCGGGCGTTTGCCGCGGTCGTCGGCGTCTACGCTACCGGCTCGCCACCCGCCCGGCTGCGAGGTGGTGTGATCAACCCGACGAGAGGACGGGCCGAACGCGGCATACCGAGGTATCTTGACGTCAAGCTATCCTGGGTCGCGACCCCTGTCCGGCCAGCTTCGAATCGACGGAGATGCGATGACCTCAGAAATTGTGTGGACCCAGATCGACGAGGCGCCGGCCCTGGCGACCTACTCCTTCCTGCCGATCGTCCAGGCGTTCACCAGGGGGACCGGGGTCGACGTCGTGACGAGCGACATCTCGCTCTCCGGGCGCATCCTGTCGGCCTTCCCCGAGCGGCTCGCGCCGGAGCAGCAGGTGCCCGACAACCTCGCCGCGCTGGGCGCGCTGACGCTGCGCCCCGAGGCAAACATCATCAAGCTCCCCAACATCTCCGCCTCCGTGCCGCAGCTCAAGGCCGCGATCAAGGAGTTGCAGGACAAGGGGTATGCCGTCCCCGACTATCCCGAGGCGCCGGCGACCGACGAGGAGAAGGCGGTGCACGCGGCATACGCCAAGGTTCTTGGCTCCGCGGTGAACCCCGTTCTGCGCGAAGGAAACTCCGACCGCCGCGCCCCCTTGTCGGTGAAGAACTTCGCCAAGAAGCACCCGCACCGCCTCGGTGCGTGGGACCCGGCGACCAAGGCTCGCGTCGAGACGATGACTGCCGGTGACTTCTACGGCAACGAGCAGTCCGTGGTTGTTGACGGCGGTGGCGACCTGCGGATCGAGCACGTCGGCGCTGATGGCTCGGTGACCGTCCTCAAGGACAAGGTGGCCACGCTGCCCGGCGAGATCGTCGACGGCACCTTCATGAGTGTGGCGGCGCTGCGGGACTTCTATGCCGCGCAGATCGATGCCGCGAAGGCCGACGGGCTGCTGCTGTCGCTGCACCTCAAGGCGACGATGATGAAGGTCTCCGACCCGGTGATGTTCGGTCACGCGGTGTCGGTCTTCTATGCCGATGTCTTCGCGAAGTACGCCGACACGTTGGCCGCGCTCGGGGTCGACCCGAACATGGGCATGGGCGACCTGGAGGTCAAGATTGCCGGCCTGCCGGCGACGGAGCGCGCGGCGATCGCCGCCGACATCGCTGCGGTGTATGCCGCGCGGCCGGCCATCGCGATGGTCAACTCCGACAAGGGCATCACCAACCTGCACGTCTCCAGCGACACGATCGTCGACGCGTCGATGCCGGTCGTCATCCGCGACTCCGGCCAGATGTGGAACTGGGACGGCAAGCTCCAGGCGACCCTCGCCATGGTGCCCGACCGCTCCTACGGCCTCATGTATGCCGCGGTGTTCGAGGACTGCCGCGTCAACGGCGCCCTCGACCCGGCGACCATGGGCTCGGTGCCCAACGTCGGGCTCATGGCCCAGAAGGCCGAGGAGTACGGCTCGCACCCGACGACGTTCATCGTGCCTGCCGCCGGGAGCGTGCGCGTGCTGGGGCCTGATGGCGCCCTGCTCATGTCGCACGAGGTCGGTGCCGGGGACATCTGGCGGATGTCGCGCGTGCGGGACATCCCGATCCAGGACTGGGTCAAGCTCGCGGTGACGCGCGCTCGGATCACTGGCGCCCCGGCGTGCTTCTACCTCGACTCCGCGCGGGCGCACGACCGCAACGTCATCGCCAAGGTCGAGCGTTACTTGGGTGACCACGACCTGACGGGCGTGGAGTATCGCATCCTGGCTCCCGTCGAGGCGATCCAGTGGTGCCTCGCGCGGATCCGCGAGGGCAAGGACACCATCTCGGTGACCGGCAACGTCCTGCGTGACTACCTCACCGACCTCTTCCCGATCCTTGAGTTGGGGACCTCGGCCAAAATGCTCTCGGTCGTGCCGCTGCTCGCCGGTGGTGGGCTCTTCGAGACCGGTGCCGGTGGGTCAGCCCCCAAGCACGTGCAGCAGTTCGTCGCCGAGGACTACCTGCGCTGGGACTCACTCGGTGAGTTCTCGGCGTTGGGTGCCTCGCTTGAGCACCTGGCCCAGACCCAGGGCAACGCCAAGGCCCAGGTGCTTGCGGTCGCCCTCGACAAGGCGATCGCGACGTTCCTCGACGAGAACAAGTCGCCGGCCCGCAAGGTCGGTCAGATCGACAACCGCGGCTCGCACTTCTACCTCGCGCTGTTCTGGGCCGAGGAGTTGGCGGCGCAGTCGGATGACGCCGAGTTGGCGGCGCGGTTCGCTCCGGTGGCGGCCGCGCTGCGGTCGAACGAGTCGACGATCAACGAGGAGTTGCTCGC
>ERZ724516.475-NODE-475-length-24984-cov-7.126359_pt1 | contig 24984 bp, 22 predicted proteins | sample MGYA00376049_ERZ724516 | MGnify/ENA primary metagenome ERZ724516 (study PRJEB28724, sample SAMN07190886) | activated sludge metagenome | isolation source: activated sludge of sewage treatment plant in Hong Hong | place: USA: Christiansburg, Virginia | collected... | reverse complement strand
GCAACCTGCAGGAGGCCGGTTTTGGCGGGATAGTTACGGTCGACTGCATGGATGTGCTGGAAACTGAGCCCCTTACCGAGCACGGCGTCATGGTTGCCAATCCGCCATACGGGGAGCGTATCGGTGAGGCAGATCAACTGGCCGCCTTTTACCCACAACTGGGCTCGGCACTGAAAAGAAACTGGGCGGGCTGGAATTGTTTCTTCTTCACCGCCGATATGCGCTTGCCCAAAATGCTCGGTCTCAAGCCCAGTCGCAAGACGCCATTGTTCAACGGGCCACTTGAGTGCCGCCTGTTCGAGATCCGCATGGTTAAAGGTAGTAACCGGGATCTTTAGCCATACTCTTAGGTATTGTTTTGTGATCCCAAAGGCATGATCTTTTGATCTTGATCAGCCTATTTAGTAAAGTGGTATGCGACGATTAAATTTTTCAAATAAAAATACTTGAGGGGAAACAGCATGTCGGTGAAGGACTTGTATCAACAAAAACGGATGTCACCTGGCGACGCAATTCGCGTCGTAAAAAATGGCGATACCATCGTTATTCCAACTGCAGTTGGTGAGCCACCAGCATTGCTGACGGCACTCTCCGAAGCGCGCCGCGATTTTCGCGGGGTGCAGGTTTCGCAGATTCTACCGGTGCGTAAATACGCCTACTTTGATCCGGAAACGGTAGAAAACGTACGGCACACAGCCTATTTCTACAGTGGTGTGACGCGGCCAGGCGGCGCAGAAGGCTGGGTCGATTTCATTCCCGCTTACTTTTCTGAAATGCCGGCGCTGATCCAACGCAATCAAATGCCTGCCGATGTGGTCTTCAGCCTTGCTTCACCAATGGACGAGCATGGCTTTTTCTCACTGGCTCTGGCCGCCGACTACACCATGGCGGCCATTGAAAAGGCCCACGCCGTCGTCCTCGAAGTAAACCCCAATGTGCCTTTTGCCAATGGCAATTGCCACATCCATATTTCTCAGGTCGCAGCGCTGACGGAAAGTGATGATCCCATTCTCGAAGTTGGCCTGCCCAAGATCGGTCCGGTGCAGGAAGCCATTGGCAAATATGTTGCCGAGATGATTCCGCATGGTGCCACCCTGCAGATCGGTTACGGCGGTATTCCCGATGCGGTAGTGATGCAGTTGACTGACAAGCATGATCTTGGCGTGCATACCGAGATGGTTGGTGATGGCATCATGTCGCTGGTTGAGGCTGGCGTCGTCACCAATCGCAAAAAGAACTACCACCCGGGCAAAATGCTCGCCACTTTTGCGCTCGGCTCAAAGAAGCTTTACCAGTTCATGCATCGTAATCCGGCACTCGAAATGCATCCGGTGGATTTCACAAACGATCCGTACTTGGCCGGCATGAATGACAACCTGCACGCCATTAACGCCACCATGCAGATCGATTTTATGGGGCAGTGCGGTTCGGAAAGTCTGGGCTTCAAACCCTACTCGGGTACCGGTGGCCAGTCGGACTTCGTGCGCGCTGCCAATCGTTCGAACGGTGGCAAGGCCTTCATCGTCCTGCCGTCAACGGCGAAGGATGACACCATCTCCCGTATCGTGCCTACTCTTTCGGCCGGTACGCATGTCTCCACCAGCAAGAACGACATCAACTATGTGGTGACCGAATTCGGTGTCGCCCAGTTGCGCGGCAAGACTGCCAAGCAGCGCTGTGAGGCGCTGATCGGCATCGCTCATCCCAACTTCCGCGGTGAACTGCGTGAAGCGGCGAAAAAGATGAAGTTGCTGTAAGCAGCTTTCTTCAATACAAACAAACGGCGACTTGCGGGTCGCCGTTTGTTTGTAACGTCCATTTACATCCTGTAGCAAACTGTTGCAGAAGAGTTCTGACTTATCAGCTATCGTGAAAGCGTGATACAAGCGAAATTGCGCTGAGGAAGTTCTTATGAAATCGCGGAAATTGCTGTTCGTGATCTGCGTACTGTTTTTGGGTAGTCTAGAAAGTGCTTGGGCAGGTGGGCGTTGGCGCGGTAGCGTTGGTGTTTATGTTGGCCCTGGAGCATTCTGGGGAGCACCGGTTTATCGGCCCCATTACTACCCCGGTCCCTACTATTATCCTGCGCCTTACTATGTTTCACCTCCTGTATATATCGCCCCTGAGCCAGCGCCGGTATACATTGAGCGTAATGATGCGGTGGTGGAACAGACAGAGGCATCAAATTATTGGCACTATTGTCGCGAGTCCAAAAACTATTACCCCTACGTCAAGGAGTGTCCGGGCGGCTGGCAACAGGTCTTGCCGCAACCGGCCAAATAAACCATGAGCCAGAGAAAGATTCTGCTTCCGCGATTGGCAATCCTGAGCAGTTCGTTGCTAATTGGTGCATGCACTATCATGCCCAGCGGGCCTAATGTCATGGTGCTGCCCGGCACCGGGCAGTCGATGGAGCGTTTTCGCACTGACGACTATGCCTGTCGCGATTTTGCCCTGGGGCAGATTGGTGGCCGCAGTAGTCAGCAGGCGGCGAATCAGGCCGCTGTTGGTAGTGCGGTGGTAGGTACGGCTATCGGTGCGGCGGCTGGTGCAGCGATAGGAGGTAGCCAAGGCGCTGCTGTCGGAGCCGGCACGGGCTTGCTGATCGCTGGCGCAGTCGGTGCGGATGCCGGACGAGCTTCCGGTTACGGTAGCCAGCGTCAATATGACAATGCCTACATCCAGTGCATGTACGCCAATGGGCACCGGGTTCCCGTGCCGGCAAACATGAGTTATTCGAAGCCGGTCAAGGCGGCGAATGCCGGTATTCCGCCGCCTCCTCCGGGGATGCCTCCCCCTCCACCTCCGCCGAATAAATAATTTTGTGGTTGAGTTGCCAAACTGCTAAGTCCTGTGGCTTCATTGCCGACAAGCATGAAGTTACAGGGGAAGGTAATTGGCTAAAAACAATGTATTGACGCAGGGAAAAAAGCTCAAAGCGGATACGGCGGCACGCGAGGGGCGTCTTGAAGAGGCTCGCACTTTGTTCCAGCATGTTTGCCAGTTGAATCCTTCTGACGCAGAGGCATGGGTGAAACTCGGTTTGGTGCAGAAGCGCCTAGGGCGCTTCGACGATGCTGAAACTTCAGCACGGCGTGCCATTCTTCTTGCTCCAAAGGTTGGGTATTGCCATCATGCTCTGGGAGTTGTCTTACATAGTAAGGGGCGGAATGATGAGGCGATTGTTGCCTATCGTAAGGCGATTGCCCTGCAACCGGATTTTTCAGATGCGCACTATCTACTCGCTTGTGCGCTGCACGAATCAGGCAATCTCGTCGAGGCGATCGGGTCTTATAGGCAAGCGTTGGCTTTGCGGCCTGATTTTCCGGAAGCACTTGGTGATCTTGGTGCATTATTTTTGGATATCGGTGAACTCTCACAAGGGGCTGAGCTATTGGCAAGGGCGCTTGTGCTGCAGCCTGCAAATAGCGCTGCACTAAATAACATGAGTAATGCATTGCGCCTGCAAGGTAAAGTAGAGGAGGCTTTTGCACATTATCGCCATGCCCTGTGTCTTACTCCTGATTCACCGGATGTTACCGTCGGTCTGGCGAACCTTCTTGAGAAGTCGGGCGAATTGGCAGAAGCTGACGAACTGGTACAACGTACTCTGGCGAAGCTGCCCATGCACCCGGGCGCTGTTCTTTTGGCGGCCCAGTTGGCAAGGCGCGAAAAACGCTATCAGGAGGCAGCAGGTCTGCTCGAAAGCTTGCGTAGCCAACCCATGCGTTTGGATATGGCTGGTGATGTCGAATTGGCTCTTGGGCAAATCTATGACCAACTTGACAATCCAGAGCTCGCTTATCCTTTGATCGTTAGTGGCAACGCTAAGAAGGCCCGGCTGTCTTTGTTGGGAGAGTCTGGCGGGGAGAGTTATTTGGCCCGAGTTGCACTAATCAGCAGTTTCGCAACGCCAGCGCTTGCGCGTTGTGAGCACGATGAAACGAAGATCCCTTCTGATTATCCTGCACCAGTCTTTCTGATTGGCTTTCCCCGTTCGGGCACAACGCTACTTGAGCAGATTCTGGATAGCCATCCAGGTATTGTCGCAATGGAGGAAAAAGGTGCGGTGGCAACCATGGTGAACGCGTTTCTAGCGATTTCGAACGGGCAACCAGGGGCTTTGGCTGAATTAAATGATGAGACAATTGCTCAGCTACGCCAAATATATTTCCGCGAAGCAAAGAATCATGTTGATATCAGACCAGACACCTTATTGCTCGATAAAATGCCTCTAAATACGGTGGTGGTGCCGATCATTTGGCGTGTTTTTCCAGAGGCAAGGTTCATTTTGGCTATTCGCCATCCCTGTGATGCCAGCCTTAGCTGCCTGATGCAAAATTTTGCAGCCAACGAAGCTATGGCTAATTTTTCCAGTCTTGAGAAAACTGCACGCACTTATGCGACTGTGATGGAGGCTTGGCGAAAATACATCGATTTATTGCCAATTGTCTATCACCGAATTCGCTACGAGGATCTTATCTCCGACGTGGAAGGAGAGAGCCGCAGGCTATTGGCCTTTCTTGACATCGCTTGGGATGGTGTTGTCTTGAATCATACGGAGCACGCGCGTAAGCGTGGGGCGATTAATACGCCTAGTTATCATCAGGTAACCCAACCGATCTACCAGCATGCGAAGTACCGCTGGAAGCGTTACGAACGGGATTTGTTGCCAGTCATGGGCATTTTGCAGCCATTCATTAGCTATTTTGGCTACGACGAAGTGGCTCAGCCGGGGAGTCTTGCCGAATGACCGAGCAAACTAATTTGGTTTGGCATGGCGGCGCTGTTTCTTCAGAAGATCGTCAGCGCTTGTTGATGCAAAAGCCGCTAACCATCTGGCTGACCGGGCTGAGCGGCGCGGGCAAGTCTACGCTGGCGGTTGCTTTGGAGCGATTTTTCATAACGGAAGGCCATGTCTGCTATGTTTTGGATGGAGACAATGTCCGGCATGGTCTGAACCGGGATCTCGGGTTTTCACCAGAGGATCGTGGAGAGAATATTCGGCGGGTCGCTGAAGTGGCCGGATTGATGAATGATGCAGGCCTGATCGTCATTGCTGCATTCATTTCTCCCTACCGCAGTGACCGAGCCTTGGCGCGTGAGATTGTCGGCGTTGATCGATTTGCCGAAATTTATCTCAATACCCCGCTGACAGTCTGCGAAAAACGCGATCCCAAGGGGTTATATCGACGTGCCAGGCAGGGGAGTGTTGCGCAGTTTACCGGTGTTGACGCGCCATATGAGGAGCCGTTGAGCCCTGCCTTGTCGATCGATACTAGTATTTGTGGAATCGATGCTTGCGTTGACGCTCTGGCCAAGCATGTCCATGCGCGGATTGCGCTACTTGTTGAGTAGAACTGGATCTGGGCTCGCTTCCTGATTCTGCGAATTGCGAAATTGGCTGCTGTCAATAATGTGTTCGTTCTATCTGTTTGAATTCGGCTATCTGTCAGCTTTTTGAAGTCGTTAACGTGTCGAAAAATTTTACACTCAAGAGAAATGTAAAGGTAAAAAGTTAATTAACCAATTGAATTATAATATTTATTTATTTATGGCATGTTGTGTGCTATCTGATTGGTGAGGCAGCTTGAGATGCCTGAAAATTAACTGACATAAAGGGGAATTCCATGAAAAAGACTACTTTGGCAATCGCTCTGTTGAGCATCGGTATGGTCGGTTCTGCTCAGGCCGCCAGCTTCCTGAATGGTGGTTTTGAAAGCAATAACTACAGCGGTTGGACTCGGGGTTCGGGAACGAATACCAGTCCGACGGCGACCGGCTCTGGCGCGCTGGCATTGGATCCGGCAAGCTACGCCACCAACAATAACTGGCAAGGTGCGATCACCAGTGCTGGTTTCGACTCCATCGATACGTCGCTTGCTACGGTTCGTTACGGCGATCATTCCGTTCGTGTGAACAACAACGCCAATGACTATTCAGTAAATGTCATTACTCAGTCCGTCTCGAATTACGACGGCACATCGATCAACTTTTCTTGGGCTGCGGTTCTGGAAAGCTCGCACGGTACCACCGACTCCGATATCTTTGGCCTAAAGGTCACTGATGGTAGCGGTTTTGTGCTCTACAACGCGACTTATTCCTCTGCATCAGCGCCGGGTACCTTCAAGAACTTGAATAACGGTTGGTTCTCCAGCGGCTGGCAAGACATTACCCTGAACGTAGCCAAGGGCGGGGACTACACGATCAGCCTTCTGGCTGCGGACTGCCCATACGGTGGCCACGCCGGTTACGTCTATCTGGATGGTTTTGGCACAGTGAGCGGTGGTGGCGGCGATAATGGTTCCGGCGGTACTGTTCCGGAACCTGGTTCGCTGGCGCTGGCTGGCCTCGGCTTGCTGGCTGCGCTTGGCGCTCGTCGTCGCAAGTCTGCCTGATCGATATTCCCGCACGTGAAAAAGGGCGACTTTGGTCGCCCTTTTTTATGCGCTTTGATTTTTGCTAAACTTGACTGCCTAGCTGTATTGCAGTGAGTATAGATTGTAAAATTCTGCCGTTAATATATTTCCCTTAAATCCTTTGCGATGGCCAAATCTGTAAGGAAGTTCCTAAATGGGTAAGTTGTCCGAATGCGTTGCTGGTGCCTCTCTCGTTCGCACTATCTCGGGGGGCAGGCTGGCGGTTATTGTACTTTCGTGCTCCCTGTTCTTTGGGTGTTCCAATTCTGCTTCTGACTATGCCAAGGAGGGAACTGCCTACCTTGAAAAGGGTGACTTGAATGCAGCCGTGATTAGCTTCAAGAATGCGGTTCAGGCTGATCCAAAATCCATTGAGGCTCGTCTTGCCCTGGCTGATGCTTTGGAGCGTAATGGCGACTTGTCAGGCGCTGAGCAACAGCTTCGGCGGGCGCTGGAGTCTGGTGGTGATGCGGATGAGCTTCTACCGAGAGTCGCTGTTCTTTTGCTGGATCGCGGCGAAAATGCCTTGCTGATTCGTGACTTCGGGAATCAGAACTTGAAGTCGTCAACTGCCGATAGTGATCTCAAGGCCCTCGTAGCATTGGCGCATCTTGCTTCGGGGCAACCTAAGAAAGCTAACGAGCGATTAGATAAATTAACAGAGCAGACTCCCGCGGTTTACTTGGCCCGCGCACAAATTGACTATGCCGAAAATCGTCGGGCAGATGCAGCAGCAGCAATGGACTCGGTACTGGCGTCACAGAAAGCACCTTGGTGGGTTGCACGAGGTGCGAGCCGCGTATTCCTCGCCAACAACGAAGCCCCCAAGGCTTTGCAGGCTATCAGGCAGTCCTATGACGCAGCTCCCATGCATAGAGGTGTTATCGGCGAATACGCGGAGCAGTTGATCGCTGCGAACCGAAAAGAAGAGGCTCGTCCGTTGCGGGACAAGTTGCGTAAAGTGGCGCCGGCTTATTACCGAACACAATATCTCGATGCGCTGTTCTTGCTGGAGGATGGCAAGCAGGATTTTGCCTACACGGCTGTGACCAAGGTTCTTGCTGCATTACCTGAACACATACCTTCGCAAATCATAGCCGCTTCAATTGAGCTGGAGCGCAACGAACTGTCTTCTGTGGACGTCAGGGTCAAGAAGGTCTTGAGCGCAGAACCGAATTCCAGCCAAGGGTATCGTCTAAGAGCGATGCTGGAAATGCGTCGAGGTCATATGGCTGAGGCATCGGATGCTTTGGAGAAGGCAATCAACAGAGCGCCAGAAGACAGGAATCTTCAGGCAATGGCAGCTGGAGTTTCGTGGTCGCGCGGAGACAAGAGGACTGCCTTACGCCAGATGAGCAAGGCTGCCATGCAGGAGCCGCAGCGTGCAGACTTGCTGGCAGGTCTAGCCGAAATGCTTCAAATCAGTGGTCAGGCGGCAGAAGCATCGAAGGCACTTGATTCCGGAATAGCTCTCGCAAAGGATACCAAGGGGCGTGAAGCAGTCTTCAATGCTGCTCTTCACATGAAGCAATTGGCCAAGGCGAAAGGTATTGCCCAAGTCGAGATTGGACTACGCCCTAAAGATCCCGAACCGCTGCTATGGATGGCCGCAGTGTTAGGAAGCGAGGGAAATGAAGCAGGAGCCCTCAATAGCACGCGCCAGGCCTTGGATTTGCAGCCAGATTATTATCAGGCGCTGAATGCCTTGGCCCGAACTTCCAATACTCCAGAGCGGAAGACTGAGTACGAGACACGGCTACAGAAAGCAGTGGATTCAGGAACTAAGGATGCGCGTGTTTACCTTGACCAGGCAAAGGTCTTGAACGCTGCTCATGTGAGTTCCGAAAAAATCGGTACAGTACTGGATAAGGGGGTTGCCGCATCGCCGACCAATGTCGCTCTGAGGGAGGCGGCTATTCGGCATTGGCTTGGTGTCGGGCGAAAGGACAGGGCGCTGGCGCTGGCCAAGGAGGGTGAGGCGACGATGCCTGATAGTGCCCCCATGCTTGCTCTTGCTGCAAATGTTCAGGAGGCGGCTGGAGAGTCATCGCAAGCAGCCATTAAGTTTGCCCAACTCTCTGAGCGCTTTCCGGATCGTGTTGACTGGAACTTGAAGCATGCGCAGAACCTGAGAGCTGTAGGCAAAAATGCGGATGCCGTAAAGGTTCTGCGACGCCTGATTCAGGAGCGACCAGATGAGCCTTTGCCCTATCAGGCACTGGTTCTTGTCCAGCTGGAGATGGGGGCATTGCTCGAGGCGCAGACCACCGCTGAAATGTTACGAGATAAACCCAGGATGAAGGGTCCTGGTTTGCTGCTTCTTGGTGATGTGCATGCAGCGGCGAATCGGCAGGCAGAAGCGATCCAGGCTTTCAATGCCGCAGTCGTTACCGATGCGGGGCTAGGTGAGCTTGCTCTGGAAAGGAAGGTAAGGCTATTGGATCAGAGCAATAGCAGTATCCTAGCATCGGCACAAATTTCCAAATGGTTGGCTGACCATCCGAATAGCGTGGTGGGGCTCTCGTTGGCTGCGAGGCGAGCCAGCGCACGGCAGGACTATGTGGCGGCAGCGAAATATCTTGAGGCTATCGTCAAAATCGACCCGAAGAATCCGGTTGCATTGAATGATCTGGCTTGGGCCTATGTGATGGCTAAAGACCAGAAAGCCTTGCTGGTCGCCAAGAGGGCAGTGGAGTTTGCACCCAGTAACGCAGTTGTTCTCGATACCTTGTCTCAGGCTCAGCTTGGCGCCGGACAGAAAAGTGAAGCCATTGCTACTGCACGTCAAGCCTTGGCCCTTGATGCCAAGTCACCTTTCGTTCGGTTGCACTTGGCCGAAATCGTTATGGAGTCAGGAGATCAAAAAGAGGCTGTGGCGCTTTTGTCGGGGCTTGATGAAAAGCTATTGGATGCGGAAGCGGTTCTTCGCTTGAAGGCGTTAAGAGAAAAACTGTGAGGACTTTTTTCTAATAAATCGGATACCAAAATTTCTGGCAGAGTGTCGCAATTGTCGATTGGAGCAGAGCTTTCACTTAAACAAGTCAGCCAAGACGGTCGCGACGTCGGGATGCCGCCACCGCCTTGGCTTTTAGGGGTTCAGGCGACGCCTGCGCTATGCGCCTGCTGATCTGCCCAATAGCTTGAACGCACCATCGGTGCACAGGCGGCGCCGGTGAAGCCCATTTTCTTAGCTTCCTCTTCGTACATCTTGAAGATGTCGGGATGAACGTAGCGGCTGACCGGCAGGTGATGGCCGGTTGGCGCCAAGTACTGGCCGATGGTCAGCATTTCGACATTGTGGGCGCGCAGGTCGCGCATCACTTCGAGGATTTCCTCATCCGTTTCGCCAAGGCCGACCATCAGGCCGGACTTGGTTGAAACCTTGGGGTAGCGTGTCTTGAACTGTTTGAGAAATTCCAGCGAGTGCTTGTAGTCGGCACCCGGGCGCGCTTGTTTGTAGAGGCGCGGGATGGTTTCCATGTTGTGGTTCAGCACGTCGGGCAGGGCTCCGCCGAGGACTTCCAGTGCTATTTCCATGCGCCCACGGAAGTCGGGCACCAGGGTTTCGATGGTCGTGGTTGGTGACAACTCACGGGTGTGGCGAATGACGTCGACAAAGTGCTGGGCGCCGCCGTCGCGTAGATCGTCGCGGTCGACGCTGGTAATGACCACATATTTTAGTTTGAGTGCAGCCACCGACTCGCCTAGTTCACGCGGTTCGTCCGGGTTGGGCGGTAGCGGCTGGCCGTGGCCGACGTCGCAGAACGGGCAGCGGCGGGTGCAGATGTCGCCGAGGATCATGAAGGTCGCCGTGCCGCGGCCGAAGCATTCGCCGATGTTGGGGCAGGTGGCTTCTTCGCAGACGGTGTGCAGCTTGCGTTCGCGCAGCATGGTCTTGATCTCGCCGAAGCGCCCGGCGCTGTTGCCGGCCTTGACGCGAATCCAGTCCGGCTTCTTCAGTGGATTGTCGACCGGCACGATCTTGATCGGAATGCGCGCGGTTTTCAGTTCGCCTTTTTGTTTGACGCCTTTTTCAGCCATGTTGTTTATCCAGTTGCTGCAGCAGGTATTGGGTAAGTTGTTCACCGGCCTGATTGGCCGTGAGTGGAATGTTGAAATCTTTGGTTTGCACTACTTTGAGCCCAGCATAGCCGCAAGGATTGATCGCCGTAAATGGGTAAAGATCCATATCGACATTGAGTGACAAGCCGTGGTAGCTACAGCCATTTTTAATCTTGAGGCCGAGCGCGGCGATTTTTGCATCTCCGACATAGACGCCTGGAGCACCGGCGAGGCGCTGGGCATCGACACCGTAGGGGGCGAGAAAATCGATGACCGCCTGTTCAATGGCGGTGACCAGTTCGCGCACCTTGATCTGCATCCGGTGCAGATCAAGCAGCAGGTAAATCACGACCTGGCCTGGTCCGTGATAAGTGATCTGGCCGCCGCGGTCAATCTTGATCATGGGGATGCCGATATCGGTTAGCAGATGCTCAGGTTTTCCAGCTTGGCCCAGCGTATAAACCGGCGGGTGTTCGACAATCCAGATTTCATCTGGCGTTTCTGCCGTACGGGCAACGGTAAAAGCCAGCATGGCTTGCCAGGTTGGCTCGTATTCAACCCGCCCGAGATTTTTGACCTGCAGGTTCACAGGGCAACTTTGACCATCGGGTGGGCGGTCAGGTCCATGTAGATGGCGTCAAGTTGCGGCTTGGACTGGGCGACGATGGTGCAGGTGACGCTGAGGTAGTTGCCGCCGGAACTGGCGCGCAATTCCATGCGCGTCGCGTCAAAATCGGGGGCGTGTTTGGTGACGATGCTGATCACCACTTCGGCGAACGTGTCTTCGGCCTTGCCCATTATCTTTATGGGAAAGTCGCAGGGGAATTCGAGCAGGGTGTCCTTATACGATGCCATGTCAACCTTTACGCATTACGGTGTTCTTGAAAATCTGATACCACTGGAACATTTGCTCGCCATAGGGGCCGGGCTTGCCGGTGCCAACCGGCGTGCCATCGAGTGTGGTGATGGCGAGAATCTCCTTGGTTGAGGACGTCATCCAGACCTCGTCGGCGCTGCGAAGTTCCATTTCAGAAATTTCACGCACTTCCAGCGGTTGACCGTGACATTCTGCCAATTCGAGCACGAGATCGTAAGTGATGCCCGGCAACATCAGTTGTGTCTTGGGTGGTGCGAGCAAAACCCCATTCTTGACGACAAAAATGTTGGAAGCGGCACCTTCTTTCAGGTAGCCGTCGCGGATCAGCAAGGCCTCGGCGCAACCTTCTTCTACTGCTTGCTGGCGCGCCAGGATGTTGGCGAGCAGGGAAATAACCTTGAGGTCGCAACGCGCCCAACGCTGGTCCGTAACCGTGATGGCGGCAACGCCGGTGGCGCGAATTTCAGCGGCGCTGGTGACCAATGGCCCGGCAAAGGCGAAAACAGTCGGTGCGACCGAGGCTGGCGGAAAAGCATGGTCACGCTTGTTGTCAGCACCGCGTGTGACTTGCAGGTAGATCGATTGATCGTCCCACGGTGCGGCAGCGATCAATTTTTGCACGACGGCTTTCCAGTCTTCGTGATCCAGCGGATTTGCCAGTTTGATGCCATCCAGCGTCGCCTGCAGGCGCGTCAGGTGTTCGTCAAGACGAAAAGCCTGGCGCGAATAGACAGGAATCAACTCATAAACCCCGTCGCCGTAAAGAAAACCACGATCCAGCGGTGAAACACCAGCTTCGGCCAGCGGCAGAAACTGGCCATTGAGATAGACGGGATCGGCGACGTAGGGAGTCATGGGTTTTAGTTGAACCAAAGTCGGATGGTGTCCCAGATGCGGACGAAGATATTGCCGAGTGGCACTTCTTCAAGGGCGAGTACCGGATATTCGCCATAGGGTTTGCCGTCGATGGTGACTTTGAGCAGGCCGATATCCTGGCCGGCTTGAATCGGGGCGATCAGTCGCGGTTTGGCGGTGAACTCGGATTTGACCTTGTCTGCATAGCCTTTGGGAACGACAACAGTCAGATCGTTGCTGAAACCCGCCTTGAAGGAATTTTGCGTACCTTTCCAGACGCGCAGTGCAGCAACTTCCTGATTCTTGGCGTAGAGCGGCACGCTGTCGTAAGCTATAAATCCCCAGTTGAGCAGTTTGAGCGATTCGGTGGCGCGCGTTGAGTCGGATTTTGTACCGAGGACGACGGACAGCAGGCGGCGCTTGTCGCGCAGTGCCGAGGAAATCAGGCAATAGCCGGCGGCTTCGGTATGACCGGTTTTGACGCCATCGACGGTCGGATCAATGAATAGCAGACGATTGCGATTGGGCTGTGTGATGTTGTTGTAGCGGAATTCCTTGAGCGAGTAATACTTTTTGTAGTCCTCAGGGAAGTCGCGGATCAGCGCGTTAGCGAGAATCGACAGGTCGCGCGCCGTGGTGTACAGCTGCGGATCAGGCAGGCCGGTTGAGTTGGTGAAGCTGGACGACTTCATGCCGAGGCGCTGGGCTTCGCGGTTCATCATCTGCGCGAAATTCTCTTCGCTGCCGGCAATACCTTCGGCCAAAGTGACGCAGGCATCGTTGCCGGACTGGACAATCATGCCCTTGATCAGGTCATCGACCAACACTTGTGTGTCGACCCGGACAAACATCTTGGAACCACCCGTCTTCCACGCTTTTTGTGAGACGGGCAGCGCCTGATCAATGGAGATGGTTTTCTGGCGCAGAGCCGAGAAGGTCAGATAGGCTGTCATCAGCTTGGTCAGCGAGGCTGGCTCAAGCCGCTCATCAGGCTTTTCAGTGGTCAGGATCTGGCCGGAGCTGGTCTCCAGCAATAACCACGATTTGGCGGCGAGGGTTGGCGGTACGGGGGCTTGTTGGGCGAGGGCCTGGCCGGCGCAAATGAGGGCCAGGAAAGTAATAAAAACTTGGCGAAGCTGCATGGTGTTCTTTTATTGTATTTAACGTTGGGGGGTGCGAATTATACCCCTGACAAAACTTCGGCCTGCGGCGAAGCGGAACACAAAACTTCAATGGCCGGGTGGCGAATCCGCCGCTCGTTGGAGATCGCAAATATCTGTTCACTGACCCCATTCATGGCGCCCAGCACCTGAGCATTGAGTTGCGTGCCGATCTGTTCAGAGAGGGCCAGCGGTGCCGGGAATAGTCCCAAGCCCTCGCGGCCAAAGGTGTTGAGCAGCGCGCTGTCTTCAAACTCGGCAATCACCCGCGGACGCACGCCTTCGCTTTCCAGCCAGCGATCAATGCGCGAACGCAGTGCGTTGTGGCGGGTAGGTAGCAGCATCGGGGCGCCGTCGAGTGACTTGGGAAAACCTGCTTTGTAGCGGTCGACCTGCTCGGCGCTGCCAAAAATTCCGGTAGCGAAATCGCCGAGGCGGTTGCTGAACACCTTGATGTTGCCGCCGACCGGTGCCGACCTGTCGGTCAGGACCACATCAAGCCGGTGCAGGGCGAGGTCAGCGAGCAGTGTTTCGAATTCGCCCTCGTCGCAGATCAGACGGACATCGACCGGCATTTTGAATACCGAAGACAGCAAGCGATAGGCCAGTAGCTTGGGAATGCCGTCGGTGATGCCGACGCGCAGGCGCAGGGTGTTTTCGCTATCGCTGCTCTTGAGGGCTTCGACCATGGCATCGCCCAGCTGAAAAATCTGATCGGCGTAGCCGAGGGCCACTCGCCCCGCTTCGCTCAAGACCAAGCCGCGCCCCTGGGCGATGAACAATGATTTGCCGAGTTGTCGCTCCAACAGGCTCAATTGACCGCTGATGGTCTGAATGGCGACATCCAGACGTTCGGCGGCGCGCGTCATGCTGCCTTCCTGGGCAACTACCCAGAAGTAGTAAAGATGTTTGAAATTCAGATTGTTCATGGTTTTTGTTCTGAAAAAATCGAAGTGTTGTTCAATTTTCCTCCGAGTTTACCGTGCTGTCCAATGCAGTATTATTCGTCCGTAATCTTTAAACCGGAGTTGATCATGAAACGTGTCGTTCTCTTTCTCGCTACCAACCTGGCCGTCATGCTGGTGCTCAGCCTGGTCACCAGCCTGCTTGGCGTCAATAAGTTCCTCACGGCCAATGGTTTGAATCTTGGCATGCTGCTCGTCTTCGCTGCGGTCATCGGTTTCGGCGGTTCGCTGATCTCGCTGATGATGTCGAAAATGATGGCCAAATGGAGCACGGGTGCTCGTGTGATCGAGTCGCCGAGTAACTCGACGGAAGTCTGGCTGGTCGATACTGTCGGCCGCTTGGCGCAACGCGCCGGATTGCCGATGCCGGAAGTGGCCATCTATGATGGCGAGCCCAATGCTTTTGCCACTGGTGCCAGCAAAAACAGCTCACTGGTCGCTGTGTCGACCGGCTTGTTGCAGAGCATGACGCGTGAAGAGGCAGAGGCGGTTCTCGCCCACGAAGTGGCGCACATCGCCAACGGCGACATGGTGACCCTGACCCTGATTCAGGGTGTGGTCAATACCTTTGTTGTCTTCCTGTCGCGGGTCATCGGTTACGCCGTGGACTCATTCCTGCGCAAGGGGGAGCAGAATAGCGGCCCAGGTATCGGCTACATGGTCACCAGCATGATTTGTGAGGTGGTCTTTGGTGTGCTGGCCAGTGTCATCGTCGCTTACTTCTCGCGCCAGCGTGAGTTCCGTGCAGATGCCGGTGCCGCGCACCTGATGGGTAGTGCGACCCCGATGCAGAATGCGCTGCGCCGCCTCGGCAGTCTCCATACCGAGCCGTTGCCGCAAAGCATGGCGGCCTCCGGTATTGCCGGCGGTTCCAGCTGGATGGCGTTGTTTTCGAGCCATCCGCCGCTGGAAGAGCGGATTGCTGCGTTGAACAATACGCGCTAACTCATTTTGAGTAGCGGGCCGGCTAGCACTGGCCCGCTACGCCCAGCACTTGGTTTTCCCCTCCGAGACCCCGTTTTTGATGGGTTAGGTACGGTATTTGCGTGAAACTTTCCATGAACCTCAAAAAAACATTGATTGCCGTGACTTGGTGCTTGGGCACAAGCATTGCAGTAGCGCAAACCGAGTTCGATCTGCCCAGTCTTGAAGCGCTGGCCATGAATTCGAGCCGCTCACTGCTGGCTTCTCGCGATCAGGTGACGGCAGCCCGCTTTGCAGTCGATAGCGCGAGCGCCTTTCCCAACCCCGAACTGGAGTACTTAAGCGGTAGTACGCGTGCGCGCAGCCCGGGGGGGAATCCCGGTGATGCGCGCAGCGTCACGCTGACCCAGCCGATTGATCTGCCTTGGCGGCGCTCGGCCCGAATCGGTGCTGCCGAAGCTGGGTTTGAGGCAGCAGCGGCTGGTTCGCGGATGTTTGAAGCCGATCTTCTGGCTAGACTCCGTGCGCGCTACTTCGAGGTTTTGCGTCGTGAGGCTGAGCTAAGCAATGCGCGGGAAGATGCCGCTCTTATGGAGAGTGTGCGAGGCAAGATCGCCTTGCGCGTCGAAACCGGTGAGGCGCCACGTTTTGAATTGATCAAGGCTGATGCTGAATCTCTGAATGCTCAGAAAACGGCACAGGCAGCGGGGTTTCGTCTTGAGCAGTCACGTTCCTTGTTGCGTCAGGCGGTGGGTGTTGCGCTGCCGGCTGAATTCAAGCTGACCAGTCGTTTACGCGATGTGCCGGCGTTGACGCCGATCGATACTGTGCGCAAGCAAATTTCCGAAGCCAGCCCGGATCTGGCGCGTGGCCGCGCCGAAATGGTGCGTGCCGAGCGTCAGTTGGCGCTTGAGCGGGCGCAGCGATGGCCTGGTCTGGCGTTGAAAGCAGATATCGATGAGGACCCTGATATTCGCACCTCAAAAATTGGTGTGGTTGTCTCGATTCCGCTCTGGGACCGCCGTAGTGGTCCTGTGGGCGAAGCGGCTGCCCAATTGTCGCGGGCGCGCAATGATTTTGAGTCGCAGCAGTTTTCCTTGAGTCAGGGGCTGGAGGTTGCCTATCAGCAATACGAAATAGCGCAAACGCAAGTGACCGCGCTTGAGTCCGGGATTGTCCGGCAGGCTGAGGCGGCCTTGAAGGTGTCGCAAGCTGCTTACCGTTTCGGAGAGCGTGGCTTTCTCGAGGTGCTCGATGCACAACGAGTGTTTCGTGCGGCACGTGCCGAGTTGATTGCTGCACGCTACGAATTAGCTACTGCCTGGGTTGAAATTGAAAGACTACGGGCGACGCCCGGGGGAAGCAAAGAATGAAAAAAAATGCACTCTTTTTATTGTTGACCGCAGCACTTCTCGCCGGATGCAACAACGACGACAAAACGGTAGCCGCAGCGCCGCCTACCGACCCGGCGCAGGTGGCGCCAGCACCGGAGTTACTGTCCCAGCTCAAGCTGGCTGATGTAAGCACTCAGCCGGTCGCGGAGACCTTGCGTGTTGCCGGTCGTATCGACTTTGACGAGCAGCGTCTGGCGCGTATCGGGGCGACGATCACTGGTCGGGTGACCGAGGTTGATGCCTTGCTGGGTCAGGAGGTCAAGAAAGGTGAGGTGCTGGCTCGTCTGAACAGCAGCGAACTGTCAACGCAGCAACTGGCCTATCTGAGGGCGCGTTCGCAGCTTGAATTGAACCGGCGAAATGCAGAGCGTGCCAAGTCCCTTTTTGAAGCTGACGTCATTGGGGCTGCAGAATTGCAGCGACGTGAAAGTGAGTACCAGATTTCTGTTGCCGAAACCCGAGCCGCCTCCGATCAGTTGCAGCTTCTTGGGGTAACCCCGGCGGCAATCGAGCGCCTTGGGAAACAAGGCGCGGTCAATTCGCTGACTCCTGTGGTGTCTACGCTCAACGGTTTTGTGGTCGAACGCAAGCTGGCTCAGGGGCAGGTAGTACAGCCGGCAGATGCTCTTTTTGTCGTGGCTGATTTGTCGCGCCTGTGGGCGGTTGCACAGGTGCCTGAACAGCAGGTGAATCAGGTCAAGGTTGGGCAGTCGGTCAACATTGAAGTGCCGGCGCTGGGCAACGAAAAATTGTGGGGGAAGCTGATCTACGTTGGCCAGACAATCAATCCGGAGACGCGTACGGTGCTGGTGCGAACCGAACTGGACAATCGTGATGGTCGACTCAAACCGGCCATGCTGGCTTCGATGCTGATTGAAGCCAGAGCAGTTGAGCGACTGGTTGTGCCAGCCAGTGCGGTGGTTCGTGAAAATGACGAGGATCATGTCTTTGTCGGCGAAGGTGATGGCGTTTTTCGTCTGCTAAAAGTCAAGCTGGGTCCGGAGCAGGGCGGTCAGAGAGTTGTGCTTTCAGGTCTCAAGGGAGAAGAGAAAGTGGTTGTTGATGGCGCTTTTCACCTAAATAACGAACGCAACCGCAAGGAAATGGAGGGCTCGTGATTGAATCCCTAGTCCGTGGGGCGCTCGCGCAGCGCCTCGTCGTAGCGGTGATTGCCACTGTCCTGCTCTTCTTTGGCCTTGATGCGGCACGCAAACTGTCGGTTGATGCCTTCCCCGATGTCACCAATATTCAGGTTCAGATTGCCACTGAAGCACCGGGACGTTCGCCGGAAGAGGTTGAGCGTTTCGCCACCGTACCGCTGGAGGTGGCGATGACCGGCCTGCCCGGTCTGGAAGAAATGCGGTCGCTAAACAAGCCGGGTTTGTCGCTGATTACGCTGGTTTTCAGTGACAAAACAGATCTTTATTTCGCACGCCAACTGGTCATGGAGCGTCTGCTCGAAGTTGGGACACGCTTGCCACCGGGTATTTCTCCGGTGCTCGGACCGGTGTCGACTGGCTTGGGCGAGGTTTATCAATACACGCTGGAGCGCCCGGATGATGGTGATCGGGCGTTGAGTGAAGAAGAATTAATGCATCGTCGTACCGCTCAGGACTGGGTGGTGCGTCCGTTGTTGCGTTCAATTCCCGGGGTTGCTGAAATAAATTCGCAAGGTGGCTTCGCCAAGCAGTATCAGGTGCTGGTCAACCCCGACCGCTTGCGTCATTTCGGTCTGACGATTGCCGATGTCTATCAGGCGGTGGGGCGCAATAACGCCAATGCTGGTGGTGGGGTGTTGCCGCAGTACGCCGAGCAGTATTTGATTCGCGGTGTGGGACTGGTCAAGGATCTTGAAGATTTGCGCGTCATTGTGCTCAAGGAAAAAGACGGTGTGCCGGTCTATGTGCGCGATGTCGCCGAAGTGCAGATCGGCCATGAAGTCCGTCAGGGCGCGGTGATAAAAAACGGTACGACGGAAGCTGTTGGCGGTGTCGTGATGATGCTGTCCGGTGGTAACGCCAAGGCGGTTGTCGGCAAAATCAAGGCACGGGTCGATGAGATCAACGCCAAGGGTATGTTGCCGGATGGCCTGAAAATCGTCGCTTATTACGACCGCTCGGAATTGGTCGATGCGGCGCTGTGGACCGTAACCAAGGTGCTCCTTGAGGGCGTGCTGCTGGTTGTTGTCGTGCTTTTCCTCTTTCTTGGCGATGTGCGTTCTTCACTAATCGTTGTGGCGACGCTGGTGCTGACGCCGTTGCTTACTTTCATTGCCATGAACAAGCTGGGCATTTCCGCCAACCTGATGTCGCTCGGCGGCCTGGCCATTGCTATTGGTTTGATGGTGGATGGCTCGGTCGTTGTTGTCGAAAACGCTTTCCTGCAGCTTGGCCGCAAGGCGAAGTCTGGTGAGAGCCAGTTGCGCATCATCCTGCACGCAGTGGTCGAGGTTGCGACGCCGGTAATTTTCGGCGTCGGCATCATCATTCTGGTATTCCTCCCCCTTATGACTTTGCAGGGAATGGAAGGCAAGATGTTTGCCCCATTGGCATACACCATTGCTATTGCGTTGGCGATTTCACTGGTCCTGTCGCTGACGCTGACGCCAGTGATGTCGACCTATCTATTGAAGCCGCCGGCGCATGACGGCGATCATGACACGCGTCTGATTGCAGCGATGAAGGGGCGCTATCTGAAAATGCTGCACTGGACGCTGGCCAATGAAAAGAAGACAGTGATTGCTGCTGTGGTCGCTTTTGGGCTGACAGTGGGTACATTGCCCTTCCTCGGCACCGCCTTCATCCCTGAAATGAAAGAAGGCTCGGTCGTGCCCGGCATCAACCGGGTGCCTAACATCTCGCTCGAAGAGTCGATCAAGATGGAAATGGAGGCGATGCGCCTGGTCATGGAAGTGCCAGGGGTCAAGTCAGCCGTTTCTGGTGTCGGGCGTGGTGAGTCGCCGGCCGATCCGCAAGGGCCGAATGAATCGACACCGATTGTCAGCCTCAAGCCGCGTAGCGAATGGCCGTCGGGCTGGACCCAGGACGATATTCAGGACGCCATGCGTGAAAAACTGAAGGTCTTGCCGGGTGTACAGGTGGTCATGGCGCAGCCGATTTCCGACCGCGTCGATGAGATGGTCACTGGTGTTCGTTCGGACATTGCCGTCAAGGTCTTCGGCGATGATATCGATCAACTGAAGAAATTGGCTGGACAAATCGGCAAGGTTGCCCAGACCTTGCAAGGTGCGCAGGATTTGCGCATCGAGAAGGTCAGCGGGCAACAGTATCTATCGATCGATATTGATCGGCAGGCGATTGCCCGCCTCGGTCTGAATGTGTCGGATGTCAATGACGTTCTGGAAATTGCCATTGGCGGCAAGGTAGTCACCGAAATCTTTGAGGGAGAACGGCGTTTCCCTGGCGTGGTTCGTTTGCCGGAACGCTTCCGCAATAATGTTGAGGCGATTTCCAATGTGCTGATTACCTCGCCGAATGGGGCGCAGGTACGTCTCACCGATGTCGCCAAGATTCGAGTGCAGGATGGCCCGGCGCAGATTTCTCGTGAGCTCGGCAAGCGCCGTATCGTGATTGGGGTTAACGTCAAGGACCGCGACCTCGGCAGTTTCGTTGCCGAATTGCAGCAGAAGGTCGACGCACAGATCAAGTTGCCGGAAGGCTATTACCTGGAGTGGGGCGGTCAGTTTCAGAACATGGAACGGGCGCTTGGCCACTTGACGGTGATTATCCCGATCACCATTGCGGCAATTTTCTTCCTGCTCTTCCTGCTCTTCAATTCGCTGCGTTTTGCCACCCTGATCATCACTGTGCTGCCCTTCGCTTCGATTGGCGGCATCATCGGCCTCTTTATCTCCGGCGAGTATCTGTCGGTGCCGGCTTCGGTGGGGTTCATTGCGTTGTGGGGTATAGCCGTCCTGAACGGGGTTGTGCTGGTCTCATACATTCGCGGCTTGCGCGAAGAAGGGCGAACGGTGCAACAAGCGGTGGTCGAGGGCGCTACGCTACGTTTCCGTCCGGTGATGATGACTGCCACAGTCGCCATGCTCGGCCTGATTCCCTTTCTGTTTTCCGATGGGCCGGGTTCTGAAGTGCAGCGCCCGCTGGCGATTGTCGTAATTGGCGGCCTGATTACCTGCACCCTGCTGACCCTGTTGGTTTTGCCTACAATTTACCGCTGGTTTGACGAGGAGAAAGTCGAAGCATGAAAGAGATCAAGGCGGTTATCCGCCCCAATAAGCTGTCGGCATTGCGCGACGCCCTTATCATGCTGCCCGGGTTCCCAGGCATGACGGTGAGCAAGGTGGAAGGGTGCAGTGCCCCGGCGCGGCACATTGTTCGGCATAACATCAAGGATGAGTTGACCGATTACACGCCCAAGGTACGCATAGAAATCGTTGCGCCGGATGAGGCTGCTGAACTCATCTTCCAGCGAATTACTGAAGTGGCGCAGACCGGACATTTTGGTGATGGCATTGTGTGGATCACCGAGGTTGAGCGGGCAGCCTTCATTTTCAAGACGACGCCGGGTCCAGAGGCATAAGATTATAACTTTTGTCTTATGCGGATAATTTCACAGTCGATTTAAGGTGCAGTCCATAAAATTGCTGGTGTGATAACAGGTCACTGCAGTGATCAATGCCAGCAAACAAATGGACAGAATGCGGAATCCGGGCCTCAATCTTGATTTGATGTCGCCCATCGACTTGCAGGAGGGCGTCGCCCGCCTTTCGCGCGGTGCTTACTTCAAGGAAGCGCCGCTCGAAATGACGCTGAGTATTCTGACGGAGTCGGCAGCGCAAATGTCTGGTGTCGAACGGGTCAGTATCTGGGCGTTGACCGGGCATCAGCGCGAACTGCGTTGTCTTGATCTCTACGAGTTATCTACGCGTCGCCACAGCAGCGGGGTGCGTTTGTCAGCGAGTGACTATCCGGCCTATTTCCGTGCCTTGCGCGAAGAAGGCTGTATTGTTGCCGACGATGCTGCTCTGCATCCATCGACATCGGAGTTCGCACGAGGCTATTTGGGTCCGCACCAGATTACGGCGATGCTCGATACACCAATCCACATTCGTGGCGACCTGGAGGGCGTATTTTGCATCGAGCAGGTTGGTACGCGCGTGCCGTGGACTACAACCCATCGATTGTTTGCCCATGCTGTTGCCAATCTTGTGACCCTGGCGCTGGTCGAGTACGAAGCCGACGAGGCTAGGCGTCAGGTGCGTTCGGCAAATGAGCGCCTGCGTGCCGTGTTTGATTCTTCGCGCGATGCGCTATTGCTCGCTGACGGTGACAGCGGGGTAATTCTCGATGCCAACCTCAAGGCTGAGGCACTATTTGCTACATCACGTCTGCAACTAGTCGGCAAACATCAGCGCCAATTGCACCCCAGCGCAGAAGGCGCCAATGTTTTTCGAAACACGATCGAAGGAAGTCTGCCGCCGTTTGTCCGCACCGAAATACAGTGTTTTGATGGGGCGATCAAGGACGTCGAAATCACGACGGAAGTTGCCGAAATCGGTGATGGAAAGCGTCTGGCACTAGGAATTTTCCGGCCGATTTAGGTGTCGACCGCATCATTCAGTTGAGCCAGTTCCGCCAGTTGGAGCAATATGTGGGCACGGATTGCCTCACTCTCCAGACTGTTGTGTTTCCCAACCAGTTGCAGGGCTTTCAATAGTTTTCGTACGGCGTGGACGATGCCATGCAATGCAAGGTGTTCGGCGTGCTGAAGCAGTTCGCCAGTTTCGTTGAGCAGTGCATAGGCATCCGGCGGCAGGGCGGCGAGTGCGTCATGCATGCGTTCCAGTCGTTCATGAGTTTCGGCAACGAATAGGCGGTCTATAACGGACGAGCGCTCGCCAATGTCCTCGGCCGCCGAAATACTGCGTTCAAGGCGGACAGCAAAGTGCGTAACGCGCTCGGCAAAAGCCGGGTGCTCCAGTCCCTCGGAATCATTCAGGCATTCAATGCAGGCACTCAGGGCGGCGATGATGCGAGGTGGTGGCTGGCCTTGGTCAAGGCAGTCAGTGGCGCTGGCTAATGCTTCACCGAGGCGCATGCATTCAATGTCGGCGCTTTCCAGCGTCAGGCTGTAAAGCGCAAATATGGCCGAGCGCACACCCTGCTCGCCATTTACATGTCGGTCCGACCATGTACTTTGCAATCGTTGGCAAGCAATGACCCAGCGTTGGTTGAGGTCCGCTGGAAAACGCGCCTGTTTGGGTTTGCTCAGCCACGGCAGGATGGCCGCCGTGGCTTCCAAGGCTGAGGCCATGGCTGCATTGGTTTCCTCAAGGTTTTCCTCGGGAAAGTCAGCCATTTTTCTGGATTATTGCGCAGCCAGTTTGGCGAACGCGCTGACCACTTCCGGCGGTGCCTGAACCAGTTCGATCAGGACGCCTTCGCCGCCGATCGGTGATTCCTCATTGCCCTTGGGGTGCAGGAAGGTGATGTCAAAACCGGCGGCGCCTTTGCGAATGCCGCCTGGCGCAAAACGCACACCATTGGCCGATAGCCATTCAACGGCTTTCGGCAGATCATCGATCCATAGCCCAACGTGGTTGAGTGGTGTGGTGTGCACCGCCGGCTTTTTGTCTGGATCGAGCGGTTGCATCAGATCGACTTCAACCTTGAACGGGCCGCTGCCCATGGCGCAGATATCTTCATCGACATTCTCTCGTTCGGAAACGAAGGTGCTGGTCACTTCGAGGCCAAACATATCGACCCACAGGGTACGAAGTTTTTCCTTGGACGGGCCGCCAATGGCGATTTGCTGGATACCGAGAACCTTGAAGGGACGTTGCATGGCTAGATTCCTGTCGTTGATTGAGCGATGTAATTCATAATTATACGATCTTCGCCGGGCAGTGGAAGCGCCTTGTCAGGAGCGCTGGCGGCTGGCCATGATGAGCAGGGTAATGCCGACTGCGATCATCGGTAACGATAGCCATTGCCCCATGCTGATGCTGTAGGACTGGCCGAAGATTCCAGCATCCGGTTCGCGGAAAAACTCGGTAAAGAAGCGGAAGGCACCATAGCCGATCAGGAACATGCCTGAGGCAGCACCCGTCGCGCGGGGTGTTGCGGTCCACAGCCAAAGCAAGGCAAAAAGTGCCAGACCTTCGAGCCCGACATGGTAAAGCTGCGATGGATGGCGTGGCTCCATATCTCCTGCTTGCGGGAAGATCATTGCCCACGGCAGGCTGGGGTCGGCGATACGGCCCCAGAGCTCACCGTTTATGAAATTACCAATACGACCTGCCGCAAGGCCTAGGGGCACTAGCGGGACGACAAAGTCAGTGACATCCAGCCAGGCCAGTTTGTTTTTACGGGCCCAAAGTCCGAGTGCGATGGCGACGCCGAGAAAACCGCCGTGGAAAGACATGCCCCCTTTCCAGACCGCCAGAATTTCGAGTGGATTGGTCAGGTAGTAGGCGGGCTCATAGAAAATTACCTGCCCCAGTCGTCCACCAACTATTACCCCGAGCATGCCGTAGAAGAGCAGATCATCAAGTTGCTCGGCACTGATCAGTGAGGGGCGCGTCCGGATGCGGTAGCGGCCAAGCAAAATAAACTGAACGAAGGCAACGAGATACATCAAACCGTACCAGCGTACCGAAAGTGGGCCGAGTGAAAAAGCGATCGGGTCGAACTGGGGATGAAGAAGCATTGATGGTCGAGAGTCAGCTAGAATTCACCAATTATAGTTCGCGCCGATTGTGACAAAACGGCGGCGCAAAGTTTCAGACGGAGATTTACATGCCCCAATACCGCTCCCGCACCTCCACCCACGGTCGTAACATGGCCGGCGCCCGCGCCCTGTGGCGCGCAACCGGCATGAAAGACGGCGACTTCGGCAAGCCGATCATCGCCGTGGTCAATTCGTTTACCCAGTTTGTTCCCGGTCACGTGCACCTCAAGGACATGGGCCAGCTGGTCGCCCGCGAGATTGAGGCTGCTGGCGGTATTGCCAAGGAATTCAACACCATTGCCATCGATGATGGAATCGCCATGGGCCACGGCGGGATGCTGTATTCGCTTCCTTCTCGCGACCTGATCGCCGATTCTGTCGAATACATGGTTAATGGCCATTGTGCCGATGCCATCGTCTGTATTTCGAACTGCGACAAAATTACGCCGGGCATGTTGATGGCTGCGATGCGCCTCAATATCCCCGCCATCTTTGTTTCCGGTGGGCCCATGGAGGCAGGCAAGGTCACGGTCCAAGGTCAGGTGATCCACCTTGATCTGGTCGATGCCATGGTCAAGGCCGCCGATGCTTCGGTTTCCGACGCTGATCTCGCCGAGA
>ERZ724516.474-NODE-474-length-24992-cov-7.584713_pt1 | contig 24992 bp, 31 predicted proteins | sample MGYA00376049_ERZ724516 | MGnify/ENA primary metagenome ERZ724516 (study PRJEB28724, sample SAMN07190886) | activated sludge metagenome | isolation source: activated sludge of sewage treatment plant in Hong Hong | place: USA: Christiansburg, Virginia | collected... | reverse complement strand
GCCGGTGAGACTTACGCCAAAGCCTTCAAATTCCTAATGGACAATCTCGGTTCAACGCAACATGATCAGGGACAACGATGAGAAGTTGCTGGCTGACATGGCGGCCAAGGGTGCCAAGATCAACCGCAAGCCCAATACAGACGCTTTCCGCAAATCGGTTGAGCCGGTCTATGCCAAAGCCCGTGAAAAGTATGGCGCTGACGTAGACGCCGTTCTGGCTGAGGCTGCTGCCGTTCGCAAAGCAGTGAAGTAATTCCACTTGGAGTTGACCGTCGTGCCCGCAACAACACTTCCCGGTTCAGAGACACATGAGGCGCAGCATCGAACAGACCCGCCGCTGATTCGATGGATAGCAAAAGCGGTTGACTGGTCGGTGATTGGATTGGGCGGCACCCTGGCCGTGCTGATCTTCATCAATGTGGTGATGCATGCCGCCGGCAAAGACCTGGCTTGGTTGACTGAGTTGGGTGAAATGATCATGGTGTGGGTCACCTTTCTGGGCGGCGCCGCCGCCGCACAGCGTGGTGCCCATATGTCGATCAACGAGTTTCTGGACAAGCTCGAACCTGCCCGGCGCCGGTGGGCCGATGCGGCGGTGCAAGGTTTCACGCTGCTGATTCTTGCGGTGGTTCTGTACTACGGTGTCGGCATTGTCCGGGGTAGTTGGGGCAATGTGCTTACCACGCTGGAGTGGCCGATGGCCTGGCAGTACATGCCCTTGCCGCTGGGCATGGGGCTCATGGGCGTCTTTGTCACCTGGGACTTGATCCTGATTCTGCGCGGCGTGCCGCGCGACCAACGTTACCCCGCCAATTGAGCCAAGGAGTCTGACATGTTGTCCCTGGTTATTTTTGGCTCCTTCTTCGCGCTGGCCCTTGCGGGAATCCCGCTGATGGTGGCCCTGTTGGCCACAACGGCGGGTATTGTTGCGCTCTACGGCATGCAGTACCCATTGGAAAGCGTATTCCTCTCCTTCATTGGCGGGGTCGAACCCTTTATTCTGATTGCCGTGCCGTTGTTTGTTTTTACCGGTGAGCTGCTGGCCCAGGGTGGGGTCGGCAAGCGCATTGTGGCGTTCGCCAATGTCCTGTTTGGCTGGTTGCCCGGCGGCTTGGGTGTGGTCACCGTCATCTCCTGCCTGCTATTCGGTGGAGTATCGGGCTCGGCCATTGCCGACACTGCAGCCATTGGCTCACTGGTCATACCCGCCATGTTGGCAAAAGGTTACTCGCGAGGCTTTGCTGCTGCGCTGGTTGCGGTTGCCGGAACGCTGGCATTGTTGATGCCGCTCTCCATTCCCTTCCTGGTGTATGCATTTGTCTCGGGTGTTTCCATGCGCACCCTCTCGATGGCCGGCTTGATCCCCGCGCTGCTGTCTGGCGCGGCGCTGATTGCTGTTTGTATGTGGCACGGCAGGAAAACTGGCGTGGATTCCGGCGGCAAACCCGCATCCTTTTTGGAGATTGCCAAGGCAGGTTATAGCGCTGGCCCGGCCTTGCTGATGCCGGTGTTTATTGTGGGCGGCATCTGGTCCGGCTATTTCACACCGACCGAAGCCGCCGCCGTCGCCGTGGCCTATGGGCTGGTCGTGTCGATGTTCCTGTACAAGGACATGTCTTTCAAAGACATCCCGCATCTGTTGCTCAAGGCCTTCATGACCAGTGCCACCGTGATGCTGGTGATTGGTGCCACCGGTGCGCTGGCCTGGCTCATCACCGCAGAAGGTGTCGCGCAGCAACTGGCAGACTGGGTCGGCTCGGTGGCCCACGTCAAGTGGGTGTTTTTGGTGATGCTCAATGTGGCGTTGGTGCTTTTGGGTATCTTCATTGAGCCACTGCCAGCCCTCTTGATGGCGGCCCCCCTGTTTCTGCCTTTGGCCATGGCCTTCCAGATGGACCTGGTGCATATGGGGGTCATCATGACAGCCAACCTGGCCATAGCGCTGTATACACCGCCGGTGGGGGGAACACTGTTTGTGGCTGCCAAGCTGGCCAATGCGACGATTGGCGAGATCACACGCCACCTGTGGGTCATGATGGCGGCCACCTTCAGCATCGTTTTACTCATCACCTACGTGCCAGAACTGACCAGCTGGTTGCCCCGCGTGTTGGCATCCATGAGGTAAGTCCATGTACGTAGTTACCGTGTTGTTCACCATTCATGCTGCGCATTGGGATGCATTTGTAAAAGCCATGCACCACAACGCACAGACCTCACTTGCCATCGAACCAGGCTGCCGGCAGTTTGACGTGTGCCTCGGAGAGTCAGGACAAAACTGCGTTTTCCTGTACGAGGTATACAACACACAGGCTGACTTCGCGGCGCATCTCGCCGCGTCGCACTTTTTGCAGTTCAACGCCCAAACAATGCCTTGGGTGATGGACAAGCAGGTTCGAACCTTCAGTCGGGCGACGCAAAACTAACTCCCTCATCAGAGCGTGCCATGAACAGCGACAACACCACAGGGTATGCATCGTCCATCATGCTGGGCTGCATCGCCGATGACTTCACCGGCGCCACCGATCTGGCCAACAACCTAGTACGCGCTGGCATGCGCGTTGTGCAAACCATCGGCGTGCCGACCCAACCACTGGATGTAGCGTGCGATGCAGTGGTGGTGGCGCTCAAGTCGCGCACCATTGCCCCCGAAGAAGCCGTGGCGCTATCACTGGCTGCTTTGCGCTGGTTGCAGGCACAGGGGGCACAGCAAATCTATTTCAAATACTGCTCCACGTTTGACAGTACCTATACGGGTGAGATACGAGGCAATATTGGCCCGGTGACCGAAGCACTGATGGAAGCCCTGGGCACGGACTTCACTGTGGCAACTCCGGCCTTTCCAGACAACCAGCGCACAGTGTTCAAGGGCTACTTGTTCGTTGGCGACGTGCTGCTAAGTGAATCGGGGATGCGCAATCACCCGCTCACCCCCATGTTGGACGCTAACCTGGTGCGCGTTCTGCAGGCGCAATGCCAGCGTGTGGTGGGCCTGTTGGATTACACGGTGGTGGCGCAAGGTGAGTCTGCCATCGCCCAGCGCATGCAGGAGTTACGTACAAAAGGTGTTGGCATCGCCATTGTGGATGCCCTATCGAATGCCGATTTGCTGGTGCTAGGGCGTGCGCTCAGCAAGTTGCCCCTGCTGACAGCCGGTTCAGGGCTGGCCATCGGCTTGCCAGCCAATTATTCGATTTCACCAAGCGGGAATGCCAGCGTGTTGCCCGCAGCAACAGGGTGCGCAGCAGTGGTCTCTGGCAGTTGCTCGGTTGCGACCAATGAGCAGGTTCTGGCGTTTATTGCGAAGGGCCTGCCTGCTTTTGTGATCAACCCATTGCAACTGTCCGATGGTGTGGATGTCGTTGGCAAGGCTCTCGATTGGGCGGCCACTCGACTCGGAAGAACGCCTGTGCTGATTTACTCTACCGCGGATGCCGCACTTGTCAGCGCCACACAGGATCGACTCGGCACGCAGGCAGCCGGCGACATGATTGAGAAGGCACTGGCACTCATCGCCAAAGGGCTGGTGGAACGCGGCGTACAACAACTCGTCATTGCGGGTGGCGAGACCTCCGGGGCCTGTGTGCAAGCCTTGGGAATCACGCGCATGCAGGTAGCACCTGGCGTACCCTGGTGTTACGCTCAAACTCATATCGACAACAAACCCGTGCATGTTTTGCTGAAATCGGGCAACTTTGGTGCCCGCGATATCTTTTCACAAGCTTTTGCATTACTGTCATGAGTCTAATGTCTATTGAAGTCACGGCGCGGGAAGAAATTTGCCGTGTGGGTAAAAGCCTGTTTGACCGTGGATATTGTCACGCGACTGCCGGCAACATCAGTGTGCGCTTGGACGACGGATTTTTGATCACCCCGACGGATGCCTGCCCGGGTTTGCTGGAGCCCGAGCGTTTGGCGCGCGTCAATCTCGATGGTGAACAGACCAGCGGTGACACCGCCAGCAAAACACTGGTACTGCACCGCAAAATATACGCGGCGGAATCCAATGCGCACTGCATCATCCACACACACAGCACCAACCTTGTTGCATTGAGCCTGCAAGGTGCCTGGAGCGCGGACGAACTCGTGCCGGCAATCACCCCATATTTCGTCATGAAGGTGGGCAACGTTCCATTGATTGCATACCACCGCCCTGGCGATCCGCAGGTGGCCGATTTGGTGGTCAGTCAAATTCGTGAGTACCAAAGCAGGGGACTACCCTTGCGTGCCGTGATGCTCGACCGACTGGGGCCGAACGTTTGGCATCGAACACCGGCCCAAGCCAGCGCAGTGCTTGAGGAACTGGAAGAAACAGCCAAGTTATGGCTGATGTGCAACAAGAGCCCTTTGCCGCTGGACAACGCATCCATTGCAGAGTTGCGAAAGTGGTCAAACCCACATTGGTAGGTGAACAATGCAATATCGATCCCTTGGTAAAAGCAATCTTAAAGTCTCTGCTCTGTGCCTGGGAGCCATGATGTTTGGTGACCGTACTCCGCGGGACGAAGCCCGCGCGATCGTGGCCGATGCTTACGCCAGGGGCGTGAACTTCATCGACACCGCTGATGTGTACACCAAGGGCGCATCAGAGACCATGGTGGGTGAGCTAATAATAGGATCACGCCACGACTGGGTGCTGGCGACCAAGCTGGGCAACAAAATGTCGGATCGGGTGAATGAAGGGCACTTCTCGCGCAGCTGGATGATGCGTGAAATTGAAGCTAGCCTGGAGCGACTGCAGACTGACTTTGTAGACATCCTCTACCTGCACCGTGACGAAAACGGCATGGATCTAGAGGAACCCTTGCGCGCTGGACGCTATGTTGCGCGCAGGGAAAATTCGCTATTGGGGACTTTCCAATTTTCGAGGCTGGCGCATTGCCGAAGCGGTACGTCTGGCGGGTCAACTTGGCATGCCTCAACCCGCTGTGTGCCAGCCCTACTACAACCTGCTCAACCGCATGCCCGAGGTCGAAGTGTTGCCGGCCTGCCAGTATTACGGTATCGGCGTGGCCCCATACAGCCCCATCGCGCGCGGCGTTCTGACGGGCAAGTACCAACCCGGGCAGCAGCCTGACCCTTCAACGCGTGCAGGTCGAGCAGACCGACGCATGGTGGAGACCGAATTTCGCCAGGAGTCGCTGGTCATTGCGCAGCAGTTGGCCCGCCATGCAGAAGCACGGGGCGTCACTCTGGCGCAATTTGCTACGGCGTGGGTGTTGGCAAACCCTGTGGTCAGTTCCGTCATTGCAGGGCCGCGAACGCTCAGCCAGTGGGAGGACTACGCACCCGCACTGAACTATGCGGTGACTCCAGAAGATGAGCAACTGGTAGACAGTTTCGTGCGTGCCGGTCATCCGTCCACCCCGGGGTACAGTGATCCGGCTTATCCAGTCAATGGTCGGTGTGTCCCATCAGCTTGAGCGGTGCTCCACTCAGCCGGTTTAACGCCAAACTGGGTCTGGTAGCCATGCGTTTAAGTGCCACTTTGCAGCAACCTGCCGTTCCCGACGGTTGGCGAAATCTGTCATCATGCAAAGAACACCGGATCAGTTGGCTTCTGACGCTCGAATCAGACCAAACTGGCCAATGCCGCTGGCGAAAAATCCGAAAGCTCAGTCGTTCGGCCATCACGCACCTTCAGCGCCCAGTCAGGGTCGCTGATCAAGGCGCGGCCCACGGCTACGAGGTCGAAGTCTCCACGATCAAAACGGCGCAGTAGTTCGTCCAGCGAAGCCGGCTTGGAAGACTCACCGCCAAACGCGGCAATAAACTCACCACTCAGACCCACGGAACCCACGGTGATCGTCGGGATGCCGGTTAATTTTTTGGCCCAGCCAGCGAAATTCAAGTCCGAGTCCGCAAACTCGGGTTCCCAGAAGCGGCGCTGTGAGCAGTGAAACATGTCCGCGCCTGCGTCGGCAAGTGGCTGCAACCAAGCCGCCATTTCGTCAGGTGTTTTTGCCATCTGCACCGTGTAGTCCTGTTGTTTCCATTGCGACAGCCGAATGATGACTGGGTAATCCGGGCCCACTTCAGCGCGCACCGCCTTCAGGATATCGGCGGCGAACCTACCGCGGTGCACCAGATCGCTGCCGCCATAACGGTCGCTGCGCAAATTGGTGCCCTCCCAAAAGAATTGGTCAATCAAATAACCGTGAGCACCGTGCAGCTCAATGGCATCAAAGCCCAGTCGTTTGGCGGCACCCGCAGAACGTGCGAAGGCGGTGATGGTATCGGCAATGGTTTCTTCCGTCATTGGTTCGCAAAACTGCTTGCCCGGTGAGGAATAGCCGGATGGGGAGTCCCATGGCGGCGGCGGTTGCCAATCGGTACGGCGATTGCGCACGGCACCCACGTGCCAAAGCTGTGGCGCCATCAGTCCGCCCGCAGCGTGAACGGTGTTGATGACGTTTTGCCAGCCTGTCAGCGCATCGTCGCCCCAAAAGCGCGGAACGTTGGGGTCATTGGACGCGGCAGGGCGTTCAACCACTGTGCCCTCCGAGACTATCAGGCCCACCGCTGAAGCGGCGCGTTTGCGGTAATACTCCGCGACCGCATCGGTAGGAACCCCGCCTGGAGAAAAAGACCGGGTCATCGGCGCCATGACAATGCGATTGGGCAAATGCAGAGACTTGAGGGTAAAGGGTTGAAACAGGGTTTTGGGGGTTGGCATGATCGATTGCAAAGAATGGAAGGCTGACTGGTCCAGTCTACGGTGTTGTCGAGACCATTGATCCGATGGTGTGTCACCGATGCGATTGGGCTGCTCGCCCGACCCCAATCATCATGGACGATGCACTGGGTGTGTTACAGCGCTCGTTCCCACTCGTTGCGCAGCCCTGCAGATTTGGGGTTGTCAATGGCCGTTCGTACCTCCGCCAACAAACGGTCTTTCTCCGCACCCAAGGTTCCTTTCAACGCCAACCAGTTGGAAGCATGGTCGCTGCGAAAAACAGTACGTTTGAGTTCCAGGTTTTGCAAAAGTTGCGCAATTTCCAGAAACATCTCCCGCTGATCCAGTGGCTCCCAGTCGGGGAATCCCAGTCTGAACCTCTCTTCACCCTGAGGGAAACTGACCACCAGTGTTGCCAGGAACTCTGGCTGGGTCAAATTGGCTAAGCGCGCGGAATTCTCCGCATGTCGCTTCGACAAAACACGGCCCCCCAAGCCATTGAGGAGCATGACCGATCGCGTGATACCGGCAGCCGCGAACTTGTCCAACGCGTCGCGCGTGGTCTGAAAGGTTTCCCCCTTGTTGACCCTTTGAAGCACCTCGTCATCACCAGATTCGGCACCAATGTAGACCAATGAAAGTCCAGCCTCACGCAGTTCGCGTAATTCTTCAACAGATTTGTTGCGCACGTTGCGCGGCAAGCAATAGCTGGAAATCCGCCTGACGGCAGGCATATGCTCCTTGATCGCAGCAAGCAATGTCATAAGCCGACGGGTCGAAAGGACCATGGCGTCACCATCTCCCAGAAAAACCCGCTGAACCTGGTGCGGAAACTGTTCACCACAGTGCCGGATGGAATCCAATATCTCCTGCTCGTCACGCACCTGGAACTTTTTCTGCGGCGTGGTGTACATCTCGCAATAGGTGCACTTGTTCCAAGAGCACCCGTTGGTGATCGGCAAGATCAGCGATTGCGCTTCACTGGGGGGTCTGAAGACCGGGCTCACATACCGGATGGGAATTGTCTGTCTCACGGGATACCTGTTCAAGAAGTTTGAGGCGTTATAGTTTCAGCAAGTCGGTTGGGGTGGACGTCTGATGCTTCCGGACAGAAGTCAAACAACCAGACCCATTCTCCTTCGCCCGTCTTCGTGTGCCATGTTACGACGACCCCATGACGCAAACTTCAATGACACATCCAATTTCGCAGTCCATTTTGCGCGGCGCGTCCAATTTTCGGGATATCGGTGGATACAAAACGGTCAGTGGTGCCCGGGTTCGCCATGGCCGCGTGTACCGCTCTGACCACCTTGGTGGACTCACGCAGTTCGATCTGGCGATCCTTCAGTCCCTACCCTTAACGCACAGCATTGACTTCCGGGGGGTGGTAGAACGCGGGGCACAGCAGTATGAGATTCCGGGAACTACTGTAGTCTCCCTGCCAATAGAGCCGACGGCTGCCAAGAAGGTCCTGCAGTTGGTGGAAAACGGATATCAGCCAGCCGACTCTGAAGTTGTGGAAATCATGTGCGAAACCTACAGGGGCTTTGTTCACGATCAGGCAGCGACCTTTGGTCAATTCTTTCGAATACTGTTGACCCATACCACCCCAATTGTTTTCCATTGCACAGCCGGCAAAGACAGGACCGGCTTTGCTGCCGCGTTGCTCTTGTCCGCAATGGGTGTTGATCGTGACACCGTGATGGAAGACTACCTCCTGAGCAATACGCTCTACCGCCGAGATCCGGCTTTGGAAGGACAGGGTCCTTCAAATGTTTTGAGTGTGCTGTGGCAAGTGCAGCCAGCCTTTTTGCAGGCGGCCTTCGATGCCGTCGATAGTAGATTTGGGGGTGTATCCCAATACTTGACCGGGCACGTTGGGATGACGGGTCAGGAACTGGACCAACTCTGGGACGCTTTGTTGGTGAAGTGAGCACGCTGATCGGCTTTGAGTTCAACAAGGCCAAATCGTTGTCGGCAGACGGGTCGAGCTACTTCTCCGGTGCGGCATTCAATTTCGGGAGTAAAAGAGTTATCCGGTTCTTGGTGAGTAATCTGTCCGGTTTGTTGAGGAGCGATGCAACACGCCACGATAGGCCGCGCCCGCACCAACACTGAGCCCATGTCTGTGTCATTGGCACATTCATTGGGATGCCCTTTCGGTCATGGAAGCTCTCACGCTCGATGACACCGACCCACCGCCCCTGGCAGCATACACGGACGACCCCGCTGCGCCGCCAACCGTCAGCGAGCGGCGAATGCAGGCTCTTGGCGATGCGATCTGGGCGGTGTACAACATGCGTGAGACGTGGCGCGCCCTGGGCCCGCGCATAGAGACCGTACGCAAGGCAGCCACGCCAGGCCGCAATGACCCGTGCTTCTGCGGCAGCGGAAAGAAGTACAAGAAGTGCTGCGAATTGCTATCAATACAGTAGCTGTCTACGCAATGCCTGCGTGGGCTAGAGGTCTATTTGGCTTCTATAACTTGAGGACACCCCCGAATGGGGTATTTGCGAACCGAATCTGCGTTGATTTTGGCCCTCGCTACCCGATCAACGCCACCGCCTTGATCTGCACCCAGACCGGCATGCCCGGCACCAGCCCCAGCCCGCTTGCCGAGCGCTGCGTTAGCCGCGCCAGCAGGGGTGATGGCCCCACGTGCAGGCGCAGCAGTGACAGGGCCGGGTGGTGATCGCCCGCCATTTGCTCCACGGTGGCGGGAAGGCAGTTCTGGATGCTGGTGCCGGTGACCGGTTGCAGCGCGATGCTGACGTCGCGCGCCAGGATGCGCACGCGCACCGGGTCGCCCAACGCGTGCCCGCCATCGCGTACCCAAAGGCTGCCGCCGGGGAATTCGACACGGGCCAGGTGCCAGGCGGCGTCCCGCTCGCCCACCACGGCATCCAGCACCACGCCCACGTCTTCGCCAAGCTGAATGGGCAGGTCCAGCCGGGCCAGGGTTTCGGTGAGCGCGCCAGTTGCCACGGCACGGCCCGCCTCCAGCACCACGATGTGGTCGGCCAGCCGCGCCACCTCGTCGGGCGCGTGGCTGACGTAAAGCACGGGGATGTCCAGCGCGCGGTGCAGCCGCTCCAGGTAGGGCAGAATTTCCTGCTTGCGCTGGTGGTCCAGCGCGGCCAGCGGCTCGTCCATCAGCAGCAGGCGCGGGCGCAGGGCCAGGGCGCGCGCCATGCTGACGCGCTGGCGCTCGCCGCCGGACAGCCGGTCGGGCTTGCGCTCCAGCAAGGGGCGGATGCCAAGCAGTTCAATGGCTGCCTCTAGCGCAGCGTTGGGATCCGTGGTGTGTTGCATCGCGCTGCCCCCGCTACGTTGGAGTCCATAGCGCAAATTGCCCAGCACCGTGAGGTGCGGGAACAGGCTGGCTTCCTGAAACACATAACCCAGCGGGCGCTGGTGCGTGGGCAGCCAATGCGTGTCGTCCTGCCACACCGCGCCGTTGACCGTGAGGCGGCCCTGCGGCGCGCGCTCCAGTCCGGCGATGCAGCGCAGCAGCGTGGTTTTGCCTGAGCCGGAGTGGCCGAACAGCGCGGTCACGCCGCGCGCGGGCAGGTCCAGGTCCACGTCGAGCGCGAAGCCTGGCCAGTCGAGCTTGAAGCGGGCCTGAATACCGCCCATCTCAGGCCCCCTTCACAGGTTTGGGCCGCCAGGCATACAGCGCCAGCAGCACCACAAAAGAGAAGACCAGCATCACGGCCGAGAGGCGGTGCGCTTGCAGGTATTCCAGCGCTTCCACGTGGTCGTAGATTTGCACCGAGGCCACGCGGGTCACGCCGGGAATGTTGCCGCCAATCATCAGCACCACGCCAAACTCGCCCACCGTGTGCGCAAAGGTCAGGATGGAAGCGGTCAAGAAACCCGGCAGCGCCAGCGGCACGGCCACGGTGAAGAAAGCATCCAGCGGCGAGGCCCGTAGTGTGGCCGCCACTTCCAGTGGGCGCTCGCCAATGGACTCAAACGCGGTCTGCAAGGGCTGCACCATGAAAGGCAGCGAGTAAAACACCGAGCCGATCACCAGGCCCCAGAAGGTGAAGGGCAACAGCCCGATACCCAGCGCTGTGGTGAGCTGCCCCACCGGGCCGTTCGGCCCCATGGCCAGCAACAGATAAAAGCCCAAGACGGAGGGCGGCAGCACCAGCGGCATGGCGACCACGGCGCTCACTGGGCCTTTCCACCAGGCCTTGCTGCGCGCCAGCCACCAGGCGATGGGCGTGCCCACCAGCAGCAAGATCAACGTCACGATGCCCGCCAGGCGCACGGTGAGCCAGATGGCTTGCAGATCACTGTCGTTCAAAAACATGCCGCGATCTTACTTGTGCATCGCCGTCGGCCGGGAGCCTGGACGGTAGAGCGTTCTGCGCAGGTCAAGGAGGAGCCCGCGCAGCGGGCGGGGGACACGGAGCAGAACGCTCTGCCGCCCAAGCTCTGCTGCCCAAGCGCCTAGACCTCGGGCGCAAAGCATTTGGCGTGGTCCGCACATTCGCTACACGATGGCGCCGGGCAGACGTAGATGCCCTCCCTGGAACAGTAGTGGCGGTAGATGAACTTCTTCCACTTCATGTCGCCCTCATTCAAGGCCGCCTGCGCCGGGAAGGCCACGGTCATCAGCGTGGAGAGTTCGGCCCGGTTGGACAGTCCCAGGTCTTGCCACAGGTGGTTGCGCCCGCAGCAGCTGTAGGCCACGATGTGAGCCAGCCAGACTTCGGATTGGCGCAGCCCGGCACGGTATTCCAGCAGCAGTTGCAGCAGGTCGTCCAGCTCTGCAATGTTTTCGCCCCGACCACCCTGCAAATTCAGATGGGCACTGGGAACCTAACGATTCCACTTCGCCTGAAACGCCGCCTCCGACAGCCCAAGCATGGCGGGCAACACACCCTGGTTCAGCGAGCAGCCCGCCAGCATGCTGGCCAGTACCGGGCGCAACGGGTCGGCGACCGCCAGCGCGAACGCTGGCCGGCCCAGCAGTTCGGCCAGCAACAGATCGCGGCAATCGTGGGAGGGGTTCATGGACGTGCTTCCTGTCAGTGGCGTGAGAACACGTCGCGCAATTTGCACAGAGTGGTGGTGACGTCAAAACGCGTATCGGCTAGTGCCTCCCCGGCCAGGATTTTTTGGGCGATGAGCGGTTCGGTCTCGCCGGTCAGCAACACCTGGGTACCCAAACTCTCCAAAAGGCGCATGTAGCCCGTTCCGGCACTGGTGGTCACCATAACCTTCACGCCATGCAACGGGTGTGGGCCGTGTTCTTGAAGTGATGTGGCAGTTGTTCCTTGCTGAGTTCAATGCGTACTGGCTCGGGCAGGGGCACGCCCGGCTGGCAGTCGAACACCAGCCAGTCAAGGGTTTGGCCGGCATGGCCTGAGACCTGCGTCCAGTCGTTCTTGGTGGCAACGGTAATTTTCTTGGGGGGCGCCTGGTAGTGAATCGTTTGAAACACCTAGCCAGTTCCGTGCCTGTTATGGCAGCGCGTAGCCAAAGGACTGGATGACGGCCCGGGCCTTGTCGGATTTCAGGTATTTCATCAGCGCCTCGGCTGCCGGTTTGCCCCGTCCTTTTTCCAGCATGACCGCGTCCTGGCGGATCGGTGCATACAGCTTCGCCGGGACGATCCAGGCCGAGCCTTCAATTTTTCCGTCCTTCAACACCTGCGACAGCGCCACAAAGCCCAGCAGCGCATTGCCGGTGCTGATGAACTGGTGGGTTTGTGCGATGCTTTCGCCGGTGACGATCTTGGGGCGAATCGACTCAACCACGCCCAGCCCCTTCATGACCTCCACGGCGGCTGCGCCATAGGGCGCGAGCTTGGGGTTGGCGATGGCCAGGTGGTTAAAGCCACCGTTCTTCAACACCGCTCCCGCCCCATCGACTATTGCCGACTTGGCCGACCACAGCACCAGTTTGCCAATGGCGTAAGTGAACTGGCTGCCGGCCACGGCGGCGTTGTCCTTGATCAGCTTGGCCGGGGTTTCGTCGTCGGCGGTCAGCAGGACTTCAAACGGCGCGCCGTTCCTGATCTGGGCGTAGAACTTGCCGGTGGCGCCATAGGCGGCCTGCAGCTTGTGCCCGGTTTCCTTCTCAAACCCGGCGGCAATGACTTGCATGGGCGCGGTGAAGTTGGCCGCGACGGCCACCGATATCTGGTCGGCGTGCACGCTGGATGCGGATCCCGCCAGGTAAGCGGTCAGCAGCGCGATCAGACGGGCAGTGGTTTGCATGGACATTCTCCTCAACATCTGCCAAAAGTTATACCTGTCGCAAACGCCGCTTTGTAGCATTTGCTACACAAACCAGGGGGAACGGCACGACGATCACGACAAGACAAAAAGACCAGTATCGCTGCACAACCCGTGCGAGTAGCATGCCGTCGCTGGCGAATGCTCAGTGCGCCACCGCGTCAAACCCGGCCGCCATGGCATCTCGGAACTACCGGTCGACGGCCGCGCTGGCCAGTGGATCACCACCACCGAGCCAACGCGCCGCGGCATTTTCGTCATCCAGCACCAGGGCGTGGTTCAGTTCATAGGCGCCCCAGTTCAGGCCACGCTGGCGCAGCGCCGCCTGCAGGGCCGACTGCACAAGCACCCGCATGCGGTGGATCAGGCACACACCTTGCACGATGAAGGCACTGCGTCGGCGCAAGGCCACGCGCGCGACCTCGTCCAGGCCCCGCGTGGCGGCATCCAGCTCGCGCAGACGCCCAATCAGGTCGATGCCATGGCCTTGCAAGGCCGCTCCGTGGTGCGCAAATACGTCGCCACCATGAACACCTCAGGCGCCAGCGCGGTCACACGCAGCGTGCAGCAACTGGGGCAGCCCTTGTGGCAGGCAATCGCCGGTTGGCCTTCGGCCTGGATGGCGAGTTTGCCCTCAAGACTGTCCCAGGCTCGCAGCATCACGGCGTCCGTCGGCGTGCGCTCGAAGGGGCCGCGCAGGTCGCGGAATATGGCCTCGGCGTTGTCAGCGCAGGAGTCATGGTGCTTGACGGGCAGGCCGCACAGTCAAGTGATGGGCAATCTGGCACCACTACAGCGCTCGATGCCCGCCAGATCACGGCGCGATTGTGCGTTTTTCAGTCCCGCTGTGGTCAGCAGCGCGCGCACTGTCGCCGCCTGGTCGTAGCCATGCTCCAGTAGCAGCCAGCCACCGGATGACAAACGTTGCGGTGCCTGGCGGATGATGGCACGGATGTCGTCCAAGCCGTCGTTTCCACTGGCCAATGCCTGCAGCGGTTCGTGCGTCAAAGCGGCGAGATGCTGATCGGCTGCGGCGATGTAGGGCGGGTTGGAGACGATGGCGTCAAAGTGGCCCGAGACGCCATCCAGCCAGCTACCTTGAGAAAACGCCACGTCCAACTTCATGCGCTCGGCATTGGAGCGGGCCACGGTCAAGGCGTCGGCGCTGAAGTCCACGGCGCTGACCTGCAGGCTGGGGCGGGCATGTTTCAGTGCCAGAGCGATGGCGCCGCTGCCCGTACCTAGGTCAATGACCCGGGTTTTCAGGGGTGCCGTAAGGTCGGAGCCTTCAGTACCTGGCGTTGAAGTCAGCACCTCCAACGCCCAATCCACCAGGGTTTCGGTATCAGGGCGTGGCACCAAAACACGGGAATCCACGGTGAGATCCAGCCCATAAAACTCCTTGTGCCCGGTGATGTAGGCCAGCGGCTCGCCCGTGGTGCGGCGGTGCACGCAGTTCTGAAGCCTGGCGAGGGCGGCCTCCGGTAGGGCGTCGGTGTCGTGCGCCAGCAGCCAGGCGCGATCAGATTCACCACGCCCCAAGGCGTGTGATACCAGCAGTTGGGCATCGAGCCGATCCAGGCCATGGGCCTGCGCCCAGCCTATGGCCTGAGTGATGGTGAAAGGTGACTGCGGGGTAACCATGTGCTATTGAATGAGTAGCTACGCACGCAGTGTCCACGAGGGCTGGAGGCCGAAAATACCGAACATCACCGGGTCGCCCCACGCTGTGGGTGCCATTTACGCCAGCTCCAGCGCCGCCAACTGTTCTGCCGCCTCGTAGGCCTGCAGGGCCTGCACCACATCGTCCAGGTCACCTTCCATGATGGTCAGCAGCTTGTACAACGTCAGGTTGATGCGGTGGTCGGTCAGGCGCCCCTGCGGGAAGTTGTAGGTGCGGATGCGGTCGCTGCGGTCGCCACTGCCGACCAGGCTCTTGCGCTCGGCGGCGTCCTTGGCGGCGCGCTCGCTGCGCTCCTTTTCGTGGATGCGGGCGGTGAGCACCTTCAAGGCCTGGGCCTTGTTGCTGTGCTGGCTGCGCCCGTCCTGGCATTCGGCCACGATGCCGGTGGGGATGTGGGTGATGCGCACCGCCGAGTCGGTCTTGTTGATGTGCTGGCCACCGGCGCCGCTGGCTCGGTAGGTGTCGATGCGCAGGTCCGACGGGTTGATCTTGATGGCCTCGGCCTCGTCCTGCTCGGCCAGCACGGCAATGGTGCAGGCACTGGTGTGGATGCGGCCCTGCGTCTCGGTGGCGGGCACGCGCTGCACACGGTGGCCGCCGGACTCGAACTTGAGTGCGCCATAGGCGCCGGTGCCGTTGTGAAAGCCTTCCATGCGCACCACCACTTCCTTGTAGCCACCCAGTTCGCTTGGGGACTCGCTGACGATCTCGGTCTTCCAGCCGCAGCGGTCCGCGTAGCGCGTGTACATGCGCAGCAAGTCACCGGCAAACAGGGCGGATTCGTCGCCACCGGTGCCGGCGCGAATTTCAACAAAGGCGGGACGCGCGTCGTCGGGGTCTTTGGGAAGCAGCATGCGCTGCAGTTCACCTTCGAGCTGCGCAAGCTCGGCCGTGGCGCTGGTGATTTCTTCCTCGGCCATTTCCGCCATGTCGGGATCGCTTTTCATCTCTTGCGCACTGACCAGATCGGCCTCGCGCTGCTGGTAGCGCGCCCAGCGCGAAGCGACGGCAGCCACATCGGTGTGCTCGCGGGAGAGTTTGAGGAACTGCTCCATGTCCTTCATGATGTCCTCGCGGGACAACAGGAATTCCAGTTCTCCCAGGCGGTCGGTGTAGCGGGCGAGTTGTTGGCGCAAAAAGGGTTTCATAAGATTGCAATCTGGGTGACTATCAACGCAACGACCGTAAGGCCCTAGCCGAAGCGAAATAACAAAATGTGGCTGTTAGGCTCCCCTCTTGCCCGGCGGGGCGAGAGGGGCTGGGGGAGAGTGGGGGCTAACCCAGCTAACGGCTGTTTCGCAAGAAGAAGTGCGAGATGGCGGTGCTGGCACGCTCGCGGGCCTGGGCGTCGCCCGCATGCAGCTCGGCCATGGCACCGTGCAGCATCTTTTGTGTCAGTCCCTTGGACAAGGCTTCCAGCACCGCGTCCACCGGTTCACCCTTGGCCAACAGCTTGCGGGCTCGCGCCAGCTCGGCAGCGCGCCAGGCATCCGCCTGGGCGTTGAGTTGCTGAATCAAAGGCACGCTGCTGCGCTGGTCTACCCAGTGCATGAAGCTTTGCACGCCGGCGTCGACAATGGCCTCGGCCTGGGCTACCGCGGCCTGGCGGCTGGCCTGGGCGGTCTGTACCACGTTGGCCAGGTCATCCACGGTGTACAGGTACACGTCTTCGAGCGACTTGACTTCGATTTCGATGTCGCGCGGCACCGCCAGATCGACCATGAACATGGGACGGTGGCGTCGTTTTTTGAGGGCCCGCTCCACGGCGCCCAGACCAATGATGGGCAGCGTGCTGGCGGTGCAGCTGATGACCGCGTCAAATTCGTGCAAGCGGTCCGGCAAATCTGCCAGGCGCATGACTTCGCCGCCGAATCGGCTGGCCAGCTTCTCGCCGCGCTCCAAGGTGCGGTTGGCAATGGCCAGGCCTTTGGGGTTCTTGGCGGCAAAGTGTGTTGCGCACAGCTCAACCATCTCGCCAGCGCCGACAAACAAGACCTTGATCTTGCCCAGGTCCTCAAACAGATTGCCCGCCAGCCGCACGGCAGCGGCGGCCATGCTGATGGAGTGGGCGCCGATTTCGGTGGAGGTTCGGACCTCTTTGGCCACCGCAAAGGAGCGCTGGAACAACTGGCTCAGTGTGGTGCCCAAAGCGCCGGCGGCTTCGGCCGCACGCACAGCGTCTTTCAACTGGCCCAGAATTTGCGGCTCGCCCAGCACCATGGAGTCCAGTCCGCTGGCCACACGAAAGGCGTGGCGGGCGGCCAGGCCATCTTGCAGACTGTAGGTGTGGGAGCGCAGGGCGTCGGGCGAAATGCCAGCCGAATTGGCCAACCAGCCGAGTGTGGGTTCCAGTTCGCTTTGCTCACCGGCGCAATAAATCTCGGTGCGGTTGCAGGTGGAAACAATGGCCGCCTCGGGCATCCGGTTGAGCGATTGGCGCAAACCGTTCAGATGAGGAGCGATCTGGTCCATGGCGAACGCGAACCGACCGCGCACGTCCAGCGGTGCGGTGGTGTGGTTGATGCCTAATGTCCAGACGGCCATATTTGTTCGTTTAAAGCCTGATTATAAAATCTCTGTCTCTTCACCAACCTGACGGCCCCTTGCGGCTGACTGTATGGCCCCTCAGGACCTTGTTTTTCATCTGGCCAATTTTGTGGCTCCGGCGCTGGTGGTGGCAATCCTGCTAGCCCTGGCTGGACCATTTGTCATCAAAAAAAGCCCTGTAGCCCCCGGATTCATTGCGCAAGCAGCTATCAATATGGTAGTGGGTTGTCTTGTTTTGTTGCTCGGCCTGTGGTTTCTTGGCGCAGATGGAAAGATGGTTACCTATGCCGTGTTGCTGATGGCAATGGCTACGGGGCAGTGGCTGGGGGCAAGAGGCTGGCGTTGAGTGGGCGCTGTGCGGTCAGGGCGCAGCCAGAGTCACCACATTTTCCAGTGCCTGCATGGGTGTCACGATGCGCAGTCCCGCGAGTGGCTTTGCTTCGAGCAGATCACGGTCACCACTGACCAGCCAATCCGCTTGGGCTTGAAGCGCCGTGGCAATGAATTTGTCATCATCCGGGTCGCGACAGTACACGGGGTAGGGCGCCAGATCCACCCAGTGGGCACAGGCATTGAAGTCGTGCAGCAGGCGCTGGCGTTGTTCCAGCGTGATGTAGCGGTCAAACTTGGGCCGGTAGATGCGGGTGTGCAACTCGTCGAACGTCGCTTGTGAAAACACCAGTATGTGCTGACCCAGCACCCGGCGCATCAACTGTGCCGGGGCACCCTGGCTGGACAGTGCGGCGCTGATCAAGACGTTGGTGTCAACAACCAGCTTAAGACTCGTCACTCAGCAAGGTGTTCAGTAGTTCAGGGGTCATGCCGGCCGCTTCGGCCTGTGTAGCGGTTTCACTCAATGTGTGTTGCAAACGGTTGGCATAGAAGGCGCGCATGGCCTCGTAGTCTTGTGCCGACACCATGACGCCGACCACCCGGTCGCGCCGCATCACGCGCACCGGCTCGCGCTGGGCGAGATCGATGAACTGACCAAACTGGGTTTTTGCCTGGTTAGCAGAAAAGGTTTGCACGGCAGAAATATAGCACCAATCGAACGATTCGGGCGTTTCGGTCGTTGGGAAGCTGTCAAACCGGGCTGAACAGGTCCACCCGGTCGGTAATGATGCCGTCAGTACCCAGATCGATTAGCCGCTGCGCCGCCCATTCGTCATTCACGGTGTAGCTTAGCGTGCGAAAGCCCCCGCTTTGGGCCTGTGTGACGCTGCTGCGGTCCCACAGGTCGTGGTTGCAGACGATCGCCTTGCAGTGCAACATCAGTGCGGTTTCCAGCCAGCCAGTCCACAGCGTGTCGAGCAACAGCCCGCGTGGAATTTCGGGTTGGGCGTCTTGGGCGCCGCGCAAAGCCTCGGGCTCAAAGGACGTCAGCAGGGGCGGCACGGCTTGCCCAGCCCACAGGCGGGCGGCTTCGCGGGCCACCACTTCGCCGGTGTTCTGGGCCGTGCCAGGTGTGGGCTTGATCTCAATGTTCAGACAATGGCCGTTGCGGATGCAAAAAGCGGCAATCGCATCCAGCGTAGGCATTGGTTCGCCCGCATAGGCGCGGCTGTGCCAGCTGCCTGCGTCCAGCTGCGCAAGCCGGCCCCAGGGGTGGTCGCCGCCGACTGCGCTGTTGCCGGCACCCAGTTTGGCGCGGGCATTGGTGGTGCGTTGCAGGGTGGCGTCGTGCATCAAAAAGGGCACTCCGTCGGCGCTGAGCTTCACATCACACTCAAACATACGGTAGCCGAAACTGGCGCCAAGACGAAAGGCGGCCAGCGTGTTCTCGGGCGCCAGTTTGCCAGCACCCCGGTGGGCAATCCAGCGGGGATAGGGCCATGGAGGCAGATCAATACCGTTGGGTTCCATATTTAGATTCTCTTGCCCGTGGCCGCGTCAAAGTAGTGCATGCGGTCGGCCCTCGGGGTGACGTGTACGGTGGCCCCCAGCCCAGGCACGGCGTCGGACTCCTGAATGCGCAGAATGACGATTTCATCCGTAGCGCTGTGCGCCCAGCGGCCATAAACCAGGCGCTCGGCACCCAGCATCTCGACGGCTTCGACCTGCAATGCCCAGCCGGTGGTCGTCACATCCAGATGTTCGGGGCGCACGCCGGTGATGACACCGGGCTTGGCATCCGGCGCATTTTTCAGCAGGTTCATGGGGGGTGAGCCGATGAAGCTGGCCACAAAGGTAGTGGCCGGGCGGGTGTAGACCTCTTCGGGCGTACCGAACTGCTCCATGACGCCACCGTTCATGACAATCATGCGCTGGGCCAGTGTCATGGCTTCGACCTGGTCGTGCGTGACGAACAGCGAGGTAATACCCAGTTCGCGGTGTAATTTCTGGATTTCGAGCCGGGTCTGCGCGCGTAACTTGGCGTCTAGGTTGGAGAGCGGTTCGTCAAACAAAAAAACCTGGGGCTGGCGCACGATAGCCCGGCCCATGGCCACCCGCTGGCGCTGGCCGCCCGAGAGTTCACGGGGTTTGCGTTGTAGGTAAGGCCCGAGTTCCAAAATCTTGGCTGCCTTGTCGACCCGTGTCTTGATCTCGTCCACCGGAACCTTGGCGATCTTCAGACCGTAGGCCATGTTGTCGAACACACTCATATGCGGATACAGCGCATAGTTCTGGAACACCATGGCGATGTCGCGCTCCGAGGGCTCCAGGTTGTTGACGACCCGCCCACCAATGCTGATGTCGCCGCCGCTGATTTCTTCAAGTCCGGCGACCATGCGTAACAGCGTGGATTTGCCGCAGCCGCTTGGCCCGACGATGACAACAAACTCACCGTCGTGAATCTGCGCGTTGATGCCGTGAATCACTTGGTTGGCGGTTTTGCCCGTACCGTAGCGTTTGATGACGTTTTTTAGTTCAATGGAAGCCATAGGCGGATGTTTGTGCAGCAACACCAAGTGAGCAGGGGATAGCCAAGGGCATAGGGCCGATTTGCTGGACCAGCAGGGACTGATGAGGCCCTATGCCCTTGGCTGTCCCCTGCGAAGTACCGTGAATCGAGAGGAGGTTTTGCACTGAGAGGTGTGATAAGCCTGACAGAGCGTCGCAGCATGGGGCGCAAAGCCGGGGCCTCATCAGTCCCTGCTGGTCCAGCAAATCGGCCCCGACTTCGCACCCCATGCTGCGGCGTTGGGGGTTGGCGCTCGCTGCAGCGGGGAAAAAGACAAAAGAGTCTTGAGTGAGCGAAGTGGCAGAAATGGCAGAAGAGCTCGTCATGGCGATCACTTTTCTGAATCCACCAGACCTTTGACAAACCACTTCTGCATCAACATCACCACCATCGCAGGTGGCAACATGGCCAGCATGGCGGTGGCCATCACGATGTTCCATTCGGTTTGTGCGTCGCCCCCCGAAATCATTTGTTTGATGCCGATGACCACCGGGTACATGTTTTCTTCGGTGGTGACCAGCAGCGGCCATAGGTACTGGTTCCAGCCGTAAATGAACTGGATCACAAACAGCGCCGCCATGCTGGTGCGCGACAGTGGCACCAAAATGTCCTTGAAGAACCGCATAGGCCCCGCACCATCCACCCGCGCGGCCTCTACCAGTTCATCGGGCACAGTCAGGAAGAACTGGCGGAACAAAAAGGTGGCTGTGGCCGACGCGATCAGCGGCACGGTCAAACCCGCATAGGTGTTGAGCAGGCCCAAGTCCGCTACCACCTTGTAGGTGGGCCCGATACGCACCTCCACCGGCAGCATCAGCGTGACAAAAATCGCCCAGAAGAACGCCATGCGAAATGGAAAACGGAAGTACACCAGTGCAAAGGCCGACAGCAGCGAAATGGTGATCTTGCCCAGGGAGATGACCAGGGCCGTCACCAGGCTCACGACCATCATGCGGCCCACCGAGGCATGGGAACCGCTGCCCATGCGCTCGCCGGAGAGGGCGGTGGCGTAGTTGTCCAGCAGGTGCGAGCCGGGCAACATCGGCATGGGTGACTGCACCACTGCCTCTGACGTGTGCGTGCTGGCCACAAAGGTGATGTAGACGGGGAAGGCAATGACCAACACACCGATGAACAGAATCAGGTGCGACAGCGCGTCCAGCCAGGGGCGGCGTTCAACCATGCCGAGGCTCCCGCCGGGCCGCCCCAAGGGAGGCTTGCGCCCCCTCGGGGGGCAGCGAATACACGCAGTGATGAGCGTGGGGGCAGGACATCAGTAATTCACCTTTTTCTCAACGAAACGGAACTGGACGACCGTGAGCGAAACCACGATCACCATCAGCACCACACTCTGCGCGGCCGAGCCACCCAGGTCCATGGCCTTGAAGCCGTCAAAGTAGGCCTTGTAAACCAATATGGCCGTGTCTTTGCCGGGGCCGCCCTTGGTGGCTGCATCCACGATGGCGAAGGTGTCAAAAAACGCATAAACAATATTGATCACGAGCAGAAAAAAGGTGGTGGGTGACAGCAGCGGGAACTGGATGGTCCAGAAGCGGCGCCAGGGTCGTGCACCGTCTATCGAAGCCGCTTCGATCAGCGACTTGGGGATGCTCTGCAGGCCGGCCAGGAAGAACAAAAAATTGTAGGAAATCTGCTTCCACACCGCTGCCATCACGATCAGTGCCATGGCGTGGTCGCTGTTGAGCAGTGGGTCCCAGCCAAAGCCGAGCTGGCGTATGCCGTAAGACACGATGCCGATGCTGGGTGCAAACATGAACAGCCACAACACCCCAGCCACCGCGGGTGCCACCGCATAGGGCCAGATCAGGAATGTTCGGTAGAGGTTGGAGCCGCGCACCACGCGGTCCGCAAAAATGGCCAGGATGAGGGACAGCGTCAAACCCAGGCCCGCCACCAGTACCGAGAAAACCGCCGTGGTCTTGAACGATGCCAGGTAGGACTCGTCATTCCACAAATTGCGGAAGTTCTCCAGCCCCACCCATTCCACCGATGTGCCAAAAGCGTCCGACTGCTGCAAGGATTGCACCAGCGCCTGGGCGGCTGGCCAGAAGAAAAACACGGCTATGACCACCACCTGGGGTGCAATCAGCACCCACGGCAACCACCAGGATTTAAAGACGACGCGTTTTTCTACGGCCATGGGTGGCGTGTTGTTTCAGGACTTGTTAGCTTTTTCGAAGCGCACCAGCATCTCATCACCCCGTTTGACGATGCTGTCCAGTGCTTCCTTGGCGGTTTTCTTGCCAGCCCAGACCTGTTCGAGTTCTTCGTCCTCAATCGCCCGGATCTGCACGTAGTTGCCCAGGCGGATGCCGCGCGATTTGTCGGTCACCTTGCGGATCATCTGGTTCACGGCCACATCGGTGCCGGGGTTCTGCTTATAGAAACCGGACTTCTCGGTCAGCTGAAAAGCCGCCATGGTGATGGGTAAATAACCGGTGCGCTGGTGGCTGGCCGATTGCACGGCGGGGCTGGACACAAAACCAAAGAACTTGGCCACGCCTTTGTATTCTTCGGCCTTTTTGCCCGCCATGACCCACAGGCTGGCGCCGCCGATCACGGTATTTTGGGGTGCGCCGGGCACGTCAGGGTAGTGGGGCAGGGGTGCCAGGCCAAAGGCGAACTTGGCGTTTTTCTTGACGTTGCCGTAGAAACCGCTGGACGTGGTCATCATGGCGCATTCACCCGAGACAAAACTCGCCTCGGGCACGTTACCGCGTCCCTTGTATACAAACAGGCCCTGCTTGGCCATATTGGCCAGGTTGTCGATATGACGCACATGCAGGTCGGAGTTGACCTTCATGCGGGCATCCAAGCCTGCCAGGCCATTCTGTTTGGTCGCAAATTCCACGTTGTGCCAGGCGGAGAAACTCTCCAACTGGGTCCAACCCTGCCATGAGATCGAAATCGGGCATTTGTGGCCGTTGGCCTTGAGTTTGGCCGCAGCCAGGGCCACTTCAGGCCAGGTGGCCGGTGCTTTATCGGTATCCAGACCGGCGGCCTTGAAAGCATCCTTGTTGTAGTAAAAAACCGTGGTGGAGCTGTTGAATGGGAAGCTCAGCATCTGGCCACTGGGGGCTGTGTAGTAGCCCGCCACAGCCGGGATATAGGCCTTGGGGTCGAATGCCTGGCCGGCATCGCTCATGACCTTGCCCACCGGTACGATGGCACCCTTGCTGGCCATCATGGTGGCGGTACCCACTTCAAACACTTGCAATATGTGTGGTGCATTGCCGGCGCGGAAGGCCGCCACGGCAGCGGTCATGGACTCGTCGTAGCTGCCTTTGTAGGTAGGCACTATTCGGTAGTCCTTCTGGCTGGCATTGAATTCCTTGGCCAGGTCATTGACCCATTCGCCATTCACGGCGGTCATGGAGTGCCACCACTGGATTTCGGTTTGGGCCTGGGCGGCCAGCGAGAACGCGGAAGCAAGTGCCAGCGCGGCGAGTTTCAGTTTCATGGGAGCTCCTGTAAGAACGAATCGATCAGACAAACGCGCCATCCTAGTGTGGCAGTATTACCAAGCGATTAAAACTGATGGGCGTCAGAGGCTTGCTCGGTAATTTCCATTAGAGGTATGGCCCCAGACGAGTTTGCCACTCCCGGGGGTAGGTGATTGCTGCACTGCGGTAATATCGCCCTCCTGCCCAACGCAGTTCCTATGGCTGGGCAGACTGCAAACTACCGCCTGATGAACGCTCCCACCTCGCTTAACCACCTGTTGCCTGTACCCGGCGTCCAGCCGCATGTTCACGAACGCATCCGTGAAATTCCTTACAACTACACGTCTTTCTCTGACCGTGAAATTGTGATCCGGCTTCTGGGTGCGCGTGCCTGGGGCCTATTGAACCAGCTGCGCGGTGAACGCCGCACCGGCCGCTCGGCGCGCATGTTGTATGAGGTGCTGGGCGACATCTGGGTGGTACAGCGCAATCCCTATTTGCAGGATGACCTGCTGGACAACCCCAGACGCCGCGGTCAGTTGGTTGAGGCTTTGCACCACCGCTTGCACGAAGTGGAGAAGCGCCGCACCCCCGACACCGACCGCGAACGCGATGCCATGGTGGGTGAACTGTTGGTGGCCGCGCGCGCTGCCGTGGAAGCGTTTGACGCCGCATCGGTTGAGGTTGGTGCCCTTCGGCGCAAGACCCAAAAGGCCCTGGTCAAGCTCACGGCCAAGGACAACATCAAGTTTGACGGCCTGAGTCGCGTCTCGCACGTGACTGACGCCACCGACTGGCGCGTGGAATACCCTTTTGTGGTGTTGACGCCTGATTCCGAAGAGGAGATGGCAGGCCTGGTCAAGGGCTGTATCGACCTGGGCCTGACCATCATCCCGCGTGGGGGCGGCACCGGCTACACCGGCGGCGCAATCCCGCTGACCTGGAAAAGTGCGGTCATCAACACCGAAAAGCTGGAGGCCATGACCGAAGTTGAGATGAAAGTCTTGCCTGGGATGGACCGCGAAGTGGCCACGGTGTGGACAGAGGCCGGCGTGGTGACGCAGCGCGTCGCAGACGCGGCCGAGCGCGCAGGCTTTGTGTTTGCGGTGGATCCGACATCGGCCGAGGCCTCGTGTATTGGCGGCAATATCGCGATGAATGCCGGCGGCAAGAAGGCCGTTTTGTGGGGCACGGCGCTGGACAACCTGGCCAGCTGGCGCATGGTGACGCCACAGGCCGAGTGGCTGGAAGTGACCCGCATCAACCACAACATGGGCAAGATCCATGACGCCGAGTCGGCAACGTTCGATTTGCAGTATTTCAAGGCCGACGGCAAGACCAAGTTGCGCACCGAGCAGCTGGTCATTCCCGGCAAAGCCTTCCGCAAAGAGGGCCTGGGCAAGGACGTGACCGACAAATTCCTGAGCGGCTTGCCCGGAATCCAGAAAGAAGGTTGTGACGGCCTGATCAC